>Ga0371490_1000200_pt1 | contig 51299 bp, 52 predicted proteins | sample MB2SIPfraction_FD_207959 | JGI IMG/M metagenome (GOLD analysis project Ga0371490, IMG submission 207959) | Lab enriched peat soil microbial communities from McLean, Ithaca, NY, United States - MB28FN SIP fraction | ecosystem: Environmental > Terrestrial > Soil > Wetlands > Peat | place: USA... | reverse complement strand
GCCGACGAAAACAGCTCCTGCTGGATTCGGGTTGCGCAAGGCTGGGCCGGGAATCAGTGGGGTTCGATCTACACGCCGCGCATCGGCCAGGAAGTGGTGGTCACTTTCCTCGAGGGTGACCCGGATCGCCCGCTGATCACCGGATCGGTCTACAATGCCGACCAGATGCCGCCCTATAACTTGCCGGACGAGCAGACCAAGAGCACCGTCAAATCGTATAGTTCCAAGGGCGGCGGCGGATTCAACGAGATCCGGCTGGAAGACAAAAAAGGCAGCGAGCAGATCTTCATTCACAGCCAAAAAGACATCGACATTCGCATCGAAAACGACCGCAAGGAATGGATCGGCGAGGACCGGCATCTGATTGTCACCCGCGACAAAATGGAGCAAATCCAGCGCGACAGTCATACCGATATCACTCGCGACCGGATTGAGAAAATCGCCCGCGACCACCACGTGACCATCAACGGAAAGGCCGCCGTCAAGATCACCGGTTCGAACTCGCTGGCCGTCACAGGCGATGTGATCGAGCAGTTCAGCGGCAACCACAGCAGCCAGGTGACGCAGAACCTCTACTTGAAGGCGATGCAGGTAGTCATCGAAGCCGCGGTGGGCCTCACCATCAAGGCGGGCTCGAACTTCATTACCATTGGCCCGTCGGGAGTTGCGATCACGGGCACGATTGTGCAGATCAACAGCGGCGGCTCCGCGCTCTCCGGCAGTGCCGGTTCGCTGGTGTCACCGCTTTCGCCCACCGATCCCGCGCAGGCCGACAAAGCGGACCCCGGGAAAATGTCGCCTCCGGCGGGCGCCGGGTTCACGCAAGCCAGCTATGCCGTGTCATCGATTTCGCCCGCTGCCGCGGGAGTCAAGAAATCGGCCGCTTCCAGCGCTCCAACCCATGACCCGGCGTCGGAGGAAAACAAGGACAAGACCCATTGGGTTGAAATCAATTTGGTGGACGAACAGGGCAAGCCCGTGGCGGGCGAGCCGTACATAATCACCCTGCCGGATGGATCCACCGTGGCCGACGGAACGTTGGATGAGAAGGGCCACGCCCGCGTCGATCACATCGACCCAGGCAACTGTAAGGTCACTTTCCCGAACCGGGATAAGGATGCGTGGAAGCCGAAATGACGCGGATTCACAGGCCGGATCCCGCCTTCAGGCTCATCTTGCATGAGACAAGACGCCGGCGGGAGAAGCCGGACTTTCTATGATAGAATCTGAGATCGTGAGCGGATGGTATACCGCCCAAAAGGGCGACTGCATCAGCAGCATCGCTTTTAAGAACGGTTTTTTTTGGCAGACCCTCTGGGATGACCCAAAGAACGCCGATCTTCGAAAGTTGCGCAAAGACCCAAACGTCTTGGCCGAGGGTGATTCCGTCTTTATCCCGGACCTGCGGAAGGCGACAGAGGATTGTCCAACCGACGCCCAGCACTCTTTTGTCTTAAAAGGCGTCCCTGCAAAGCTGAAGTTGCGTTTGTTGGTCAACAAGCAGCCCCGCAAGAATGTTCCCTATACCCTGATCATCGACGGCAAGTCATTCAAGGGGCAGACTGACTCAGATGGGCGGCTGGAGCAACCCATTCCGCCCGACGCCTCGCAGGGTAAACTTGTAATCGTTTCGAACGGAGTCACCGAGGAACACGCGCTGGTGCTCGGCGATTTGGATCCGTTGGACAAGAACACCGGCATCAAGGATCGTTTGGTTAACCTTGGTTACGCGTGCGACACGGATAGCGACGCCATGACGGACAAGTTTCGTCAAGCCCTGTCGGATTTTCAGGCCGATAACAAATTGCCGCAAACAGGCGAGCCCGACGCAGCCACTCAACAAAAGCTCCAACAGTTACACGGATTCTGAACGGGAAATTAATGGCCGACGGCGATTCCAACTCGTACTCGGGCGACGACTCCTCGCCAACTGCGGGGAATGGCGGCGATCCCGGCTCCGATTCCAGTTCCGCCCCGGAATCGAGTGGCTCGGACTCAAGCGGCGCCTCGAAGGACATCTGCTGGGACGACATCACTTTACTCAACGACCCAAGCGGCAATGATCCGAGTTCGGTGGCCCGGGGCAATGCCCAGTCGTCTTCGGAAAACACGCTCGACCACGATCCGCCGGCCGGCGCGGTTTTCGTGAAAGTAACTGATGTCAATCCAGCGGACGCCAAGACCAACGATGGCGCCGACTGGGCAAGTCAAGGGGTTCAGCCTGGTTCGGATGCGGACCAGGCCATCGACGGAACCGGTGCGGACGCTGCTTCCGGGGCCAGTCAAGGGGCGAGCGCCTCGCAACCGGATTCGGATTCGAGCGGCGCATCCGGTGCCGGTGCGGGCGCGGCGGTCGGAGCGATTTTCTGAGGAGCATAGATGCCCAATTTTGATTTGCCCTATTTTCAGATCGAGTTTCCGGCGAACACAGTGGATGCTTCCTCGTTCTGTTATGCGCTGCCCGTCAGCGGCCGTTTCCACCCCAGCATCGTCATCAAGTTCCGCGACCTACCGGCCCAGCAGAAACTGAGCGAATTCGCCGCCGTTCAGGTGAAAAAAATTCAGGGGCAACTCAAGAACTTTGAGATGTTGGAGCCGCCCAGGGCGGAGGGCCCGGACCAGATCAGCCTCTCTTACCGATGGGGGGCGGACGATAGCCGCTTCCGTCAGTTCTTGACATTCCGCCAGCGCGGCGTTCGGGTTTTCCTGGTTACAGGGACGTTGTTGGAGGAAGGCGGCCTGCAGTACGCCAACATGCTGCAAGCGTCGATGCGGAGCTTCCGACCCAAGTAAAGGTTATATGTTCACCCTCACTCCATCCGGGAACTCCCCCGACTTCTCTGAGGACGACGCGGATTCTCCCGCCGCGTTGAAGAAGACGAGTTACGCGGATCTTCGCCTGGTGCCCGCCACCGATGGTGTGAATGCCGTTCTCATCTGCAAGGTGGTCCTGCAACTGGAATTCTCCAACGGAGTCAGCGAGCAACCAGACACCAAAGGGCAGGCGTTAGTGTGGACCGATGCCGAGAAGACCGCATTTTCCCAGGCGTTCGTCGACGCGACTAAGAAGATCTGGGACTTCCAATTCGAGATCAAGGGAGCCAGCGGGTATTTCCATCGATCGGCCGCCGCGCAGATGGAGATCGTGATCAAAACGGGCGCCACGATCTTCAAGCATTACCACGTCAACGTGACCAAGATCGACAAGTTCGCCAGAAGTTTTGTCAAGGGCGACCGGCCGATTGTCGGATCCGACGCGGAGTTGGCCTCGGTCGACGTCACAGGTGTCACAAAAGGAGCGAGCATGCCGCAGCGGGGCGGGCCCCACGAGTTCGGGCACATGATCAGTTACGACGACGAATACTCCGACGTGATCGGCTCCGGCATACCCACCAGGCCAACCTCAAACGCCAATTTCCTGTCGGACCTCGACAGCATCATGAATCGCGGAGAGACTCTGAGGAAACGTCACTACACGATCTTTGCCGCCTGGCTTACAAAGCAATACAAGGGCTTCACGCATACGAACGTCGATGACAGCGATCCCATCGTCTGGAAGGTTGAGGGGGACACCGATCTGTCGAATGCCCAGATCTGAGGAAGGCCCGGACAGCGCTGCCCGCCGTGGTAATCTGTGAATGCTGTGCTGCCATCCTCGCCAGCCCCCGTGCTTCCTGTTACCGCCGAATACACGAGTGCGCTTCAGGCGTCAAAACCCGGTGCTCCACCGGTGCAGTCGGCCTATCGGTTCTCGCGGGCGAGCGATGGAAAGACGCGTGTCGATTCCGGCACCACGTCGGTGATCTCGAATCCCGCGGCCGGGCACACCATCGTGCTGGACCATGTGAAGAAGACCGCGCTGGTGACGCCTACGCCTCCGCCCGCGCCCCAGCCGGCGGCTCCGCAGATGCCGCAGGCCGGCCCCCCGGCGGTCCCGGGCGCGGCGCCTCAGCCGCCTGGCGTCCAGTCGCAAGACTTGGGCAAGAGCGTCATCCAGGGCCACGAAGTCGAGGGCAAGCGCTACGTGATTCAGCCGCCGGCACCGCCCAAGATGGCCGGGATGCCAAAAGTTACGCAAATGCCCGGGATGCCAAAGCCCCCGCAGATGCCTGGGATGCCGCCGGCGCCTCAAGCCGCCCAGATGCCGGGAGCGCCGGCGCCGCCGAAACCTCAGGGCCCTCCGGGGACGCCCTCACCGCCGCAAACTCCCGCGACGCCTCAAAAGCCGCAAGCGCCGACCACGGTGGAAACCTGGACCAGCACGAAGCTGCACCTGCCCATGCTCACCAAAATGCAGGGCCCCTTCGGCCATGTGACCCAGGCGTGTCACAGTGCTGTTCCCGGCGAACCGCACCCAGCGGCCTTTCAGATCCCACCCGGATACAAGGTGATCCAGACGCCGAAGACGCCGACCTTGCCGAAGACGCCGGCTCTGCCGAAGCTCTGAGGCTTACGGGACCATCACCGTGAATTCGCCGGGCGTAACGAAAGTGATCACGCCGCCCCACATGCACATCAACTCGGAGACGTTGTCCAGCGTCGGCATGTTGCCCAGCAGCACGTTCGACGCGCCCGGAGTCCACGGTGTGGTCGTCGCCGGAATGCAGGGCATCGGAGTGAGCACGCCCAGCGCCGCGGCGGTGGCGGCGGCCACGGTTGGATTCGACGGCGACATGCACATCCCGAACGGCATGATGTTCTCCATCGGAATGTGATCCATGATGTTGGCGTCCGGCACCATGTTCGTGAAGACCTTGTTGGTGGGTAGGACCACCAGGGAACTGGGAGCCATCCCAAAAGTGCACATCATGCTGGCTCCCATGCAGACTTGCATCGGCATCCGAATACCTCCTCGCGCGCCCTTTATTCTATCCAACTGTTACGGGCGCGGAGAAAAGGTGCTCGATATAGAATTGGGGCGTTGTTGGGAGAGCAACGGGCAAGCTGCATCATGCCCTACCGGCGTCACTCTACCGACGCTCCATCCCAGTCGTGCCCCGGGTCCGGGTAGAATGTCACGCCGGTGCCGCAAACTATGAGCCATCCTCCCGGAACCTTGGCCCGCGCCACGGCATAGCCGCCGGCGTCCAGCCGCTCGAACTTCAGCCTGGCCTCTGCGGCGCCCGGTGCGGGCGGTTCCGGTTCCACCAGTGCGGAAGCCACTGCCGGCGCGGCGGCCGGTGCGGCGACAGTCGCCTTGGCGGCCTCATCCGGCCCGATGGCATCCAGAAATACTTCGCGGCGCACCGAATACGGCTCGCCCAGGAAGAGAAACTTCACACGGGCGTGATCGCCGCCGATCGATTCCACCAGCGCTCCGAAAGGTATGTTCACTTCCGGCCCGGCAAGCGGCGCCAGAGTCCGCGGGTGGAGCTTGGTGGCATCGATTCTCTTGCTCAACGATATTTTGGCCAACTTACCTCCTCAGTCGCGCTCGGTGCTTACTTCGCATCTTTCGCGCAACGAAATCCCACCTTCGCATCCTTCCAACCCTCGGGGACGGCGGTCGAATCCCAGATCGCGGCGTCGACCAGGGGCTCCCAGGCGGACTCGCCCCGGATCATGTACCAGGCTTCGCCGGGCTGCGCCTTCAGCGCCTTGAGCGAACGAGGATCGGAGGGAGGCGTTCGCGGCGTGTCTACCAGCTCCCAGGCGTTGCCGACCATCTGCAAGGCGCCGTAAGGGCTGGCGCCGGATGGATAACTGCCGACCGGCTGCAGTTCGCCGGTATCCGTGTTGGCCCGCGATGTTCCCTTGTCATTGCCCCAAGGAAAGATGCGGCCGTCGGTACCCCGCGCGGCCTTTTCCCACTCCAGCGCGGCCGGCAGCCGCTTGCCCGCCCACCTGGCGAATTCGCGCGCGTCGCGGATGGTAACGTTTACCACCGGATAGCTCGGCTGGTTGCCGGGAAAATCCTCGGGAAGCGGCCGCTTTGTCGCCTGGCAGAACTGGTTATAAGCGGCGTTGCTCACTTCGGTCTTGTCTATGTAAAAGGCGGGAAGCGACGCAACCTGCTTGAACTGTCCGAACCGGAATTCCCCGGCCGGCACCAACACCATGTCGCCGGTGGGAGTGGAGATGGTGCTGGCCAGTTGCACGACCTTGGGCGCGGCCGCCGGCTTCAGCGCGAAATATGCGCCGATCATCCCGATGACCAGCATCGCCGCCAAACCGGCCATCAGCACGGGCCTGCGGGTCTTCCCCGGCGCGGGGGATACCGGTTGGCCCTCCGCCGCCTTCGTTTCCCCCGACAACTCGGCGACCATGCGCTCCAGGTCGGCGATGATGGGAGCGAAGCCCTGCGGCCGTTCCGCGGCCACCTTGGCGTTGCAGGCCGCCACCAGTTGGATCACCGGCTGGGGCACGCCCGCGCTTTGCAACGGCGCCACGTCCATGGGGACATTCAGAATGCTGTAGAAGATCCGGTCCACCGAATCCGCCACGAAGACTTTCTGTCCGGTCAGCAGCTCGAACAGCAGAACTCCGAAGGCATAAACGTCCACCAGGCTGGTGAGTTTCTCTCCCCGCACCTGCTCGGGCGCCATGTAGTAGGGCGTCCCCAGCACGTAGCCCGGCTGGGTGCGCGAGAGGTCTTCGCTCTTGGCGATTCCGAAATCCATCAGCTTGACTACGCCGGCGGTGTTGATGTGAACGTTCTCCGGCTTGATGTCGCGATGGATGATCCGGTTCTTGTGAATGAAATCGAGGGCGCGGGCGATTTGCAGCGCGATTTGCAGTTTGCTGCGCAGGTCGCCCGTATGGCCGTTCTTGATGGCGTGCCGCAGGTCCTCGCCCTGCAGGAACTCCATCACCATGAACAGGCCCAGCTCCGGATCGATGCCGAAATCGTAAATGCTGATGACGTTCTCGTGGGTTACCTTGGCGGCGGTTTGCGCTTCGGCCAGGAAGCGGTCGCGGGCCTCGGGATCCTGCGACGCCGGCTCGACCAGGATCTTCACCGCCACCGTGCGTCCGATGACCGTGTCGAAGGCCCTGTAGACGTGCGACATCCCACCACCGAGGAATTCTTGCAGCTCGTATTTGCCGAGGCGGGCGGGCAGTTGCATCAAAGTGAGCAAAATCTTCCGCAGCTCCGATCACTCGGGGCTTCCGGGCGTATGCGATTTTCGATACTATACCATAACAGCTTTCGGCCGCGGATGAGGCAACTTGCAAGAGGACGAAATGCACGACGGAGGATAAAACGGATGCGAAGATTACTGGCCGTGATGACGGCGTTTGGTGCAACTGCGTGCATGGCGCAACAGCCAGCGCCGGCGGAGGGCGCGCGGGAGCTCTTTTTCGCTGGCGCCGCGCCGAAGGACGAATTACCTCCGGTCCGCCAATCGGCGGCGCCGGCCAAAGCGGCTCCGGCTGGCGCGCCGCGCGCCACGTCCGGCCCGGCGGCCGATCGGGCGGCGGCGCTCGGCGCACTGCACTTGGGGCTTCGGTATAAACTGCTGCTGGTAGGAGCCCGCGGCGACCCCGGCCAGCCGGTGGATCCCGAGCGCAACTTCCGCAAAGGCGACTGCGTGGCCATCGAACTGGAGGCCAACCGGTCCGGGTACCTGTATGTGTTGTCGAAACAGTCGAGCGGCGACTGGGTCCCGCTTTTTCCCACGCCGGAACTGTCGGACCAGACCAATCGGATCGACCCCGGGCAAATCGTCCGGACCCCGAAGCATGCCTGTTTTGAGATTGACGACCCGCCCGGGACCGAGACCTTGTTCGTAGTGCTCTCGAGGGACCCCCGCGACATTTACGAATTGTCCGACAGCATAAAGAGTCCGGGAAATCGGGCGCAACCATCGTCCGGCCAGACCCAGGTCGCCGCCGCGGGACGAATCAACTCGGCCGTGGACCGGATTGCCGAGGAATATGGCACGCGCGACCTGCCGTTCAAGCAGGTTGCTAGGCCGGCGGCCCAACCGGTTCCGCTTCGGAAGGCAGCCGCAAAGCCGGCAGATAAGCCGGAACCGGAGAGTGCGGTGTACGTGGTGAACGGCTCCAGCAAGCCCGCAGCTACCCTGGTGACCAAGGTGGAAATCCTCCACCGCTAGCCAGAAAGGCCGTGGCGCAAGCACTCATGCGTGCAGCGTCGGCATTCGTGCCGACGCGTCCTTCCTTCCGGCGCGCAGGCGTTGAGAAGAGTCTCGACGCGGCACTCAGGAGCGCTTGCGCCGCGAAGGCTCCGCTATTTATGTTCGCCGGAAGCCGGCGGCGCGGCAGGCCAGGCGGAGATCTTTGACGGATCGGAAATCACCGTCAATCCGAATGGGCTCTTGACGAAGGAATCGACGATCCCCTCGAATTCCAGAACGGTTCCGGCGCCGGCATCGCTCGGCAATTCGGTGGTCAGTTTGAGCACGATCTCCGCCTGGGCCGGGTCGATGACGCCAATCGTCAGCTCGTTCGGCTTGCCGGGCGGGTCGGCCTTGATCAGTACCCCCTTCAATTTGGGAAGCGGGTTGTTGTGCAGGGTTTCCGCAAAGTATTTGTCTCCGTCGGGAGCTTCCAGCTTTTGCCGTATGCGGACCCAGGCCGCCAATTGCGGGTTGGTGCGGCTGAGTTCTTCGTCCTGCTTGCGCAGGGCCGCGGCCGCCACCGATTCAATATCAAACCCGGCCGGCGGAAACGGCGCTGCCGCGGCGGCGGTGCGCAGTTGATCCAGGCCGCTTGTGTCACCGTGGTAAGACGTGTACAGGCGCTCCAGAACCTCGCCGTACTGGCGCCGCAGCTCGTCGGGCAGGGCGCCCGAATCCCGGTAAGCCGCGGCGCGCGCAAGCTGCCACAACGCGGGCACCCGCTTGTCGGGCTGCTGCTCGGTCGCCATAACGGCGCCCAGCCACGCCGAAATCTCGGCGGCGGCGGGATCCACCTGCAAGCACTTTTGGAATTCCTCTTCGGCCTGCGTGTATTCGCTCCGCTGCCAATGAATCCAGCCGAGCGTGCGGTGGGCCATCAACTCGACACCGCCGGCCGGTTTCGGATCGCCCAGCAATTGGCGGCTGGCCTTTTCCCCGAGGGCTAATTGCTCGGGTGAGGCCGCCTTCTCTTCCGGCAGCAACAGCGTGAACCAATACGCGCCTACCGGGCTATCCGGCTGGCCGGCGAGCATCTCGCCGGCGACGCTCAGCGTGTGCGGGCTGTCCCCCAGCGCTTGGTAGGTCGCCAGGTACAATTCCCGGCGAACCTGCTGGTATTCGCTTTTGGGATATGCGGTCTTCCACTGGTCGAGCAACCCCAGCCTCTTTTGCGGCGAGGTCTCGGCCCGGATGTTCAGCACCAGGTCGTATTCCTTGCGGTCTGTCCAGTTGGCCGCGCTGGCGCTAATCGCCCACAGCAGCGTGAGGGCAAGGTATCTCATGGCCGCTTCACCTTGAATGTCTGTGTGGAGAGAGGCGTCACTTCCAGATCCTGCCGGCCGACTACTTTCCCTGCATCCACGGTGCGGATTTCGTATTTTCCGGTGGGAAGCTTGAGCTTGGTCGGAAGCACCACCTGTTTGCCAGCAAACAGCACTGGGGTCTCACCGGCGGGTCCATCGAATTGCACGTAGCCGAATTCCTCCGCTACGTCGGGGCGGAGCCGCAGGTTCCTGGTATCTCCGGTGGGAATCACCTCCACGTGAAAGATGGCGTTGGTCACGGCCGCGGCTTGTGCATCGTCTGTGTGGTCCGCCGCCGCCCCGGCGGGAGTCTGCGCGCTGGCCTCTGCCCCGGCTGGCGCCGGTGTCGCAGTCGCGGCCGACGCGATCAGCACCGGCATGGGAACTTCCATTTTCAGGTCCTTCGTCCACCGCGTGATATCGACTTCCGCGGTCTCGAGGTGCCGCTTCCCGGCATCCCAATCGGGAACTCCAAAGTGCATGCCGCTGAAAACCTCTTCGATCGGAGGCGGCTGGGGCACGCTGGACTGAACCTCTTTGGCGGCCTCGGGAGCTACCGCGGCAAGCTGTTTCAGCATCTGGTCGGCGGTCTCAACCGCTTCGGAGCTTCCGCGGAAGCGCATGCCTTTGAGCAGCACGATGGCTTCGGGCAAGTGGTCCTCCAGCAGGTAGCTGTTGACTCCCTGCAGAACGGCATCCATCGCGAACGGGTCCAACTTCAGAGCTTGTTCGTAGAAGTCGGCGGCGGCCGCGTAATCGCCGGCATCGAACCGCGCCCGCGCGTCCTTGCGGGCCGTCAGGTAGGGCAGCTTCCAACTGGCCAGCTTTTCCAGGGCTCCGCCAGGTTTCCTTTCGAGAACTTGGTTGACCAGGTTGATCGCCTCGGCCCACTCCTCGCGCTGCTCGCGGACCCGCGCGTCTTCCATCCATTTCTCGGCCACCGTGGAATCGCTATCGGAGTCGCCGTTCGGAGGCAGGTGGAAGTAGAACCTGCTGGTGAGGTTGGAAGTGGTCCAGGGCGTTTGGCGGCCTTCGGTCGCCTGCGAGACCCGTTTCTTGACGCGCGTAAATACGTCGTTGATTTCCACCGTGAGCGCGGATTGCGAGATGTAGTCGGCCAGCGCCTCGGTGAACCAACTGTCGCGGCCGTTCGGATTGTCCGCGGCGGTTTGGCCGGGACCCGTCGAGAAGGCGATAAACGACTCACCCGGAGCATCTTGCGGATTCGCCAGGCCGGCCTCGAGCGAATACTTCTCAGCTACCGGATTGCTCCGGCAGGCATCCAGAATCACGATGTTCCGCTTGGCCCGTTTGCGTTTCAACTCATCGAAAATCCGCGCTACCGACATGCAGGCGAACTTGGCCCCCGATATCGTTGCCACCGAAGGGAAATCCACCGGCACCAGAAAGTTCTCATTCTCGATCTGGACGCCGTGGCCGGCAAAAAAGAACAGGGCGGTGTCGTCGGGGCCGATCTTATCCAGGAATTCGCCGATGGCGCGATCCATGTCCGCTTTCCTGGCGTTCTCCAATGTGACGGTCTGGAAGCCGGCGCTCTTGAGCGCTTTGTCCATGGCGTGCGCGTCGTTCACGGCGTTCTTCAGCGGGCTGATCGAATAGGCGTCGTTGCCGATGATCAACGCCAGGCGCTTGCCGGTTTCCTGCGCGTAGAGCGCCGGAGCCAGGGCTGCGAGAAACAGCAGACTGCAACCCAGCCAGGCCGGCCTGCTGTGCCCGATCCATCGAACGATTCGCATCATTTCACCAGTGTGGAGGGTGAGTTCCCGAGGAACGTCACCTTGCGGTTGCGGTTGTCCAGGGTCGCATCGGTGGCCGCCTCTGCGGATACCAGCCGGTCTGCCATGTAGTTGTATTTGATGTGCGAGGGCTTGCCCTGGCCCTGAATTTCTTCCGACACGAGCCGCCCGCCCTCATATTGCATCGTGCGCTCGTAGTTCTTGGTCTTTCCCAGGTAGCCCCGGATGGCAGTCAGTTCGATCCCGTTCCATTCGAATTCGAGCACCTGCTCGGCGGGCGGACCCGTGGGACCGCTCAACTCCTGGGCGCGCGTGACGCGTCCGCTATCGTCGTAGGCGATCCGGAAGTAGTGGAGCTTCTCCCACACGAACGGGTTGAAGAACGGGTTGCCTGCGACTGCCAGCGCCAGGTTCTTCCCGGTGATGCGCTGGACCGCGACAGGATCTACAAACGGGCTGTTGCGCACGAGTACACGAACGCGTTTGTACGCTTCGTCGGGATCGGCGGGTACGGGCGGGCGGGCTTCGTCGCCATCGGTGGCCCACACCACCTGCGGCACATGGTCTTCGTAGCCGAACAAAATGGTCTTCTCGCCGGTTGCGTGAGCGGCGTTTTCAAAAGTGGGTTTGATGGACTTCAACCGTTCGCCATCCCATTCGAACGCCACGTGAAACTTGTTGGATCCGTCGATATGGTCGATGCGCGGCTGGAAGGCGAGGCTGACCGGGGAATAGAACACGCCCTTGGGCAGTTTCTCTCCGGAGAGCCAGTTGGGATCGCCGGCACCGGCGTCGGGGGAAGCCGCCATGGAAACCAGCAGCCGGCTGACCAGCGCCCGCTGCTCGGTGTTGGCATCCAGCGTGTCGGAGGCTTCCAGGTAGTGGGTGAGCCGGTCGTGGCTAACCTTGGGCGCCCGCTCGATCAACGCCGCCATGCCTGCATAATACAGCAGGTCGGCATCCTCGGCATCGATCTTCAAGCCTTCGCCGGCGAGCTGGTAAGCTAAGCCGAAGTTCCCCTCGGACCAGGCCGCCTCCAGCTTGGTTTTCACACTCTTCATGGACGCGTTGAGGCTGAACAGAAGTTGATTGCGCAGCGCCTCGGCCGGCGCGCGCTCCTCGTCGACGGCGTGCAGATCGTATTTATCGAGCACCGCCAGGGCTTCGGCAACACGATCCTCCGCCGCCAGGATATCGGCCTCGGCGTACCACACCTTTAAGGTCGCGTTGCTGACGCTGCCCGCCGGCTGGGAAGTCCGCAGCGTAGCTTCGGCATCCTGCACGCTCTTCAGCGCGTCGTCGAGTTTCCTCTCCCGCTTATTCTGGTCGGCGAAGTAGAGAGCGCGATCCACCGTGCTCTGCGGGCCGGCGCCGAGCTTGGTCCGTTTTGGTTGCAGGTCCATGGCGTTCCGCCGCGAATACTCGGTCCATGCCTGCATGGCCCGCTCGCGCAGTGCGGAGTCCGATGGTTTGCGCAGACAGGCCAGTTGGAACTCGCGGTACGCCTGACCATAGTCACCCTCGCTTTGGCGTGCGGCGGCGAGTTTCAGGTGTAGTTGGAGGCTGCTTTGCAAGGCCTGCCTGTGATCGTTCGCGATCTCCGGTAATGCCTGCTGGTAACGCGCCAGATCGCGGCCGCCCAAAAGCAGCGCGTCCCACTGGGCCGCCGCCGCGAACGCCTTCTCGACCGCGATCCTGCGGTCAAGCCACGCCTTGCGGCTGGTAAGAAGCTGCCGCAGTTGGTCCTGCTCCAACGACTTGGGGTACGCCGATTGCGACAGCGTGGCGAAGTCGAGCCCCTGGTTCAGCACATCGATACCGCCGGCGCCGTTCTCGAAGGCTTCGTATCGGCTGCGCATCGCTTCCACCACGTACTTTTCGAGCGGAGCCATCGCCGGGTCGGTGCCGTAAGTCTTTACCGCGGCGGTCATCAGTTCGACTTGGGTGGGAAAACTCTTGCCCTTCCCGCCCATCAACTGCAGCGCGCCGGTGTCTCTGCACAGCGCGGCCAGATCCGCCGCGCCGGCCGGGAGGAAAGCCACGAAACCGGCGAAAGAAACCTCGGTTCCGGCCTTGTCGGAGGTGGACTGTTTGTATACGATCCTGGCGGCCTTCCAGGCGCCTGTCGGATCGTCTGGCGCGTTCTTAGGCAGGCCTTCGGGAAGCAGGTAGTTGGCGTTGCCCGGTTCATACTCCAGCAGCATGCCGGCGTCGCTGTCCTTGAGCAGCGTCCCCGCCAGGCGAGCCGGAGACCGTTTGGAACCTGCGGTGCCGGCGGGCTGGCTGCCTAAACTGAGAGCTTTGTCTTTGCCGTTGACTGTGATCGATACTGCGTCGGTGAACTGGAGACCTCTTTCGGACCGGACGACCAGGATGCCGGCGCGTGCGGATACGCACACAACCAGACACGCCAGCGCGCGTTGTAAAGGAAGCCTCCGAATCGTAAACCCTCCAAACGTTGCAATAGTAGAACGGCGCATCGCAACTATCTGCGAACGCTAATAATGGATTGAGTTTACACGCAACGGGCTCGGTTTGGCAAGCCGGCTGGCCAGCCACGCTTGGGGGAGTCGGGCCAGTACGAAACCACGGTTTTCGTCGGAACACCCGGCTCTTTCTATACGATGCCTTCGAAGAGCACCGACGTCAGATAGCGTTCGCCGGAGTCCGGCAGAATGACGACAATCGTCTTCCCGGCAAACTCGGGTTGCGTTACCAGGCGCGCCGCCACCACCGCTGCGGCCCCGCTCGATATGCCGCTCAGGATGCCCTCTTCGCGCGCCAAGCGCCGCGCCATTACCACCGACTCCTCGTTGGTCACCGTCTCCACGCGGTCCACCACCGTGAGATCCAGCGTATCGGGAATGATCCCGGCGCCGATGCCCTGAATCTTGTGCGGCCCCGGCTGCAAAGGCTGTCCGGCCAGCTTCTGCGTGATCACCGGGCTGGCCGCCGGTTCCACTGCCACCGACGTGATGGCCTTACCTCTCGTGCCCTTGATGTAGCGCGAAACGCCCGTGATTGTGCCGCCGGTTCCCACGCCACTCACCAGAACATCGATTGCTCCGTTCGTATCGTCCCAGATCTCCGGACCCGTCGTGCGGAAGTGGATCTCGGGATTGGCCGGATTCTGGAACTGTTGCAGTAGTAAGTAATGCTTGGGATCGGAGTTATGAATCTCCTCCGCCTTGGCGATGGCGCCCTTCATCCCCTTCGCGCCCTCTGTGAGCACCAGGTTGGCGCCGAATGCCTTCAATACCTTGCGCCGCTCCAGTGACATGGTCTCGGGCATGGTCAATGTGATCGAGTAACCGCGCGACGCCGCGACGAACGCCAGTGCGATTCCCGTGTTGCCGCTGGTCGGTTCCACCAGCTCTATGCCGGGCTTCAACACCCCGCGCTTCTCGGCGTCCCAGATCATCGAGGACCCGATGCGGCACTTCACCGAATAAGAAGGATTGCGGCCTTCGATCTTGCCGTATACCTTCGTCCCCGCTCCGTTCACAATGCGGTTCAGCTTGACGAGCGGCGTGTTTCCGATGCTGAGTGAGTTGTCTTCGAACGATGCCATGATGAGTTACTCCTGAGAAACTCGCAAGGCCTGGTCCAGATCGGCCTTGATGTCTTCGATATCTTCGATCCCGACCGACACGCGAACATAATCCGGCGTGACTCCGGTCTCCGCCTGTTCCTTCTCCGTAAGCTGGGAATGCGTGGTGGACGCCGGATGAATCACCAGCGTCTTGGCGTCTCCGACGTTCGCTAGGTGGCTCGCCAGCTTCACATTGTTGATGAACTTGACGCCGGCCGCTTTCCCTCCGCGCACGCCGAACCCGAGAATCGCTCCTGCGCCCTGCGGCAGGTACTTCCTGGCATTCTGGTAGTGCGAGTGGTTGGGCAGGCCGGGGTAATTCACCCATGTCACCGCCGCATGTTTCAGCAGCCACTCCGCCACCGCCTGCGCGTTTTGCACATGGCGTTCCATGCGCAGGTGCAGCGTCTCAATGCCAAGCAATAGCAGGAACGCCGCAAACGGGCTCTGTGTGCCTCCCGTGTCGCGCAGCCAGTGCGTGCGGATGTGAATAATGTATGCGAGGTTGCCCAGCGGCTTGAGTGCCTCGGTGAAAACCACGCCGTGATAGGAATCGCTCGGCTCGGTGAATTCCGGCCACTTCTTGGGATTCTCCGCCCAAAGGAAGTTGCCGCTGTCCACGATGGCGCCGCCGACATGCACCCCGTGGCCGCCCAGGAACTTGGTGGTCGAGTACACCGCGATGTCGATCCCGTGCTCGAAGGGCCGGAACAGAGCCGGCGTCAGCACCGTGTTATCCACGATCACCGGCAGACCGTGCTTGTGCGCTTCGTCGGCGATGGCCCGAAAATCCGGCACGTCGTTCTTCGGATTCCCGACCGATTCCAGGTAAACCAGCCGCGTGTTCTCATCCACCAGTTTGCCGATTTCCTCGGGATGATCCGGATTGAAGAACCGTACCTCGACGCCCAGCTTTTTCAGCGTCTGCGTGAAGAGCGTCCAGGTGCCTCCGTACAGGCTGGTGGCGGAAATGAAGTTCTGCCCCGCGTGGGTGATGGTGAGGATCGCGGCGTTGATGGCCGCCTGCCCCGAACTGAACGCCAGCCCGCCTATGCCGCCATCGAGCGCGACCAAGCGCTTCTCGAGCACATCGTTGGTCGGGTTCATGATCCGCGAGTAGATGTTGCCGAACTCGCGCAACCCGAAAAGATTCGCCGCCGTTTCGGCGTCCTTGAAAACGTAGCTCGTTGTCGCGTAAATCGGGACCGCCCGCGCCGTCGTCGTCGGGTCGGGTTCTTGTCCGGCATGCAAAGCAAGCGTGCCGAGTCCGCGTTTCCGTTGTGCGTCTGCCATGATGTGTTTTCTCCGGTTTTATATCCTAATGTCTATCGAGTATGTGATATTGTGCACAGAATTGCAAGTGGGGTGCGCCGGAAACCTCCCGTGCACCTTGCTACGTGATTGAATATATTGAGAATCGCCAGCCCTTACGGCCGCGCCGAAAGCGCCGCATCGAGATCCGCAATCAGGTCTTCCGCATCCTCGATACCGATCGAAACCCGCACCAGGTCGGACGTAATTCCCATCCGCGCGAGCACCGCCGGATCGACCGACGAATGCGTCATGGTGACCGGATGCTCGATCAACGATTCCACCCCGCCCAGCGATTCCGCCAGCGTGAACACTCGCACTCTTTCGAGCAGCCCAAACACGGCGTCCTCGCCGCCACGCAGGCGGAACGAAAATGTCCCGCCAAAACCGCTCATCTGGCGCAGCGCGAGAGCGTGCTGCGGATGCGATTCCAGCCCCGGGTGCCGCACCTCGCTCACTTCCGGCCGCGCTTCAAGCCAGCGCGCGATCGCGAGCGCGTTGCGGTTGTGCTCTTCCATCCGGATGGCCAGCGTTTTGATGCCGCGCAGCACCAGGAAGCAGTCCTGCGGTCCGGCACAGGAGCCTGTCGCGTTTTGCAGAAAGCCGATCTTCTCCGCCAGCGCGGCGTGGTTGGTGACGACGGCGCCTCCGACCACGTCGGAATGGCCGTTGATGTACTTCGTCGTCGAATGCACGACGACGTCGACGCGCATTTCGAGCGGCCGCTGAAAATACGGCGAGAGGAAGGTGTTGTCGCAAATGGCGATGGCGCCAAAGCGATGCGCCAGATCCGCCACCGCGCGCAGGTCCACCAGATTCATCAGCGGGTTGGTCGGCGATTCGATCCACACCGCCGCGGCGCCGCGCTCGAGTTCCCGCTCCGTTTCGGCCAGATCCCGAAGGTCCACGTAGACAGCCTCGATTCGTTTGTTGCGGAATACCTTCTCGAACATGCGGAAGGTCCCGCCGTACAGATCGCTATGAACGATAATCCGGTCCCCAGCCTGAAACATCATCACAATGGTGGTTTCGGCCGCCATTCCGGTCGCGAAGGCGAAACCCGACGCGCCGCCTTCCAGCGCCGCCAGGCAGGTCTCCAGCGCCTTTCGCGTCGGATTGCCGCTGCGCGAATATTCGAACGCGCCCGGCCGGTTGACTCCCCGGAAAGCAAACGTGGAGGTCTGATAGATCGGCGTCATCACCGCGCCGGCGTGGTCCAGGGGATTATGACCCGAGTGAATCGCGAGAGTCTTAAATTTCATGGGCAGGATTTGTACGAAACCTTCTTCGTCATTATAGACGGCGGGCCGCCGCCATCGCGCAAGGCGCGGCGGAACAGATCGGTTAAAATCGAGCAATAACCGCATGATCGGCCCGCATAGGCCCATTTCAATCCCGGCAAACCGACTCGAGGCACGCCGCGCCGCCGCGCTGGCGGTGACCATGTTGATCCTGCTTGCTCCCTCTTCAGTGCGTGCTCAGGGTGGGCCACCGTATTACACCAACGATCCCGGAACGCCCGGCAATCGGAACTGGGAAATCAATCTGGGATATATGCCGTTCTTATACAACGGTTCGTCAACCAGTCACGTGCCGGATGTTGACATCAATTACGGCCTCGGTGACCGAATCCAACTGACCTTCGAGAATGCGTGGCTGCGTGTGAAGAACGTAGCGGACGCCGCCAAATATGGCCTCGGGCAAGATCAGCTCGGCGTGAAATGGCGGTTTTACGATAACGATGAAAAGGGCTTCGGGATATCCATCTTCCCACAGCTATCGATCAACAATCCCGATCGTTCGGTGCAACGAGGCATTACTCCGCCGGGCGCCAGCTTTGTTATGCCCATCGAATTCACCAAGAAACTGGGAGCGGTTGACGTCAACTGGGAAGTCGGCTACAACGCGGTTCACCTGGGGCCGGATGGGTGGCTGGCCGGTTTTGTCGTCGGGCACGATATGTCGAAGAAGTTGGAGTTGGACGCCGAGTTCTATGGGCTGGGAACGTTCAATCAGTCGTTCAATCAGCAAACGCTCGGCGCGGGAGCACGCTACAAACTGCGCCCGCCATTCATTCTCCTTCTGATGGCTGGACGAAGCGTCGAGCCCGCGCACAAGGGCCAGCCATCCTTCGTCGGCTATTTCGGTATGCAGTTCTTACTTCCGCCGAAGCCCTTCGAGTAAAGCCGGTGGCGCGGGCTGTCAAGCCTGCTGAGCCGAGAGTCGTCTTGGCTTTTCTTAGCCCCAACTTGGCTCCCGGCCGGCCGCAACGGAGTTATCATGAACCAGTGCCGCACGCGGCATCTACCGCTATGACTACTCTTCCACGTCACGCCGTTCTCACTGCGCTGCTCCTGTTCTCCGGCTTCGGCGGCGCGGGTCCGCTCCCCGCGCAGGATGGGCGAAAACTCGATTGCATCGCACACGTCGCTTTGCGCGTCAGCGATGTCGCCAAATCTCGCGCGTTCTACAAGGCCCTGGGCTGGGACCAGGCCTTCGAGTTCGGCGATGACAAGGGCACCACCACCTCCTACGTCAAGGTGAGCGACCACCAGTACATCGAGCTATGCCGCCGGGACAAACCATCGGACCCGCTCGGTTTCATGCACATCTGCCTGGAGACCGCGGACCTGGATCGCCTGAGCGCGGCTTACACGGCATTGGGGCTTACTCCGACCGAGTCGAAAAAAGGCCACGCCGGCAACGTCCTGTTCAACCTGCGCGATCCCGAAGGCCAGGTGATCGAGTACACCGAGTATCTGCCGGGTTCGCTGCACACCAATGCCCGCGGGAAATTCGTCGACCCGGCGCTGATTTCCGATCATATGATCAATGTGGTCATGACCGCGAAGGATGTCGATGCCGAGAAAGCGTTCTTCATTGGCAAGCTAGGTTTTCAAGGCAGCGGGTATGTGCTCAGCTTGCCGGGAACCCCAGGTGAGACGGTTGAACTCAAGCTGCGCGTGCCCGGCGGGACGCCGGAGATCAGATTCGCAGCCGACCCCAAGCGGGCCGCCGACGAACTGAAAAAGCGCGGCCTGGAGGTCAAGCTATCCGGCGGAGTTCCCGAGGTCCGCGACCCCGACGGCACGCTGATCTCCTTCAGCGGCCGCTAACGCTTCTTCCGTGGCGCGTGCGCCACATTCTTTCTCAACGTGCCATCCAGCCTCCGTCCACCACCAGCACGTGGCCGTGGACGTAATCCGACGCCGCCGAGGCCAGGAACACCGCCGCGCCGCACACGTCCTCCGGCTCGCCCCAGCGCCCCGCCGGGATGCGCTCCAGGATCGCCTGCCGGCGCTCCTCGTTCTGGAATAGCGGACGCGTGTTCTCCGTGCGTATGTAACCCGGTGCAATCGCGTTCACGTTCACGCCGCGCCCGGCCCACTCATTGGCCAGCGCCTTGGTGATCTGCGCCACTCCGCCCTTCGCCGCCGCATAAGAGGGTACGTTGATGCCGCCCTGAAAGGAAAGCAGCGAAGCGATGTTGACGATCTTCCCCCGCCCGCGCGCCAGCATGTGCGTGCCCGCCGCGCGGCAGAGCCGGAACACCGCGGTCAGGTTGATTTCGATCACCGCGTCCCAGTCTTCGTCGCCATGTTCGGCCGCCGGCGCGCGCCGGATGATACCGGCGTTGTTGACCAGGATGTCCACGGCGCCCATCGCCTCGACGGCCTCTTCGATCAGCCGGTCCGCCTGCGCGCGCGAGCTAAGATCCGCTGCCACGCAGTGCGTTCGCACACCCGCCGTCTCGCGGATGCGCTTCGCCGTCTCTTCGGGGGCCGCGATATCGTGCAGAACCACGTCCGCTCCGGCTTGGGCGAAACCGAGAGCCATCGCCGCGCCCATGCCGCGATTGGAGCCGGTCACCAGGGCGACTTTACCGTCCAGACGAAACATCGCGTTACCTCCCCGCCTGTCCGCGTTCCAGGCCGGAGCCGCCGCCGGCGAACTCGGGCTGCACGTTCACCACGCCGAATTGCCGGTCCTCGCCTTCGCGGTTGGCCGCCATCATCCACAGAAAATTGATTTGCGATCCCGGCGCCGCCACGTTCGGATGATAGCCCTTCGGCATGATGACCACGTCTCCGTCGCGGACGAACGTCGCCAGCTCCGGCTCGCCCGTGTTCGTGTAGACGAACTGCACACCGAACCCCGGCGCCGGCATGTCGATGTAGAGATAGGCCTCCTCCAGCATCGCCGCGTGTTCGTGCGGCGGCCACGACGTCCAATTGCCCGGCTTGCTGAACGTAACTCCGGCTACGATGCGTCCGGCCTGGACATTTTTTCCGAGCAGGATGTTGAGCGTGCGTTCGGAGTTGGGGCCGCCGGCCGTGAAATGCAGCCCAGGGTCCTTCTGGACTTCGGCGAAGGATACGAATTGCAGCGGGTGGGTCTGCTCGGCCGGAGCGGAGAGCTCGGCGAAATCGCAGCCGTCCGCGCCCGCCGTCACGCGGAACCGGCTCGCGCGCGGAATGTAGAGCGCGTCGTATTGGACCATCGTGTATTCCGCGGCTCCTACCTCGACCGTGGCGCCGCCGCGCAGGCATATCAGCCCGGTTTCGCGCTCTCCGGTGTCCACCTCCACCGGCGCGTCGCCGCGATCCAGCACGATGCGCCCGAAGTACAGATGCCGCGAGGCCGTAGTCTGGGGCGTGACGGACAGATGCCGCCCCTTCCGCGCCCCCGTGTTTCTGACGACGCATGTTTCGGTTCGAATCGGTGCCTGCTCCGTTGATGGCATGTTCTCTCCTGGCTATCGGCCTTTGCGGCCGTTTCCTCCGAATTCTCCCACTCAACCGCGGGCGAATCAATTTGAATTCGCTAAACGGTTCGGTGAGCCCGGCAATAAGATCCCGGATAACGGCAAGCGCCGTCTCGTGTTAACTTTGAGAGTTCGTCATCTATTTCTCGTCTGCGTTGTGAGGTCACAAGAATGCGCACCGTGATGCACCGTTTGCTCGCCGGATTCGCGATCGTTGGGCTCGCCGGCGTCGCGACAGCACAGAAGAAGGAATTCACACACTGGCCCGCCGGCACGTCGCCCGTGGAAGTCGGCAAGAAGATCGTTCAAAACATGCTCGATCCCCCGCGCTGGATTCCGACGAAGCCCTCTGTCCACTACGCCGAGGACTCCACCTGGTACTCCGCGCTCGAGTTCGCCAAGCTGACCAACGATCAGGCGATGACCGGCGCGCTCGTCAAGCGCTATGACCCCTGGCGGACCGAAGTGGGACAGCAGAAGCTGGTTTCCTGGCAGCGCCACGTCGACCACGCCATCTTCGGCATCGTGCCCCTCGAGCTGTACATCCGCACCAAGGACCCGCAATACCTCGCCCTCGGCAAGAAGCTGGCCGACCAGCAGTGGGAGAACCCCACGCCGGAGGGCCTTTCCGGCGAGACCCGCTTCTGGATCGACGACGCGTACATGATCACCATCCTCCAGCTCCAGGCCTACCGCGCCACCGGCGATAAGGTCTACCTGGACCGCGCCGCGCTCGAAATGGCCGCCTACCTCGACAAGCTGCAGAGGCCCAACGGCCTGTTCTATCACGGGCCGGACTTTCCCTTTTTCTGGGGCCGCGGCAACGGCTGGGTGGCCGGCGGCATGGCCGAACTGCTCACCGACCTGCCGGACAACCACCCCAAGCGCGCCCGCATTCTACAGGGCTATCGCACCATGATGGCCTCCCTGTTGAAGTATCAGGACGCCGACGGTGTCTGGCATCAACTGATCGACCACCCCGAGTCTTATCAGGAGAGCTCCTGTACCGCGATGTTTACTTACGCCATGATCGCCGGCGTGAAGAGGGGCTGGCTCAAGGAAAAGGCTTACGCCCAGGCAGCGCGCAAAGGCTGGCTGGGCGTCAACAAGTTCATCGACCAGGACGGCAACGTGGACAAGGTCTGCGTCGGCACCGGCCAGACCAATGACGTGAATTTTTACCTGAACCGCCCGACCCAGAAGGGCAATCCGCACGGCCAGGCGCCCGTCCTCTGGTGCGCCAATGCGCTGCTGAAGAAGTAGATGTGGCGCCGGCGGACTTGCCAGACCGCCGGCGTTACCGGAATCGGGTGGGGCAGGCGCTTCCGCCTGCCGATTGATTTTCTCCTTCACGCGATCAAACACCCAGCCGCGCTACAGCAGTCTGCGCAGCACCAGCGCGTCCTCCCCGTCTTCGTAATAGCGGCGGACGCGGCGCAGCCTGGCAAACCCGAATTTCGCATACAGCGCCTGGGCTTGCCGGTTCGACACGCGCACCGCGAGCGAGAACTGGCGGACACTGCGCAACCGCAAACGGCGCAGCGTGCTTCGCATCAGGGCGGAGGCAATCCCCTGGCCGCGGCAAGCCGGGGCGACGCCGACGGAAACCAGCTCGGCTGAGAGCGTGGCACGGCGGACCGCTGCCGCGGTGACCATGTAGGCGCGGATGCCGCCACGCGCGGCCGCCACCAGAAACAGGCGCCCGCACTTGCCGAAGAGCTCTGCAAACAAGTTGCGATCGTAAGCGTCGGCGCCGAAACTGGCCCGCTCGATCGCCAGCACGGCATCCAGGTCGGACATTCGGAAGGGCCGTATATGGTACTCAGGCTTCATGGTTCTAAGTGCTATTTTGCTATACTTGACACCTTGGGGGCAGGGAGTGAAGAAAGCCAGGCGCAAATCGGGCGAGCGGCATCTTGACAAGGATTTCGGAGGCGCGCATACTGATATTAAGATGCAACTGAGTGGCAACAAGGGCGTAGTCGAAATCCTGCCGGCGAGCCTGGTGGATTTGCGCCGCGGCGATGAAGCGGTGTTGAGCGAGATCGACTTGCCGGTCGAGGATGCGCGCCGTTTGATGGAGCTTGGCTTCCTTCCCGGGGCGCGGGTGGTGGCCGGGCAAAGCGCACCGGGCGGGGATCCGCGGGTGTTTCAGGTGGACGGATCGGAGATCGCGGTGCGGCGCGAAACCGCGCGGCGCCTCAAGATCCACCATAAGGGACGGGTTCCGAGGAAAGCATGAGCGAGTGCGCTGACTGCGCCGGCTGCGGCCCGGCGGTGGTTGCCATATCATCCAGCGCCGCCGTACAGGCAGTGGCCGTCATCGGGCCGCCCAACTCCGGCAAAACCACGCTTTTCAACCGGCTCACCGGCTTGCGGCAGAAGGTCGCCAATTTTCCCGGCGTGACGGTGGAGCAGCACACCGGCATCGCCGAACTTGACGGCGGGCAGTCCGTTGAATTGATCGATTTGCCGGGCGTTTATAGCCTTTCGCCGCATTCGGAAGACGAACAGGTGGCGTACGATGTGCTGACCGGCCGGCGCCAGGACACGCCCAAGCCCGAAGCCATTTTGCTGGTGCTCGATTCGACCAATTTGAGACGCCATCTGATGTTGGCGGCGCCGATTCTGGCGCTGGGCCTGCCGACGCTGATCATTCTCAACATGGCCGACGACCTGCGCAGCCGGGGCGGCACGCTGGATACCAAAGCGCTGGCGAGGGAGTTGGGTGCGCCGGTGGCGCTGGTGAGCGCGCGGCAGGGCGAAGGGCTGGAGCAGGTGCGCGAATTTCTCTGCGGGGCCATGGCGCTGCCCACGCCCAGGTCGCTGCCGGTGCTGCATGACATCCCCAAGTGCCGCGAGTGGGCCGGGATGGTGGGCAGCCAGGCCGACTATCGCGCGCCGATCGCCCCCAAGTGGACACGCCGCCTGGACGCGATCGTTTTGCATCCGGTGGCCGGGCCGCTGATCTTCGCCTTCGTGGTGATCGCGGTCTTTCAATCCATCTTCAGCTACGTCACGCCGCTGATGGATGGGGTGAAATGGCTGTTCGAAGTTTCCGGCAACTGGATTGCAACTACGCTGCCGCCCTCGCTGATCCGCTCGCTGCTGGTGGACGGAGTCTGGAAGGGCGTGGGCTCGGTGATCGTTTTCCTGCCGCAGGTGCTGCTGTTGTTTCTGTTCATCGGCATCCTGGAAGATTCCGGTTACCTGGCGCGCGCGGCGCTGATCGCGGACCGTACCATGGCGCGCGTCGGGCTGCAAGGCAAGTCGTTTATCCCGCTGCTGTCGGCTTACGCCTGCGCGGTGCCGGCGATTCTCTCCACGCGCACCATCGAAAACAAGCGCGACCGCACCGCCACCATCCTGATCGCGCCCTTCATGACGTGCGCGGCGCGGTTTCCGGTCTACACGCTGATCATCGCGGCGTTCTTGCCCAACCGGCAACTGCTGGGTTTTCTCAGCGTGCGCACGGTGGCCATGATCGGACTGTATGCGCTGGGATTCGCGATGGCGGTGCTGACGGCGCGGATCTTGAAATCGTCGATTCTGAAGAGCGGCCGCACACCGTTCTTGCTGGAGATGCCGGCTTACCGCTGGCCCACCGTGCAATCGCTCGGGCTGCGGCTGTTCGACCGCTCGAAGGTCTTTCTGCGGCGCGCCGGCACGGTGATCCTGCTAGTGACGGTGCTGTTATGGGTGGCGGCGCACGTGCCTTATGCGCACGGCCATCCTCCGGCGATTCGGGACAGCCTGGCGGGCACGCTGGGCCGCACTATCGAGCCGGTCATCAAGCCGCTGGGCTTCGACTGGAAGATCGGCATCGGCATCATCACTTCCTTCGCGGCGCGCGAAACCATTATCGCCACCCTGGGAGCGATTTATGGCATGGATCATCCGGATTCGACCAGCATGGACCTGCAGAGCGCGCTGCGGCACGATCTGACCCCGGGCGCGGCGGTGGCGCTGCTGATCTTCTTTGCATTCGCCATGCAGTGCGTTTCCACGGTGGCCGTGGTGCGGCGCGAGACCGGCGGGTGGAAGTGGCCGCTGGCCCAGTTTGCCTATATGAGCGCGCTGGCGTACGGCGGCGCCTTTCTGGCCGTGCACCTGATGCGATACTTATAGGGTCATAGCCCAGGCTTCCCCTGCCGCCCGGGCGAGGCATGCCTCGCCCTACAACGGATCCGTAGGGGCCGGGCAGGCCCGGCCCGGCCACCGCGCAAAGCAAGGAGTTGCGCTAGAGGTAATAGCGGCGGTGGGCCTGTTCGTTTTTGTGGGGCAGCTTGCTAAGCTGCGTGGGGCCCAGAGGGCACCCCGCGAATCGGCACGCGCGGCGATTGGCAATCGCCGCGCAGGATGCCATCCTGCCCCACACTTAACCTGCCTGCACGCCGCGCGGCGCCGGCGCGTCATAATATGAAGGGATACACGTATGCGGATACTGCCTTGGGCCGGGCATGCCAGGCCCCATCGCCAAAAGGGCTTCTCCCTGATTGAGTTGCTGATCGTGGTATCGATCATCCTCATCCTCATTACCATCGCCGTGCCCAGGTTCACGCGCGCCCAGATGTACACGCGGGAAACCGCAGCCATTCAGGCCGTTAGAACCATTTACACGGCCGAGGTTCAATTCCAATCGCAGTACGGCCGCTATGCGGCATCGCTCACCGAGCTCGGGCCGCCGGCCAGCGGTGCGCCGAGCCCGTCGGCGGCCGACCTGATCGGCAACGATCTGGCCAATGGCGAAAAGCAGGGGTACAAATTCACCGTCGCGGCTATCCCCGGCGGGTATACGGTCAACGCCGTCCCTGTAACGTATGGCACCAGCGGCAGCCGCAGCTTCTACTGCGACCAGACGATGCAGATTCACGAAAACTACGGTCCCGAGCCGGCTACCGCGCAAAGCAAGGAACTGCGGTAGCCTAGGTGGGACAGACGATCGGTTTTAGTCGTCTGTCAACGTGACGCACTGCGGCGGAAAAAGACAGACCACAAAGAGCGATGGTCTGTCCTACCATGATGATGTTTTCCTACTCCGGCAACGATCTTTACTGCGAGCAAGTGGCGCTGGCCGATGTGGCGGCGCGAGTGGGCACGCCCGCCTACGTTTATTCCAGCCAGACGATTCTGACCAATTACCGCGCCTATGACGAGGCTTTCGGCGCGCTGCCGCACACGGTCTGCTACGCGGTGAAGGCGAATTCGTCGCTGGCCGTTCTGGCGCTGCTGGCCAAAGCGGGGGCCGGATTCGACATCGTCTCGGGCGGCGAACTGGCGCGTGTGCTGGCCGCCGGCGGAGACCCATCCCGGGTGGTGTTTTCTGGCGTGGGCAAAACCGCCGCGGAAGTGGAGTACGCGCTCGGCCACGGCATCCACAGTTTCAACTGCGAATCCGAGCCGGAGCTGGCGCTGCTCGACGCGATGGCGGCGCGGCGCGGCGTGAAGGCGGGGTTTTCGATTCGCGTCAACCCGGATGTGGACGCCGTCACCCATCCCTACATCGCCACCGGCCTCGGCCAGCACAAGTTCGGCATTGCGATCGAGCGGGCGCGCGCGGTCTATGAGCGGGCGCGCGGCTACACCAATCTGTCGGCGGAAGGCGTGAGCTGCCACATCGGATCGCAGATCCTGGACGCGAGCCCGATTCTGGAGGCGGTGGACATGCTGGTGGAGTTCGCCCGGCAGCTCCGCGCGGAGGGCTGCCCGGTTCGTCATCTGGATTTGGGCGGCGGGCTGGGCATCGCTTACCGGCCCGGCGAAAAGGCGCCGGCGGTGGCCCAGTTCGTCGAAGGGCTGCACGCCAAGCTGCGCGATACCGGGCTTGAGGTGATGGTGGAACCGGGCCGCTCCATCGTGGGTCCGGCGGGCGTGTTGCTCACGCGCGTGCTCTATCGCAAGCAGAACGGCGCGAAGGAATTCATCGTGGTGGATGCGGCGATGAACGACCTGATCCGCCCGGCGCTCTACCACGCGCACCATGAGATCGTGCCGCTGCGCAAGAACGGGCTGCCGCCGGTGACGGCGGACGTGGTGGGCCCGATCTGCGAGAGCGGCGATTTTCTGGCGCGCGACCGCATGATGGCCAACGCCATGCCCGGCGATTACCTGGCGGTGTGCGCGGCGGGCGCTTACGGATTCGTGCAGTCGTCGAATTACAATTCGCGGCCGCGCGCGCCGGAAGTGCTGGTGGAAGGCGCCGGTTACCGGGTGATTCGCGAGCGCGAGACGTATATCGATCTGATGCGCGGTGAGACGGTGTGAACGAGGGCTGTGCCCTCGGCATCCCTGCGGGATGTGGAAGACAGGAGTCGGAAGTCAGGAGTCGGAAGACAGAAGTCAGAAGACAGGAGTCGGGAGTCAAAAGACAGAATGGCGCCGGCGTGACATTGGGGGCCAGCGAGAACAGAATTCTCGTTTCGCCGCGCTGCGGGAAGATATCGTGAATCCTCACAAGCTGAACCGCTCGACAGGCTCGTTGCTGGCCGGTTTGGGGCTGCTCGTAGCCTCCGTGGCGCCGGCCGTGGCCGGGAACGTCCTAACCGAGGAGTTCTACACGCTCCGCCTAGCCGGCAAATGGGAATTCGCTTTGGATCCCAATGGCGCCGGGGTGAAGGAAGGATGGGCCGGCCACTCGCTGCCGGACACCATCGACCTGCCCAACACCACCGACGTGGCGCGCAAGGGCAAGTTTCAAGAGCGTACGGAAGAGGCATGGAAGCTGACGCGCCGCTACCCGTACGAAGGGTTTGCCTGGTATCGCAAGACGTTCACCGTGCCGCAGGAATGGAACGGCAAGGAAATGGCGCTCTATCTGGAGCGCAGCAAGAAGGTCACCGTCTATCTGGATGGAGGCGAGGCGAGAGATGGCGGACGGCAGCTCAGCACATCGCACCTGATTCGGCTCGGCAAGCTTAGTCCCGGCGCGCACACGGTCGCCATCCTGGTCGACAATCGGCTGAGCAACTGGCCCGACCGGGTGGTGAACAGCCACATGCTCGACGAGGCTACGCAGACCAATTGGAATGGCATCCTGGGCAGAATCGAGCTGCGAATTGAAGAGGCGTTCGGCATACAGGGTGTGATCTTAGGGAACATGCCGGGCGATCCGCATTCGCTGCTAATCGACGTCCACACAGTGGACGCTTCGAAGCCGCAGGTCAGCGCCGTGCTTGAAGGGACCAATCGTGGCTTCCCGTTCCGGGCCAACACGGGCAGCGACGGGGCCTATCTCGAGACATTTGAGCCCGGGTCCTTGTACCCCGAAAGCCCTCTGTGGGATGAGTTCCATCCGAACTTGCTCCACCTGGCCGTCGAAGCCAGGGTAGGCGGCGTGAAGGCACTCTGGAGCGCGTACGTTGGCCAGCGCGATTTTCGGGCGCAGAACGGCCACTTCACCATCAACGGGCGGCGCGTGTTTCTGCGTGGCAAGCACGATGGCTGCGTGTTTCCGCTCACCGCGCATCCGCCGATGGATGAGGCCGGCTGGGAAAAGTACTTCACGGTGGTGAAGGCGTACGGGCTGAACCATGTGCGCTTCCATTCCTGGTGCCCGCCGGAAGCGGCGTTCGCGGTGGCGGACCGCCTGGGTATTTACCTGCAACCGGAGCTGCCCTTCTGGGGCGATCCAACCAAGCCGGGAGTGGAGGCATTCCTCATCGAAGAGGGCCGGCGCATCCTGATCGAATATGGCCATCACCCCTCGTTCGTCATGCTGAGCATCGGCAACGAATATTGGGGCCCGTCCGAACCGCGGCCGCGCATGGTTGCCGCGCTGCGCGCGTTCGACCCCAGCCGCCTGTTTGACCAGGGGTCGAATTCGGAGGCCTGGAATCCGCAAGAGTTCGCCGGCGACGATTACCGCGTCAGCGCCTATGCAAGGCCGGGGCTGGAAGGCAAGGCGCGCGGCTCTTATGCGCACCAGGACAAGAAGGACGGCGAAGTGGGTTATATTCAGGCAGGCGCGCCGGGAACTTCGAAGACATACACGACGGCGCTGGCGGGCAAGCGGCTGCCGTTCATCAGCCATGAAGTCGGCCAGTACCAGGTGTTCCCGAATTTTGGTGAGGCTGCTAAATACTCGGGAGCGTTGCGCGCGGATAACTTCGCGGTCTTTGAGGAGCGGCTGAAGAAAGCCGGGCTGCTCGACCAGGCCGAAGATTTCCGCCGCGCCAGCGGGATGCTCTCCGCGCTGGCCTACCGCGAGGAAATCGAAGCCGCGCTGCGCACTCCGGAGATGGACGGCTTCCACTTACTGGACTTGCAGGATTATCCGGGGCAGGGAACAGCGCTGGTGGGCATGTTGGATGCCTTCATGGATTCCAAGGGATTCATCACGCCCGAGGAATGGCGCGCCTTCTGCTCGCCGGTTGTTCCGCTGGCCCTGTTTGCCAAGCACACCTGGACGGACCGGGAAGAGTTCAAGGCCGAAGTCCGTGTGGCGAATTACAGCGAAGCCGCGCTCAGCGGCCCGGTCGAGTGGCAATTGAAGGAAGGGGCGCGTGTGCTCGAGTCCGGCGCCGTGGGGCAGCTTCCCATGCCGGCCGGCACCGTCACCACGCTGGGCTGGATTCAAATCGCGTTGAGCACCATCGAGCCTCCGGCGCGGCTGGCGCTATCGCTGCGGATCGGCGCCAACACTCTCGAATGGCCGATCTGGGTGTACCCGGCCGAGCCATCGGCGCCTTTAGCCGGTGTTACGGTTGCGCGCACAGTGGACGACGCTCTGGCGCACCTGGCCCGCGGCGAGCGCGTTCTTCTGCTGCCGAAGGCCGACGATGCTCCCAACAGCTTGCCCGGCTATTTCACGCCGGATTTCTGGTGCTATCCGATGTTCAAAAAGGGCAACCCGCCCGGCACGCTCGGGCTGCTGATTCAAGATACTCATCCGGCTTTGGCCGCATTCCCGACGCGGTTCTATTCCGAGTGGCAGTGGCAGAGCCTGGCGCACCACTCGCAGGCCATCATCCTGGATCCGCTCGCCGGTTACCGGCCGATCGTGCAGCCCATCGACAATGTCGAGCGCAATCACCGGCTGGGCACCATCTTCGAGTTGAAGGTGGGTGCGGGCCGCTTGCTGGTTTGTGCCATCGACCTGCCGGCGATGCCCGAGGCGCCGGAGGCGGCGCAGTTGCTGCTGAGCCTGGAGCAGTACGCCCAATCGCCGAAGTTCGCGCCGGAGAGAGAGGTCTCGCCCGCGGATTTGCGGAAGCTGCTGCGCGGGGAGTAGCGGGAGGAAGGCCGTGCAGTGGACAACGGCCGGTATTGAGCCTGGCCGGAAAAGCGACCCATGCTCCGCCGAAATGTATCAGAATAGGAAGCGTGCAGCACTTCGATCGCATAACCTGGAAACCGAACCAGATGAATGGCCAGCCGTGCATCCGCGGCATGAGGCTGACGGTGCGTCGAGTGGTGGAGGCCCTGGCGCTCTATCCAAACCGGGACGATCTCTTCCGGAACTATCCCGAGTTGGAGCCGGACGACGTCCAACAGGCGCTCGAGTTCGCCGCTGCGAATCTGGAAGACAGCGCGGCGGAAAGTAACGCAGCTTGACTGGAAGCTCGGCTCTGCGCCTGGTTCTGGACCAGGGAGTTCCGCGGGACGCAGCAGCTAGCCTGCGCGGCCTCGGGTTTGAGTGCATGCATGTCGGGGAAATCGGGATGAGCAAGTCCGAGGACAATGAGATTCTTGCGTGGGCGCTGGGACGGAACGCGATTGTGGTCACCTTGGACGCGGACTTTCACGCGATTCTGGCGGTCTCCGGGGCGGGTGCACCTTCGGTGATTCGAGTACGAATTCAGGGATTGGGTGCTTCGGCGGTGGTTGAACTGGTGCAGCAGAACACTCGCCAGATTCGGAGAAGATCTCAGGCGCGGATGTCTGGTCACGGCGAAGGCAAGCAAGGTAACGTGTCACCGGCTGCCGATCGGCGGCTCCCAAAGCGACCCAACCGCCGGATTTCCCCAGCGTTGATGCGCACGCCCCCCTCTGTGCTACACTACTTTCTTATGGCAAGCGTTACCCTCGCGCGGCATCATCACCATACCTCCACGCGACGGGCGCTGCAATAATTTCCACTAAACAAATGGAAAGGACGCCCGCCGCGAAAACGGCGGGCTTTTTTGTTTTTACGATGAATCTCGATTTCGAAAAATCCGGCGGGCTGGTCACGGCCGTCATCCAGGACTACTCGAGCGGCCGCGTGCTGATGGTGGGCTTCATGAATGAGGAGGCCTTTCGCAAGACGGTGGAGAGCGGCTTCGCGACCTTCTGGAGCCGCTCGCGGCAGAAGCTGTGGCTGAAGGGGGAAAGCTCGGGCCACCGGCTGGTCGTCAAGGAAATCGCCGTCGATTGCGACCGTGATGCCGTGCTGGTGAAGGTGGAGGCGCAGGGCCCCGGCGTCTGCCACGAAGGTTATGAAAGCTGCTTCTTCCGGCGCCTGGATTCGGGCGAATGGAAAGTGGCGGACCAGCGGACTTACGATCCGCACGCGGTCTATGGAGGCAAGGCGTGAAGCTGAAGCTCGGCATCCCCAAGGGTAGTTTGGAAAACGCGACGGTGGATCTGTTCCGGCGCGCCGGGTATGTCATCACCACCAGCAGCCGGTCGTATTTTCCCGGCATCGACGATCCGGAGATCGAGTGTATGCTGATCCGCGCGCAGGAAATGGCGCGCTACGTGGAAGACGGCATTCTCGATGCGGGCCTGACCGGCCGCGATTGGATCGAAGAAAACGGCGCGCAGGTGGTCGCGGTGGCCGACCTGATTTACGCCAAGCAGAGCTTCGGCAAAGTACGCTGGGTGCTGGCCGTGCCGGAGTCCTCGCCATTCCTCAGCGCGAAGGATCTGGAAGGCAAGATCATCGCGACCGAGCTGGTGGAGACCACGCGGCGCTACCTGGCCGGGCACGGCGTGACGGCGAAAGTGGAATTCAGTTGGGGCGCCACCGAGGTGAAGCCGCCGGTGCTGGCCGATGCCATTGTCGAGGTGACGGAAACCGGCTCGTCGCTGCGCGCCAACAAGCTCAAGATCATCGACACGGTGATGGAATCGAATACGCAGTTGATCGCCAACCGGGATTCCTGGCAGGACGCGGCCAAGCGGCGCAAGCTGGAAGATATGACGATGTTGCTGCAGGGCGCCATCAACGCGTTGGGCAAAGTGGGGCTGATGCTGAACGTGCACAAGGACAACCTGAAGGGCGTGCTGGCGGTCCTGCCGGCGCTGAAGCGGCCCACTATTTCACAGTTGAGCGACGAGGAATGGCTGGCGGTGAACACGATCCTCGATGAATCGACGGTGCGCGATATCATTCCGCGGCTCAAACAAGCGGGCGGGCAGGGAATTGTGGAATACCCGCTCAACAAGATCGTGCTGTGATTCGGATTATCAAAAGTGAAGATGCGGGCGCGCTGTTCGCGCGGCGCGCGGCGCGGATGGATGCGGCCGAGGCCGTAGTGCGGCCCATCCTCGAAGCCGTCCGGAAGCGCGGAGACAAGGCATTGATCGAATACGCGCGCCAGTTCGACGGACTCGCGCGACGCACCGTGTGCGTTCCCGAAGAGGAACTGGCGGCAGCGCGGCGGAGGCTGAATCCGGAATTCCGGCGCGCCGTTCGGACTGCTTCCGCCAACATTCGCGATTACGCGCGGCGGCAGATGCCGCGCCCGTGGATGCGCCAATCGGGCGGCGTGCGCGTGGGACAGGTGGTGCGCCCGCTGGGCGCGATTGCCGCGTACGTTCCAGCGGGGCGTTATCCATTGCCCTCCACCATCCTGATGACGGCGGTGCCGGCGCAGGTGGCGGGCGTCGCAAACATCTGCGTGGCCTCGCCAAAACCGGTGGACCAGGTGTGGGGAACGGCGGCGATGCTGGGCTTGACGCAGGTGTTTGAAATGGGCGGCGCGCAGGCCATCGCGGCATTTGCCTACGGCACGCGCACGGTGCCCAAGGCCGACCGCATCGTGGGGCCGGGCAACATCTACGTGGCGGCGGCGAAAAAGCTGCTGGCGGGGGAAGTGGGCATCGACTTCGTGGCCGGGCCGACCGAGATTCTCATCATCGCGTCGGAGGGCGATCCGCGCTACCTCGCCGCCGACCTGCTGGCGCAGGCGGAGCACGATGTAGACGCAACGGCGATGCTGCTGACCACTTCGCGGCGGCTGGCCGCGGCGGTGGCGAAGGAAGTGGAGCGGCAGCTTGCCACGCTGCCGACCGCGGCAGTGGCGGCGCAATCGATCGCGCGCAACTCGAGCGTAGTGCTGGTGCGGTCACTTGAGGAAGCGGTCGAAATATCCAATCGCTTCGCGCCGGAACATTTGAGCATACCGGATGCGCGGCTGCTGCCCGCGATCGAACACGCCGGCAGCGTTTTCATAGGGCCGTACAGCCCCGAAGCGGCGGGCGATTACGCGTCGGGACCGAATCACGTACTGCCCACCAGCGGAGCGGCGCGCATACGCGGCGGCCTGGCGGTGACGGATTTCGTCAAGGTGATCTCGGTGCAGCAATTGAGCGCAGCGGGATTGGCGCGGCTTAAGTCGGCGATCGTTACCCTGGCGCGCGCCGAGGGCCTGGAAGCGCATGCGCGATCGGTGGAGGTGCGGACCAATGCGAAGTAAACCGCTCAAGCTGCCGCGAGGCGCCATACAGCCGCGGCCGGCGGTGCTCGCCATGGCGCCCTATTCGCCGCCCACCGCAGGGCGCGCTGGCAAGCTGCGTCTGGACTTCAACGAAAACACGGTGGGGTGTTCGCCGCGCGTGATCGCGGCGCTCGCGGGCGCGCTCGACGCGGCCAGCCTGGCGGTGTATCCGGAATACGGCGAGGCCAAGCAGACGATTGCGAGCTATTTCGGCGTGCGGCCGGAGCAGTTCGTTTTCACCAATGGCACCGACGAAGCGATCCAGGTTTTCATCAACACCTACGTGGACGACCACCAGGAGGTGCTGCTGCTAAAGCCGGCTTACGCCATGTACCGCTTCTACGCGGAAGTGGCGGGTGCACGGATTCGCGAAGTGGAATACGCTTCTCCGGGGATGGAGTTTCCGCTGGATGCGCTGCTGGCGGGCGTCACGCCGGAAACGCGCGCCATCCTGCTGGCCAATCCTAACAACCCGACGGGAACCGGCCTTTCGCTATTGGGGATCGAGCGCATTCTGCACCGCGCGCGCAAGGCCGCGGTGCTGGTGGACGAAGCATACTTCGAGTTCAGTGGCGTGACCGCGCTGGGCGAAATCGAGCGCGTGCCGAACCTGTTCGTGAGCCGCACGTTTTCGAAGGTATTCGGCATGGCGGGCATGCGGCTGGGCTGCCTTTTTTCGCACGAGGCTAATATTCGCTTGCTGCACAAAGCGCAATCGCCGTACAGCGTGAACTCGCTGGCGGTGATCGCGGCGCAAGCGGCGGTGGCGGACGCGGAATACGTCCGCGGCTATGTGGCCGAGGTGCTGGCCGCGCGCGAGCTGCTGTGCTATGGCCTGGAAAAGCTTGGCATCCGCTACATTCCCAGCTCGGCGAATTTCGTTCTGGGGCATTTCGGCGCCCGCGCGCAAGAGGTGTGCCAGGCGCTGGGCGCGCAGGCCATCCTGGTGCGCGACCGCAGCTACGAAGCGTCCGGCTGCGTCCGCATCACGGTGGGCACGCGCGAACAAACGCGGCGTTTGCTGGAGGCGCTCGAAAGAATCTGGCAGCGATGAGTCAACCGGTCCTGATTTTCGATATGGATGGCGTGCTGGTGGACGTCACGGAATCCTACCGCGAGACCATCGCGCGCACGGTGGAGCATTTCACCGGGCGCCGCCTCGCGCCCGCCGAAATTCAGCGGTTCAAGAACCAGGGCGGTTGGAACGACGATTGGAAACTGTCGCACCACATCGTCACTGGGGCGGGCGTGGATGCTCCATTCGCAGAAGTGAAGGCGCACTTCCAGTCCATTTTTCACGGCAACGGAACGGACGGCCTGATGCTGCGCGAGCAGTGGATGGCGCGGCCGGGGACGCTCGAAAAGCTCAACCGGCAATTTCGATTCGCGCTCTTCACCGGGCGGCCGAAATTGGAAGCCGAACTGACCCTGCGGCGGTTCGCGCCGGGGATCGAGTTTTCGCCCATCGTCGGCATGGACGAGGTGCGGCGGCAGAAGCCGGATCCGGAAGGCTTGCTGCAAATACTGGAGGCGAACCCCGACACGAAGGCTTATTATGTGGGCGACACGGTGGATGACGCGCGATGCGCGAGCGCCGCCGGTGTGCCGTTCATCGGGATTGCATCGCCTGCCAACCCGCTTTACGTCGACCTGGTATTTCTGTTTCAGGAGCAGGGCGCGCACGCCATTGTCGATGACATCAACTATCTCGAAGAGGTATTCGCAGCATGAGACAGGCCGCTATTCGCCGCGACACCAGGGAGACGCGCATCGCGGGCCGCTTGAAGATCGAAGGCCGCGGCTGCTATGAGATCTCGACCGGCATTCGTTTTCTCGATCACATGCTGGAGCTGTTCACCAAGCACGGGGGCTTCGACCTGAAGCTCGACGCCGAGGGCGATTTAGATGTCGACCAGCATCACACGGTGGAAGACGTGGGGATTATACTGGGCCAGCTTTTCGCGCAGGCGCTGGGCGACCGCAGAGGCATCAACCGCGCCGGGTATTTTGTGATGCCGATGGACGAAACGCTGGCGGTGGTGGCGGTGGATCTGGCCGGCCGGCCGGCGCTGGTCTACAAAGACCTGGTGCGTGTGCGGCTGGTGGGAGATTTGCAGGCCGAGCTGCTGGAAGATTTCTTTGGTGGCTTCGTCAATCACGCGGGCGCGAATCTGCACGCCAAGGTGATGTACGGGCGGTCGAGCCATCACAAGCTCGAGGCGATTTTCAAGTGTTGGGCCAGGGCCATGCAGTACGCGTGCTCGAAAGACGCGCGGTTGAAAGGGCAGTTGCCTTCGACCAAGGGGTTGCTATGAAGCCGTGGCGCGGGCTGTCAAGCCTGCTGTGTCGAGATTCGTCTCGACATTTCTTCGCTCAGCCGGCTCCGAGAAATGTCGGCACGACTGCCGACACAGCAGGCATGACTGCCCGCGCCACGGAACTTTCATGATCACCATCTTCGATTACGGGGCCGGCAATTTGCGGTCGGTCGAAAACACGCTGGCGGAGCTGGGCTGCGCCTACGCGCTGGTGCGGGACAACGCGGGGCTGCGGCGGGCGGATAAGATTCTGCTCCCCGGCGTGGGCCATTTTGGCCAGATGATGCGGGCGCTGGATGAGCTGGATGTGCGCGCGGCGCTGGTGGAGCGCATCCGCGCCGGCGTGCCGTTCCTGGGGATCTGCCTCGGTTTGCAGGCGCTGTTTGAAAACAGCGAGGAGGCACCGGAAGTGCGCGGGCTGGGGCTGTTCGCGGGAACTGTGCGCCGGTTTTCGATGGATGCGCGCGTGCCGCATATGGGCTGGAATGAGCTGGAAGTGAAACCGGATTCGAAGCTGGTGCGGGATTTGCCGGGCCGGCCGTTCGTGTATTTCGCGCACAGCTATTACGTGCCGGTGGATGAACGCGCGGCGGCGATCTGCACTTACGCCGCGCCCTACACGGCGGCGCTCGAAGCGGACAACGTATTCGGCGTGCAATTCCATCCCGAGAAATCCGGGCCAGTGGGATTGAAGATTATGCGGAATTTTGTGGAGATGTGAGTGCTGGCGAAACGGATCATTCCCTGTCTCGACGTCACTGGCGGCCGCGTTGTGAAGGGCGTCAACTTCGTCAACCTGCGCGACGCGGGCGACCCGGTGGAGTTGGCGGACCGGTATAACCGCGACGGCGCCGACGAGCTGGTGTTTCTCGATATCACGGCCTCCAGCGACGCGCGCGAAATCATGGCGGGCGTGGTCGAGCGCACGGCGCGGAAAGTATTCATCCCGCTGGCGGTGGGCGGCGGCATCCGTTCGGTGGCGGACGCGCGCCGCATTCTCATGGCGGGCGCCGACAAAGTCTCCGTTAATACGGCCGCGGTGCGGCGGCCGGAGCTGATCACGGAATTGAGCCTGGAATTCGGCGCGCAGGCGGTGGTGTTGGCGATCGATGCGCGCCGCTACGCGCCTGGGCAGTGGCACGTCTATACACGCGGCGGACGCGACGACGAAGGCATCGATGCTGTCGAATGGGCGGCGCGCGGCGAAGCGTTGGGCGCGGGCGAAATCCTGCTCACGTCCATGGATACCGACGGCGTGCAGGATGGCTTCGATTGCGCGCTGACCCGCGCAGTGTCTTCGGCCACCCGAATTCCCATCATCGCCTCCGGCGGCGCCGGCAAGCCGGAGCATTTCGTGCGCGTGTTGACGGAAGGCTGCGCGGACGCGGCGCTGGCGGCTTCCATCTTCCATTACGGAACTTATACGGTGAACCAGTTGAAGGAAGAGCTGGACCGGCACGGGATTCTGATGAGGATGAGCGGATGATTTTTCCTTGCATCGATCTGATGGATGGCAAGGTTGTGCAACTGGTGCAGGGCCGCGAGAAGGCGCTCGAAGGCGATGCGCCGGAAGAGATGCTGCGCCGGTTCGCGGCATTTCCCGAAATCCAGGTGATCGATCTGGACGCCGCCATGGGCCGCGGCTCGAATGAGGAACTGGTGCGGCTGGTGGCGGCGCGGGCGGTGACGCGCGTAGGCGGCGGGGTGCGCACGGTCGAGCGCGCGCGTGCCCTCATCGAACAAGGCGCGCACAAAGTGATTGTGGGCACCGCGGCCTTCACGCGGCAAGGAATCGACACGGAGTTTCTGAGCGAACTCGGGCGCGTGATCGGACGCGAACGCGTGCTAATCGCGGTTGATTCGAAAGACGGCCGCATCGTGGTCAAGGGCTGGCTGGAAGCCACTGAGTTCACCGCCGAGCGGATGCTGGGCTTGCTCGAACCTTACTGCGGCGGATACCTAGCCACCTGGGTGGATCGGGAAGGCATGATGCAGGGCACCGATCTCGACTGGTTTCGCCGTTTGCGCGCAGCCACCACGCTCGAGCTCACGGCGGCCGGCGGCATCACCACTTTGGATGAAGTGCGCGCGCTGCTCGGTATGAACGTGAACGCGGCGCTCGGCATGGCCATCTACACCGGACGCTTGAACCTGGACGAACTGGCTAAGCTGGCCGCGTAGATCGAGACGGACGAGCCCGATTATACTGGAGATCAGCCTAATGAACACCTCCCTTCAAATCGTGGTCTGCGGCAGCATTGTGCCCGACCCGCTACAAACCCTGGAGCCGGTAACCAGCCCTGCTGGCCCCGCTCTCAAGAACGAAATGATGCTGCCCGCGGTGTTGGACCCGTGGGCCGCGCACGCGCTTTATGAAGCCGCGCACCTGGCGGCGGCGCAGCCGGGCAGCAAGGTCTGGCTGGTCAGCATGGCGTCCAAGGCCAAGCTGCAACAGGTGATGATGACGGTGGCGCAGAAGGTGCCGTTCGAGCTGGTGGCTCTGGATGGCTCGGCTTCGGGGTTCACCGATTCCTTCGCCACGGCGGCGGCGCTGGCGGGCGCCATCGAAGCGATTCCGGGGCTCGATAAATCCCGGCTGCTGCTGTTCGGCGGGTGGGAATCGGCGTCGCGCGGCGCGGGTTCCACGATCCAAATGATTGGCGAGCGGCTCGGCATCACGGAACAATTTCAGGGCGTGGACCGGATCACGGTGCGCGAGGATGGCAGCTTCGAGGTGCTGGAGCGCATCGAAGGCGGCCGTCACCAGGTTTCGGTGTGCGCCGGGCCGCCCGCGGCGTTGGGCTGGGCCACCGGTTTCCTGCCGGAGCCGCGCAACAATCCGCAGGTTGGCATGGCCAATATGAAGACCATTATGCCGGCCTTGCAGCGGGCAAAGGCACCGGCGGCACAGACCGCCGGCGTTACGGCGGGCGCAGGGCTGTCGTTCGTTTCGGTCAGCCTGCCTAAGCAACAGCGCGAGACGCGCATCGAAAAGAACATGGCGCCGGAAGAGATCGCGCGCGAAATCGCGGCCTGGATCAGGGAGGAATAAGATGGAATCGATTTTGCTTTTGGCGCATACCGAAGCCGATGGCTCACTGGCCAAGCCGGCCCTGGAGTCGCTGACGGCCGCGCTCGCGCTGGGCGGCGAATTGAGCGTGGGACTGGTCGGCACGGCGGTTGAGTCTGCCGCCAAAGTGGCCGCTGGCGCCGGAGCGCGGCGGATTTTGGCCGTCACCGGCGAACCGTTCACCCAGCCGCGCTATGCGACCGATGCCGCCGCGGCAGAGGCGCTCGCCCGTGCCGCCGGCGCCGCGATTGTGCTGGCGCCCGCCACCGCACGCTGGGCGCGCGCGCTTCCCGGCGTGGCGTACCGGTTGGGCGGTCGCATCGACACACACGCCACCGGCCTGACCGAGCGCGATGGCTCGCCGGCCGTGAACCGCTGGTTCTACCGGCAGCGCATGGAAGCGGTATTGACGCGTGTCGCGCGGCCATGGCTGGTGCTGCTCGATGCCGGCTGCTTCGCGCCGTGGAGCGAAGCGACACCTCAAGCAACGCCGGGGACGGCCACTGGCGCGTCACAAGTGGAGCTTGTCCCCGTTGAAGCGCCGCAGTCGCGCACCACCGTCACCGGCGTGCAGGCGCCCAAGGCCGATGAGCAGACCATTCGTCCGGATGCCAAGCTGCTGTTCGTGGCCGGCGCCGGGTGGACCAAGAAGCAGCCCGATGGCGCGGTGCATGTGGAGGAGGCGCAGCAACTCATCCTCGGCGTGTTGCGCGGCGCGCAAGCGTCGCTCGGCGGCAGCAAATCGCTGGTCGATTTGAGCGGCGAAGGCCAGGCCGTGCTGCCTTTCATGACGCATCTCAACCAGGTGGGACAGACCGGCTCGACGCCACGCCACCAAAAGGGCCTCTCCACCTGCTGCCATGGCGAAGAGCCGCACGTGGTCGGCTGGCGATTCGTGACCGAGCGCCGCGCCGTCAATCTCGATCCCAACTGCGGCTGGAGCCGCGGCAAAGCCGACGTGGTTTACGTAGCCGACGCTTTCGCAGTGGTGCGGGAATTGAACCGGCTGTTGGGATAGGGCGTGGCGCGGGTGGTAAGCTCGCTCACGCGACCTGCTTGTGGTACTGTTCGGATATGGCAGTGCCACTCAAACAGGCTGTAGCCAGCGCCCTGGCATTCGCCGAGGAGGCTTTGGAGAACCGCGCGGCAGATGTCCGACTGGAGGAAGTCGAGAGCGTAGAAGCCAATGGTACAGGCGCTTGGCTCATCACGCTGAGCATGATCCGTCGGGACCCCTCCATCGCCTCTGAAATCATGGCCTCCATGTTGCGCGGTCCGCGCGATTACAAGACGTTCACGGTGCGCAAGGACACCGGCGAAGTGACCGCCATGAAGATCAGGGAATTCGCTGGCCAGTGATGCTGGACGCGGCTGGCTTGATCGAGAAACACCGATCCAGAGGGGCCTTGATCGACGCCAATCTCTTAGTCTTGCACCTGGTTGGCAAGACGAATAAGCACAGAATTCGGGATTTCAAGACGGGCGATGTCTTTGGGGTAAAGGACTTCGATCTCCTCGAAGCACTCGTGGAGTACCTTGGCAAACTCATCACGACGCCACATGTCCTAACCGAAGTCAGCAATCTGGCGAAGCTGCACGGCAAAGAACTGGGCGCGTTCCGCCAGGAGTACAAGGTCGCTGTGGAACAAATGGATGAGTTCTACGACGAGAGCCGTGCCGTGGTCGCCGACGCAGCTTTCATGCGGCTTGGTCTTACCGACGCCGCGATCACAATGCTCCAACGCCGCAATCTGCTGGTGCTGACTGTCGATTCCATTCTCTGGGACACGCTTCAGCAGCGCGGACTCGACGCCGTGAACTTCAATCATGTTCGGCCGCTGGACTGGCACCCGGAGCCGGGCCAGCGTTGGCGGTAACGGGCGTCGGCAAGCCTGCCGACGCTGCCAGGACTGCGCGCATCAACGAAATACCACTGCTTGCGGGCTATGGCTGCTGGCTGCTGTCGGGGCGGCGCTTCAGGGTCGGGCGATCGCTGTCGTCGGTACTCGTGCTGGAGCCGCTGCCATCGTCCACCGGGCCGGTGCCGGTGCCGGGAGCGCGGCGCAGGCGCGGCCGGTTCGGATCATCCTTGGAATCCACCTTATGGCGGTTATGCAGCATGGCCAGCCTGCCCTTGACGTCGTTGAATTCCGACGTGTTGACCACGTACTCGTCCTTAGGCTTCAGCTCGGTCTGGATTTCCTGCTGCGCCGCCTTGATCCGGTCGTCGTTCATCGGGTGGGTCATGAATACTTTGGCGATCGAGCCCGGCTTCCGCTTTTCCATGGTCTCGATTTTTTCGAAGAAGTCGACAAACGATCTCGGGTCGTAGCCGGACTTATAGAGATACTGCAAACCGAAATGGTCGGCTTGTCTCTCTTCGGCCCGAGTGAATTGCAGCATGGTGATAGGAATCGCCAGACTCATCCCCTGGCGGATGGCGTAGCCCGTCCACGTCCAACCGGTGAAAATCGAACCGGCGATCGCCCCAATCTCCATCAAATCGCCCTTGGTTTGCTGCTTGGTGGCGTGGCGGCAGGCGACGTGGGCAATTTCGTGCGCCATCACGCCGGCCAGCTCGGCTTCGGTGTCGGCTTTGAGAATGAGGCCGGAGTTGACGAAGAAGAATCCGCCGGGAAGGGCGAAAGCATTCACTTCTTCGGTGTCCAGCACTTTGATGGTGAACGGAACCTTGGCGTCGGAGTTGCGGACGATATTCTGTCCCACCCGGTTTACGTACTCGGCGACGATCGGGTCGTCGACGATCTTGGCTTGGCGCTCCACCTCGGCGGCCAACTGCTTGCCAATCGCGATCTCCTTCTCGAGCGAGTAAAAGTTGATGCCGGCGCCGACGTCGCGATCCCCAATGGCGTCCGGATCGTTGTTTTTGTTCTTGCTGTCATCGCCATACGCACTGCCAGCCAGCAGGCTGAACGTGGCGAGAATTGTAACAAGAGAGGTGGAACGGCGCTTCATGGGGAACTCCCTCTACATACACTATACGCCCGAACGGGGCGCATGAATTAGATGCTCAATCATTTAACGTCGTGGCGGGAGATGTGGTTTCACCCCAAGCGCAGTGTTTTCAATACAAGCCCAGGCTGATGACCTTGCCGGATGAATCCACCAGGACGTCGAGCCGCCGGTCCATGTAGGAGTAGAACTTGCGGCCTTTGTTGGCCTCGGTGGCGCTGACCTCGCCGCTCCACTGGCGCCGGCAGTCCTGCCAGGTCATGTTCTGCGGATAGACGAAGACGGTTCTCAGCAAGCCGGTTCCAGATTCAAAGTCGAGCTCCAGTTCCCGGTAGCGGCCGGTTGGATCGGGGAACGCGTAAATCTGGCCGTTGACGCTCTGATTGTCGCCGTATGCCGGGCGCTGGCGGAGCGGCTGGCCAAGCAGAAAGCGGGCATCGTCGGCCGTCCACTGGCCGATCATCTTCTGGCAGAAAAGCGCGCTGTTTTGCTCGAAGGCCGGCGGATAAATGACTTTCGTGGAGTTGTGCGGAGCAGCACCCGCCGGAGCGGCGGGACCGCTCGGCTTGGTGGATTCGGCTACCGCCGGCTTAGCCGCCTCCGGCTTGCTCGCGGGCGCTCCCGGCAGGAGCACTATCACATCATCTTGCTTATCCGCGTCCTGGTTGCGCAAGACGGGCGGCACCGGGGCGGACCCGGCTCTCGATCGGTCCGAGGAGTCCGCCGCAATGGCGAGCCAGCCAGCCATCAGGCAAATCGGGACACACAAGACCCTTCTCATAATATCCTCAACAAAACACGCACCAATACCCTCTAAAAGTAGCCGAAAGGGGGCAGCGTTGCGAGCCCGAATTTGGCAAGCAGCGGGATGTTGACCAAAGTTAAGTGGTGAGGAAATCGCCGCTTGGGTCGGGCGATTACTGGTGTTGGGCGCCCAGGAGGTTCTCGATGAAACTACGTTCGATGGGCCAATAGCCGTAAACCCGCTTGCCGCCGCTCGTGAAACTGCCGGCCGCCAGCACACCGCTCAAGTCGGCCGGGTTGGGGGTCTGATTCTCACGGGCGATCATCTGGCGGAGCACGCCGGTGACGCGGGTCAACTCGAGCGCCGCGTCCGCCGCATCGATCTCATTACGGCAGAGCACGTCCAGTTTGGCGGCCATGCGCGGGCCTTCCGGCGCGAAAGCCAGTGTCACGCTTTCCGCCTCGCTCAGGCTGTGCGCGAACATACGAGTGCCGGCGGGCAGACTTTCGCCGGAACGCAGCACCGCAATCGGGACCGAAAGCCACACTGGCGCTGCAGGCGGGACGGCGGGCACACCGGGCGCCGGTGTAGCCAGGCGCAGAACGGCCGATCGATCCGGGCTGACCGCCAGCGCCATCAGGCCGGAGCGCAAGGGAAAGAACGAAATCTGGCGCTCCGGGAGAGTACCTTGCATGCGGCACAGGTCGCGCTCGCAGCGGCCACCCTGCTCGGCCACGTAGGCCCGCAGCCGGGGCCAATCGAAACTCCCCTCGAGCAGCAGGAACTTGCCGGTGGGCGCGAAGGCGACGAGCGCCCGATCCAGGTCCCGCTGGTAGTTGAAGTTGGTCTTGCGCACGAAAGCCTGGTATTCGGGGTCTTGGCCTGCCTGGGAGCCATCCAGCATTTGCAGAATTCCGGCGCGCCGCAGCGCACGGAAATCGACCGAAAGGACCAGCGCGTTATCGGCGGGCAGCCGTTGTAGAAGCCGCGTGATGGTGAACGGCTGGGACCGGTACCAGTCAACGCCGGCGATCAAAAGCGCGGCGGCGGCCAGCGCCGCTGCCAGCCAATATAAGCGGGTCCTCAGGGTCACTACATCAGTATCACACTAGGCAGGGGCGCGAAGTCCTGCCTTTGGCGCGGGCCAGCACGTGCTGTCCGCAGCGGCTGTAGCTGGGATTACGGATCGAGTCCCGTGGCCCTAGTGTGTTCACCGGCGTTATTATGTTGAAAATAAAACATTTATGTTGACCTGAGTGCGCGCGATGTGCTAATGTTTTGTTGCGGGGCTGTCGATAGCTTCGATAAACTGTTTGGACCACGATGTTGGTCCCGGATCGACGAGGAGGCTTTCGACATGGCGACCATGAATACTCAATTTCCAAATCCCAAGGCAATCGCTGCGGCTGGCGAAGATATCTACAAATCCATTCAAGGTGATTTGGAAGCCAGCCATCGCGGCGAATTTGTGGCAATCAACGTTAGGACGAAATCCTACTATCTCGGCGATACGGCAGAGGAGGCCCTGGAGAACGCCAAGAACGCGGAACCCAGCGGCCTGTTCCACCTGATACGCGTGGGTTTCTCGGGAGCTTTTCAAATCAGCTATGCCTTCGAAAAGCCCAGTTCTGATTGGCTCTCTCAGTGAGTCTGGCCATCCGACGATCAAAATAACGGTGTTCGGCATACACCCGGACCTCAAACAGGAGTTTGAGGCAATGATCGATACGGGGTTTACCGGGTTTCTTCTGATGCCGATCATGTCGGCCTTTCCCTTGGGCCTGACTCTTCTTGGCACAGGGAATTACACTCTTGCTGACAATTCCACAAATGCAAAGCTCCTGGCGCTTGGCAACATCGTTATTGAGGATGAAGATCCGGTGCATGGCGTCATCGTTCTGGAGCCGAACCAGTGCGGGTTACTTCTGGGCATGGAGTTCCTGAGGCGTGCTGGGCGCACCCTCGCGGTCTCTACCAAGGGTGTTGTGCTTATTGACGAGGCGACAGTCGCGGAATTCATGGCGACCGTGCAGCCCTCGCCCCGGACCACCGCTGGCGACGAAAACAAACCCCAAGCCACATAAGCGTCGCAAGAGGCGACGCCGAACGGATCGGAACTCTAGGAGACTGCCGGACTCCTCCCCGCCGCCTTTGCTATCCTCATAAATTGACCGGAGGGTTGGGTTCCCGCCGGCGCTCCCACCCTATGCACAAGCTTCTTGCTCTCAATCGCAGCGAAATCGCGATCCGCATTCTCCGCGCGGCCAATGAACTGGGGCTGCGCACGGTGGCGGTCTACTCGCAGGAAGACTCGCTCGCCCTGCATCGCTTCAAGGCCGACGAAGCGTATCTGATCGGCCAGGGCAAGGGGCCGGTGGAAGCTTACCTGGATGTCGACGGCATCGTGGGGCTGGCCAACGAAAAGGGTGTCGATGCCATCCATCCCGGCTACGGTTTTCTTTCGGAGAACCCGGCGCTGGCGCGGGCCTGCGATCGCGCGGGTATCACGTTCATAGGTCCCAGCGCGGAGCTGCTGGAGCTGCTGGGCGACAAAACCGCGGCGCGGCGGCTGGCGGAGAAGGCCGGCATTCCGGTGGTGCCGGGCACCGAGCTGCCGGTGCGCAATCCTAAGCAAGCGGAGAAAATCGCAGGCGAGATTGGGTTCCCGCTCATCATCAAGGCGGCTTTTGGCGGCGGCGGGCGCGGCATGCGGGTAGTGGACCGGCAGGCCGATTTCGCGGGGCGCCTGGAGGAGGCGCGGCGCGAAGCTGGAGCGTCGTTCGGCAACGACGCGGTCTTCCTGGAACGCTTCGTGCGCCGCGCGCGGCACATCGAGGTGCAGATTCTGGGCGACCGCCATGGCAACGTCCTGCACCTATACGAACGCGACTGTTCGGTGCAGCGCCGCCATCAAAAAGTGGTGGAGGTGGCGCCGGCGGTGTCGCTCGATCCTGCTTTGCGCGGCGCGTTGGCCGATGCCGCCGTGCGCCTCGCGCGCGCGGCCGGCTATTACAACGCCGGCACGGTGGAGTTCCTGGTGGACGCCGAATCGGGCGAGTGGTACTTCATCGAGGTCAACCCGCGCATCCAGGTGGAACATACCGTCACCGAAATGGTGACGGGCATCGACCTGGTGCGCTCGCAGATCCAGATCGCGCAGGGCCTGGAATTACACGGCGCAGAGATGGACCTGCCGGCGCAGGAGCGGATTCCGCTGTACGGCTACGCACTGCAATGCCGCATCACCACCGAGGATCCGGCCAACGGCTTCGTGCCGGATTACGGCAAGCTTTCCACCTATCGCTCGCCGGCCGGATTCGGCATCCGGCTGGACGGAGGCTCGGCCTACTCGGGAGCGGTGATCACGCCGTACTACGATTCCCTGCTGGTGAAGGTGACTGCCTGGGGACGCACCTTCCGCCAAGCTTGTCAGCGCATGGACCGCTCCCTGCGCGAGTTTCGCGTGCGCGGAGTCAAGACCAACATTCAGTTCCTGGAGAACGTGGTCAACCACCAGGATTTTCAGGCGGGCCGCGCGACCACGAGCTGGCTGGAGGAGAACCCGGCGCTGTTCCGCTTCGCACCGCGGCGCGACCGCGCCACTAAGTTGCTCAGCTACCTGGCGGACGTGATCGTCAACGGCAACCCGGCCGTGGCGGGAAAGCCAAGGCCCGCGCGCCTGGAAGCCGCTACGGTACCGCGCCACGTGGCTGCCGCGCCGCCCGACGGTACGCGCCAGTTGCTCGACAAGCTGGGACCGGAAGGGTTCGCCGCCTGGGCGGCTGCCGAACGCCGCCTGCTGATCACCGATACCACTTTCCGGGACGCCCACCAGTCGCTGCTGGCCACGCGCGTACGCACTTACGACATGCTGCGCATCGCCAACTTCGTGGCGCACCGGCTGCACCGTCTTTTCAGCCTGGAAATGTGGGGCGGCGCCACTTTCGATGTGGCCATGCGGTTTCTCCACGAGGACCCTTTCGTCCGCTTGCGCCGCCTGCGCGAGGCCATCCCCAATATCTGTTTTCAAATGCTACTGCGCGCCTCCAACGCGGTCGGCTACACGGCTTACCCGGATAACGTGGTGGCTGAGTTCATCTACGAAGCCTCCGCGCAGGGAATCGACATCTTCCGCATTTTCGATTCGCTCAACTGGCTGCCCAATATGAAGGCGTCGATGGAGGCGGTGCGCAGAACGCGTTCGGTGTGCGAAGCCGCCATCTGCTATACCGGCGACATTCTGGACCCCCAGCGCGACAAGTTTTCGCTCGGCTATTACGTCCGCATGGCCAAGGAGCTGGAGCGGATGGGCGCGCATGTGCTCGCCATCAAGGACATGGCGGGGTTGTGCCGTCCTTATGCGGCGGAAAAACTGGTTGGTGCGCTGCGCCGGGAAATCGGCATCCCGATCCACTTCCATACGCACGATACCAGCGGCGTCAACGCGGCCTCGGTGCTGAAGGCCGCCGACGCGGGCGTCGACATCGCCGATGCCGCCATCGCCTCCATGAGCGGGCAGACCAGCCAGCCCAATCTCAATTCGATCGTGGCCGCGCTGGAGCACACACGGCGCGCGACCGGGCTCGACCTGGATGCGCTCAATCAGTGCGCGGATTACTGGGAACTGGTGCGCGAATTCTACGCGCCGTTCGATACCGGCCCGAAATCCGGAAGCGCCGAAGTCTATCTCCACGAGATGCCCGGCGGCCAGTATACGAACCTCAAGGAACAGGCTGAATCGATGGGCCTGGGCGCGCGCTGGCACGAACTGGCGCGCGCATATGCCGACGTCAACATGGCCTTCGGCGACATCGTCAAGGTCACGCCCTCGAGCAAAGTGGTGGGCGACATGGCGATTTTCCTCGCCACCCACAACATGACCATGGAACAGTTCGGCTTTCTGACGCCGGACCATAACTTCACGCTTCCCACGTCGGTCATCGAAATGTTCATGGGCGCGCTGGGCGAGCCGGAAGGCGGCTGGCCGAAGAAGCTCCAAGCCATCATCCTGCGCGGCGCCAAGCCGCATAAAGGGCGGCCGGGCGCGCACCTCCCCAAGGTGGACCTGGAGGACACGGCGGCCGCGCTCGAAAAGAAGATCGGTCGCCGGCCAGCCCATGACGAGGTGCTGAGCTACCTGATGTACCCGGAAGTCTTCGTCAAGTGCGCGCACAATCGCCAAACGTGGGGCGACGTAGATGTGCTGCCGACGCCGCAGTTTTATTACGGTATGGTGCGGTCAAGCGATGTTGCCATCGAGCTCGAACCCGGCAAAACGCTGGTGGTGAAGTTCCTCACGGTGGGCGAACCGCACCCCGATGGCACGCGCACGGTCTTCTTCGAGCTAAACGGCCAGCCTCGAGAGGTCACCGTCCGCGACCGCAGCCTGGACGTGAAGCAGCGGGCCGCGCCCAAAGCCGATCCCAATCAGCCCGGCCAGATCGGCGCGCCGATTCCCGGCGTGGTATCGACCGTTGCCGTGCAGATGAACCAGGCGATTCAAAAAGGCGATCAACTGCTGGTGATGGAAGCGATGAAAATGCAGAGCACGGTTTATGCGCCGGTGGGCGGCCGGGTGACGCAGGTTCTGGTGCAGCCGGGGCAGCACGTGGAAGCCAAGGACCTGCTGCTCGAGATCGAGTAGGGCGGGGGCGCGGCAAGCTAGTGTGCGGCCGGTAAAGCCGTCGGTCTTGCCGACGGTGCTTTGCATTTCTTGCGCGATCAGAGGAAGAAAGAACACCGGCGGCGAAAGACCGCCGGCGTTACCGGGCGTTCGTTACGACATTTGGGCGTGGCCGGCGCGCATGGCCATGGGGGCCTGGCGGATGTGGGAGTGGCAGAGGAATTCGAGAAGCACAATCATTTTGTGTTCGAGGTCGGGGCCAGAACGGCGTGCATGAGTGCGCGAAATCTGGAATTCGGCGATCCGTTCTCCCAGTTCCGCCCTCGAGCAACCGGAATGGGGGCCGGCCTCGAGGACTGCGGCTCCCAGGAACTCGGCGATGAAACGCATTTCGTCGGTGGAAAGTCCTGCCAGGAATTGGCGGGCGCTGAAGCGGCGCGACGGATCAGCGCAGGCTGCCAAGGCCGAAACCAACGTGCTTCGCAAGGCAGATCTCCTCTCGGTGACCGGACATAAATGTAAAGTGGATCTGGCCGTATTATGGCGGAATCCGCACCCGTGTGCAACCGGGCATAGCCACGGGCGCCGCTAGTATTCGATTTGTCCGTTCACATTTACGCGCGGGTTGTCCGCCGAGGCTGAGGCAGGCGACGCTGCGGTGTGGATTCCCGCCAGCAAGAAAAATGCGCCGGAAACCAGCACTGCCCAGATCAGGCTGACCACGATTGCGAAACGACGGTCCCAATGCATGCTTTGTGTGCCTCCCCATTTCACCTGTAGAAAGCTAAAACGGCCGCGGCGGCAATCACCGCCGCGGCCAGCGCCGCCACGGCCTCCGACCGCGGAGGCGGTAAACCCGGGCGCGAATCGCATCCAGCAGGCACTCCCGCACAAACCACGGAGCCACGGGGATGAAAAGGAGGAAATGTGCCCCGCGGGGATCCTCCCGGCTGCGGGTAGGCCTTCGCCGGTGCGAATGAGCCAACCTGCATCTCCATCCGCAAGTAGGGCATGAGCGCCTGGAAACGGCGGAGGAACTATCCCGCCCGCCGCCGCCAGGAATTAGGTCCGCTGCCGGAGGCTTCCGCAGCGTGCGCCGGGTTAGCAGCCTGCGCCAGGTTAAAGGCTCGCCGACCATGGGTTCCACAGGACATATCGGCTGCTACCCAAGTTTCATGAGCGGCATTGATCCACAAGGAAACTTGCGTGTCATGAATCCAGCCCATCGGCGAAACCCCAATGCGGTTAAACTGAACGTGGTGGCGCGCAAGAAGTCCTTCACCGAACAGGCGGCGGAATACAGCACGCTGGCGTTCGTTCTGCCGGCTTCGACCTTCGTCGGCTGGTTGCTGGGCCACCTGCTCGACAAGGGCTTGGGCACCGGTTACCTCAACATCGTGGGCCTCCTGCTGGGAATCGTCGGCGGCTTCGTCCAACTCATCCGGCAGGTGCTGCGGGATACCCATGACAACGATGGTTGACGAACTCGGCTTCGATCGCGCCACGCGCCGCATTGCGCGCTTCCTCGCCTGGGTGGGGGTGGCGGGCACGGCGCTGGCCGGGGCGGCGGGCGGCTGGAAGTGGGCGGTTGGTTTCCTGGCCGGAGCGGTTGCGGCCTGGTTCAACTTCCACTGGCTGAAACGGCTGGTAGGCGCGCTCGGCGGTGAGCGCAAGTACTCCTCTTTCCGATTGGCGCTGCGGTACTTTTTTTTGGGCGGCTGCGGCTATGTTATAGTACGGTTTTCCTCGATACCGGCGCCGGCTATCGTGGCTGGATTATTCGTCCTGATCGCGGCGATCTTCATCGAAATCCTCTTCGAGTTGGTGTATGCAAGAAAGCGAACTCTGGATCACCAGGATCTTTAACGACCGCTTCAGCGATCTGGGAAACGCCGCCCTGCAGTTGGTTGGGATGCATCCGCAGGCGCGGCCCTGGGCCAATTACGTTCTGATGCAGTTCGTGGTGATCGCGCTGCTGGTGGTGGTATTCGCCGTTTTGCGTGCGCGCCTTTCGGCGACCAATCCGGGCACGCTGCAGCAGACCTTCGAACTGTTCTACGGGTTCGTGCGCGGCCAGGCGGAAAACCAGATGGGGCACGCGGCGTCCCGTTATCTTACTTTTTTTGGAACCATCTTTATCTTTATCCTGGTTTCGAACCTGATCGGGATGATCCCTGCGTTCGAGTCTCCCACCATGAATGCGCCAGTCACGCTCGGCTGCGCCATGGCGACTTTCTTGTATTACCACCTGATGGGCCTGCAGGTGAACGGGTTCAAGTACATCTTGCAGTTCATGGGACCCAAATGGTGGCTGGCCGGGCTGATGTTCCCGATCGAGATCGTCAGCCATCTGGCGCGACCGCTCGCGCTCACCATTCGTCTCTATGCCAACATGTTCGCCGGCGAGCAGGTGACGATTGTGTTTGTCGGACTGACCTACCTGGGGTTTCCGGTGCTTTTCATGGTTCTGCACGCATTCGTGGGCGTGGTGCAGGCTTACATTTTTATGCTGCTCACCATGTTTTACGTGGGCTCCGCGGTTGCGCACGAACATTAATTCCGGCTTTATGCCGCCCGCGAGCGTGAGCCCGCCGGTCTCCCCAGGCACGGCGGGAACCACCTCCTCGCGCGCGATTTCATCTAAGGAGAAAAACCAATGACGAAGAAGCTGTTTTTCGTGCTGGCGCTGATGTTGCTGGCCAGTTGTGTGCTGTGTGCGCAGACGCCGGGCAATGCGGCCGCGGCCGAACCGTTCGATATTCGCCCGCTGGCCGCCGGAATCGCCATGGCGATTGCTTCCGGCCTTTGCGGGCTGGGGCAGGGCAAGGCCATTTCGAGCGCGGTGGAAGGCATGGGACGCAACCCGGGAGCGGCCGGGGTGATTCAGTTGGCGATGCTGATCGGTGTGGCATTTATCGAGTCGCTGGCGTTGTTCACGTTTTTGATCGTGGTTCTTTTCGTGAAGTAGTTTCCCATCCGGGGGGAAGGCGCTGAGCCCTCCCCCCTCCTCGCTATCAGGCAACCATCAGGTATCTCCCGCGTTCTTGCGATATCTCTCCGAGCCGGTTTCCAAGTAACTCCGGAAGCATCACACTTTGTTCCACTGGCATTACACG
>Ga0371490_1000199_pt1 | contig 51449 bp, 46 predicted proteins | sample MB2SIPfraction_FD_207959 | JGI IMG/M metagenome (GOLD analysis project Ga0371490, IMG submission 207959) | Lab enriched peat soil microbial communities from McLean, Ithaca, NY, United States - MB28FN SIP fraction | ecosystem: Environmental > Terrestrial > Soil > Wetlands > Peat | place: USA... | reverse complement strand
AATATCTGGGATAGGTCTCAGACCGCATGAATTTGTACTTTGGCATCTCCGCTTCCCAGGTCTCAAAATCGAGACCCGGGGCACCCAGGGATGATTCGGAATCAAACGGTCAGAGACCTGGCGAACGGCCTTCCACTATGCGGGCTTTAGCCCCCGAGAAAACTGAACATGCGCGGCTCGGACGCGCTGAAATCAAGGAGAAAAATGGCCATTACCGTAGTCGGCAGCGTTGCCTACGATTCGATTGAAACCCCCTCCGGCAAGCGCGATCGCTGCCTGGGCGGCGCAGCCACTCACTTTTCGCTGGCCGCCAGCTTCTTTACCGATGTGCGCGTGATCGCGGTTGTTGGCGAGGACTTCGGCCCCCGTCAGGAAGCTGTCTTCAGCAAGAGAAACATCGATACGCGTGGCATCGAGCGCGCTCCGGGCAAAAGCTTCTTCTGGTCCGGCTCCTATCTCGACAATCTGAACGAAGCCAAGACCCACCAGACCGACCTGAACGTCTTTGCCGGCTTCGATCCCAAGATTCCCGCCGCCTACGCCGACTCCAGGTTTCTCTTCCTGGCCAACATCGATCCGGTGTTGCAGCGCCGGGTGCGCGAGGCCATGCCGGGCGTGAAGCTGGTGGCCGGCGACACCATGAACTACTGGATCAACGACCATAAGCCAGCGCTGCTGGAAGTGCTCAAGGGCCTCGACATCCTGCTGATCAACGACACGGAAGCACGCACTCTGGCTGGCGAAAACAACTTGGTGCGGGCCGCGCGCGCTATTCAAGCCATGGGTCCCGAGACTCTGGTGATCAAGCACGGCGAATATGGCGCCTCGCTCTTCCACAAGGTCGATGGCCGGGAGTCGTTCTTTAAAGTTCCGGGCCTGCCGCTGCATGAGGTGGTGGATCCCACCGGCGCAGGCGACAGTTTTGCCGGCGGCTTTTTCGGCTACCTTGCAGCGCAGGAAAAGCAGACGCCCGCCGCCTATCGCAGGGCCATGTTCTACGGCAGCGTGATGGGATCGCTGGCCGTGGAGCGTTTTGGCACCGAGCGCATTGCCAACCTCGATCGCGCGGAGATCGATACGCGCTTCAATCTCTTCCGTGAGCTCACGCATCTTGACTGAAGCTTCTCCATCCCGCGCGCGCGCAGCCAGCACGGAAGTTGTTGCCGTGCTGGCCTGCGCCGTCGCCGCGTCGCTGGCGGCCATTTGGTGGAGTTGGTCCAACGGCGCGCTGCTCAACTACGGCGACGCGGTGGCGCACATGCACATTGCGCGCCGGGTCTTCGATTCGCATCAGCCGCGTCTTTCGCAACTGGGTTCTGTCTGGCTGCCGTTGCCGCACATCCTGATGCTGCCCTTTGTGCAGGTGTACGCATGGTGGGCCAACGGCGTAGCCGGCATTTTGCCGTCGGCGCTGGCTTACGTGGCCAGCGTGGTGGGCATCTTCCGCCTGGCTCGCCGCTGGATAGCCGCCGCGCCAGCCGCTATCGCCACGGCCTTCTTCGCACTGAATCCCAACCTGCTCTATCTGCAGACCACGGCCATGACCGAGCCGCTCTTCCTGGCCATCATGATCTGGGTGGCGCTGTGGCTGGTGGAGTGGCGCGAAGCTCTGGACAGCGATGCGGAACACGCCCGCCGGCTGCTGCTGCGCATTGCTCTTGGCCTGGTGGCCGCCATCTTTACCCGCTACGACGGCTGGATCATGACGGCGCTGGCCTGGACCGGCATCGGCGTGGAGCTGCTCCTACGCCGCCGTCTGCGCCAGTGGACCTACTGGCTGCTCACCGCCGTGCTGATCGCCGCGCCCATCGCCTGGTTCGTCTATAACCAGCTGGCCTTTGGCGATTGGCTGGAGTTCTCGCGCGGGCCTTACTCCGCCAAGGCCATCGAGTTGCGCACCATGACCCCGGGCGACGGCCCTCCGCATCCCGGCTGGCATAACATGTTCATCTCCGCCATCTTCTTTCTCAAGGCTGCGGAGATGGATGCCATGGCCGTGGCCTGGGGCAACGTTTTATTGGTCGCGAGCGCGCTCACCTCTTTCGCCGCGTGGCTGTTGCGCCGCCGTCACGGCATCGGCTGGGCGCTGCAACTGCTGTGGCTGCCCGCGCCCTTTTACGCCTACTCGGTAGCCTACGGATCGGTGCCCATCTTTCTGCCCGTCTGGTGGCCGCACTCCTGGTACAACACCCGCTACGGCATGGAGCTGCTGCCAGCCTTTGCGCTGGGCGTGGGCTTCGCCGCCATGCTCCTGATCGCCATCGCCCGCGAGTTCAAGCCCCAGGGCGCCAAGTACGCCACGGCGCTGCTGGCGCTGCTGGTTGCGGCCAACGCAGCCGAGCTCCTCCACGAGCGGCCGCTCACTTATGTGGAAGGCACCAAGAACATGGAAGCGCACCGGCCTTATCAGCAGGCTATTCCGCCGGTGTTGCGCCAGTATCTTGCTCCCCAGCCCGGCGCCACCATCCTGATGGAGACCAGTGTGGATCCGGAGATTGTGGCTCGCACCGGCATTCCTCTGCGCCAGACCATCAACGAAGCCGATCTGGCCATCTGGTACGACGCCCTCAAGGCGCCCGCGGCCCACGCCGCCCTGGTTCTGGCCTTCGATGGCGATGCGGTCGACAAGGCCGTGCAGCTGCATCCGGAAGATCTGACCCCGGTGGCGCATTTCACTGCCAAGGGTCAACCTTCGGGTACGCTCTACGTTTCCAGCGCGCAATCTGCCGCGGCAACGGCTCCCGCGCGGTGATAGCATCGGGCAAGGCATAGCTATGAGCACAGTTCTGGCACAATTTATACAATCCGGGAACTACAGCTGGCTGCAGCAGTTCGTGGTGGCCAACGGCGCGGCCGGCCGCCTGCTGACGGCTTGCATTCTGGGCGCTATGGTGGGGCTGGAGCGCGAGGTCAAGCGCAAGGCCGCCGGCGTCCGCACCAATCTGCTGATCTGCATGGGCTCGGCCTTCTTCACCCTGCTCTCCGCCGTGCTGGCCGGCGACAGCTCCGACAAGAGCCGCGTGGCCTCGAACATTGTCCAGGGCATCGGCTTTCTGGGTGCGGGGCTCATCCTGCACAATCGCAGTCGCGTCAGTGGCCTTACCAGCGCCGCCAGCGTCTTTGTGGTGGCCTCCATCGGCATGGCCTGCGGCACAGGACTGTACCCCGCGGCAGTCGTGGCCACCATCATCGTGATCGCTTCGCTGGAAGGCGTGGGCTTTCTGGAGCGCAAGGCCAGCCTCAAGCTCTATCCGCTTATGTACGAAGCCCGCGGCCGCGATCAGAGCGCCATGCTGGCCTCGATTCTCGACGCCATGGACAAGGCCGGCGAACGGCTCTCCAACATCGAGCGCGATGCGATTGGCGAGGTTCAGCGCGTCAGCTTTACCCTCACCACCACCAGGAAGAAACACGATGTACTACGCGGACAGCTTGAAGCCGAGCCGGCTATCGATCGCATGCTGACCTTCCGCGATCCGGAGGAAGATTGATTCCCTTTAGCAAAGCGCATGCCTGCGGCAACGATTTTTTGATTGTCACCGAAGAAGCGGCCGGCAGCCGGGATTGGGCAGAGCTGACGCGCCAGCTCTGCGCCCGCAACACCAGCATCGGCGCCGATGGCATCGAGTTCTTTACCTGGACGGGCCGCAAGGCCGGCCGCATCCGCCTGCACAACGCCGATGGCTCCATTGCCGAGATCAGCGGCAACGGCACGCGCTGTGTGGCCGCGTGGATGGCCGAGCAATCCGGCGCGCAACCGGGCGACGAGCTCTCCATCACCACCGACGCGGGCCTGCGCGTCTGCCGCGTCAACGCGATCCACGCGGGCGATGCCTACAGTGTGGACGTGACCACCGGCATGGGCCTGCCGACCTGCGCAAAGAAAACCGTCACGCTCGCCGATGGCACGAAGATTGAAGGCGCGGAGATATCAATGGGCAATCCGCACTTCGTCCTCCTGGTGGCCAACGCGGAGTTCACCGTGGCCGGCAAGAGCTGGCAGGAGATTGGTCAGGCGATCTGCTTCCATCCCGACTTTCCCCACCAGACCAACGTGGAGTTCCTGCGCATTCTTTCGCGCGACAAGATCGAGATCCGCATCTTCGAGCGCGGCGTCGGGCCCACCACTTCCTCCGGCACCGGGACCTCTGCCTGCACTACGGCGGCCATCGCGCTGCATGACTGCACATCGCCGCTCACCGTGGTTGCTCCCGGCGGAACCCAGACCACGACGTGGGGCGGGCCAGGAACAGAGCTCTTCCTGACGGGACCGGCATCGCTCATCGCCCGTGGCGAAGCCTGGTTCGAGTCCTGCTGCGAGGCATAGCTGGATGAAGGTACGCGCAGTAAAACCCGGCGCCCGTATCGCCCTTGTTGCTCCGGCCAGCTTTGCCCTGGATGAGCGTGTGTCGCTTGGAACAATTGCATTGAGCGGACTTGGATTTGCTCCTGTGCTCGGCGAGAATGCCCGCGCCCGCGGTCCGCTCTACTTTGCCGGCACAGCCGCAGAGCGCCTTGCGGATCTGCATGCCGCCTTTGCCAGCGATGCAGAAGTCGTGATGTGTTTGCGCGGCGGCTACGGATCGAATTACCTGCTCGACGCACTCGATCTCGATCTCATGGCCGCGCACCCCAAGCCTTTCTTCGCATACAGCGACCTGACCGGCGTACAACTCTACCTGCTCGACAAGCTCGGCCTGCCTGCGTTTCATGGCCCCATGGCGGCTGCCGACTTCTACCTCGAAGATGGCGTGCATCTGCCCAGCTTTGAAGCTGCGCTCGCGGGCAGGCCTTACAGCGTGGGCGCCGAGGAAGGCCTGCGCACGTTGCGCTCTGGCACGGCGCGCGGCACGCTCTATGGCGGCTGCCTCAGCATTCTCTGCACCCTGCTGGGCACGCCGTGGGAGCCTGCGACGGAAGGCAAACTGCTCTTCCTGGAAGATGTGGCCGAGCGCCCCTACCGCATCGATCGCATGTTGTGGCAGATGCGCCGGGCGGGCAAGCTGGAAGGCGTCACCGGCATGGTCTTTGGCGAGATGCTGGGCTGCGCGGAGAAGGATCAACCGGAACTTCTGGAGCAGGCGATTCTCAACGCGCTCGACGGCCTCGAGATTCCTATTGCATTTGGATTGCGCAGCGGCCACGTGTCGCGCGCCAACGTTACGCTCACCTTCGGCGTGGAGGCGGAATTGAAGTTGGACGATCAGGCGCAGCTCAGCCTGTGCGCGGCGGCGGTGTGCGCATGAGCTTGGAAGATATGCAAACAGAAACCAGAAAAAGAATTCATCTCAGCGGCATCTGCGGCACGGCCATGGCCTCGCTGGCCGGTTTGCTGCAGCTCAAGGGCCACCACATCACCGGCTCCGACAAGGCTGCCTATCCGCCCATGAGCGACCTGCTGCGCTCGCTCTCCATTCCGGTGATGGATCCCTTCGCGGAAGAAAATCTAACGCCGATTCCGGATCTGGTGGTGATCGGCAACGCGCTCTCGCGCGGCAATCCCGAGGTGGAGCGCGTGCTGGACGAGCGCATTCCCTTTGCCTCGATGGCCGCGCTGCTGCACGACGAGTTCCTCAAGGGCCGCGAGCCACTGGTGGTTGCGGGCACGCACGGCAAGACCACCACCACCTCCGTGCTGGCATGGATCTACCAGACGGCGGCGGAGACGCGCTCCGAATTGGAGCCATCGTTTTTGATCGGTGGCGTGGCGGAGAACTTTGGCTCGAGCTTTCAGCTCCGGCCCACCAGGCCGTTCATCGTGGAAGGCGACGAGTACGACACGGCCTTCTTCGACAAGGGACCGAAGTTTTTGCATTATTTTCCCGATGCTCTGATCCTCACCCACGTGGAGTTCGATCATGCCGACATCTACGCCGATCTGGACGCGGTGAAGACCGCCTTCAAGCGGCTGGTGAATCTGGTGCCGCGCCGCGGTCTGATCGTGGCCTACGATGCCAGCGCCAACGTGACCGAGTGCCTGGCCAAAGCCTTCAGCCGCGTGGAGCGCTATGGCTTTACGGCCGAGGCCGATTGGCAGTTGCGCAATCTGCGCTATGAGGCGGGCCTTATGCATTGGGAGATCTGGCACGCGGGCGAACTGTGGGCCGAGCCGGCAATGCAGATGGCCGGCGAGCACAACGCGCTGAATGCCACTGCCGCCGCCGCTCTGGCCTTTGGGCAAGGAGTTGCGAAGGACTCCATTGTGCAGGCGCTGGCCAGCTTCAAGAGCGTCAAGCGCCGGCTTGAGACGCGTGCTGAAGTGGATGGCATCACCGTCATCGAAGACTTTGCGCATCATCCCACCGCCATTCGCGAAACGTTGCGCACGCTGCGCGCGGTGTATCCGCAGGCGCGTTTGTGGGCGGTGCTCGAACCGCGTTCCAACACGCTGCGCCGCAAGGTGCTGGAGCAGGATCTGGTGGAGAGCCTGGAGGTTGCCGATCGCGTGGTACTGGCCGCTGTGTATCAGCAGGCACGCATTCCGGAAGACGAGCGTCTGCATCCCGAGGACGTGGTGGCCGCGCTTAACCGCAAGGGAACCCGCGCCGAGTTGCTGGAGAATGCCGATGCCATTGTGGCCGGCATTGCGCCGGAGCTGGCCGCCGGCGACGTAGTGGCCATTCTCTCCAACGGCGGATTTGACGGCATCTACGAGAAACTGCCAGCAGCTCTGCGCACGCGCACCAGGACCGCATAGAGCAAGAGGAAGAGATGATCTCATCGTTTTTGTTCATGGCCACGATGATCCTAACGGGCATTCCCGTGGCCAGCCTGTTCATCCCCTGGTGCTGGCTCACGGGCAACGTGCTGCCGCTCTACAAGGGCACGCGCTTCATGCTCGCATCCAGCTGCCGGATGGCCGGTGTGCGCCTGCGCCCGCAAGGCATGGAACGCATTCCCAAGGACACGGCCTGCATCTTCATGGTCAACCATGTGTCGAACCTGGACCCGCCGGCCATCATCTCGCTCATTCCCGGCCGCACCTCGGCTTTCCTGAAAAAGTCGTTGATGGAGATTCCCATCCTCGGCACCGGCTTCAAGCAGGGCGAGTTCATTCCCGTGGCGCGGCGCGGCAGCCCGACGGAGGCGCAGGCCAGCGTGACCATGGCGCAAAAGGTACTGCAGAAGGGCGTGCACATCACCACCTTTGTGGAAGGCACGCGTTCGCCCGATGGGCGCATGCTGCCCTTCAAAAAAGGCCCCTTCTATCTGGCCATGGCCGCCGGCGCGCCGGTGATTCCTGTCTCCATTTATGGCACCGAGAAGCTGCTGGGCAAGGGCAGTCTGAAGATGCGCCGCGGCGATGCGCATGTGATCTTTCACGATCCCATCGATCCCAAGAGCCTGGCCTCGCGCGAGGAGCTGATGAAGGCGGTGCGGGTGTCGATTGCCTCCGGCCTGCCCGAATGGATGCGTAGCACTGCGGGCAGCAGCCCTTCGACGCCAGTGGAATAGACCGCAGACCTATACTCGAGCAAGAAAATTCAAGCATCAAGTGGATGTTGCATGATCTTCACCATCATCATTGTCGGCACGATCGTAGTTTTGAGCATTCCCGGCGCGATCGTCTTCATTCCCCTGACCCTGCTGACCGGCAACGTCAACCCGCTCTTTCGCGTTGGCAGCTGGATTGCTCACGTTGCGCTGTTACTGGGAGGGATCCGTTTCCACGTGGAGGGCCGCGAGCGCGTACCGCACGGCTGCGCCTGTATCTTCATGGCCAACCACGTCTCCAATCTGGACCCCCCGGCCTTGCTGCCAGTGCTGCCCGGGCGCACCTCGGTGTTCCTGAAAAAGTCGCTGATGAAGCTGCCCGTCATCGGCTATGGATTCCGCCTGGGCAACTTCATCCCCGTGGAGCGCGCGGGCAATCCAGAACAGGCCAAGAAGAACATTGCGGCTGCCGTCGAGGTGCTCAAGCAGGGTGTGCACATCACCACCTTTGTGGAAGGCACACGCTCCCGCGATGGCCGCATGCTGCCCTTCAAGAAAGGTCCGTTCTATCTGGCCAAGGATTCGGGTGCGTTGTGCGTCCCGGTCTCCATTCACGGCACCGAGACCATGATGGCCAAAGGCAGCATGGCCATCCATCCCGGCACAGTGCACATTGTCTTCCACGATCCCATCGATCCCGCGGGCTTTCCCACGCGCGAGGAGTTGATGGCCGCGGTGCGTGCGTCGATTGCCTCCGGCCTGCCGGAGTGGATGCGCACCTAGAATCAGCAATCAGCACGTTCCACCTGGGGAGGGAACGAGGATGCAACTTTCGCGGCGGGTTTTTCTGGGCCAGGCAGGACTGGCAGCTCTGGCCTTGCAGGGTGGCGTGCTGCACGCGTTAGAAGCTGCAACGCCCACCATTGTGGAAACGCCTTGCGGTGCCCTGCGTGGCGAACAGATGGGCGCGGTGCGTGTCTTTCGTGGTGTGCCCTTTGCCGAGCCCGCCGTGGCAGCGCAGCGCTTCCGCGCGCCGGAGCTGGTGAAGCCGTGGAAGGGCGTGCGCGAGGCCACGCAGTTTGCCGCTGCCGCAGCACAACCCGGTGTGCATTTTCCAACCAGCGAAGACTGCCTGTATCTGAACATCTGGACGCCGGCGGCCGCGGGCTCTTATCCCGTATACGTGTGGATTCACGGGGGCGGCTTTACCGGCGGCCGCGCGCACGACCCCATGTTCGACGGCGCGCTGCTCGCCAAGGAAGGCATTGTCTGCGTAACGGTCGCGTATCGCCTGGGCGTGCTCGGCTTTCTGGACATGGAGCCGTTGCTCGGCGCAGGTTACGAGTCCACCGCCAACAACGCTCTGCGCGACCTGATCTGCGCGCTGCGCTGGCTGCGCGAGAATATTGCTGCCTTCGGCGGCGACCCCAGGCGCGTGACCATTGGCGGCCAGTCGGCGGGCGGCAAGCTCACCGATCTGCTGATGGCCACGCCGGCGGCCGCAGAGCTCTTCCAGCAGATGATCTCGGAGAGCGGCGGCGCGGAGCGCTTTAACAACCACGAAGAAGCCGCGCGCGTGGCCGAGGGATTCGATGCCTTGTGGAAGTCGCTGGGCAACGAGACCGGCGATCTGCGCACCGCTCCCGCCGAGCAACTGATGGCCGTGCAGGCGCGCTTCATGAAGGATTGGCCCAAGCACTTTCCGCTGCGGGTTCAGGTGGACGGCAAGCTGCTGCCGCGCATTCCGGTGGAGACCATCGCCGGCGGGAGCACGCGCGGCAAGCGGTTGTTGATCGGCACCTGCCGCGATGAGAGTGCCGCGTTCGTCGGCCCGCACCCGCAGCACGATGCCACGGCCGCCGATCTGGGCAACCTGCCGGTCGAAACCTTCCTCGCGGTCTACGCCAAGTACAAGGACGTGTATCCGCAGCTGACCGACGAGCAGCGCCGCATTCGTGCGCTGACGGCCGAAGAGTACTGGGTGCCTTCAACGCGCGTGGCCGAGGCGCATCTGGCGGGCGGCGGCGTGGCCTATGCCTATCGTGTGGACTTTGCCGAGACGACCGGGAACTATCCGCATCTGGCTCCGCACGGGCAGGAAGTGAAGCTGGTGTGGGACCGTCCCAACGCCACCGCGGGCAATGCCGCCGACGAAGCGCGACTGGCCTCGGCGTTGCACACCGCGTGGGTCGACTTCCTGAAAGGCGCAGCTCCCGCCGCTGCAGGACTTCCCGCGTGGCCCGAGTTCACGACCAGGACGCGCGCCACCATGATCGTCGATACCGAGAGCCGCGTTGAAGAGCACCCGGCCGCCCGCGAGCTGGCGCTGTGGGAGAAGGTGCTTTAGCCAGTGGCGCCAGGAGCGGCAGATGAGCGCGCTCCCGGGCCGCGGCAGGAGATGGGACCACGACATGGAACCAGGCGGAGAGCTTGAGCTTAGGCCGCGGTCTCGCGACGCTGCTCGATCGGCACACTGAGCTGGCGGCGGAGACTGCCGGCCAGATCGGCGACCACGCGCAGCTTGTCGGCCACCGGAGCGGGAATTTCAGCACCGTTCAGCGCCAGCTGCGAGTGCAGCAGCAGGCCGGCAACGGTGGACTTCAGCTCGGTTTCGATGGCGGCGGCAGCGGCGCGGCGGGCCAGAGCCTGCTCGCGCTCACGGCGGTGCAGGGCGGCGCGGATCTCACGGATCACGCGGGCAGCTCCGCTCAGCGCGAAGTTGATCTGCAGCGGAATGGCCAGTCCGGCATGCTCCCAGATGGTTTCCGCGGCGGCCGGATCGCACTCGGCCAGGGTTTCATCCACAACCACCACGTTGAACTCGTGGCGGCGCAGTGCGGACAGGGCCTGCTTGCGGCCTTCCGCCACTTCGGTTTCCATGCCCAGCTGCGCGCCCACAACAGAAGCGCAATTCCGTGCGCCTTCAATGCCAGTAACAATCAGAATGCTCATCCCCGCTCCTTTTTCCCGGAGGCCCGCTCCGGGCCGTCCGTCAAACCTTGATGGAAGGCAGAGATCCCGTAGGGGAGTCTGGCTCCATCGATTGCAAAACCATTTTGGTAGGAATCCCGGTGGTTGCCGGGGCTCTGCCGCGGGCTGATCCTCGTTCAGCAGCTGCGGCGACCAGGAGGACTTGGACCGGAAGACCATCCTGAGTCTGCGGCTCAGGTCCGGCGGGTAGTTCCCCTTTGGGAAGGCAGTTGGTAGCTGCAATTCCCTTGTGGGACCTATCGGCCAAATTGGGTTCCGGCTTTAGTCCGCGCCGCTACTCGTCCCGAAGCGGGTCGGCTATGCCGTACTCTTTCAGTTTTCGGTAGAGGGTGGTCTTTCCGATTCCGAGCAGCTTGGCAGCCTGGAGCTTGTCGCCGTTCAGGGTGCGGATGGCTCCCAGAATGGCATCCTTCTCCAACTCCGCTAGCGTCTTCAGCTCCGGCGGCTTGGTCTCGGTGCCCGGCTCGCCCGTTGCCGGAACGCGCTGCGCCTCAAGGCCTTGCTGCTGCAGCTGCGTGGGCAGGTCGCCCAGGTGCAGCACCGGACCGGAAGAGAGAGCGCAGGCGCGCTCCACGCTGTTTTCAAGCTCGCGCACATTGCCCGGCCAGTCGTAGCGCATCATCGTCCGCAGCGCTTCGTCGCTCAGGTTGAACTTGTGCCCGTGCTCCCGGCTGATCCGGTCCAGGAAGTGCGCAGCCAGAAGGGGAATATCCTCCCGGCGGTCGCGCAGGGCCGGCAGCCGCAGGTTGACCACATTGAGACGGTAGAACAGATCCTTGCGGAAGGTTCCCTTTTCCACCATCGCCGCCAGATCGCGGTTGGTGGCGGCCACGATGCGAGCCCGAATCGGAATGCGATGGGTGGCGCCTACGGGACGGACTTCCTTTTCCTGCAAGGCGCGCAACAACTTGGCCTGCAGATCGAGCGAAAGCTCGCCAATCTCATCCAGAAAGACCGTGCCGCCCTCGGCCGAGACCAGCAAACCGTCCTTGGACCGGTTGGCACCGGTGAAGGCGCCCTTCACGTAACCGAAGAGCTCGCTCTCGATCAGCGTGGGCACCAGCGAACCGCAGTCCACCGGCAGGAAAGGCTTCTGGGCGTTGGGGCCGTAGGCGTGGATGGTGCGCGCCACCAGCTCCTTGCCCGTGCCACTCTCGCCCAGCACCAGCACCGGGTGGGTGGTAACGGCAACCTTGGAGAGAATGCGATAAAGCTTCTCCATCTCTCCGGAGCGGCCGATCATGGCGCCCAATCCCTGGGAGAGACGCAGCCGCTCGCGCAGCTGGCGGGTGGAGGAGTCGGTCAGGTGCGAGGCCGCGGCGCGGTCCAGCACCGTGGAGAGCTCGTCCATCGCAAAGGGCTTGGTCAGATAATCGCTGGCCCCGCAGCGCATGGCTTCCACCGCGGCATTGACCGAGCTGGAGCTGGTCATGGCGATCACCGAAGTGTCGGGATAGAGCAGCTTGACCTCGCTGACCAATTCCAGACCGGTGTTGGAACCGAAGGGCAGATTCACGAGAATAATGTCGGCGGCGCTGCCGCGCAGCATGGAGCGGGCGTGGTTCATGTCGCCGGTGGAATCCACAGCGTAGCCCAGGCTGGCCGCGATCTCGGTGCACGCCGAGCGCACGGCCGGATCCGGATCAACCACCAGCAGGTGCAGGTGCACCACCGGTTCCGCGGGTTGTGGAATGTAATCCATCGCTTGCGTGTTGGATACTGTCTCAAACATCATATTCGCCTCTTGTCCTTCGATGGAAACCGAATTTGCTGCCGCCGGTAAATCAGGGAGTGCCGGGGCTGGTTCCTCTGCTGCGCCGGCTCTAACGAACTGAGCCGACTGGAAGCTCGATTTCGAGCTTCGCGCCCCGGGTAGCGCGGTGCGCGGCAATGATTCTGCCGCCGGCCGCCTCAAGAATAGACCGCGTGATGGCCAGACCAAGACCGCGATGGGTGGTGGTCCAGGCGCTGCGGCCGGAGATGGATTTGTTGGTGGTGTAACCGGATTCGAAGATCTTCTCCAGAGCCTTTTCCGGAATGCCGGGGCCGTTGTCTTCGATCGAAAGGGTCAGCCGCTCGGGCACGCCGGAGGTCGCACTCTGCTCGACCAGGGCGATCTGGATGCGGCCCTTGCCGTCCATGGCTTCGGCCGCGTTCTTCACCAGATTGACCAGGATGCGGGTCAGGTCCTCGGCAGTCATGCGCACCGGCAGGGCGCCGCCCTGGGTCTCGACGGTAAGGGCCACGGACGGGCCCGCCAGAGCCGCCAGCAGATTGCGGTTGGCCAATAGCTCGGCCGCCAGGTTGCGAATGTGCCCGGCCGCATATGGGTCGATTCCCGACGCTTCCACAGTACGGGAGGCCGAACGGCGGGTTTGGAGGCCGTTATGGAAGCTGGAGGGCCACTCTTCGGGCTCCTCTTCAATGGCGGGCAGCTCCGTGGTGGCCGCCGCGTGCGCGTCCAGCGCCACCAGCTTCTCCACCAGGCGGCGGCTGGCACCGGCCACCAGGCGCAGTTCACTGGCATAGTGGCTGAAGGGCGAAGCCAGCACGCCGGGCTCCTCCAGCAGGTCGCAGTAGAGACCCAGCGCCGTCACCATATTACGGGCGTCGTGCGCGACCTCGGCCAGCGTCTCGCCGCGGCTGCCAACCATGGACAGGGTTTCGACCACCGCCTCCACCCGCCGCCTCTGGCTGACTCCGGTTGTCTCTGGCTGCCCCGCTTCCGGAACTCCCTTGACTTGATCTGTCTCTTGCATTGCCCTTCTCCCTTCGTGCCTGGGCCGATTCTGGAACCAGTCTGGAACTCGTCTGGTTCAATTCCGGCATTTCTTGCCCTCTCTATGTACACATAGCGTGCCAAACCAGAACCAATATGCCTAAGTTCCTGATAAGGGAACGACTTAGTGTCCAAAAGCCACACAGCTCTGTGGATAACTCCAGGGTGCCCTGTCCCGAATCAGAACATTCCGGAACGGTATATATTTTTCAAGTGATTGATTTATATATTATTTACGTGCAGTTCCCGGAGCCAGTTCTCTTTCGGGCGCGATTCCCATTCCGGCACCACTTCGGGAACCCATCCCATCCCGGCCCCGGCTCCCGTACAATCGCCCTATGAACGTCCCAATTCAGACCTCCGAAAATCCCTCTTTCCGCCCCGGCGGACGGCGGACGAACCAGCTTCGCCCCTTTTCCTTCACTCCCGGCTTTGTCCAGACCGCGGAGGGTTCCGTTCTGGTCTCGTTCGGCAACACCCGGGTGCTGGCCAACGCCACCATCGAACAGGGTGTGCCGGGCTGGCTGCGCAATTCGGGAAGAGGTTGGGTGACGGCAGAGTACGCCATGCTGCCCCGCTCCACGGTGACCCGCACCCCGCGGGAAAGCGAACGCGGCAAGATCGGCGGGCGGACGCATGAGATTCAGCGCCTGATCGGCCGGAGCTTACGCTCGGTTGTCGATATGAGCGCACTCGGAGAGCGCACAGTGATCCTGGACTGCGACGTGATCCAGGCCGACGGCGGCACGCGCACGGCCGCCATCTCCGGCGCCGCCGTGGCCCTGGCGCTGGCGCTGAACGCGCTGGTCAAGGCTGGAACGCTGAAGAGCTCGCCGCTGAAGCAGCTGATTGCCGCCACCTCGGTGGGCATTGTGGACGGCGTGGAACTGCTGGACCTTTGCTACGAGGAGGATTCGCAGGCGGCGGTGGACATGAATGTGGTGATGACCGCCGATGGAGGGCTGGTGGAGACCCAGGCCACGGCCGAGAAGGGCAGCTACTCGCGTGCCCAGCTGAACAGTCTGATCGACCTGGCCGAAGGCGGCATCCGGGAAATCTTTGCGGCGCAGCGGGCGGTGCTGGGAATGCAGGGGGCGAGGGAGTAGGGACCGAGGGACCAAGGGAACAAGGGACGCCCGGAGGCAGCTTCACACAGTCGGCAGCAAGATTGCGGCTGGGTGAGAGATAAAAGCCATGCTGGCTAAAGGCATGTGGCCAGACAGCCGCCCGGGCGGGCGACGATCCTCGAATCAGTGCCTTCCGGCCCTTATTTGCATCTCCTGATTCGGTGTTCCCTTGTTCCCTACTCCCTTGTTCCCTACCGTCAGTGTGCTGCGGCGATGGCGCTGGCCTCAACTGGGTCGGTGCCGGTGGTGGACTGGACCACCGTATCCAGATAGCCGGCGTTGGTCGAATCAAAGACATAGCCGGTCAGGTCGTAGCTGCCGCCGGCGCTGACGGCGAAGACGAACTCGTCGGAGCTATCCTCGGCCAGGGCGACGGTATGGGTGCCGGCCGAGAAGCTGCTGCCCAGCGCGGTGAGCGCGTAGCTGCCGCTGGAGCTGGCGACGGAGTAGCCCTCGATGAGGCCCGAGGAGCCGGAGTTGGTTTGCCGGTTGGCCACGTAGACGTAGCTTCCGGTGGAGATGGGCAGGATGGAGTAGGGCGCCAGGCCGCCGGAGGCGTAGGGAGATCCGGAGAGCTCGGTCGCAGCACCACCACTCTTGAACAGATTGCCCAGTGTGCTGTACTCGATGACGCGCAGGCCGCCGGAGTTGGAGCTGGAGGTGGCATCGGTTTCGCCGATATAGAGCAGGCGATCGGAAGGATCGACGGCCACCGAGAGCGCCGCGCCCGAGCTGCCCTTTACGCCAATAGTTGTCTCTGCGCTGAGGGGATTGGAGTTCCCGGAGTTGAATGGCACCACGGCGGTGCCTCCGGTGCCCATGGCTACAAAGACGTAGGTATTGTCGGGCGAGATGGTGAGCTGCTGGATGCTGCTGCCGGTCAGAGCTACGTATTGCTCCGTCTTGGAGGTGAGCAATCCGGTAGAGCTGCTAATGGGGAGGGCGTAGAGATCGGCGGCGCCGCTGATGGCCTCCACCAGCCAGGTGCCGGTCGAGTCCACCTGCATGCTGTAGGCCTGGTCCTGAGAGATAACACTCGAGGAGTTACCAAGCGTGAGCGTGCCGCTGGAGCTGATGGTATAGAGATAGATGCCGTTGATGGTGCTCAGGTAGAGGAAGCCGTTGGTGGGCGAGACGGCGAGCGCGATGGGCGTGGCCGGGGTGGCGTAGGCAGCCAGCTGTTTGAGCGTGCCGGCATCCACGTAGTAGGCCACGATCTGCGCGGTCTCGATGTTGAGCACCCAGAAGACCCCGCTGGTGAGCGTAGTGGTGGTAGTGCTGGAACTGGAGCTGGTCGCATTCCAGAAGCCCGCACAACCGTTCAGCCAGGGCATCATTCCCAGCAGCAGCACTCCAATCCACTTATTCCTCTTCATGGTCTCTCCTCAACTCCAGCGCTCCAGCAGGCGGCAGCCCCTGCCCACAAGGTTAGCGGGTGCGCCGGGGCGGTGTCGCGCAGGGGGGAACGAACAGGCATTTCCTCTTCCCTGGTTTCCTCTTCCCTTGACGAGACGCGGGAAGAGGAGCGACCGCTCACGAATGCCAGAGGATCGGTTTTCGGGGGCAAATGCAGTGGGGGAGGTGGGGGAGGGCTGATCGGGATCGGAAGCCTCATCCTGGCCGCTGTGGAGCGGCCAGGATGGACAACCGTAGGCGCGGGGAAGCGCGGAAGTCTTCTTCTGGTCCCTGCAGGGTTCCAATTCCCTGCCGGGACCAGACAGTCTGCTTAGACGTGCAGGGTCTCTTCGCCCTTCTGCCAGTTGCAGGGGCAGAGCTCGCCGGTCTGCAAAGCGTCCAGAACGCGCAGAACTTCCTGCGGGTTGCGGCCAATGGACAGGTCGGTGACGTAGACAAAGCGGATCGTGTTCTCGGGGTCCACGATGAAGGTGGCGCGCTGCGCAACGCCGGCCTGGGGATCGAGGATGCCCAGAGCCTGGCTGAGCTCGCGCTTGATGTCGCTGAGCATGGGGAAGGGCAGGCTCTTCAGGTCGGGGTGGTGCTCCCGCCAGGCGTGGTGCACAAACTCGGAGTCGATGGAGGCGCCCAGCACCTGCGCATCGCGATCCAGGAACTGCTGGTTGGCCTTGCCGAAGGCCGCAATCTCCGTCGGGCAAACAAAGGTGAAGTCCTTGGGCCAGAAGAAATAGACCTTCCACTTGCCGGGGTAGCTGGACTCATTGATCTGCTCAAAGGCATTCTTCAGATCGACGCTCAAACAAGCGGTCAAATCAAAAGCCGGAAACTGATGACCAACATTCACCATGGAAGACTCCTTTAAAAAAGGTTGGAAGTTTGCGTTGCGCCGGAACGAGCGCAGTCCTGCGGTCGGCGGCAAGCAAGAGAGTACACCGGCACCGGAGGCCCGGGGCAAGAAGACTAAGTTACTCCATTTTCACCCTACTGAAGATGTTTGAAGAGAGAAAAAGGACTCAGGGATTTTCCGGAATGAATGTGAATTCACGCCGGGAGGGCGGATGAGCGGGGCTTTGCCGTACCCCGCGAACGGCTCTAGTTCGGCTTGCCGCCGGTAGAGCGGCGGCGGAAGCGCTCGTCGATGGGCTGGCGGTCTTTGAAGCCGGTATCCAGGGTGTGCCAGTGGTCGATGGAGCTTTCGCCCAGCTTCCAGCAGAGCAGAACCACCTCTTCATCCAGCCGGCAGGGGAAGTCCAGAAGGCCGGTCTGCAGGTCCTTGACCTGCGCGCCGATGGCGTCGATCTCCGCCACGGTTTCGCGCACCTGCTTCAGGTGATCTTCCATCTCATTGCGCTCGCGGACCACGGCTTTGGTCTCAATCCGCATGCCGCCATTCATATAGATGCGGCGGGAGAGCTCGGAGAGCCGCGCCTCCACGGTTTCAGCCAGCTTGCGGCCGTCGATGGCGCGCTTGAGCAGCGACTCGAGAATGGGGAGCAGAGATTGGGCTTCGTCGAGGGTGAAGGTCTTCATGAGGAACCCCTATCCACAGAATAAGGGAAACGAAGTTGCGGGGCCAGAGGGCGCTCGCAACGACCGAAAACCCGCGGATGCAACGAATGGGTACTTGTGGGACGAGGGACTGTGGGACGAAGGGACTAGGGGACTAGGGACTCGGGACTGGAAGATGAGGTGCTGGATGGCTGAGGACGGGTGAACAGAAAAATCGGGGTGGACGCTGCCGTGCGCCCACCCCATGCAAGTCTTCCAACTGAAGATGGATGAAGAAGTTTAGAGGTTGGGGGGCCCTCCGCCGCCGGGACCACCGCCGCCGGGACCGCCATCGGAAGGTGGGCCGCCCATGCCGCCGTCGGGTGGCGGACCGGGAGGCATCTGGCCGTCGTCGCCGTGGCGCGCGCGCTCCTTGAGCAGGGCCGCGAACTTCGTGGCCTGGTCGGCGGTGAGGAGCGCGGAGATTTTGGTGTTGGCGTCGTCGCGGATAGCCTTCATCTGGCTGCGCATCTGCTCGAACTGCTCCTGGCTGGGCGGACCCGGTTGGGAGGCTTCGCCCGAAGAACGCATGGAGCGCATCAGCTCGCCGATCTTCTGGTTGCGCTCGGTCAGCACCGTCTTCACCCCGGTTTGCTGGTCGGCGGTGAGGGTCAGTTGCTTGGTCAGCTGCTTGAGCTCGCGGTCAACGGATGGGCCGCGCGAGGAGCTGGGCTGCTCCATGGCATCCGGAGGCGGGCCCAAGCCGCCATCGGGCTGAGCAACAAGTGGTAGGGCAGCGGCGGCGGCCAAAAGCGTAAAGAAAAAGCTGCTCCGCGCCGCGGAACGAATCTGGATCATGGGTGAGTTTCCTTTCCCTCCGAGGTTGCAAACAAAGACCAAGCCCGCCGACAGGGCGGCGCGGACGCTCTCATACTTGGAGCGCCTCCATACCATGGGTCGCGAAAAGAAAGGAGGATGGTTACAGCGGCGATGGACTAGAGTGGAAGCATGTTTGTGCGCAGGATTGCCGTGTGGCGGCTGGATGTGGACGGCAACCGAAATCCGTGCCCGCTGGCCTGGATCGACAGCTTTGCCATGCGGAACTTTACCAACGATGCGGTCTTTGACGACACGCTGCCGGTGGCCGACGGGAGGATGGAGGCCGGCAGCCGGATGCCGCTGGACCGGCTGCGGACAGGGCTGGAAGACTGGTTTCGGCGCAAAAGCTGGATCAAGGCCTGGGAGCGGGTGGAAGTGGAGGAGCTGACCACCGAAGCGGCCAGTCCGAACTCCGAAGCCAAAAGCTAGGCTGCCCGCTCGCTGCTGTTCTCTGGGCGGACGGAGCTAACCGGCTTGCACAGTGCAGCTTTGGGCTGAGCCATGGGCTGGGGGGTGGAGGCGTTCCAGAGCGTCAGCTCGGCCAGACGGCGCTGCCGAAGTCCTTGATTCTCTTCCCCGTTGATCAGATCCCAGCGCAGCAACTGCTCGCCGGCAGCCTGATAGCGGCCGCCGTTCAGAGCCCGCGGCAAAGTGGAGCGGGCAAAGCGCTCTTGCCCCAGATTGAAGACAAAGTCCACCAGGGCATCGAATTGGCCCTGGGTGAGCGGCACCTTCACCAGCAGCTCCACGACGGTAATGGCAGCGCACAGATCGGCGCGCAGGATGGAAGCGGCAGCGTCTTCGGTAACGCCATTGGGAAACGAACCGGGATTCAGCAGCCGGTGGCCATAGCCGATGGTCGGCAATCCGGCGGCGTCCTGATAAATTTGCGTGCGGAAGCCCTCAAATTGCTTGATCATCTCCAACCCTCGATCACTTATCTGCATCTATCCTCCTCAAACGGTACTAACTTCCCCGATTCAGACGCTAGCAGGAAGCGGGAAATAATCTGCAATCGCCACGGCGGGATCTCCGCAGCCGGTCGCACGGGATGGGTAAGAGACAGCCAAGCGGCGGTTGGGCACATCCGGCCATCTTCTGTAAAGCTGGCGCCGAGGCAGATCCACAGTCCGGAAAGAGCAAAAAAATCCCCATTTTGCACCATTTCTGGTGCATCTGATAAGTAAAAGAAGAGCAATGACTTATCTGGAAAATGTGGATAAAGTCACGATTTTTCAACAGGAAAGGGCTTACCTCTTTCGCCAATGGAAGCCGAAATAGGTATCCAGTTGGTAAAATGGACAAATGGTTCTACGACGGAAATCACGCAACACGAGCATGCGATCTCCTATCCGCCTTTACGTGCTGATCGGGGCTTCATCGGTTGCGCTGGCCGCGTCGGTAATTTTTTTATCGACGGGGACCGTGCAGGCCAATGTAAGATTCACCCGACCTGCCCAAACTGAAAAGGAGGCTTCGCCCGCTACGGCTCCCACGCCGGAACAGCTGGCGCAGCAGAGTGCCATCCGACGGGGCGACCGGCTTGCCGGCCTGGCTTCATGGTATGGTGGCGTGTTCAACGGACGACACACAGCAAGCGGCGAACGCTACAACATGTACGCGATGACGGCTTGCCATGCAACCCTGCCCTTCGGGTCGCTGGTGCGCGTTGTGAACAAGAAGAACCGGCGGTCCGTGGTGGTCCGCATCAACGACCGTGGCGATCTGGTGGACGAGGGACGGATTATCGACCTGTCCTTTGCCGCAGCCAAGCACCTGGCCATGGCCCACGACGGGTTGGCGCAGGTGGAGCTGGTGGTGCTGAAGCTGGGCCGGGACCCGGCGAAGCAATAGCCAGATTCAACCCTCCACACAGACGGCCAGCCTTCGGGCTGGCCGTTGCTTTTGGCATTGCATGCAGCAGACCCGCTTCGCGGCATTGCATGCAGCGGACTGCTTTGCAACCTTCGTGGTGAGATGTTACGGAGGATCTGCGGCTACTGCTGGAGGGTGGCCGGGTAGCCGTCGTCGAGCAGCTTCTGACGCCAGTGGGTGGCGTCATCGCGGGTGGAAAAGGGTCCCAGGCGGACGTGGATGAGCCCGTCGCCCTCGCGGCGGGTGCTCACCTGGTAGCCGCGCTTTTTGAGGGCGTTGACCAGCAACTCGCCGTCGTCGGGGTTGGAGACCGCGGTAATCTGCACCATATAAGGACCGCCGGCGGGCGGCGCCGGGCTGTGGGACTGGGCTGGAGTGGGACGCGCCGGCAGAAGGGCCGCCGCAGCCTGCCGGACGATGGCGGCAGGTCCGGCGGCGGGCGGGGGTTGCTGGCCGGATTGCTCCGGCGAGGTTCCCGCGTTGTTGGCCGCGGGGGTGGGGACGCTGTTCTGGACGTTGGCCGAGGGCTTGGGAGTGGTGGAGGTCTTGGCGGGGGCGCCGACAGGCAGGGCGAGCACGGGGCCGGCACCACCCCGGCCCACCTCGTAGCCCAGCCCGAAGCAGAGCGCGCAGAGGACAACCAGGCCGAAGAAGATGCCGAGCAGGGTGAAGGCGCCGAGGGTCAGCTCGCGGTCACGGCTGCGCTGCGGCGCCGGCTGGTCCTCGTCGTCGTCTAAGAATCCCCTCATGCGCACTCCTGCAGCTCTCCTCCGGCTGGTTTCTCAGCCGACTACTGTTTGCCGGCCTCCGGCTGGGCGCTGGCGTTGATCTTGTTCAACAACGATAGCAGCTCAACGGGAAGCGGGAAGACGATGGTGGTGTTCTTTTCCACACCGATCTCGGTAAGCGTCTGCAGGTAGCGCAGCTGCAGGGTGATGGGCTGGGTGGCCAGCAGCGCGGCCGCGTCCACCAGCTTCTGGGCGGCGTCGTACTCGCCCCCGGCATGGATGACCTTGGCGCGCTTTTCGCGCTCGGCCTCGGCCTGCTTGGCCATGGCGCGCAGCATTTGCTCGGGCAGGTCCACCTGTTTGACCTCGACCGAAATCACCTTCACGCCGAAGGGTTCGGTGCGCTGGTCGATGATGGCCTGGATCTTCAGGTTGAGCTTGTCGCGATGGCTGAGCAGCTCGTCGAGTTCCACTTCGCCGAGCACCGAACGCAGGGTGGTCTGGGCGAACTGCGAGGTCTGATAGACGTAGTTGGAGACCTTGATGGCCGCAGCGTTGGGGTCGATGACGTAGAGGGTGACCACGGCATTGACCTTGATGGTGACGTTGTCGCGGGTGATCACGTCCTGGGGCGGCACCTCCAACACCTCCTGGCGCAGGGAGATGCGCACCATCTGGTCGATGGGCCGGAAGACGAGGATGATGCCGGGCCCCTTGGCCTCCGGCAGGGCGCGGCCCAGGCGGAAGATGACGGCGCGCTCATACTCGCGGAGGATCTTGATGGAGTTGAGCAGATAGAGGGCGAGGATCGCGAGGACGATCAACAGGGGCAACGTGGCTTCGGGCATGGCGCAGGCCTCATGGGAGGCGGGGTCTCAGCCTCCGCAGGTGCCTGGATTGCACGGGCGCAATTCAGTGCGTGCGGACCGGCAGGAGCCGCTTCAGCAGGGATTGTAACGCAGGGACTCGGAACTCGAGGAGCAAACGCGGCTATTGGGAATCGGGCACGGTGTCGGCCTCAACGTGCAGCAGGCGGCCGGAGCGGCCGACCACGTGTACGGCTGCACCTTTGGGCACCGGCTGGGCGGCGGTGGCGCGCCAGATTTCACCCTCCACCAGCACATGACCCTCCGGGGCCAGCGGCTCCAGGGCGATGGCGGCATGGCCCAGCAGAGCCTCGACACCGAGCGTGGTTTTGCGGCGGCGGGCGCGCACGGCAATACGCACCAGAAAGACGGTGATAAGTCCGAAGGCGGCGCTGACGCCGAAGGCAACCCAGGGGCTGACGCTGAGCTCGGGAATGGGAGCTTCAACCAGGGTGAGGGTACCAAAGGTGAGGCAGAGGATTCCGGCCGCGGCCAGCACGCCGTGCCCGCCGAACTTGGCTTCCAGCATCAACAGGGCAAAGGCCGCCAGCAGCAGCAGCAGCGCGGTGAAGCGGATGGGCAGAAGATTGAGGGCAAAGATAGCCAACAGCACCATCACCGTGCCCAGGGCGCCGGGAACCACGGTACCCGGGGTGTTGAATTCCAGATAGATGAGCAGCGCGCCGCCCAGGAAGAGCAGGAGCGCGACATTGGGATCCACGATCCAACCCAGGATCTGGTTGCGGATGGAGGGCCGGGCCAGCTCAATGCGCGCACCGGCCAGATGCAGGGTCTGGTGCTGGCCGCTGAGACGGATGACTTCGCGGCCATCGAGGGCGCGCAGCAGCTCCCAGTCGTTGGAGGCGGTCAGATCGATAAGGTGCTGCTGGAGAGCCTCTTCGGCGGTGTAGGAGTGCGAGGCCTCAATGGCCGCGGCGGCGGCTTCGGGGTTGCGGCCACGGCGGGTGACGTAGGAGCGCAGGAAGGCCTGGGCGTCGTTGGTCACCTTCTGGGCCATGGTGTCGTCCATCTTGCCCACTTCCAGAACGGGATGGGCGGCTCCGGCGTTGGTTCCGGGAGCCATGGCGGCCACGTCGGCAGCCTCCAGCAGGAAGAAGCCGGCCGAGCCGGCACGCGCCCCGGCCGGCGCCACGTAGACGATAACCGGAACGCGGGAGTCGAGGATGGCCCCGGCCATGGTGCGGGTGGTGTCCAGCAGCCCGCCGGGGGTGTTCAACTCCACCAGCAGGGCGGCGGCGCGGGAGGAATCGGCCAGCTGGAGGGCACTGTGGAGCTCGTCCTCGGTGATGGGCTGGATGGTGTCGTCGAGGACCATCTTGACCACTACCGGCTGCTGGGCCCGGGCAACCAGGGAGAACGCAGCAGCCAGGAGCGCGGCGGTCAGCATCCAGCAGCGGAGCTTCAACCAGCGGGTTACAAACAAGGAAACGGACGGACGCATGGCGCACACCTCCGTACAACCTGCCCGACCAATTTACTTCTTCACGCCGGTTCCGGCAAGGATCTGCAACTGCAGTTGCTGGGCCGCGGTGTTGGCGGGATCGATGCGAAGTGCCTCGGAAATATCGCGATTGGCATCCAGCAAACGGCCGGCGGAGCGATCAATGCGGGCCAGAACCATCCAGGCATCGGCGGTGGGCTGGCGATCATTCGCGATACGGGCCTCGCGGCGGGCCGTCTCCAGGTCGCCGGAGCGCTCGCAGACTTTGGCCAACCCGGCATGGGCCTCGGCAGAGGCGGGATCGACCGAGACCGCGTCGCGGTAGAGCCGCTCCGCTTCAAGAAGCAAACCGCGCTCCAGATAGCCGGAAGCCTGAGTGCAGAGCTTGAGGGCGCGCGTGGCCGGAGACAGCGTGGCCAGGCGGCTGCTGTCCATCTGGTCCATCATCTGCGCGGCCTGACGGAAGGCGGCGGCATCGAAGGTGCGCACGATGCGCTCCAGCGGGTCGGGCACGGCATCGGCAGGATTGGACTGCGGCTGCTTCCAGGCCGCGGCCAGCGATTGCGCCTCCTCGTCGTTGGGGCGCAGCTTGAGACACTGGGCCAGCTCAGCCATGGCGCCGGCGCGCTGGCCGTGGCGACTGAGGCTGACGGCCAGATTGAAGTGGTAGTCGGGCGAGGCGGGATCGGCGGCGGCAGCCTTCATGAAGAGGTCGGTGGCGTCGGTTCCCTGGCGGCTGACGGCCACGGCATGGTTGTTGATGACCTCCGCCAGCGGCAAAATGCGGGCCACGGATTCAAAGGCCTTTTCGGCGCCGGGATAGTTGCCGCTGAACAGCAGGGCTAGGCCGCGATAGAAGCCGGCTTCCAGGGCCTCCGGGTCGTTGCGGCCCACCTTGGCGAAGGCGGCGGCGGCCTGCTCGTACTGCTGGCTGGCATACTGCTCGCGGCCCAGCGCCATCCAGGCGGAACCGAAGGCGGCGTTCAGCTCCACGGATTTCTGGAGATGGCGGAGACGCTCGGCCTGATCGGGCTCCGTAATGCCGCGGATGTACTGCTCGTAGGCGTCCAGACGAATATCGCGGCCGGCAGCCAGAAAAGTTTCCTCGGCGACGGCAAAGTTGGGATCGAGTTCCCGCGCAATCTTCCAGGCCAGGGAATCGAAGATGTCGGCCATCTTGGCGATGGGAGCGCGGACGGTAACTGGCTCGCTCATGTTGAGCGCCGCGACGTTCACCACCCGGGCTTCAACCACCAGGTTGTCGCCGTCGGTAAGGAAGGAGCCGACGACGATGGAGTCGGTGTCGAGGGTCTGGGCCAGCTTGAGCGCGCTGGCACGCGAGGGCTGGAAGGTCTGCGGCAGGCCCAGATGATCGAGGGCATACATGCGGTCGGTGCGGCTCATGGGCGCAAAACCGGACGAGGCCAGGCGGCGGCTGATCAGATCGGCCGCGGCTTCGCGGACCCACTCCAGGCTGGGCTGGCCACTGCGGTTGTCAAAGGGCAACAGAAGCAGGATGCGGCCCTGATTGGCCGAGGGAGCTGCGGATTGAGCCACACTAGCAGCACCGGACAGAACCAAGGCCAGCGCAGACACTGCCGCCAGAGCGGACCGACGCAAACGTACTGAAAGAAAAATACTCACGACATTGCGATTATAGGCGGTACGGGCACGCCTGCTCTCCATGGCGTCTTCATGCCCGACCGGTTAGCATAGCTTCATGGCGCGCCCCACGCAAATCCGTTCCCGGCTGAACCCGGTCTGGCGTGCGCTGGTCGAGGCTGGCTTCATCGTTTTTCTGTTCTACGCCAACCTGCTGATGGGCGAGTTTACGGCCTCGGCCGGCAGGGGAAAGACGCTGGTCGCCGCCCTTTGCGACGTTTTTACCGCCGCCAACTTCACCATCGCGCTCATCTCGGCCTTCATCGGCTACTTTGTTGTGGAGTTCCTGCGCAAAAGGTTCTGAGCGGCTGCCTGAGTCTCCATCTGCGCTTCCAGCTGGCGGTCAAAGCGGATGACCGCAACCCACAGACCACCGTCCTCGCGCTTCCAGACCATAGTGCCGTGGAGCTGGCGGGCAATCTCCTCGGGAGAAAGATCCTGATGCAGGCCAAAGTACTGGGCATCGAGGGCGCGGCTGCGCATACCGAGTGAAAAGAGTGAGTTCGGCGGATCGTATTTAGTGGAGAAGACCAGAGCGGCGGAGTAGCGCTCGGGCTCGGCGGCGGCCTTCTGAATCTCGCCGGCAGTGAAGTCCTCAATCGCCACCACATCAAAGGGCTGCCGGACGTAGCCGAGCTCGGGGCGCTTCAACTCGTCGGTACCGGGCCAGGCGGAGAGCACAGTGGCCGCAGGGTAGTGCTTTTCGAGCTCGTGGATGCCGGCCGCATGCAGACGCACAAAGCGTGCATAGTCCAGATTGTCTTCCGGCGCAAAGCCGTAAGGAGGGTTCACCACGATGCCCACAGCAAAAGCTACGCCGGCAACCGCTGCCAGCCCCTGCCAGAAGGGCGCGCGGCGATAGAGCATGACCAGAGCCAGCAGCACTACCAGCGGATACATGGGCAGCAGATAGCGGGTGAGCAGTGCGCCGCCGAGTACGCTGAAGAGCACCGCTTCCACAAACAACAGCAGGAAGATGCGCAGGAGCGGAAGCTCTTCGATGTGGGCGCGATCCCGGCCTTCGGCGTCGGGCCGCGGAACCAGCAGAAAGGCGGCCAGCGCCATGCCGACCAACACAAAGAGGTTCATGTGCGCGGTCAGGTGCAGCAAACGGTGTCCGAAGGCGGCCAGAAAACGCAGCGGGGAGAGATTGGCCTGGGCGTTGTAGCGCAGGAACTCGGGGTTGCCGAAGAGGAAGCCGGTCTTGGCGCGGTGATAGGCGTACCAGGCGGCCAACGGCAGCGCAGAGCTGGCCAGCCACGCCGCCTCGGCAACGGCGCGCAGGCGCTCGGCCCGGGGCAAGCGAAAAATGAAGACGAGGCACAGCAGCGCAAGGGTCAGCGGGATGACGATGGAGGTCTCTTTGCACAGGCCGGCCGCGGCAAACCATGCGGCCGCGGCCATGGGATTGCGTCCCCGGGAGGGGAGGCTATAGACCAGTCCCCAAAGGGTGCAGGCGGCGGCAAAGATGTCGGCATGGGCGAGCGAGCTCTGTGCGAACCACACCGAGTAAAGACCAGTGAGGGCGACAGTCCAAAAGGCGACACTGGCCACGCCGATAAGCCGCAGAGCCAGCCGCCAGACGGCCAGCAGGCCGAGCGCGGCCACCATCAGCACGGCCTGGCGCGTGACCTCCGGCAAAAAGCCTGCCGCCTTCCACCACAGCGCCAGATAGACGCTGGGCAGGGGCGGATGGGCGTTGGTCAGAGTGGTGAGCGGTATCAGCGAACCGGTGCGAAAAAAGTCCCACGCCGCCGGAATGTAGTAGCCGGCCTCATCCCAGTAGTAGGGCAGGGCGAGCAGCCCGAAGTGCGCGGCATAGAGGGCCGCGAAGATGACCGGATAGATCATCCACAGGGGCATGGGCCGGTCAGGCCGGGGCCCCAGATAGCGGCGAAGATGCAGGCGCGGACTTCTCATGGACGGTTAGTTGATGGGCCCTTCAGGCAGAGCGGTTCCCTGCGGCTCCAGATTGATGACACCGAAAGCCTGCTCGTACTGGGCCAGGTTCTGCCCGAGGATGTTCCACATGGCCTTGGCCTGCTGCGGGCTGAGAAAGATGGACTGATGATTGGAGATGGTCACCTGATCGGGAGCATCGCTGGAGGCGCGGCCAAAGGTAAGCTGGAAATCCCATACGCTCACCCTCACCTGCACGCTGTTGGCATAGGTCTCGCGGTAATCGTCGGCCTGGACGACCGCCATCTGCGGTTGCTGCGGGTTCGGACTCATGATGCTTCCAGATTACACGCCGGGCTGCGGAGGGTGCTTCAAATCGTAGGCCAGAGGGCAACCTTCGCAGCGGGCGGTGCGGCCGCAATGGGCCTTGCCCACGGCAACCGTCAGGGCGTGGAACTCGTTGAAGAGCCCGGGGCGCTCGGCAGGCGGGTCGGCGGCGAAGGCCTGGCGGGTGAGCTGGACCAGCTGCTCGTAACGGATGCGCTTGCCTTCGGGCTGGAGCAGCGTGTGGCGCTCGGCGATGCGGCGCAGATACTCGTCGGCAACCGGAACCGGATGACCGAGCGCGTAGAGCAGAATGGCGTCGGCAGTTTCCGGGCCCACACCGGGCAGGGCGAGGAGGGCTGCACGCAATTTTTCTGTAGACTCCGCAGCCATCTGCTCGAGCGAGCCGCCAAAGCGTGCGTCGACAAGCGCCACAAAGGCCTTGAGCGCCGGCGCCTTGCGGGTGAAGAAGCCGGAGGGCGTGATGAGTTGCTGGAGTTGTTCGAGCGGAACGGCGCGCAGGGCGTCGAGGGTAAAGATGCCCGCGGCGCGGAGCTGGGCAAGCGAGCGCTCGACAGCCTTCCAGGAGGTGTTTTGGGTGAGGTAGGCGCCGAGGATGACTTCAAAGGGCGTCTGGGCCGGCCACCAGTGCTGCGGGCCATAGGCGGCCAGCAAGCGGTCGTGCATTGCCCGCAGGCGGTCGTGTGGTGCCCGCTGGCGGCGGGCGACGGAGGAAGGTTTCACGGCTCGGGGTCCTCAGCAGGCGAAGCGAGTTGCTGCTTCCATTCGAGAACGCGCGCGCGTTGGGCGGCGGTTTCAGCCTGTACGGTGTGCCCGGCCAGACGCAGACTCTCCGCCAACTCCCGATGCGCCAGCGCGTCCTTGGGTGCCAGCGCGGTCCAGCGCAGGGCAATGGCTATGGACTGCTCCAGGCGACCAGCCTGACGCAGGGCGAGCACCAGCCCATGATGCGCCTCAAGGTGTTCGTCGTCTGCATCGAGAGCAAGACGGAAACAGCGTACGGCTTCTGTTGCGTTGCCTGCAGCCAGCGCTTCCCTGCCCTTGGTGTAGAGTGCGGCGGCGGAGTGCGGGCCAGTTGCCTGCTTCGATGCGTCGGGATTGGGCTTGGCCTGCTGCATGGCTGTTTTTAGAATAATCTGGAAGTGAGTGGATCGATGTGAAACAGTATGCAGCTGTTTCTGTCGATGCACCTCCGTGGAAAGAGCCAGAGATTCATCGAAGAGCAACCGCAGATCCTTCGACTCAGCATTGCATGCAGCGGGCGCGCTGCGCGCAGCGACATGGTTGATCCAGAAGCTGCTTGAAGTGCAACCGCAGATCCTTCGACTCACCACCCCCAGGCTGAAGAAAGCGCCTGGGGCCCCGTTCGCTCAGGATGACAGCGTTGTTATTGCTGCGAACTTTTGACCCAGGGCACAGAGCAATTGTCCTTGCCCAACCGGAGAACTGCCATGAACATGAAGAGCCACACCGAGTACTTGGTGTTTGAAACCCGCCGCAACCGCGAGATGGTGCACATCACCGATCAGGTGGAAGCGATTGTGCGCCGCAGCGGGGTGCGCGATGGATTGTGCTTTGTTTCGCCCATGCACATTACCGCTGCCATCTATGTGAACGACCATGAGAGCGGACTGATCGAGGACATTGAAAAGTGGCTGGAGGAGCTGGCTCCGGCGCGGCCCGATTACAAGCATCACCAGACGGGCGAGGACAACGGCGATGCGCATCTGAAGTCGCTGTTGCTGCACCACGAGACCACCCTGCCAGTGACCAATGGAAAGCTGGATCTGGGCACCTGGCAGCGCGTGTTTTATGCGGAGTTCGACGGCCAGCGGCGCAAGCGGGTGATCGTGAAGGTGCTGGGGATCGAAGCCGCTTGATCCAACCGGTAAATAGGCCAACTTCATCCTATCCATTCCCGCAAAAGACGCGGGAATGGACGGGGCACCCGAGCAGAATCGGGCAGACGCTACTTCGCCGTAGGCTCGATCAAGAGCACCCACGTGCGCGCGTCGGGCTTGTGCCAGGTGAGGCCATCGGCGGTGGCGGCAGACTCTGCGCCGGTGCGCGGATCGAACCACATGGCCTTGTTGTTTGCGGCGGGCAGCGGCTTGCTCAGCGTGATGGCATCGCCGGAGAGCGAGTAGATCACGACCGGTTCGGCGGCAGAGCCAGCCAGCACCCAGTTGGCATCCGGCGCGCTCACCCAGCCGTCTTTGGGTTCCATCTTCATCAGCACCATGGAGAGATGTGCAGCCACAAACTGGCCGGCTACCTTGTCTTCATTGGAGGCAGGCTGCGGGACCTGCGCACTAACTGGGCGCGCGGGATACATCGACGAGGCCAGCTCCTTCTCGGTGGGCGGACGGGTAGGCGCACGGCCCTCCAGCGCCGATTCCGAGGCCGCACCCGCCATGAGCACCGGCCACGGGCCTGCACCCGCCTCCATCGGCATCAGAGCGATCTGCGGATAGCGGTCGCGATACTCGCGCACCTGCTTGTAGACCAGCTGCGCGGTGGTGAAGGGCGGCGTGTCGCTGTAGCCCGGGAAGGTGCGGGCGATGATCTCGCGGAAAGCGTGGTTCTCGCCAGCTTTTGGGGCAAAGAGCGTGCCGTCGGGCATGTACTCCCAGTAGCGCATATCGACAACCGCAATCTGTGCGGCGCGCTCGGGATCGGCCAGAATCGCGTCGGTGGTCTGCTTGCTGGTGGTGAGTGCAATGCGCACTTTTTTGCCGTGCCGCTGCTCCCACTCGCGCACCGTGTCCTGGAAGAACTGTTCAAACTCCAGAGGGCCGGCGTACTGATACGCCACGCCGAAGATCACGTTGGGCTGGTCGGCCAGCTCATCGAGGGTATGCAGGATGTAGGCGCGATGCAACGCGCGCAAGGGCGCGTAGCTGGTGGAGAAAAACTCGTTGCCTTCGTCGCTGCGGCCATGCACACGCAGCGGCGGAGGCTCGGGCAAGCCGGTATCGTTGATGTTGTTGGCCGGCCGCCAGGCATAGTCGATCCAGTGCGGTCCAATCTCCAGCACGTTGTGGGTGTTGTAGAGATCGTAGAAAACCACCAGACCTTGCTTGGCGGCTTCGTGAGCAAACTCGCGCTGGCGTGCAAAATAGTACGGGTTGTAGCGGGTGAGGTCGAACTTGCTCAGGCCGTCCCAGGCAATGCCCTTGCCGCTGCGCGCCCAGGGAACCTCATAAAAAGGCGCCCAGACATCGCCATCGGGGCGATGCTCCACGGTGTGCGCGTCGCGGCGATGATCGTACCAGAGGCCGGGGTTGACCTGAAGCGAGAGGATGCCGCGCTGCTTGAGCCGCGCCGCCATCTGGGCCAGATCTTCGGTGAGTCCGGGAGCTTCCACGCCAGGCATAAAGCGCGTGACGGAGGAGCCGGTGGACTCGAGAGCGGTCAGCGGCGACGTATCGCCCCGCCACCAGGCTTCCGTCTGCGACGGGCCCCAGAGAACTGTGCCATCCACCACAAAGCGGCCGTTGACCACGGTAACCGGATGCAATTCGTCCGGCGCAGGCGTTGCGGGCTTCACATCGACGGCGTGGAGTTCTTCGATACCAGAGACCTTCTCTGCAGGAAACGCGGTCTCCGCTTCAAGATGCGCGCCGGTGCGGGCGGCGAGTTCGCTTTCATAGAGAGAATCCGGTGAGGTGACAGCGAAGTTGGGCGCATCGGGCGGACCCAGGACTTCGATGCTGGCAGCGGTGGAATTCCAGACGACGGAGTTGGCCGCGGTCCAGCCTGCGCCCTGCGCACGGGCGAAGTCGAGCAGCAACTGCAGCCGCGCGGGCACGTGCACACGCTCGTAGAGAATGCCGGAGGCCCAGCCTTCAAAGGAGCCGCTGGCGCCGAGAGAACGTACGGCGGTGCAGTCCAGAAAAACGTTGGGACCGGCGGCAAGCAGACCGCTGGCAAAGTCGTTCGTGCCGAGCTCGCTCCAGGCGCGCTGCACCAGCACCTGCTGGCCATCGACAACGAACGACTGGCGCCGATAGCCGCCCTCTTCCGCGATGGGCGCTTCGTTGCGGCAGTCTTCTATGGTGATGCGGCGGCCGCGTCCGTTGACGCGCACGGCCGAGGCCACGAAATGGCGAGCCGTTACCTTGCGCACCCATGCGTCCTGCACACGATCGAGCAGGATGGCGATCCAGGCATGCTCTTCGTCCTTGGGCAAGGCGTGATCGTAAGCGCTCTCCAAGGTGAGGTTCTCGATGCCGATATGGATAGGCACGGCGGGGGCGGTAACGCGAGCCACGGTGCCACCACCATACTTTGCCTCGAGCGCGGTGGTGATGGGTGCGTCGAGGGTGATGGTCTTCCTGTCCGCGTCGATGGCGGCGATGGTGCGGTCCCAGAGCAGATCGTGAGAGCCGGGGTGCCAGTCGAGACGCTGGTTGGCAAAGGTGCCGGGAAGGCCGGACATGCTGATCGCCGAGATCCACGCCTCGGTGCTGGGGCGGCGGACGACGATGGGGTCGCCAACCTTCAATCCTTCAACCGAAGCGAGTGTAAGCGTCATGGCGCCGGCGGGTGCATCGGCGGCAACCGGAACAGGTGCGCCCAGCTCGGGATCGGTCTTGGCACCCACTTCGATGAGCGTGCGGCGGCCGAGGCCTTCGGCCACGATGGCAGTGCCGTCCGCGTCTGCACCCATGCCGCGCAGCACCACGCCCGAGGCGCGCAACGTGAGCTGGCCGTGCACGTGGAAGCGGCCCGCAGCCAGCAACACCGCGCCGCGAAAGCCGTCAGCGCCCACAGGACGGGCAGCTATACGGTCCAGCGCGGTCTGGATGAGCGTGGTGTCGTCCGTGCCGGTGGGCTTGACCACGAGCACGGCCTTGACGTGCGGCAGAGGTTTCCCGCCGCCCTCGTAACCGGCATAGGAGAAGTCGATGCCGACAGGACTTTTGGGCACATCCGCAGCGTGTGCGAAGGGAGCGGCCAGTGCGAGAAACAACACGCAGAGGCGGGCGAAGCGGGATGAACGGAAGAACGAAATCATGTTCCCTCTTGTGTGGCGAAGCGCGCTCACAGCCCAAAGGGCCAGATGCGCTGCACCGTTGCGGCAAAGATCTGGCGGCGGTCATCGGCATTCAAAAAGCCGATGTGGTCGCGATAGAGTTCAACGATACGGGCATAGGGCAACTGCTGGAGCGAGACCGGCCAGTTGGTAGCCCACATCAAACGGCGTGGCCCGAAGACATCGTAGATACGATGCACCATCTGCTGCGCGTCGAGGTAGGGATAGGGCTGTTTGGAGAGGACCCAAAGATCGGAAATCTTTACAAAGACGCGCGGATAGCGGGCAAGATCGAGCAAACCTTGCAGCTGATCGGGCCGGTCGAGCGGGCAATCGGCCATGTGATCGATGACGACGGTGAGTTCGGGATGGGCCTCGATGAGCGGCACTAGATCGGGGACGCGGGTGATGGGCGCCAGCAGGGTCATCGGCACCTGGAGCTGCGCGCACCGTTGCCAGAGCGGCTGCATGAGCGGCCCGCGAATCCAGTCGCCGTCGGCTCCTGCGGCCGGGCTCAGGCGCATGCCGCGGAAACCATTGGCAGTGTGCTGGCTGAGGTGGTCGGGAGCCGCTGGATCTTCCGGATTGACGCGGCACACGGCATGGAATTTACCCGGATTGCGGCGCAGGACATCGAGCAGGTAGCTGTTGTCCCAGCGGTAGTGGATGACCTGAATGAGAACGGTGCGGGCCACGTTGTTGGCAGCCATCAACTGCAGAAGCATCTCCGGAGAGGCGTCGTTGGCTGGAGGATGCGCGCCGGGGGCGAAGGGAAAACGCGGAGTGCGCTCGAAGACGTGGACGTGGGAGTCGATCAGGAGCGGGGCCGGCGCAGCGGCTACAGTCGCGGCCAGCGGATGCGCGGCAACCGCGGCAGCGGAGACACAGGCGAGAAAATGGCGACGATCGGGCATGGCACAGGGCTGAGAAACAGCTCGTGCCATTGTACGTTTGGCTTAGCCGGCGCAACAAGCCAGCTTCAACCACACTCTATGGTTGTGGGGATAGATGGGAGCACGGATCGCCGAAAAATTGCGGGGAAGAATTGCGGAGGATGTGCGGAGGGAGAGATTAGTCGCCGTCGGTGATCTTCTTCCAGGCGCCGCCCTGGGGAGCGCCGGTCTGGGCGGCCGAGGCAAAGTTGGTGTGGGTGCGGGGCAGGACCACGATGTCGACGCGGCGGTTCTGGGCGCGGCCCTCGGCGGTGTCATTGGGAGCGACGGGATGGAACTCCGCATAGCCGGCGGCGGATAGCTTGTCGGGGCCAATGGAGCCGGTGGACATGAGCATGCGGGCAATCCGCGTGGCGCGGGCGGTAGAGAGCTCCCAGTTGGAGTCGAAGGCGTCCGTGTGGATGGGCACATTGTCGGTGTGGCCCTCGATGCGCAGGTCATAGGACGTGCGGCTGAGCGACTCGGCAATGCGCTGGATCGTGGGCTTGGTCTCGGGTTTGGGATCGGCGGATCCGGAGTTGAAGAATCCGGCCTCGCGCAGGCTGATCACCAGTCCATCGTGCCCCATCTGGATGGAAACCGTATGCGTGGCCACCTGATTGGAGAGGGTCTGGGTGAGCTCGCGGCGCATGTGCTCCAGATCCTGCTTGACTTGAGCCGGAGACAGCACATCTTCGCCCATCACAATATTCATCGGCACCTGGGGATCTTCGGCGCCCTTGGCGGTGTCGTTATCCTGGGCCTTGCCGCTGGCTGCGCCGTTTGTGCCGCGCTCCGACTTGCGCGAAGCCTCGGGAAAGACGCCCAGCGAGCGGAAAGCTTCGTCGATGGATTGCGAGACCTGCGCGTTCTTCTTCTGATCGGCGCGCGCGAAGGCATAGAGAACCACGAAAAAGGCAAACAGCAGGGTGATGAAGTCGGCGTAAGAAACCAGCCAGCGCTCCTGCGAGACGCCCTTGCGTGACCCGTGGGAACTCATGCCGCGGCTCCCTTCGGCGTCTTGGACGTCGGATCGAGGAAGCCGGCCAGCTTGACTTCGAGCATACGGGGATTGATGCCTTCGAGAATGGAGATGACCGCTTCCAGCATCATCTCGCGGCGGCGATGGTCGTCGCGAATACGGATGCGCATTTTGCCGGCGAAGGGCAGGAAGAAGAGGTTGGCCGCGCCCACACCATAAATGGTGGCAACAAAGGCGACCGCGATGCCGCGGCCGACCTCGGAGATGTCCTCCAGATGCTGCATGACCTGAATGAGTCCCAGCACCGCGCCCAGAATGCCGATGGTGGGCGAGAAGCCTCCCGCGGATTCGAAGACCGACGGCAGCCGCTCTTCGTCTTCGGTCTTGGAGTCCAGGCTGACGCGCATGATCTTGCGCAGCTCGGCCGGCTCGGTGCCGTCCACGGCCAGCATCAGCGATTGTTTGAGGAAGGGATCCTGAATGACCTGCAGATCGGTATCGAGCGAGACCACGCCGTTGCGGCGGGCCTTGTTGGCAAAGGCCACCAGCTGGTGGATCAGCTGGGTGTCCTGCTTGGCGGGCGCGGCAAAGATGTGGACCAGCGAACCGAAGGCGCGGACGACGGTGGTTAGCGGGAATTGCAGCAGCACCGCGCCCATGGTGCCGCCAAAGACGATCAGCGCCGCGGTGGGCTGCAGAATCTGACCGAGGTTACCGCCTTCGATCAGCAGGCCGGCCACAATACCGGCCACGGCCAGAAAAACGCCTCCAATGCTCGCCTTATCCATTTACTGCTCCTCTATATAGCCGGCGAGCGCATGTTGATTGCTGGATCGCGTCCGGCTCATCGTTTGGTACTGCCCTGCTCCTGCTCAACAGATATGTGTGCACCTCAGGATTCGGGGTCACCGGGGCGCTTGGCGGCCAGGCGGGCCCCACTCAGATCGAGGCTGGAGATGCCCGCCATGCGGTTGACACCAGCAGGATCGGGAAGCCGGCGTGCGACTTCGGCCAACAGACGCGCACGATAGGCGAGAACGCGTTCCACGACCACAGAGGTTTCCTCGCGCACAATCAGCTTTTCGCCGGTAATCAGCGTGAGCATGGTGTCGGGCGAGGCTTCTGCGGTCTTGATCAGATCGCTATTCAATACCATCGGGCTTCCATTGAGCCGGGTCAGTTCGATCATCGCGGCATACTCCTTCCAAAGACTTATCGGCGGAAGCGGAGCAATAGTTAGCGAATTAGAAAGCGGGGCCCGTTTTTGTCCGGCGCTGAACAGAAAGCGGACACCTGTAAAGGTCGCAGGGGGGTAGGCCGAAGAAGGGGCCAGATGCAATGGCACAGCCCGAAGGAAGCCACCCAGGGTGCAAGACAAAAAATGGGGGCAAGCTCGGAGCGACGGCCTAAATCACTGCATCTCACAAGGAGTACCCCATGTCCCTGGGTGTCTTGAATAACCTCAATGCGACTTACGCAGCCAACAACCTGAACAACACGTCGAGCAGCCTGACGAAGACGTTGCAGCAGCTGTCTTCAGGCTCCAAGATCAACTCCGGCGCCGACGATGCCGCCGGTCTTTCTCTGGTCAACGGTCTGCAGGCCAACCAGCAGGCTCTGACCCAGTCCACCACCAATGCCAGCGAAGGCGTAGGCCTGCTCCAGGTTGCCGATGGCGCTCTCTCGCAAGTGACGAACCTGCTCAACCGTGCTGTGACGCTGGCCACCGAGGTCTCGAACGGCACCCTTACCACCGCACAGGAGTCGGCCGCCAACCAGGAATACTCCTCGATCCTGGACGAAGTTTCGAACATCGGCTCGACCACGACCTACAACCAGCAGAAGGTCTTCGGCAACGGCAACGTCTCCATCTACACTGGTGACTCGACCACACAGGGCGCCTCCATCGACCAGTTGTCGATCAGCACGCTCTCCAACAGCCATGTGGGCGACACCGGCGGTACGATGGCCTACAACTCCGGCCAGAACACCTTCTTGGATCTGAGCGCCTCCGGAAGCGGAAACGCGCAGTCGACCGACACCCTCTCGTCCACCACGCTGACCATCGCCTACAAGAACCCCGACGGTTCTTCGCAGTCTGTGACCACCAGCGCGCAAACCTCGATTCAGGGCCTGATCTCGGCCATCAACAGCTCGGGACGCGGCCTGACGGCTTCGTTCACGACCGCTGCGGCGGCCGGCGACGCGGGCGGTGGAAACGACACCGGTATCATGATCTCCGGCGACATCAACTCCGCGAGCGGGCCGACCGTGGCCGGCCTGGAGCAGGTCAGCATTGCCTCCGGCGGCAAGGACACCTCCAACGGCTCCTCGGCGGCGGGCACGCTGACCGACGATGCCACTGGCGGCATTGCCACCATCAGCTACACGACCACCGGAACCGTGGACCTGTCCAGCACCAAACTGGATAACCAGGGCGATGCTGAGACGGCGCTGACCAGCCTGAACTCCGCCATTGCTGCGGTCTCGGCCCAGGACGGCTACATCGGCGCCCAGATCAACACCCTGAACGCGGTGAGCTCGGTGATTTCGACCCAGCAGGAGAACGTGCAATCGGCGCAGAACGCGGTGCAGGCAACCGACTACGCTTCGGCCACCTCGGCGATGTCCAAGTACCAGATCCTGAGCCAGACCGGCATCTCGGCCCTTGCCCAGGCCAACTCCATGGCCCAGGAAGTGACCAAGCTGCTGCAGTAAGCCAAACCCCTGCCTTTTAAGGCAGATCACCGGAAAAGGGCGTCCCGAAGGGGACGCCCTTTTCTGCTTTTGGGCTCCAGTAATGAGATTTTTTTTATATTCTTGCAGCAACTGCGGCTGGCTGGCTGCAGGGGTATCGGGCGGGAGGAACCGATGGGTACTGTCGGCCTAAGCTTTGGTTCGCCGACATCTGGCACCGGATTCGACGTCAGTTCGACCGTGGCTTCGATCGTCAGCAATCTGCAGAACGTTGAGAGCCCGTGGAAGACACAGCTGGCAAGCCTGCAGGCGCAGGATACAGCCATCTCCAGCTTGGGGACCCTGTTGTCGACCGTGTCGACCGATCTGAGCCAACTCACAGATTTTACAGGTGTTGCGTCACAGAAGACCGGCTCCAGCTCCGACACCAGCGTGCTGGAGCTGACCTCGGCAACCTCCGTAGCCCAGGCCGGCACGCATACGGTCGTGGTCAAGAACCTGGCCACCACCTCCAGTGGTTACATGGACCAGATCGCCAACACCGCCGATCTATTGTCCGGCTCAATTGTGCTCCAGGTGGGCAGCGGGACGGTGAAGACGATCACGCTGGATTCGACCGACGACACCCTGAGCGGCCTGGCCAAGGCCATCAATGCCTCCGGGGTGGGGATTACGGCCAATGTGCTCACCGACTCCTCGGGGTCGCGGCTGAGCCTGGTTTCAGGCACCTCGGGCGCCACCGGCAACATTTCGGTGGTCTCCAACTCGATCGTGGACACTACCAACAGCTCGACGGCGATGGGTTACACCAGTTCGGCCACCGGTTCCGACGCCACCCTGGTGGTGGACGGGGTCACGCTGACCAGTGCGTCGAATACGGTCACCAATCTGATTCCGGGACTGACCTTCCAGATTCTCGCCCCCAGCGCGGAGAGCTCTTCGGACACCTACACGCCCGTGCAGGTGCTCATCGGCAACGACATCACGGACACCTACAGCGCCATCAATCAGTTTGTGAGCGACTACAACTCGCTGGTGAGCGCCATCCACGTGCAGCAAGGCGACAACGCCTCGGGCAATGCCGAACCATTGTTCGGCTCGCCGACCCTTTCGCTGCTGCAGCAACAGCTGATGACCGGCATCAATACGCAGAATCCCACCGGCTACATGGATGCGGTGTCCGCCTCGCTGGACGTGACCCTGTCCGGCTCGATTGTGCTGCAGGTGGGAACCGGCTCGGCGCAGACCATCTCGGTCACCTCTGCGGATAACACCCTTTCCGGACTGGCCAGCACCATCAACGCGGCCAATCTTGGAGTAACGGCCGCAGTCACCACCAACAGCGGCCAGCAAACCCTGACGCTGGCCTCCCAGAGCTCCGGTTCAACCGGCGCGCTCTCGGTCACGTCGAGTCTGACCGCGACCTCCGATACCGCGCTGAGCTATACCGACTCCGGCCTGACATCCATTTCCGGCGACGACACCGGAACCCTGGGTTCGCTCTCCGCCAGCAGCGATCTTTATTCCGGTTCGCTGGTGCTGCAGGTGGGTTCGACCGGGACGGCGCAGACCATTAGCATTGACTCATCGAACAATACCCCGACGACGCTAGCCCAGGCCATCAACCAGGCCGGCATGGGGGTTACGGCCACGGTCAGCTCGGATGGCACCAGCATCACCCTGGCTTCCACTGCCAGTGGCTCCGCCGGAGTTCTCTATGTCGATCCCTCGAATCTGACCGATGCCACCACCAGCGCCTCGGTCAGTTATAACGACTCCGGTTATTCGACTTCGACCAAGGACCAGGGCACCATCGGCACTGTGGGCTCGAGCACCGACATTCTGTCCGGAACGGTTGTGATCCAGGCCGGCAGCGGAACGGTGCAGACCTTCAGCGTGGATTCCTCGTCGAACACGATCTCCGGGCTGGCCGCAGCGATCAATAAAGCCAACATCGGGGTGACGGCCGCGGTGAACACGGCCGGAACCGGCATTACCATCACTTCGAACACCCAAGGTTCAGCCGGTGCGATGACGATCACCTCCAACCTGCTGGATACCACGGCTACCTCGTCAACCGCGTTGAGCTACAACCAGAATTCCGACGTGAACTCGCTGGCCAGCCTGGGAATCAGCGTATCCTCGTCGACCGACGGCGCGTTAACGCTGGATTCCACCACCCTGGAATCGCTGTTGAACTCGGACTTCAGCGGGGTGGTGGGATTCTTCCAGAACACCAACAGCTGGGGCGCGGACTTTACGACATTGCTGGAGACTGCCGGGACCAGTTCCGGCACCGGCATGCTGGCGCTGTCGCTTTCTTCCAATAGCGCCAGCGAATCGACTCTAAATGCCGACATCAGCCGCGAAGAGATACAGATTTCTGCCGAGCGAAAGAGCCTGACCGCGGAACTGAACAGCGCCAACGAGATTCTGCAGGAGATTCCGGCGCAACTGTCGGAGGTCAACGAGATCTACTCGGCCATCACCGGCTACGGCCAGTCCAGCAGCTAACGCCCGCACCCTGGCTGCGACCGGCCAGGGCGCGCCCCAACCTTCAGAAACCGGAACGGGAACAAGGAGTAGTACAGGATGTCAACCTATCAGGAACACGCGCTGGAAAGCGCCACGGCGGTGGATTTGGTGGTGGCGCTCTACGATGGCATCATCCGCTTCCTCTACGCGGCCATCGACGCTGTGGAGCGCGACGACGTGGAAGGCCGCCGCAACGCGGTAAAACGTGCACTGGACATTATCATCCACCTGCAGGCGCGCTTGCGCATGGACGTGGGTGGGCAGCCGGCGCAGGCACTGAGCGAGTTCTACGCCTCGGTCTTTGCGCAGATTCTGCAGGCTTCGCAGTCGTCCTCGAAGGGCAAGTTCGAGCATGCCATTGCCTGCGTGCGCAATGTGCGCGACGCGTGGCGCGAGGTGGCCAAGGACCCAGCCGTGAATCCCGCTCCGGCACAGGTGGTCAACCAGGGCTCCTTCGGCTACCCGGAAGAAGGCATGACCGCCGGATCGCGCTGGAACGCCTGAGAGTAAAGCAACATCCGGGAGGTTGTACCCGGGGCAACATTGCCAAAGCGACGCGGCCAACTGGGAGCGGCGACCAGGAACGAACTTCCATGGGCCCTGTTTCCCGGATTTTGCCTTCGTCTCCGCAAGATAGAAGAGCCCGCCGCTTGTTCCGCGGCGGGCCGTTGTTCCTTCCCTGTCTCGGGTGCAGAGCGATCCGCCTTCTTCAACTGCTGACGGTAAGTTCTTCTTCGAGCTGCTGCTTCTGGAAGAGGCTGGCGTAATAACCGTTGCGCGCGAGCAGTTCTTCGTGCCCGCCCAGCTCCACGATTCTTCCCCCCTCGAGAACTGCAATCCGATCGGCCTGGCGCACGGTGGAGACGCGGTGCGAGATCAGGATGGTGGTAGCGGTCGCGGTATAGCTGCGCAATCCGCCCAGAATGCGCTCCTCGGTATAGGTGTCGACCGAAGCCAGGGCGTCGTCCAGAATCAGGATGGCAGGACGGCGCAGCAGGGCCCGCGCAATGGCGGCGCGCTGCTTCTGGCCGCCGGAGAGGGTCACCCCGCGCTCGCCGACTACCGTCTCAAAGCCTTGCGGAAACTCCTCGAACTCCTGGCGGATGTGGGCGGCTTCGGCGGCCTTAAGCATTTCCTCATCTCCCGCCCCGGGAGCCCCGAAGAGAAGATTTTCACGAATGGTTTCGCTGAACAGGAAGGTTTCCTGCGGGACCACGCCGATATTGCGCCGGAGGACGGCCAGCGGGTACTGGCGCACGGGGCGGCCATCCAGCAAAAGCGTGCCTTCGGGGGCGTCGTAGAGGCGGGCGATCAGGTTGACGAGGGTGGTTTTGCCGGAACCGGTGGGGCCGACGATGGCCAGGCTCGATCCGGCGGGAATGCTCAGCGAGATGTCTTTGAGCACCTCGGCGTTGTCGTAGCTGAAGCTGAGATGGCGGAACTCGATGGCTCCGTTCAGCACCGTCTCCGGTCCCAGAGGCAAAACCGCGGAGCTGTCGCGGATGGCGGGCTCGGAGTCGAGGATCTCCTGAATGCGGACCACCGAAGCGGTGCCGCGCTGGAAGATGTTGATGACCCAGCCGATGGCGATGATGGGCCAGGTGAGCATCACCATAAAGACATTGAACTCCACAAACTGGCTGACGTTGATCTGATGGCCGAGCACCAGGCGGCCGCCCACGTAGAAGGTGACGATCATGGCGATGCCCAGCACAAACTCCAGCGAAGGCCAGAGCATGCCCATGAGCTGAACCAGTTTGAGAGCGCGGGAGATGTACTCGCGATTCAGCCGTTCAAAGCGGTGGGCCTCGGTCTGCTCGCGCACGAAGGCGCGGATGAGGCGGACGCCGGAAAAATTTTCCTGAGCCTGGGCGGAGATATCGGAAAAGCTGGCCTGAATGCGCTCAAAGCGGGTGTTGATGCGGCTGCCGAAGTACTGAATGAGGATGCTGGCCAGGGGCATGGGCGCCCAGGCCACCAGGGTGAGCAGCGGGCTGATGCGCAGCAGGAAAAAGAGCGCACAGACGGTGAAGAAGATGGTGTTGGTGGAGTACATCAGGGCTGGGCCGAGCAGCATGCGGACGGCGTTCAGGTCGTTGGTGGTGCGGGCCATGATGTCGCCGGTGCGGTAGCGCTGATAGAAGCCGGTGTCCTGGCTTTCGAGCTTGCGGAACAGGTCGTTGCGGATGTCGAACTCGATTTCGCGGGAGATGCCGATGAGCACCCAGCGCTGCGCGTAGAGGAAGACGCCGCGGGCGGCGTAGATGGCCACCAGCAGGCCGGCGAAGAGCAGAATGCTGCGCGGCGTGGCGCGATGGTGCTCAATGGAGTCGATGGCCACAGCCAGCACGCGGGGAAATTGCACTACGGTAATGTTGGTTCCCACGCAGAAGAGGATGCCGGCAAGGTATCCCCAGCGGTAGCGGCGCATGTAGGCGGCAAGCGGTCGCAGGTCGCGAAGCATAAAACTATTGTACGAGCCCGGCGGCGGCAGGCTGGAGCACACTCGCCGGTGCCCATCGGCAGCCGCTCCAGCAGGGGACTTACTTAGGATTCTGTTGCTCCTGGAGCGGGTGCCGATGAAACAAGCAAAGGCACTCCGATTGAGGTAGAAACGATGAACGACCGGAGCTTTCGGTCCACCCCCGGGGAGGGTTTGCCCCCGAATGGATTCGAGCGCAGACGCAGCCCGCGCACCCAGTGCGATGGGACTGCAGAAATTTCCCTCTCCCAACCCTATACCTTGATCCGGGGCAAGCTCCGCGACATCGGCGCGCATGGCTGCTTTGTGGCAACGCCCGCCCGTGTAAGGTCCGCATTGCAATCGTCAGCGCATCTTTGTTTTCATCTGGGTGAGCAGGAGTACAGCACCAGCGCCCAGGTGGCCAACATCCGTCCCGGCGAAGGGATGGGTTTGGAGTTTCAGTTTACGGACGGGCTCACCCGCGAGGTAGCCCGGGCGATGATCGAGAAGCTGCAGCAGCGGGAGCCGGAGCCGCAACTGGGCCATCATTTGTTCCATTACGGCAACGCGCGCTCCGACGCCTGAAGCCGGTCCGCGCGGGGCAGATCGGATCCACTTGGTGGGACGGCCAGAGGCGATCCTTGCGCGCCAAACCCGAAAAAGAATGGTTTTCCAGCCGGACCGGAAAAAATACTCACGCCCGTACGCATGAGGACGATAGGAAAACCAAGGAGCTTTTTCCGTTTGGAGAGATTATGGCCGACGATCCCCTGCGTACGCAGCTAGCCCCTGTCCCCCGCAACACATCCGTGAAGACGGGACGGGAGCGCAGACAGAACCGGCGCTATTTGTGCGAAGGTCTTGCTGAGGTCAGTCTGCTGAACCGCGATACCATGTTTCGCGGTGAGCTTCTCAATCTCAGCCTGGGAGGCTGCTTTGTGGCCACCCGGCTGCGATTGCATCTGGAAGCCCGCAATCCGGTGCTCATCCGCTTCAATCTGCGCAATCATCCCTACAAAACATTGGCCGAAGTGGCGAATGTGCGGCACGGAGTGGGCATCGGATTTGAATTCCAGCATCCCACCGAGGGCGTCGCAGAGGATTTCAAGATTCTGGTTGGGGACTACGACGCAGCCACGCCCCAGGAGTAGGAATCCTAAGGCAAAATCCGGGAAACTGTGCCCATGGAAGTTCCTGCAGGGTCGTCGCTCTCTGTTGGTCGTGCCGACTGGGCAATGTTGCCCCTGGGTACACCATCCCGGATTTTGCTTTAGGTTGGAGTCCGCAGCAGCAGATAACCACCCACCAGTCCGAAGAGCACATCCGAAGACCAGGCCGCGAAGACCGCGGGCAGGTAGTTGACGTTGCCCATGGCGCCAAAGGTTCCGTCCACCACCCAATAGGCAAGAGCCACGCCAATTGCTACCGCGATGGCGGCCAGCGAGCCACGGCGCCCCATCTGCAGCGCAAAGGGGATGGCCAGCATGGCCATGACGACTGCAACCAGCGGATAGGCCAGCTTGTGCCACAGCGCCACGCGCAGCCGCATGGTGTCAAAGCCGCTCTGGCTCAGATCGCGGATGTAGTCGTTGAGCTGGCCAAAGTTCATCTCCTGCGACTGGAGATTTTCCTTGGTGAAGTAGCCGGGCTCCTCTTGAATCTCCTTGAAGCTGGTCTTCTGGAAGGGATGGAAGGCCGTGCTTTCAGTTCCTGCGATCTCGCGCGACCAGCCTTTTTCAAAGACCCATGCAGAGGTTTCCTGATCCCAGTAGACGTGCTCGGCAAAGATGCGGCGGGAGAGCGCGAAGGTGGAGGGATCGAATTCGAAGACCGAGAGGTTGGCGAACTCCTTGCGCTCCGGATCGAAGAACTGGTAGTAGAAGATGCGGCCGGGCTCACCGGGATGCTGCTGGCCGAAGATCCACTTCTGCTCCGGATGGAGGAAGGTTTGCGGCGGACGGCCCTTGATGGTGGCGCGCAGGGCTTCCTGACGGCGGTTGGCCTGCGGCAGATAGAACTCCTCGAACAAGAAGAGGCTGACAGAGAGGATGGCGGCGATTGAGACGATGGGAATCACCATCCGGTAGAGGCTGATGCCGGTGGCCTTCATGGCCACGATCTCGCTGTTGCGATTGAGCACGCCGAAGGTGACCAGCGCGGCAATCAGCACCGCCAGCGGAGCGATGCTGTAGACCATGGAAGGCGTCAGGTTGACCAGATATGCGCCCACCGTGGCCAGCGCAATGTGGTTGCGCAGGATGTCGCCCACCAAGTCGAAGAAGGTGAAGATCAGCATCAGCAGGACGAAGGCCGACAACACCATCAGGAAGGTGACCACGAACTCGCGGACCACGTACTCGTCGAGGATGCGTGGGAAGGCATTGCGTGAGCGGGCCCGTTGGGTACGGGACTGCAACCGCTCCATCAGCCAGTTGCGCCAACGGCTCACGGCGCGCGCCAACCCGGCTTCCTTTTTGCCCGGGGCGTGAGCAGACCACGCTGCGATCCGCGCCAGAAAGCTGCCTCCGACGGCCATTTGCCAAAGCAAAAAAATGCCCGTAGCGGCAAACAGCAGGTTGGCAGCCCACACCGCGATCCAGACCGGCAGCCGGCTCTGCTTGCCCAGAGCCATGCCCGTGGACGAGAGGAAGTAGTAGATGAAGACCAGCAGAATGGTGAAGACAAAACCGGAGCTTTTGCCGCCGCGCCGCGAAGCTACGCCCAGCGGTACACCTACCAGCATCAACACCATGGCGGCTGCGGGATAGGAAAACCGGCTTTGGAACTCTATCTGGTAGCGCCGGCCGTCCGGATCGTGGGTGTGCTTGAGCAACTCGTCCATGGGCAGGGCGTAGATGGCGGTATCCATACGGCCCAGGTGCACATCGCTCTGCGGACTGAGCGCCAGCGGCATGTCGGTGGTGACGAAGTTGGAGATGTTGTACTGGTCCGCCTCGCCGGTTTTGGTCTCGTGGCGGGCGCCGTCGCGCAGACGCATGAGCAGCACCTGCGTGGAGTCGGTGACCACGGTGGCAGAGGCGGCGGTGGTGACCACCGGGGTCGCGGGATCGGTGACGTCGGCCATGAAGACCTGCCGCCAGTTGGCGGCGCCGGTTCCGGAGCGCACATCCTGCACGTAGAGAACGAAATTCTTGAAATCTTCGTAGAAGACGCGGGGCTGGATCTCGTAGGAGGCCTGGGAGGTGCCGAGCGCCTGCTCCATGTCGAGAATGCCCTGGTTGGCGCGGGGCGCCACATAGAGGGAGTTCGCCAGGCCCAGCACCGTGCCGCTCACAGCCACGATGGCCGCCACGCGCACGAAGTACCAGATGCCCAGGCCGCCGGCGCGCATGGCGATGATCTCGCTGTCAGAGGCCATGCGGCTGAAGCCGAGCAGCACCCCCACCAGCACCGACATGGGGATGGTGGCGCGCAGCAGATTGGGCAGGGTAAATAAAAAAATTTCCGCCGCAGCAGAAGAGCTGGAGCTGTTGCGCACCACCATTTCCAGAATATGCGGCAGGTACGGCATGAAGAGAATGAAGGTGAACAGCGCACAACCTATGAGGGTGTGGGAGAGGATCTCGCCGAGGATGTAACGGGTCAGGATGCGCACAAGGTGGCTCTACAGTTTCCTGCAGTTAGTTTAACGTGCCGGAGGGCCTGGCCGCGGCCCGGATTGCCGGGAACCGGCGGCTGGGAGGCGAGCCGGAGCCGGTACGGCTGCGGTAGACGGTGGATCTCACCTGCCGGTACGCAAGGGCAGAAAGTGAAGCGATCTTTCTTCCCGGGGAAAGAGAAGGAAGAGCCCCGTGGGGCGCGGAAGGGAGGCGAAAGGGTGGAACGAAGCTGTAAACATCTTCAGTTTTTGACTGGACGGGACTTCCCCCCGGTGCTTAGAGTGGTTCTGAGTTTTCTCAATCTGTTTCTCGCGGCGGAAACAGGCAAAGGTTTGTCCAGCCGCCAGAATACCGCTCCGGTGCACAGTCGCCGGCCGGCAAAAAAACAGTTCAAACACTCTTAGCCGCGACGGCATGAACCCTGGAGGAAGACATCGCATGGCAACGCAATCCCACCCACCGGCGGCCCCAAGCGCGCCCAGTTATCTCGTTCCATTCATCATTGTCACGGCGCTGTTCGGCATCTTTGGATTCCTGACCAGCCTGAACAATCAGCTGGTCGGCAAGCTGAAGGAGACCTTCCATCTGGGATACGGCCCAGCCATGCTGGCCACTGCTGCCTGGTTCCTAGCCTATCTGGTCTTCTCGGTGCCCAGCGCCAAGCTGATTGAGATGGTGGGTTACAAGAAGACCATGGTGATCTCGCTGTTCATCATGGTGCTGGGCGCGCTGGCGTTCATTCCGGCGGCCAACTCGGCCAGCTTTGCCCTGACGCTGGGCGCCATCTTCCTGCTGGCCATCGGCGTGTGCGCGCTGCAGACCTCGGCCAATCCCTATGCCGCAATCCTGGGTCCCGAGCATAGCGCCGCGCTGCGCGTGAATCTGGCGCAGGCCTTCAACTCCGCAGCATCGGCTCTGGCTCCCATCGTCGCCACCACCTTCATCCTGTCCGGCGCGCGCACCGCCGGCACCCCGGCCGAGCAGGCGCACATGCTGGTTGGCCCGTACATCGCCATTGCAGCTTCGCTGCTGGTGCTGGGCTTCGTGGTGATGGGCCTGCACCTGCCCGCGGTCAACCTGACGCGCGACTTCCGGCCTTCGGACGTAGCCATCAACCGCTCGATCTGGAGCTACTCGCACACCGTACTCGGCATGGTGGGCATCTTCTTCTACGTGGGTGTGGAGATTGCCCTGGCCGCTATCGGCGTACGTTTTGCCCAGGAGCAGGGCATCAGCGATGTAAAGATTGCCGGCTACCTGGTCACCGCGTACTATCTTCTGATCATGCTGGGCCGTTTTGCGGGCAGTGCGCTGATGACCAGGATCAAGCCGCAAAAGCTGCTGATGGTGCTGGGCGTCTGCGGCATCGTGCTGATGGCCGCCGGCATGGCGACCACAGGCACCACCGCCGTGGGATGCCTGGTGCTGTGCGGCTTGGCCAACTCGATCATGTATCCTACGATTTTTGCGCTGGGCATTGCCGAGCTAGGACCGCTGACCTCGAAGGGCTCCGGCGTGATCACCATCGGCAACGTGGGCGGCGCGGCCATTCCGCCGCTCTTCGGCCTGCTCGCCGACCACATGGGCATTCAGCATGCCTTCGTTCTGCCGATCGTATGCTACCTGTTCATCACCTACTACGGCATTGCCGGCTACAAGCCCTCGCGAGCGGAATAAGCTCGGTTGGGGCAAAGAAAGGGCCTTCCGGCTTATGCCGGAGGGCCCTTTCCCGTTCGAGGTTCCTGAAGTTGCAAATCGTGAGGAGATTCTGGAGCGGGCTTCCTCCACTCTCAACCTGGCCGGAAAAGAAATGCCCCGCCGGGGTGGAGCACCCGGAGAATCTCCGCGGGAAAGAGCGAGAACGAACAGCCTTCTTTCCCAGGTCTCAAAATCGAGACCTGGGGCACCCTCGCATTGTCGGCGTGGAAGGATTCGAGAACCAGCTTCCTTCGCTCCCACCCTGGCCGCAAAAACAAGAACGCGGCGAGGGTGGGGCACCCAGAGAGTTGCTGCGGGAAAGGATGGGCACCCGACAGGGGCCCTGCACGGAGGTGGCGAAGCCGTCTGCCCCACCGCAGGTGGTTACTCGGGCTTTACGGCGAAGAGCATCGTCCGGTAGTCGAAGGTGTAGGCGGAGAGCTGGTCGAGGGCGTCGATGCCGAGTACGCCGTACACATCGTCGAGGGCCGCAGCGCCCACCGGCTGGGTGAGCACTTCCACGTAGTGCAGGTGCACGGTGGTGGGGCCGACTACGACTGGCACGGTCTCCGCTAGATACGCAGGCTGCGGGGGTAGATTCAGAGGGCCCGGGATGGTGAACATCTCCATCTGCTGTTTGGCAAAGTCGCCGCTATGCTCGTCGTAATAGCGCGAAGTGAGATAGGTCTGCTGGCTGCCGGCATCGATCGCGTACATGCGCTCGTCGCCGCCACCGGCCGGGGCCGGATCGCCAGGATTGCGCGCCTTGCCGAGAGCCACAATCACCTGATCGCCATCCAGGAAGAAGCGCGCGCCCTGGGTCAGACGATCGTCCTTGGCGTTGGGCGTGACCTTCTGGGCCGGGCGGACGGAGATGGTGTCGTCGGAGGTGATGGTGATGCTGCCCAACGCAGAGACTGCCGGGTAACCGAGCACGCCCTCAACCTGATAACGATTGATGGGGAAATAATAGTCGGCGTCTTCAAAGACAAAAACCGTCATGTTGCGCAGGGTGAGCCGCCCGGCAATGGTGAAACGCGGAATCACGGCCATATGCACCTGGATGGGTTTGCCGGTCAGGGTATGGATGGTGACGGCTTGCTCGGAGAGCTTGAGGCCCACCTCTTTGGCCACAGAATGCGCAATGAGATTGAAGGGCGTGGTGGGGTCCAGCATCATGGCGTGGGGCTGCGCATCGACGAAGACCGGAATGTCGATCAGGCCCAGCGGATCTTTCTCCACCTGCATCTGGAAGGCGTCGCAGGGGTCCACGGTCATGGGCGGGTTGTCCTTGGCGAGGGGCAGGAACTTGACCGGCATCTCCAGGTCGTCCTGCTCGTCGGTGGTGAGTTTGGCCCCCAGGCGCTGTTCCAGCGCGTCGTAAGCCGCGGCAGCTTTGCTCCAGTTGCCCAGGCGCAGGTAGTCCTCGCCGAGAGCGCGGCGGATCAGCTTTTCGCGCTCCTCGTTGCCGCTGGCCACGACCTTGTCGAGCAGAGGTTCGAGCAGCTCGATGGACTTTGGGGAGTTGTTGGCGCGATTGGCGAGCAGGCCGCGGTAGAACTGGGCATCATCCGGGGGGAGATGCTCGATCTCCTGCTCCATGCGGATGAACTGATGGTCGGCGAGCAGATTGCGCAGGCGGGTATCGACGTCGTAGCCGCTGCTGGTTCCGGTGTGGACTTCGGATTGGCCGCCGGGTTGCTGCGCGTGCACAGCCAACGCTGCGCTGAGGCAAAGCAGGCCGGCCACAAGCAGACCGGGGCGGCAGCCGCCACGGAGCAAGGCCAAGTTTCCACAGGATTTCCGAAGGCCGAACATGTTCAGTACGAAGGTATCAGATTTCTCTAACCCACCAGGATTTTAGACGTTTCTGACGGCGGGGTGGTTAGACTAGCATTGTGGCCGTGAAACGCAGAACCATTGAGCATTACGAGATTGTGCGGCGCATCGGCGCCGGCGGCAGTGGCGTGGTCTATCTGGCCAACGACACCCAACTGGAGCGCCCGGTGGTGCTGAAGATTCTGCGCGCCGGCTTGCTGACGCCGGAGCAGATGCGCAGCACCGTGTTGCGCGAGGCGCGGCTGGCTTCGGCCATCGACCACCCCAACGTGTGCGCCATTTACGAAGTGGGCGAGACCGGCAATGAGGCCTTCATCGCCATGCAGTATGTGCCGGGCCAATCGCTGGACAAGCTGATCGAGCGCGGCCCGGCGGCGCTGCAGCTGGTTCTTTCGGTGGGTATGCAGATTGCCGACGGCCTGCAGGCAGCGCACGCGCTGGGCATCTTCCACCGCGATCTGAAGCCGCAGAACGTGATGCTGACCGATGGCGGCCTGGTAAAGATTCTGGACTTCGGACTGGCGCGCCGCCTGCATGCTGACAGCGACAGCGATCAGCCGCAGAAGCCGGAGAACGCGCCAGTACCGGCCACCTATACGGCGCGCGGCGGAACCATCCGCTACATGGCGCCGGAACAATTTGTCACCGGCCAATCGAGTGTGCAGACGGACCTTTGGGCGCTGGGCGTGCTGCTCTATGAGTTGGCCGCGGGCCGCCATCCCTTTACACGGCCCAACGACGAAGACTTTCAGGCCATTCGCGCCATTCAATTCCAGGAACCAACCGACCTGCGTGAGATTGTGCCCAACATCTCAACGGAATTGAAGAGCGTGATTGCGAATTGCCTGGAGAAGAATCCGGGCGCGCGCTACCGCTCAGCGGCGGAGATTCGCGAAGCGCTGAAGACGATCATGAAGGCGCTGGAGATTGACACCGGGATTCTGCCCGCGGAGCTCGGCACCGGCGTGGCGGCGTCGAGCGTGGAGACGGAGAAGCGCAGCACCGGATTCCTGTCCATGCTGGCAGAGCGCTTTCGCGAAGCGACCACAGAGAAGACGCAGCAGAATTCGCTGGTGGTGCTGCCGTTTACCAATCTGGGCGCGGCGGAGGTTGCGCCGCTTTACGGCTTTGCGCTGGCCGATGCCATTGCCGCGCGGCTGGCCAGGATTCCCGCGCTGGTGGTGCGCCCCACCAGCACCCTGATGCCGCTGCCCATTGCACAGATGGACCCACTGGCGGTGGGCCAGAAGTTGCTGGTGTCGCATGTGCTGGTGGGCAATTTTCTGCGTTCGGAAAAGGGTTTCGACCTGAACTGGCAACTGCTCGATGTGGCCTCGCAGAGCGTGCGCTCGGGCGGGTCGATTCAGGTGCCGTCGCTGGACCTGATTGCCGTGCAGAGCGAGATCTCCAACGAGGTGTTTGCCACCCTGCATGGGTTGGCGGCGGGCGAGTCCATCGATGCGCCGCGCAGCGGACCGCGGCCCACCATCAGCGATGCCTCGCTGCCCGGACCGGTGAGCGAAAAATATCTGCAGGGCCGCGCGCTGCTCAGTTCCTTCATGGTGCGCACTGGTTCGCGCGTGGATCTGGACAAAGCGCACGAACTGCTGCACAGCGTGACCGATGCCGATCCGGGCTTTGCCTCGGGATGGACCGGACTGGGCATTGCCGAGCTGCAGTATGCACGCCATGGATTCGGCGGGCAGATCCACCTGATGCATGCGCGGCGCGCCTTTGACGAGGCGCTGCGGCTCGATCCGGGTTCGATTGAAGCCAACCTCTACCGCATTTACATGCTGCTGGCGCGCGGCGACAAGGAGTCGGCACGCCACGGCATTGCCGGCCTGCTGACCAACGCTGCCAACGACTGGAATGTGCACATGGTGGCCGGTATCGCGCTGCGCTGCGACGGCATGTACGACGAGGCGCTGGAGCAGTTCAGCCGCGCACTCAAGTTGAACCCCGCCAACGCGCCGATTCTCTACAACCACCGCGCCCGCGTGTACCACTACCAGAACCAGATCGGGTTGGCCGGCGATGAGCTGGAAAAAGGATTGGCGCTGGAGCCGCGGCATCCGCTGCTGCGCACCTCGGCCGGTTATCAGCAGATGCGCGAAGGAAATCTCCCCAAGGCCATCGAGATTCTGGAAAGCGTGATCCGGGACGACACCAGCATGCGCATCGCCGTGCCGACCCTGGCGCTGTGCTACGTGCAGGCCGGCGAGCGCGAGCGCGCTTCGGCGCTCTTGAGCGACAGCATTCTGGCCGGAGCCGAGGCCGATGGTGAGATGGCCTATCGTCTGGCAACTTACTTTGCAGTCGAAGGCGATTCCAGCGAAGCCCTGCACTGGATGCGGCGCGCCATCTACCTGGGCAACGAGAACTATCCGTGGTTCCAAAAGAATCCGGCCTGGAACCGGCTGCGGACGAATGCGGATTTTGAGCGCATTCTGGAAGATCTGAAAAAGGCCTTCCGCAAGAATCAGCGCACCTGGAACCGGTTGCTGGAAGAGATTCCCAGCGAGAGCGAATAAGCATTGCATGCAGCCACTCGCTTCGCGCCCTCCGTGGAAAACTTCCCGCGAAGGACGCGAAGCGGTCTGCCCCACCGCAGGTGGTCAGCAGGAAAAGCCGGCTTTGGCCAGCGCTTCCTTCAGGCCTTTCATGCTGGCGCGGGAGCTGGCTTCGGGAAC
>Ga0371490_1000196_pt1 | contig 52229 bp, 42 predicted proteins | sample MB2SIPfraction_FD_207959 | JGI IMG/M metagenome (GOLD analysis project Ga0371490, IMG submission 207959) | Lab enriched peat soil microbial communities from McLean, Ithaca, NY, United States - MB28FN SIP fraction | ecosystem: Environmental > Terrestrial > Soil > Wetlands > Peat | place: USA... | reverse complement strand
GCGAACAACGCAATCAATCTGATGAACTACTATGCCCAGAACGTCAAGGGCTATGGAAATGTCAACGGACAAGCCCTCAGCGGATTGGGGACCGTATCGTCCTCGAATACTCCATTGCAGGCGGCGTGGGACTCGCAGAAATGGCCGCGCGCGGCGGAGATCATCCGGTGGGGTGTGCCTGCGGGACCGTCCAGCGCTACCAGTTGGAATCCAACCTATGGCACCGCGGCAGGCCAGGCTCAGGCCGCTGCTTTCGGAGCGTGGATGAAGAACATCATCGAGCCGCAGTTGGTCAACGGTTCGAGTTCGAACGGCAACTGGGAGATCAGCATGATCGAGGGGCTGATCGGCATTGGCGTTTATAACGACGATGCAACAACATTCAACCTTGGTGTCACCTACTGGAAGCAACGCATTCCGGCTTATTTCTACTACTACACGGATGGTTCGAGCCCGGTTCCGGCGCCGCGCGGCACGGCAAGCTGGTATGGACAAACCGTCTTCGATCCGTCGATGAACGGTATCGCGCAGGAGAGCTGCCGGGACTTCGGACATGCGCAGTACGGGCTCTCGGGAGCTTTCGACGCTGCGGAGACGGCTCACATTCAGGGCCTGAATCCAGATCTCTATCAGGATCTGGAGGAACTTACTGGGGCAGCCGGCACAGACAACGCAAACCAGGGAACCTTTGGCGTGAATTCGCAGAATCGACTAACCTCGGCGCTGGAGTTCAATTCGTATTATCTGCTCAACAATCCCGTGCCTTCGACGCTGTGCGACGATGCATCCGCCTATCAATCCGTGGCCAACAACACCATCGATCTGGTGGAGTATCCGACCAACGAAATCGGCTATAACGAGTTTCACAACCGGCTCGGGCTCAATCTCCCCTACACGCTCCAGTATCTGAACCAGACCATCCGTCAGATGGCGAACCCCACTGAATATCACATCATGGTGTACGAGACGCTGACTCATGGCGGGGATGTATCTCAGATGCAGCCCTACATGCTGTGGACCAATGCCTCAAGCGCCACGCTGCAGGCCGGAACCAGCGCCAACTATACCGTGACCGTGATTCCGGGCACGGCAACCAATTCCACCGTGACGCTGAGCGTGGTTGGATTGCCAGCAGGCGCTACCTATAGCTTCTCGCCGTCGGCGGTGACTGGCGCAGGAACATCGACCCTGCAGATTTCCCTGGGCAGCACAACGGCGCCGGGCTCCTATCCGCTGACCATTATCGGAAATAACGGCACTGCAACCTACACCAATACGCTGCGCCTGCTGATCAACGCGGCGAACGCGACCTTTGGGTTATCCTCCAGCTCTCCTGTTGCTACGCCGGTGGCTGGCGATGTAGCCAGCTTCCCGTTCACTCTAACGCCATTGAACAACTACGTTGGCAACGTCACGTTGAGCGTGGCCTCTGGTCTGCCAACCGGAGCAACGGCCACCTTCACGCCGGCCTCGGTGCAGTTGACAGGCACATCGCAGACGGCAACGCTAAATATCACGACGCTTGGCGTGACGCCGCCGGGCGTGTATACCCTGACCATCTCGGGTACAGACGGCACTCTGACGAATACGACGCAGGTGCAGCTGAACGTGGGTTCGATTACGAATGCATGCATCCAGCAAATGGGCTACTACTGGGTGACCGGAGCGATTCCACAGCAGACCGGAACCTTTACCGCAGAATGGGATGCGACGCCCTCCCTGGGGCCGTCCCAGACCCAGACCAACGCCAACGTCGGGCTTTCGTTTGTGAACATGCAGTCGGTGGACGGATCCGCGACCTACACGGATCTGGAAGTGGCCGCGCGCTTCAATCCAAGCGGCAACATCGACGCGCGCAACGGGTCGGCGTTCACCGCGGTCACCACGATTCCCTATGCGGCCGGATCAATCTATCACTTCCGCGCAGTGGTGAATGTTCCCACTGCCACCTATTCGATTTATGTGACGCCTCCGGGGCAGAGTGAAATTGCGATTGGAACGAATTATGCCTTTCGCACGGGCGCTTCGGCCGGATCGCCAGCGAGCATCAATTTCTGGGATGCCACGGCGCAGGTGGGCTCGCTCGCGCTGTGCAACATGGTGATTGAAACGCCAAACTTCACGCTATCGGCCTCGCCGAACACACGGACAGTCAACGCGAATACCTCGGCTGCGTATGCAGTCACTCTAACGCCCGTCGACGGCTACTCCGGCAACGTCGCATTGAGTGCTTCGGGGCTTCCGGCGGGAGCAACGGCCAGCTTCAATCCCGCAACGGTTACAAGCACCGCGGCCTCGTCCACAATGACCATCGGCACCACGGCTGCGACCGCCCCCGGCACTTATCCGGTGACGATCTCCGGCACCGACGGCACATTGACCGGCACCGCCTATGTGGTACTGACCATCAATCCACCCTGCCAGAGCCCGTCGGCTACCGGGCAGTCGGTCTCCGTTGGCGATTACAGTGCGCTGCAGATCACGCTGGCGGGAACACCTGGCGCCAATTGCAGCAACTCCGATCCGCTAACCTTCGCCGTCACGGGTGGCCCATCGCACGGCAAGTTGACCGGCAACGCGCCTAGTCTCGCATACACCCCGACCGCGGGTTATGTGGGTTCTGACAGCTTCAGCTTCACGGTTTCTGACAGCAATGCGACTCCCGCGGCCAGCGCTGCCGCGACGGTGAACATCGCGGTTTCGAAATCCACCTGCACGGCTCCGTCGGCCACGGCCCAGGCGGTCTCCTTGGCGGAAGACAGCACCTTGACCCTCACGCTGGCTGGCACGCCCGGGGCGGGCTGCTCGCCTGCCGATGCGCTGAGCTCTGCGGTCACGGCGGCTCCGTCGCACGGCACGTTAAGCGGCACGGCGCCGAATCTTGTGTACACGCCCACACGGGGCTATGTCGGCTCTGACAGCTTCAGTTTCACAGTGTCCGACAGCAACGCGACGACGACGACCAGCGCTGCTGCGGCAGTGGCCATCACCGTTACGGCATCGACCTGCACGGCTCCGTCGGCGACACCCCAGACGGTCTCCGTGACCGAAAATAGCGTGCTGGCGGTTACGCTGGCCGGCACGCTGGGATCAGGCTGCTCCGCTACCGATGCACTGACCTCCACCGTCACCGCAAACCCGACGCACGGTGTGCTCACCGGCACAGCGCCGAATCTTGAATACACGCCCACTCAGGGCTATGTGGGCTCTGACAGCTTCAGCTTCACGGTGTCCGACAGCAACGCGTTGACCACCTCCAGCAGCGCGGCGAACGTAAACATTACCGTGGCCGCCCCGGTGGCGCACGCTCCATTGCTGACCAGTCTCGGGCCGTCGATAATGATTGCCAGCTCGCCAGCATCTACATTGACCCTGACGGCTAGCGGTTCCGGCTTCAACTCCACCTCAACGGTGCTGTGGAATGGAACCAGTCTGCCCACAACCTACGTAAGTTCCACGCAGCTCACGGCAGCCGTTCAGACAGCGAACCTGACCGGCTCCACGTTGGCAAGTATCACCGTATCCAATCCGGGAACATCGGGCGGCGTATCCGCGCCGATGACGCTGGCTGTCGATAGCTCATCCTCCATCGTGTTGGCCGCACAGACCTCCGCATTCACCGTGACTCCGGGGCAGACTGCAACAACGCCGCTCGTCTTCCAGAATCTGGCAACGGGTACGGCGACCGCGGTTCAATGCTATAACCTGCCCGCGGGCGCCAACTGCAGCTACAACCAGCAGAACCAGACGATTGTTATCACAACCGGCCTGACCACTCCGGCTGGGACTTACCAAGTGCTGGTGGTGGGCAGTTTTGCCGCTGTGTCCGAGCAAGCGCAATCGATGCACTCCACCCCCAACGTAGCGTGGTGCGGTCTGCTGGGGTTGCCGTTGGGGTTCGTGTGGATTGGCCGCAGGCGGCGGCGCTGGCTGTACTCCGCCGGGGCAATTCTGAGCCTGCTGCTCATTTATATGACCGCTTGCAGCTCACCGCAGTCCAGCCCGTCCTTGCAGACGACTCAGGCCGCTACCACGCTGACGATCACAGTCAATTAGCTGGCAGGTTGAGACGAAACGGAACAATTTCAGAGTCATTGCGCAGCTTGGAGAGATGAGCATGATCAGTTTGATCGCATTTTATAGAGGTTCCAGAGCAAGAAGGTCCATCCTTCGTATGGCGCTTGCTTTGTCGGTATTGTTTCCCGTGATGGTTGCCGCCCAGGTTACGATCACCACGACGGCACTTCCGGTGGGAAACACCAGCAACACCTACTACGCGAAACTGGCCGCTACGGGAGGCTCCGGCACGTATATGTGGCAGTTGGCAAACGGGACAACACTCCCGGCCGGACTGTCGCTCAACTCCAGCACTGGCGTGATCAACGGCGTTCTGAGCACCGCCACCGGGGGAGCACCGCCGCTGCCCACGCCCTTCCAGATTGAGGTGATCGACACAACGACTCCGGTTCCGTATTCGGCCACGGAAACCTTCTACATCACGGCGCTCCCGCCAGGTTCGCACTCCCTGGTAATCAATCAGCTCTTTACCGGAGGCAACAGCAGCACCAGTTCTCCCTACGCAAACAACTGGGTGGAGATCTTCAATGCGGCGCCGGTGGCAATCGACCTGCAGAATTGGACAGTGCAGATTGCCGGCGCCACCTCAGCGTTTTCGTCCTCCGGCATCTATCCTCTCGGTTCGCTCGATCCATACAAGATTGGAACGACGGGAGGAACGGATGGCGCCGGGGATTATCCAGCGTATCAGATTAGCTATTCTGCTGCGTTTGCCGCAAGCAACTGCAATCCTGCCGCCGGCAATTCGCAGCTAAACACGAACTTTCCTGCAAGCCATTGCTGGCTGAATGGCGGCCAGTTCATGCTGGTTCTACTGGGTACAACGGCCACCACCGGGGCTCTGAAGACCTTGCCCCAGATCACGCCCGATCTGGATTTGACCGATGGCTACGTCGATGGAACCTTGAACAGCTCCGACACCGGCGCAGGCGTGGTGATCGGCAACGTTGGGGCTGTGGCGGGAAGCACCATCTGGGTTGGCCACGGTGTAACAACGTCCAACGAGAATTCGTATATAGCCAAGCCTAATCCCAGCGATGGAATGTTGGCTCTGGTCAACGGAGTAGGCGTCGGGCCGGTTTGTCCAACCATCACGGACTCCCAGGTTACTGCCGGCGCCATCGCCAATCCGGAGCCTGCTGCAGCCTTTTCGCCTTCCACTGCCGACTTCATCGGCTACTTGGCCCAGCTTTCTGCCGGAGGCGAAGCGCAGCCTATCTGCTGGGAAGGAGCCAACGCCAACGGGTTTGCAACCCACGTCAGCAGTTCAGGCAAAAACACCGAGACCCTGATTCGCAGCGCCGGAAATGGAAAAATCAACGCTTCCGTTACCGGCCCGGCGGCTCCAGCGGGAACCTTGCTGCCTAGCAGCGGAGTTACGCTCACCCCTTGCGGCGACACGGACAACAACCTGTCCGATTTTGCGCCGATCTCCGCGGGGCTGAATGGCCAGATCAACTGGGTTCTGCATAACAGTCAGCAGGTTCTCACCAAGGCAACCACCACCACTCTCAATGCTCCGGCGGCGTATACGCCGACCCCATGCACCGGTCTTGTGACGTCAGGGCCGACCGTCGCGGCCACCTTCAGTTCGCCGATTGTGCCGCAGAACGCAAGCAACGGCACTTTCACTGAGACGCTGACCGTCACCGTGACGCCTTCCAGCTATCCGAGCGCGGAGCTCTTCAATGTCAGCGCACCGATAGCCAGCATTGCCGGCGCTGCTCTGGTCGGCAATCCGATTTCGAATACCAGCATTGGCGTGCCCGACGGCAACGGCAACCTGCAATACACTGAGCAGTTCACCATTCCAACAAGTGCCGAAACCACTTTCACGGTTCCTATTACCGTCATCGACGATGCCGGCCGCTCTGCAGTGAATGCGAATGTCAGTGCTCCGTATGAGGCTCAAATCACGATCGGCAACCCGTGTGGGGCGCCGACGGCCAGCAACCAGACCGTGCCGCTCTACTGGAACACGCCGCAGCCGATCACTCTTGGGGGAGCGCTTGGCTCGAACTGCAACGCAGGCGACACCCTGGTTTACGCGCTCCAGAGCGGGCCGAAGAATGGAGCGCTGGGTACGTTAACCGGGAATGGAATTACCTATACGCCCAATGCCGGTTTCGCTGGCACAGACTCTTTCACCTTTAACGTGACGGACACAACCAACACGGCGGGAGCGCTGACCAGCACCACCGCGACGGTCAATCTTGTGGTGAGCGCTACGGGTGTACCCACGCTGTCTCTGAATTGCCCTAACAACCCAACCTACAATGGCTTTCCTGAGTTATGCACAACTTCGCTGAGCCCCTTCGTCGCCGGAACAACAACCGTTATCTACAACGGATCGCAGATAGCGCCCACATCGGTGGGCAACTATTCGGTCGTGGCAAGCTTTACAGCAAACAGCGGAGCTAGCCAGAATGCGAGCGCGAATAGCACGTTACTGATTGGTCCGGCAACGCCGGCCATTACGGTCAACTGTCCGAACGTGGCCTACGACGGCTCACCCCAGGGATGCACGGACTCTGTCACCGGCATCGGCGGCGTCACTCCCAGCGGCTCACTCAGCACCACCTACAATGGGAGCACAATCGTTCCGACCAATGCTGGAACTTACACCGTTGTGGCCGCGTTTACCAGCTCCGATCCGAACTACGCGACTTCAAGCGCCAGGTCTTCGTTCACAATCTATGAACCGGTGGTGACCATCACCGTCAACAATCAGACGATGAACTTTGGCGGGATGCTGCCAGCATTGACGTACACCGTGACTCCGAGCGTCCCGCTGGATACACTTCCGATCTGCGCTTCCACGGCGAACGGCTCCAGCTCTGCCGGCGCCTACACGGGAGCCATTACCTGCTCAGGCGCGGCGAAGACCGGATGCACAATCGTCTACGTGGCCGGAAACATGACCGTACAGACGGCTCCCGCAACTGTGGCAGCCAATAACCAGACGATGAACTTTAGCGCGGCTGTTCCTGCCCTGACCTACAGCGTGTCGCCAAGCAGTCTGGCATTCAGCACCGCACCTACTTGCAGCACCACAGCAACCTCGGCCTCTCTGGTTGGGAGTTATCCGATCACCTGCAACGGTGCTGCAAACGCCAACTACACGTTCACCTATGTGGCCGGGAACCTGACGGTGCAGGCAGCCCCGGCAACGGTGGCCGCCAATAACCAGTCGATGGCTTACGGTGGTACACTGCCGGCGCTGACCTACACGACGACACCAAGCGGTATGGCATTCAGCAACCCGCCTGTCTGCAGCACCACAGCAACCTCGGCCTCCGCCGTTGGCAACTATCCCATCATCTGCTCTGGCGCTATCGATGCCGGATACGCGTTTACCTACGTGGCCGGGAATATCGCTGTGCAGGCAGCCCCTGCGATCGTGACGGCCAATAACCAATCGATGGCTGCAGGCACGACAGTACCGGCACTGACTTACACCACAACACCGAGCGGCCTGACCTTCAGTACCGCGCCCACTTGCAGCACCACGGCAACCTCGTCCTCTCCTTACGGCACATATTCAATCACCTGCAGCGGTGGCGTGGTGCCGAATTATTCACTGAGCTATGTCAACGGAACGATGAGTATACCGTTCGCGCCGATCGTTCCGAATGGAACCCCGGTAATTGCCGGTATCTCTCCACTGAAGACTACAGCAGGCTCTGCCGGCTTGACCTTGACCGTAACAGGTAGCGGCTTCATCAATGGCGCATCGGTTCTGTGGAATGGCACGGCACTGACAACTACCTTTGTTGGCGCTACTCAGTTGACAGCCACCGTACCTGCGGCGGCTTTGACCACGGTGGGATCGGCAGATGTCACTGTCTCCAATCCAGCGCCCGGCGGCGGTAGCACTGCCGGAGTGCAGACCTTCTCCATCGACAGCTCAACCCAGGCGTCCGGCGCCTTCACGGTCGCGCCAACCATCACGACACTCGCCATACCCCGCGGACAATACGTGAGCACATTACTCACGTTTACCAGCCTTCCGACAAGCGCACTGGTTTCTGCGGTCTGCTACGATCTGCCTGCGCTGGCGTCTTGCAACTATAACGCGGCAACCGGACTGTTGGTGATCACCACCAGTCCCAACACGCCTCCAGGCACATATCAGATCCTCGTGGTTTGCACCACCAGCAATCAGCAGAGCGCCCTGAACAGGCACGCTGACATGACGGCGTTGTGCGGATTGCTGGGATTCCCAATCGGACTACTGATTCTGCGCCGGGGCCGCCGATTCCGGCTCTATGGACTGAGCGTCTTTTGCGCTCTCTTGCTGGCGGGGATGATCGGATGCAGCGGTACCGGGGTTGGAACTCAGCCGCCGGTACCCACGGCACAGGTCTCAACCGTCCTTACCTTGACGGTTCAATAACCAACAAGCAGTTATCCTGAAATCTCGAACCCTAGCTTTGCCACCTGAGGCGCATCAACAGCCTCAGGTGGCAAATTCATATCGGCATAGGGGCGGCGGTCACCCGCCGACCCCTGCCACACCACCGAACATGCGGGTCCGCATCCGGCGGTTCGGTTGGATTGAGCTACTTTGCGACATACAACCTCGGCAAGCCAAGCAAGTCGAAGTAGGAAACAGGATATTCGCCCTCCGGCAGACAGCCCTGTCAGTACAGCGATTTCTTTGGGGTGCGATGAGCCAGGGAAGTGGCCAGGATTTGCAATTCTTCTATGACTTGCGAAAAACCATCGCAGGATGATTCACTGACCGGGGATGGAAAGGATGCATGCGATGAATTCTGAATGGATCGCGGTGATGGGCAGTTTTGTCGCAGACTTAGCCTTTCGCGCCGAGCGTATTCCGGTCTGGGGCGAGACGTTGATGGGACAGGCCTTTCAGCTGGGACCGGGCGGCAAGGGCTCCAATCAGGCCGTGGCCGCGGCCCGTGCCGGCGGCAAGGTGAGCTTTATCTCCAAGCTGGGGACGGACGCCTTTGGCGATCTGGCGCGCAGCCTTTACCGCGCCGAGGGGATCGACACCTCATTTGTCTACAGCACGGAAAGCGCTACGGGAGCGGCAGCCATTCTGGTTGCTGCGCAGAAAGGCGAGAACGCGATCATTGTTGTGCCCGGCGCATGCTTCGAACTGACGGAGGAAGAAGTCGATCAGGCTCGGGCGCGAATTGCCGCCGCGCGCATTTTTGTCGCACAGTTGGAGCTGCCGGTTCCGGTGGTGTGCCACGGATTGCAGATGGCTCACGAAATGGGCGTACCCACGATCCTCAATCCTGCACCGGCGGCGCTTCTGCCGGCGAGCATCTACCCGCTGGTGGACTACATCACACCCAACGAAAGCGAAACAGAGGCGCTCACCGGCATTGCTGTGCATTCTCCAGAATCCGCCGCGACCGCGGCCGATCGATTGCTGGCTCGCGGCGTGCGCAACGTGATCATCACACTGGGCGCACAGGGGGCATTCATCAAGAATGAAAAGACGAGTGTGCTGGTGCCGGCCGTGGATGCCGGCAAAGCGGTGGAGACGACCGGGGCCGGCGATGCTTTCAACGGTGCTCTAGCTGTGGCGCTGGTCGAAGGCATGAACCTGCCGGATGCGGTACGCTTCGCCTGCACGGCAGCGGGAATCTCCATCACCCGCCCTGGCACCGCACCTTCCATGCCCACGCGCTCCGAGATTGATGCGTTGCGCGACCGGCTTGCCCAGAGCCGATAACTGCATGGAGCTATATGACGATACTGCGCTCTTCGACCGGAGGTGTAACCACTGGGAGAGTGCACAGGATCGTCCTTTTCTTCTCGCCATCCGTCTTGCGCCCGGATGAATCAGCGAAGCCGGGGGAAATGGCTCCTGCCTAACCCACGGTTGCCATGATAGCCCCTCGGAAACGCCCCGGGCTCCGGAAACCTTCCCTGGAGCTAGCTCAGCGGTAGGACATGGGATTCCCGTCGCCATGGCGACTTATCGTTACCGATAGTCGTCGAGTCACCAGAGCCGTCTTCCACGGAACCGAGTCAACACATGCGGCTAGGGTGGGATCGGTAAGTCTTACCTCAAAAGGGCGGATCAATAAACTCGCTTCGTTAGGATTCGGAAGGACGGGTTAGCGCAGGTTTCAACAGCCACCCTGATTTGATTCCCGCCGTGAACCTACGGATGTAATGAGAATCCGGAGGGCAAAGCTGCCTCAAGATGGATTTGTTCCCCGGTGATGGGGTGCTGGAATTTCAGAAATTGGGCGTGCAGGAAATATCCTCCATCGCCGGGGAGGCCGGGGAGATTTTCAAGCGGCTGGCCAGTTAAGCCGTACAGAGGATCGCCAACCAGAGGATGGCCGATGGATGCCAAATGGATTCTGATTTGATGAGGGCGGCCCGAATATAGGCTTACCTCAAATGTTGTGGTGCTTGGGTTGCGTGAGATCACCTTTGCCAATGACTTTGACGGTTTGCCACTTGGGTTGGCGGCCCATACGGAACCGAGGCGCGGATGCGGTACCAGGCCGATGGGCGTGAGAATTTCGTAGACGTCCTGCTGTGCAATGTTTTGCGCCAGCGCTTGGTAGATCTTTTGAATTTTGGGCGTATTCCAGTTTGCAGTTAGATTCGAGGCCGCCTGCGCTGTTTTGGCGAAGAGAACGATGCCGCTTGTGCCTCGGCCCAACCGGTGGACAGGGTTTGCGTTGGGGAATTGCTTTTGCACCAGGCGCAGGAGGGTGTTTTCCAGGAAGCCGGCGCCGGGGAGTGTGGGAAGCCCGCTGGGTTTGTTCACGGCCAACAGATGGGGGGCATCCAACAGGACTTCGAAGTGCTGCGGAGCGTCTGGTTCGATCCAGGGTGGACGGTTCCAAACAAGGGTTTGGCCTGAAGTGACCGATTCGCTTCCGGTGGCGGTGACGCCGTTGAGAGTGACTTCGCCGTTGTTCAGTTTTTGTTGCCAGGCTTGTGGGGTTGAGTGGGGGTAAAGGCTTGCCAGGTGCGAGAGCAGGGTTTGTCCATGGTATTTGCGGCTGATGATTGTGGTGTAAGCATAGCCTCGGTTGAGCATGTAGTTTGAGTGTAAGCTAGGTCATCTGCGGCAAGAGCCGCTGGGGTTCGAGCGACACTGGATTCGGGCAGCAAGAGCTCTCAATGCGTCCACTGTGGGGAGCCAGATTCCGCGCGGATCACGGGCAATCCGGAAGTTATGCCTTTGGATCAGTACCGAGTAAACGCCGTAGGCTCCGGGAACATACTCGTACCCCAGCTTGCTGCCCGGGCGCGGGATTCCAGTCGCGATGGCGACTCTGTCAATACCCCCGGCAGAGCCGGGGGCTTGATTATGTGAGCCGCTCAAAGCGGCTTGAGCGGGGTCGCTAACGCGGTCCCGACGTTGATAGGGGCCGCCTTTCGGCGGCTACTTCCACATCTTCAACTGGTCCAGCCGCTTGTCCTCCACCTCTTGGTTGCGGATGTATTCGCGGATCGCCGTCTCGTCGCGCCCCACCGTGGACACGAAATAGCCGCGCGCCCAGAAATGCTGTCCCGCGAAGTTCTGCTTGTGCTCGCCGTAGGTCCGTGCCAGGTGAATCGTGCTCTTGCCCTTAATGAATCCAACCACTTCCGACACCGCGTACTTGGGCGGGATCGACAACAGCATATGCACATGGTCGGGCATCAGGTGGCCTTCCAGAACGCGACTTTCCTTCTGTTCGGCCAAGCGTTTGAACACCTCGCCCATATGCGGCCGAAGACCCTCATATAGCACCCGGCGGCGGCACTTCGGGATAAATGCCACGTGGTATTTGCACTCCCATACCGAGTGGCTTAGACTCTCCAATTGGTCCATCCAGTTTCTCCTTTGCGTGTGCTTTGGTCGGCTCACGCTGGGAGTTGCTTGGATGGACTCCCGTAAATGTCAAACGGCTACTGCCACCCCGGCAGAGCCGGGGGATCTCCTCTCCCTTTAGGAACAAATCCTGTTCCTCGGCATCCTGTCTGGCCAAATCCAGTCGCACGCTTCATACGACTAAACCAGCTGACGTTCTTTTTCCTCAAAAACGGGATAGGCTTTCCATTAGGCTTTTGTCGAAATGCCGCATAAACATTGGCCGAAAAGTCTACTCGCGAACCTTTAAAAAATTATTTTGCACAATCTAGTATCCTTTTTCACCCGGCTGTACTTCTGTAAGTTATTGAAAAAATAGAAAAATATACCCTCCCAAGCTGAATGTCGCCGGTTCGATCCTGGTCTCCAGCTCCATCACCTGGGCTTCTTCAGGTTCTTCTCTCCAGCCGGGCAATTCTCTTCTTCCCTCCATTCAATCTTCAGCATCAAGCAGCTGATAATCTGTTCGCCTGCGATCAGGATCTGGTGGGGTACGCCAGCGGGCACGTGGGCCACATCGCCGGGGCGCAGTTGCTGCTCCGTGCCGCCTTCAATCGCCGTGCCGCGGGTTTCGCCGGGCTCCACTTCACGTGCGCCCTCCAGCTTGCCGCCGGTGACGAGCGTAGCCGCGCCAGCCAGCACCACAAAGACATCGGCGTGGCGCGCGTGGATCTCTGCCTCGCCGGTGCGGCTGCGGAAGAGCATCATCACGCGGTGGCCGGGAAACTCGCGTACCGTCTCGCTGGCTGCGCCGGAAGAAAACCGCGCCATCTCCTTCAGGTAGGCGGAGCGCTCCATCATCACCGCGCGCGGCCAGTGGCTGGCCGGATTGCTCTTTTTCGTGCGCGGCTCCAAGTCTTCAAGAGCGGCATCCTGCATGAATGCGCGTTGTATCTCCCGTTCCAGATCCATGTTTTTCCTCGTCCTCTTTGCGATTGTCTTGAATCGCTGTCGAGCGACCATTGGGTGCCCCATCCTTGGCCGCATCCTCTGCGGACAAGGGTGGGACGGAACAACCTCAATCCGTGATGCCGGCCAGCGTGCGCGCTCTCCGGAAGACATCCAGAAACATCGCGCGGGTTAGCTTGCCAGTGTTGGTGTTCTGCAGGGAGGGATGATAGCTGGCCAGTGCAATGAGCCCGCCGGGCAGCGTGTACTCGGCCCCGTGAGCAAAGCCATAAGCCGAGCGGCGCGCGAGCCGCCCCATGCGCACCTCGTGGGCCAGCAGCCCATCAAAGCCGATCTTGCCCAGACAGACCACCACGCGCAACTCGGTGAGCAGCGCCAGCTCTGCATCGAGCCATAGCGCGCAGTTGGCCAGTTCTTCCGGGGTGGGCCTGTTCGCGGGCGGGGCGCAGCGGCCCACGGAGCTGATCCAGAGATTGTGGAGGGTCATGCCGTCGTCGCGGCCGGTGGCGTGGGGTTGCGAGGCAAAGCCCGCCTCATGCAACACCGGAAAAAGAAATTCCCCCGAACCATCCCCGGTAAAGGGCCGCCCGGTGCGGTTGGAACCATGCGCGCCCGGCGCCAGGCCCAGCGCCAGCACGCGCGCCCGCGGATCGCCGAAGGAGGGCACCGGCTTGCCCCAGTATTCGCAATCCGTCCACATGCGTTTGCGCTTTTGCGCCACCTCCGCGCAATAGCTGCGCAGCCGTTCGCAGCGCGTGCAGGCTACGATCTGCCGGTTGAGCGCTTCCAGTGAATTTGCCTTCGCCATGCTGTGATTCTAGCGGCATTGCATGCAGCGGGCGCGCTGCGCGCAGGCCATAGCCGGGATCGTCGTTTTTGCGCCGTCCCTATAGGACTCCATGCCCATTATTCGCTGGCTGCGGCACAGCGCCCCCGCGGGGGCGCACGCATCGCAGGCAAGAAGCTCCATTCGGAGGGGACGAAGCCAGCTGCTGCATGCAATGCCCCCACCGCAGGTGGCGTGGGTGGTTCGAGTTGCTTTACGTTTCGCTTTTGATCTGGCTGCGCTATTCTGATGCCGCTCAACATTGTTTTCTGGAGATTCCGCCATGCATTGCCGTCTTGTTCCTGTATGCCTTCTAGCCATTTTCGCTCTCAGCGTGCGCGCCCAGGATCAGCGCACCGTGACCGAACCGGTCATCCCCGCGGCCTGCACCACGCTCGATGCCGCGCTCACCGCCAGCGGCCGGTCGCTGGTGGCCGACGACGAGAAGAAGCTGGACACCGAGCGCATCCAGAAAGCCATCGACCATTGCGGCAAGGGCAAGGCGGTGGTGCTGGCAGCCAGCAGTGCGCACAACGCCTTCCTCTCCGGCCCGCTGGAGCTGAAAACCGGCGTTACGCTAGTGGTGGGCAAAGACGTCACCCTCTATGCCTCGCGCGATGCCGCGCTCTACGCCACCGGTCCCAACACCTGCGGTCTGGTGACGGAGAAGAACCTGCACGGCTGCCGTCCGCTGATCGGCGTGGACCATGCCGACAACGCCGCGGTGATGGGCCCCGGAACGATTGATGGCCGCGGCGGCGAATCTCTTCTTGGAGCTCCGTATTCCTGGTGGGATCTGGCGGAAAAGGCCCGTGCCGGCGGCGCGCAGCAGAACTTCCGCCTAGTGGTTGTGGACCACTCCGACAACTTCACCCTCTACAACATCACCTTCAAGAACTCGCCCAACTTCCACATCACCTATAGCCACGGCACGGGCTTTACGGCGTGGGGCGTCAAGATCGACACACCGCAGCGGCTGGCGCGCAACACCGACGGCATCGACCCCGGCAACGGCGCGCGCAACGTGACCATCACGCATTGCTCGATCCGCACCGGCGACGACAACGTGGCCATCAAAGGAGGCGCGGGCGGCGCGCAGCAGATGACCATCAGCGACAGCCACTTCTACTGGGGCCACGGCATGTCGATCGGCTCGGAGACCGATGGCGGGGTGAGCCAGATCCGGGTCAGCAACCTCTCGCTGGACGGGCCCGACAACGGCATCCGCATCAAGTCCAACGGCTCGCGCGGCGGGCTGACGGAAGACGTGCTCTACTCGAACATCTGCATCCGCAACTCGCCCAACCCGATCATGCTGGACACGGCGTACTCGGCCAACGGCCCGCTCAAGGGCGAGAAGCCGCCCTCCATGCGCGCCATCACCCTGCGCAACGTGCGCGTGGCAGGCGGCGGCAAGCTCACCTTCAACGGCTATGAGAAGAACCATCGCATCGCCGCGCAGTTGGACGGCGTGCAGCTGACCGACGGCGCCGCGTACAAGTATGTGTTGGCGCACAGCGATCTTCTTCTTGGCCCGGGGCCGACGAACCTCTCCCTGCCAGCCGGCGACGACGCCACCGTAACCGGCAAGCCCGCCACCGCAACCTCCGCCAGTTGTCAGGAGATGTTTGTGCCGTTCGAGGAATAGCAAGTTAGCGAATCAGCAGCACCTGCGGCGCGGGCTGGCAAATTGGCTGGGTGGGTGTGCTGGCACGCTGACTTGCTCGTCCGCTGTCTTGTTCCAGCGCCATCTTGCGCACCGGGCCAAGTATTTGATGCTGGGCAGAGCCGCTTCAGGCCGTGCGGCGGTGGCGGCGGTTCGCTTGATAGAGGACCACTACGATGGCCAGCGCGGTGAGCACGCTGACCAGCGCAAACAGGAAGACGCTGGCATAGCCAAACGCGCCGATGATGGCGCCGGCCACGGGTCCCACCAGAAAGAAGGAGACATCGGAGAAGGCGGTGTAAACGCCCAGCGCCGTGCCGCGATTGTTTTCCGTCACCCGCTCCACCGCCTCCACACCAATGGCGGGAAAGACCAGCGAAAAACCAAAGCCGCCCAGCGCCGCACCGGCCATCGCCATCCATGGCGAGCTGGCCTGCCACAACAGCGCCATGCCGGCCGACTCCACGGCTAGGCAGACCATGGCCATCTGGAAACCACCATAGCGGTTGATGGTCTGGATGAAGAGCAGGCGCGCCAGAATAAAGGCTGCACCGAAGGCCGTCAGGCAGAGCGCGGCACCCTTCCAGTGCAGGGAGGCATAAAACAGGGTGATGAAGGTGGCCAGCACCGAGTAGCAGACGCCGCCCAGCGCCAGTCCCATGCCATGCGGAAAGACTCGCCACATCACGTCCATGAACGGCATATGTTCGCCATGCATCACCGGCACCGGATCCTTGCGTGCAGCCATTACCAGGCTGGCGCCGGCCATCACAATGGTGAAAACGCCCAGCGTCCACATGCCGAACAGCTGGTCCAGAACCACGCCCAGGGGCGCGGCAATGGCCATGGCGCCGTAGGTGCTGATGCCGTTGTAGCCGATGACCCGGGCCATGGCCTCGTTGCCGGCCGCCGTAATACCCCACAGCGTGGAACCGGTAGAACCCAGGCTCTCACCCACGCCCAGCGCCAGCCGGCTGAGGATCAGCACCGTGAAGCTCAGCCAGTGAATCTGGTCCAGCAATGCCGCCACCACCAGCAGCACGCCGCTGGCGGTGCAGGCCGCCATGCCCCACAGCACGGAAACCTTGGCGCCCATGCGGTCGCTGATGCGCCCGGCCCAGGGGCGGCTGGCCAGGGTGGCAATGTACTGAATGGAGATGGCCAGACCAGCCAGCATGGCGCTATAGCCCATCTTCAGGTGCACGAACGGTGGCAGCACCGCCAGCGGCAACCCGATGGACATGTAGCAGATAAAGGTGAAATAGACATAGCTCAGGATGTGCCGCGTGCTGGCCGGGTCAGTGGTCTCCGGCGCCTCGGGTGGGCAGATTCTGGCAGGTTCAGGCATCGTCTCGCTGGCAGTACCGATGGGAATAGTGGTCAGTCCACAGTATACCCGGAGATACCAGTACCGAACTCTGCGCAAATCGATGCCACGCTTCGATTCCCAACTTTCAGAACTAAACTTGAGGAGTGGCGGGCTTTCACATCGAGAACTTTGGTTGCCGCGCGGCCCGCGCCGATGGCGAGTCCATCGCCGCGCAACTGCGCGCCTCGGGGCACTGCGTGCAGCAGCCCAACCAGGCAGATGTCGTGGTCGTGAACACCTGCAGCGTGACGGCGGAAGCCGATCGTTCCGCCCGGGCCTTCATTCGCCGCACCTACCGCCGCAATCCCCAGGCCCGGATCGTCGTTACCGGCTGCTACGCGCAGCGCGCGCCGGAGGAGTTGGCCGCGCTGCCCGGTGTGGCCGCCGTGGTGGGCAACAGCCACAAGGCACTGGCCCCGGAGCTGGTGGGCAATCTCCTGGACCCCTCGCAGCCCATCCAGTCTCCCGAACTGGTGCAGATTGCGCTGGCGTCACAAAATGCATCGCACGACGGGAGAAATGCGGCGCCAGCCGCGTCTGCCCCACTGCAAGTGGCGCAGGTGGTGGTGGACGAGCGGTTTGCGCACTCCTTTCTGGAAGAGGAGCAGGTTGCGCCCGGTGCGCAGACCCGGCCCAACCTGAAGATTCAGGAAGGCTGCTCCAACCGCTGCTCGTTCTGCGTGATCCCTGCCACCCGAGGACCTTCCCGGAGTCTGCCCCACGCAGTGATCGTCCGGCAGGTGGAAGGGTTTGTGGCTGCGGGCGGCAACGAGCTGGTGCTGAGCGGCATCAATCTGGGCCACTGGGGCCGCGACTTTTCTAGGCCGCAGAGCTTTTCCGGACTGGTGCGCCATCTGCTCACCGCAACTTCCCTGCCCCGCCTGCGGCTGAGTTCCGTGGAGCCGATGGACTGGGACGCGGAGCTCGTAGCGCTGCTGCGGGAGTTTGGCGGCACGCGCATGGCCCGCCACGCGCATCTGCCTCTGCAATCCGGTTCCGACGCCGTGCTGCGGCGCATGTTCCGCCGCTACCGGCCCTGGCACTACGTGGCCAAGGTGGAGGCCCTGGTGGCCGCGGCCGGTCCTGCGCTCACCCTCGGCGCCGACGTGATGGTGGGCTTTCCAGGCGAGACCGATGCCGAGTTTGAGGAGACGGTGGAGCTGATTCGCGCCCTGCCCTTCGGCTATCTGCACCTCTTCCCCTTCTCGCCCCGCCCCGGCACCCCAACCCTGCGGGCGGCGGACCAAGTTGCGCCCAGGCTGGTTGAGGAGCGCATGGCCCGCCTGCGCGCGCTGGGCGCGGAGAAGATGGCCGCGCATCGCCGCCGGTTCGTGGGGCAGATCTTGCCTGCGCTTACGCTCCACACCAGCGCCGGCGTTGCCGCACGCGGCCGCACCACCGCCCTCACCGAGAACTTTCTGCCCGTGGAGCTGACGGGAAGTTACGCTGCCAATCTGCTGCGGGATGTGCGGATCACGGGATTCACCTCGGGTGGGGATCTGGAAGCCGTGGCGCTGCCGGATGCCGAGTAGGCCACCACGGCGCCCTCGCACAGGGCAAATTCGCTGCCTTTGAAGAGAAGCCCCTCGCCGGTTTCAAGTACGAATCCCCGGCTGGGGTGCGGAAATGCTCCGCGGCCCTGCGTAGATGGCCCATTTTGGCTGATTTTGTTGGCCTTCTCGCACCTCCGGATGCACAGGCGCAGCGGGCGAATGCTATACTCAGGGTGCGCTGACGGGCCCGAGGGGCTGTCAAGAGGGCCTTGAACCGCTGGGAAGCGGGATCCGCCCTGCCGCCCCGCCCGCAAGCTTCTGGAGGAGAACCATCGCACTCGACAAACGTTCGGCTAAGTCTTTTATCCGCATCAATGACCGCATTCGCGCACGCGAAATCCGCGTAATCGACGAAAACGGCGAGCAGATGGGCATCCTGCCCCCCTTTGAGGCTCTGCGTATCGCGCGCGAGCGGGGGCTCGATCTGGTTGAGGTCTCGCCCAACGCGGTGCCTCCCGTCTGCCGCATCCAGGATTACGGCCGCTTTCTGTACGAAAAGGAAAAGAGCGAGCGCGCCGCCAAGAAGAAGCAGAGGGTCATCACCGTCAAGGAAGTCAAGTTCTCCGTCACCGTGGACGAGCACGACTACCAGACCAAGAAGAATCAGGCCGTCCGCTTCCTGAGCGAGGGCGACAAGGTGAAGGCCAGCCTCCGCTTCCGCGGCCGCCAGATGGCGCACCGCGACCTGGGCTACAACATCATCAACCGGCTCATCCAGGACATTGGCGAAGCCGGTGTGGTGGAGTTCATGCCGCGCATGGAGGGCACCATCCTGCACGCCATTCTTGCGCCTTCCAAGAAGGAACCACCCAAGCCCAAGCCGGCTGCTGCGCCCGCACCCGCGGCGCATGGCGTACCGGTCTCGCAGGGCTAAGCTCCGCAGGCTTCCCATCCCAGGGCCACCCCGATTGGGGTGGCCCTTTGCTATGCGGCGTTTTCCTGACATTGGAGTGCACTCCCTGGTTGCAAATTCGGCCCCCGGGCTGCAATCATCGCTGGCGCATTCCTTTTGCCGAGGTTCTTTCCCATGAAGCGAGTTCTTTTTATGACGATTGCGTTCGCCACCCTCACCCTTCCGCTGGCCGCGCAGGCTCCGGCCTGGCCGGTTGCTGCCGATCGCCCAACCATCAAGATCTGGCCTGGGGCCGCGCCCGGCGCACCCACCGATCTGCCGCCGGAGGCCAACGTGACCGGCCCCAAGGACAACATAGTTGGCGGCCGTGCAGTGATCCGGCTGGGCAATGTGAGCACGCCCACGCTTACCTTGTTCAAGCCGAAGTCGAAGGCCAATGGCGCCGCGGTGGTCGTCTTTCCCGGCGGCGGTTACCAGCGGCTCTCCATCGACATGGAAGGCACCGAGATCTGCGACTGGCTGAACGGCCTCGGCGTCACCTGTGCGCTGCTCAAGTACCGGGTGCCGAATTCCGGTCCCTATCCGAAGTCCAGCGCCGCCTTGCAGGATGCGCAGCGCGCCATGGGCCTGATCCGGCTGCATGCCGCCGAGTGGGGCATCGATCCGCAACGGGTGGGCGTGCTGGGCTTTTCGGCCGGCGGACACCTTTCCGCAGCCATCGCCAACCTCAACGACCATCGCCTCTACGACCCGGTGGACGCGGCCGACAAGCTCAGCTGCCGTCCGGATTTTTCGGTGGTGATCTATCCCGGCTATCTGGCCCTGGCCGACAAGAACTTCGCCCCCAATCCCGACGTGCAGCCCAGCGCCACCACCCCGCCCACGATTGTGGTGCAGGCCGAGGACGATCCGGTGCACGTGGAGAACGCGCTGGTGTACTATCAGCAGCTGAAGAACGCGCGGGTTCCGGCCGAGTTACATGTGTATCCGGATGGCGGTCACGGCTATGGCCTACGCGCTACTGGAAAATCGGCGCCCGCCAACTGGCCCCACGATGTGGAGAAGTGGCTGCGCCGGATCCAGATGATTCCTGCGGAGTGATGCCCATGCTGCTGGTAGTTCTTACCGTTTCCGACCGTTGTTCCCAGGGCCTGCAGACCGACACGGCAGGCCCCGCGGTGGCTGCACTGCTCCACACCCAGTGGCCCACCGCCGAGATCCGTCCGGTGTTGGTTCCCGACGAAGAAGAGCTGATTGCCGCCGAGCTGATCGCCTTTGCGCACGCCGGCGCGGCGCTGATTCTGACTGCAGGCGGCACTGGTCTGGGCCCGCGCGACCGCACCCCCGAGGCCACCCGTCGGGTGCTGGACCGCGAAGTGCCAGGCCTGGCCGAGGCCATGCGCGCCAGCGGAGCGGAGAAGACGCCCTTTGCCTGGCTCTCGCGCGGCGTGGCCGGCATGCGGAACCGGGCCCTGATCGTGAACCTGCCGGGCAGCCAGCGCGGCGCCACGGAAAGCCTCACCGCCATTCTGCCCCTGCTCGCGCACGCACTGGAGATTGCCGCTGGCGGCCAACGTCACCCCTGACCGGGGGAACGGCAACTGAATCGAATTACTTCAGGGGTTTTTCCGGTAGACGTTTTCCCGCCTCCGGGAAACGATTTCCGCGGCGCCCCGGTTTTGCCGGCCTTGCGGCGCGCCGCTTCCTGGATCGAAGAGCGGAATTCCATGTCTACAAACGATTTTCTTCGCATTTCCCGCTCCAATTCCTGGACGAGAAACAGTTGGAAAAGGGTAGAATCAGGTCTACGATGAGCCCCTCCCGCAAGCCGTCCTCCAATCGCCGCCGTGCCCAGGTTTCCATCCGCGATGTAGCCAAGCGCGCCCGCGTCTCCATCGCCACGGTCTCGCGCACCGTCAACCGCATCTCCACGGTCGACCCGGAGCTGGCCAAGCGGGTGTGGAAGGCGGTGGAGGAGGTGGGCTACGTGCCCAATCCCCAGGCCCGCGCGCTGGTTTCCGGCCGCAGCCACATCCTGGGCCTCATCGTCTCCGAAATCACCAACCCCTTCTTCCCCGAGCTGGTGCAGGAGTTCGACAACCTGGCCGTGGCGCAGGGCTACGAGGTGATGATCGGCTCTACCAACTACGATCCGGCCCGCACCGAGTCGCTCATCCGCCGCATGCTGCAGCGCTCGGTGGACGGCGTGGCGGTGATGACCTTCGGCATTGAAGAGGATCTGGTGAACAAGCTGGTAGAGAACCAGTTTCCGCTGGTCTTCGTCGATGCGGGGCCCAAGCTGGCCAACGTGCGCACGCTCAAGATCAACTACGCCGAGGGCATCCGCGAAGCCGTGCAGCACCTGGCCGCGCTTGGCCATCGCTCCATGGCCTTCATCACCGGCCCGCTCACGATTCGTTCTGCTGCGGCGCGCCGCGACGCCTTCCGCGCCTCCATTGCCGAGCTCGGCCTGACCGTGCCCGCAGGCTACATTGTGGAGGGCAATCACACCATGGAAGGCGGCATTGCCGCCATGGAAAAGATCCTGGAGCAGGGCGCGCTGCCCACCGCCGTGGTCTGCTCCAACGACATGACCGCCATCGGCGCGCTGCACGCGCTGCATCGCACCACCAACAACGTGCCCAATGACATCTCCGTGGTGGGCTTTGACGATATCCACCTGGCGCAGTTCATTCTGCCGCCGCTGACCACCGTGCAGATGTCGTGCAAGGACCTGGCCGGCGCCGCCATTCAGGCGCTGCGCGCCGGCATCGAACCCGACCACCCCAAGGCTGCGCAGAAGGAGTGGCCCATCGAGACGCGCCTGGTGGTGCGCCAGTCCACAGCCTTCCCGCGCGGCAGTTTGCCGGCGCGCCGCGCGGCAGCCAAGCGGACGGCCTAGGTCTTTGACCGGTTGTATTTGTACCATGATGGGGTGCCCCTGGTCTCGATTTTGAGGCCGGGGAAAGCACGAACCAATGAACTGCTTCATGCGGCCAGAGACCGAGTAGTTTTTCCTCTTGCACAGGCAGATGCGGAACCGACGCAGTCCCATATCCGCTGCGCGCGCAGCCGGACTCTGCAGCCGCACCGCATTCCGCGCCCCAAAACAACTTGGCCTGACCCGCAGGAAAGCAGGCCAGGCCGGGTGGGGCGCAAAAATCGGACGGCTTACTTGGGTTCCACCAATTGGTGTGCGATGGCGAACAGCGCCAGTTCCAGGCGCGTGGAAACTCCCGTCTTGTCGAAGATGTTGGAGAGATGGCGCTTCACCGTCTCCTCGCTCAGCGTGAACTGGCGGGCGATGTCGCGGTTGGAGCAGCCTTCCACAATGCAGCCCACCACTTCCAGCTCGCGCGGCGTCAGCCCATAGGTCTTGCGCTGCGGCACGGCGGCCTGCTGCATCAGGTCGTGCAGAGCGCTGACCAGATTCACCACGCGCTTGCCGCCAATCCAGTAATCGCCGGAGTGGACGGTGCGAATGGCGGTTTGCAGATGGTTCGCCAGCGCATCCTTCAGCACAATGCCGCGCGCACCAATGTGCAGGGCTTCAATAACCTGCTGGGTGGTGATGGTGGAGGTGAGGAGCAGAATCTTGGCCGTCGAGGGCCCGCTCATGATGGCGCGCATGGCCTCCAGGCCGGGCAGGCGCGGCATCTGCACGTCGAGCAGAAGAATATCGGGCTGCAATTCCAGCGTCTGAGTAATCGCCTCGTCGCCGTCGGAAGCTTCTCCCACGACGGCAAAGCCGTCGGTCTCCGCCAGCATATTCCGCACGCCAATGCGGACCACGGGATGATCATCGGCCAGAACAATGCGAATAGGGCGATCCATCTTGCGACCTGCCTCCGGAGTTTCGGCCAACTGATTTATGGAGCCGTAAACTCTTTATCCAGCATACGCTCCAGCCTCTCGGTGGCGGCGCGCAAATCGCGCAGCAGGGCCAGGCTGTTATCCAATTTGTCACCTGCTTCGAGAAATGCCGTATCTTCCAGCAAGGCGCCGATGCGCGCCGCCTGCACCGCCCCGGCCATGCCGCAGCCGCCCTTGATGGCGTGACCAATGCGGCGGATCTCTTCGCTGTTGCCGCGGCCGATGGCGCCTTCCAGCATCTGCATCCGGCGGTGCAGATCGGCAATGACGGCCACAAAGATCTCGCGCACGCCCTCGGCCGGCATCATCACCCGCAACTGCGCCAGGGTTTCTTCGTTCACCACCGGCTCGCCGGGCTCGTCGAGCAGGCGCAGCATGGCGCGTTGCCGCTGTTTGCGCTCGCGCAGCAGGTCGGTGAGCCCCACGGCGTCGAAGGGTTTTTGCAGAAAACCTTCGGTGGCCTCGGCCAACCCTGCGGGCGGCTGGCTGGCGCTGATCAGGTAGATATTGGCTTCCACCCGCTGCCGCAGTGCGGCCACCAGCTCCTTGCCGCTCAGCCCCGGCATCTGCGCATCCATCAGGATCACGTCGGGCATGCAGCGACCGGTTTCCAGCAGCTCCACGGCGGCCTGGCCACCTTCAGCGGTATAGATCTGGTAACCACTCATCGTCAACATCGTAGCAGTCACCTCACGGCTGATCATGTCATCGTCGATCAGCAACAGAGACGGAAGCTTCCGTCGAGCGTCGAAGTTGAGCATGTCCTTAGTGTGCAACTCGAAAGTGGGCAGGCCGGAGCATTTTCCGGGGGGACGTATCAAAGCTGGAAACGTGTCCGTGCTGCCAGAACTCCTGCAGGATCCTCCCAAAGGCACGCTCCAATCCTGCAACCTGAGGATCTACAGCTCACACAAATGATCATTTTGGCCTAATCTGCTCATTGTGTGTCGACCATGCCGGCTGCTACCTTGGTTTGTACCTGGTTTTCCGGCTCTGGCGCTCGCCTCTCCGTGCAGCCGCAGATTGAAATGGTTGAAAGGTGCTTCCGATGACCGCTTCCGGCCCCCTTGCCCTCCGCCGCTATAACGCCTTTTTGATGCTGGTTGCCGGACTCGGCGGGTTGCTGTACGGCATTGACGTGGGCATCATCGGCAGCGCCTATCCCTACCTGGAGGCCACCAGCCACCTGAGCCCCGACCGGCTCTCCGACATTGTGGCCGCGGTGCTGCTGGGCAGCGTCTTTTCCACACTCTTTGCCGGCCTGCTGGCCGACTGGATGGGCCGCAAGCGGCTCATGATCCTCTCCGGCGTGATCTTTTCGCTGAGCATTCCCATCATCGCGCTGGCGCCGGGCTTTAACGCGCTGCTGGCCGGCCGTCTGCTGCAGGGCATCTCCGGCGGGCTCATCGGGATTGTGGTGCCGCTCTATCTGGCCGAGTGCCTGGGCGCGTCCAATCGCGGCAAAGGCACGGGCGCCTTCCAATGGCTGCTAACGCTGGGCATTGTGGCCGCCGCGCTGATCGGCGTCTACTTCAGCTATCGCGTGGCGGAGGTGGCCCGCACGGCCTCGGCCGACACTCTGTTTCAGTTCAAGAATTATGCCTGGCGCAGCATCTTCTGGGTCTCGCTGCCGCCGGGCCTGCTGTTCGTGATTGGCGCGCTGTTTGTGGCCGAGTCGCCGCGCTGGCTCTTCCGCAAAGGCCAGGTGGAGCAGGCCCGCGCCGCGCTGCTGCACTCGCGTACCCCGGAACAGGCCGAGCGCGAGCTGGAAGAGATGGCGCAGGTGGCCCACGCCGCCCAGCACGCCGGCACAAAAGCCACCGATTCCCTGCTGCGCCGCAAGTACGTGATCCCGTTTCTGCTGGCCTGCTCCATTCTCTTCCTCAATCAAGGCACGGGCATCAATTCCATCATTGGCTACAACACCGGCATCCTGCTGCAGAGCGGCCTCTCCGATGTGGCTGCGCACTGGGGCTATGTGCTGTTCACCAGCTTCAACTTCCTGCTCACCATGGTGGGCATGCAGCTGGTGGACCGCAGCGGACGCCGCTTCCTGGTGCTGCTGGGCACCGGCGGCATCGTGGTCTCGCTGCTGGGCGTGGGCGTGCTGTTCCTGAACTCGGAGAAGCACACCGTGGACGCCACCGCCGCCGTGCAGGCCGCGGTGACAAGCGATCAACAGCTGGCACTCAAGTTCGATCGCGCCACGGCCGCACGGCTGCTGGCCGGGCGCACCGCCGATGTGGACCCGGGCCGCGCCGCGCTCACCGTGATCTACGCCTACGGCGACTTTGTGGCGGCATCGAACTCCGTACGCTCCGACGATGCCGGCGCCGCGCCCATCCAGATTGATCGCCAGGAGTGCGTGCCCGCCAACCGCGTGGAAGCCATCTTCAAGAACCCGGTGGCGAACCTGGACGCCGCACGCAGCGCGCCTTTGCGCATTCAGAAGGCCATTGTGGCGGCCATTCCCAGCGCGCGCCATGGTTGGCTGGCGGCAACCGGACTCTTCTGCTTTATCGCGTTCTATGCCATCGGGCCGGGGGTGGTGGTGTGGCTGGCGCTGAGCGAGCTGATGCCTACCCGCATCCGCTCCAACGGCATGAGCATTGCGCTGGTGCTCAACCAGTTGCTGGCCGCCACCCTGGCCGGCATCTTCCTGCCCTTTGTGGGCCGCTGGGGCTACTCGGCCATCTTCTTCCTCTTTGCCGGCTTCACTATTGCCTACTTCCTCATCGCCCTCTTCTTCCTACCGGAGACCAAGGGCGAGACGCTGGAGGAGATTGAGGCGCACTTTGAGGGGCGGTGAGAGAGCTAAGTTGAACAAAGAAATGAGATGCGTACAAATCAGACAAAGGGTCACGTGCTTTTGGCTTGAGCTGCATAGAGAATCTTGATATTCTCTATGCAGAAATACCTATCTACTGTCCTCGTTCGCGAGGCAGAAAATCCTAGGGCCGCCGCAAGGCGGCCTTAGTGCTAGGCGTAAATGTACATCGCCTACATGGACGACGCGGGTGATCTGGGAGCACTCTCCAATCCTCCCCTGCACAACGATCAGCCAGTTTTTGCCCTGACTCTCCTGCTCGTCAATCAGGCCCGCCTCGCGGCTCTCGTTTCCGATTTTCTTCGTCTGAAGCGGACATATTTCCCAGGTTTGATCCCACCGGCTGCGCACTTCCTTGCTTCCGTTCTGAACGAAATCAAAGGAGCCGATCTCCGGCGCGATATTGCCGCGGGGAACCGCAACCAGCAGCGTCATGCAAGCAGGTTTCTCTCCGATGTTGTCGACCTGTGCCTCCGTTCAAACTTGCGGCTTGTCTCCAAAGTCTATGTCAAAGCCATAGGGCAGCCGAACGATCACACCGCCGCCTATACGGCAGCTTGCCAATCCCTTTTCCTCTCTTTCGATCATTTTCTTTCTACGGCCGACGACGTGGGATTCTGCATTGCAGACTCGCGCACCAAGGGACTCAATGTTCCGGTTGCGCACTCTATCTTTACGCAGATGTTTAGCACCCGACAGGCACACTACCCGCGCATTATGGAATTACCGACCTTTGGCCATAGCGAGAATCACGTTGGCGTGCAGATTTGCGATTTGCTGGCGTCGGCTCTCATTGTTCCCATGGCGGTTCACACCTATTGCACGGGGCACATCGCCAATGTCCACGTGCAGCCGGGATACTCGAGGATTCGTGCCAAGTTCACGGCCAGGTTGCAACAGCTTCTCTATCGTTATCGGGATGCGCAGGAAAGCTGGCGCGCGGGCATCACGGTGAGCGATGGGATTCAGCAAAGGCCATCCTCGGAAATGTTCAAGAACGTTCCCGCAGCGTGAATAGGATTGTCCAGAGAAGTCCTTGCCGCAATAGCTTCCGACAGAAGCAATCTCTCTCTTTCAAAAGGGGAGAGAGATTCCTTCTGTCGTTATCAGCTCCGGCGTAGCCGCCACCAGCCGCTGCGTGTAGGCCTGGCGGGGGTGCGCGCAGAGCGCTTCCGCTTCGCCCACTTCCACCAGCCGGCCGCGCTCCATCACCGCGATGCGCGTGCTCAGGTAGCGCACCAGGGGCATGGCGTGGGAGATGAACAGATAGGTGAGCCCCAGCGTCTTTTGCAGCTCGCGCAGCAGGTTCACCACCTGCGCGCCCACGCTCACATCCAGCGCGGAGACCGGCTCGTCCAGCACCAGCAACAGGGGCCTGAGCGCCAGCGCGCGGGCAATGTTGATGCGCTGCCGCTGCCCGCCGCTGAACTCGTGCGGATAGCGCCCCAGCGCCGACTCGTCCATGCCCACCATGCGCAAGAGCTTGGTGGCTTCAGCGCGCAGAGCGGTCCGATCGGAGGCTTTGTTCGCCTCGATGCCGGCGGGGAAACTGTCATGGATGAACCAGGGCTCGGTCAGAATGTCGAGCACCCGCATACGGGGATTCAGCGCGCCATAGGGATCTTGAAAGACGGGCTGCATCTGGCGGCGCAGGGCCTTGAGCTCGGCAGCGGTGGCGCGCGCCACGTCCACGCCGGCCACCTGCACGGTGCCGCCGGTCGGCGTCACCAGACCCAGAATCATGCGCGCCACCGTGGTTTTCCCGGAACCCGATTCGCCCACCAGCCCCAGCGTTTCGCCGGCCTCGATAGTGAGTGAAACTCCATCCACCACAGTGTGCGCCTCCGTGCGGAAGCCCGCCCGCCGCGGATAGGTCTTCACCACGCGATCCACTTCAACCAGCGCCATGCATCGAGTGTACATGGCTGCTGGTTGGAGAGTGCCAGACGCCCTCGGTTTCCCAGGTCTCAGAATCGAGACCTGGGGCACCCAGGAATCTTTCGATCAAACGATCAAAAACCTAGCGCGCCAGCAACTCCGCGGCCTGCAGGAACCAGGGATCCAGCTCCTTGCGGCTGTTCACCACCTGCTCGAACGGGGTGGTGATCACCTGGCTGTTGTGGATGCCCACCAGCACGCCAGTGTTGCCCTGGATCATCTCTTCCACCGCGGCCGCGCCCAGACGCGTGCCCAGCAGCCGGTCGGCGCAGGTGGGCGTGGCGCCGCGCTGAATGTAGCCCAGCACCGTGGAGCGGAACTCGTAACCGCCCAGCAGGTTCAGCTCTTCAAACTTCCGGCACAGGCCTTCGGCGTTGTACTTGGCGCCCTCGGCCACCACCACAATGGCGTGCGGCTTGCCGCGGTCGTAGGACTCCTGAATGCGCGCGGCCACCTGCTCGGGGTCCACTTCCACCTCGGGCAGCACCACGGCCTCCGCGCCGCCGGCCACACCGGCCATCAGCGCCAGATACCCGCACTTGCGGCCCATCACCTCCACCAGCAGCGCGCGGCGATGCGCCGCCGCGGTCACCTTCAGGTTGTCGATGGCGTTCAGAGCCACGTTCAGCGCGGTATCCACGCCGATGGTCACATCCGAACCACACAGATCGTTGTCGATGGTGGAGGCCACGCCCACCACCGGAAAGCCCATCTTGTTCAGCAAGTAGGAACCGGTCTGCGAGCCGTTGCCGCCGATCACAACCAGACCCTCGATGCCGGCGCCCTTCATGCGGCGGATGGCCAGTTCGCGGCCCTCCTCGGATTGGAACTCCACCGAGCGCGCCGTGCCCAGCACCGTGCCGCCGCGCTGGATGATGCTGCTCACATCGCGCGGCCCCATCTTCTTGAAGTTGCCTTCAATCAAGCCCGAGTATCCCTGGTAGACGCCCCAAACCGTCAGGCCCCGCGCGGTGCCGGTGCGCACCACCGAGCGAATGGCTGCGTTCATGCCGGGAGCATCCCCACCACTGGTCAAGACTGCGATACTTTTCACTGTTTTTCTCCAAAAAAGGCGATCCATTTCAGAATATCGAGGTCGGACCACTCTGCGGCGTGATAAAAATCACGCCGCGCTACAAGAGAACGCTTACTTGCTCATTTCGGGAGAGAATCCCGCAATTTTTATCGCGCTGCAATCGACCGGCGGCGCTGCTCTGAGTCACACCGCGATCCAAGCCGCGCGGGTTGACTTTTTTCCACCCTTCCCCGCAAAGAACGCAGGCCAGGATGGGGCACCCCAGCGCGAGGTCTGCGCCGGATTCAATCCAGCCTCGGATGCAGCTTGTGGAAGCCGGTGGCCTGTTGATACGCCTGTCCGAAGGCCGCCAGGCGCGCGTCCTGGTAGAGCCCGGCCAGGAAGGTGATGGAAACCGGCGTACCCGGCCCGCCAATGTCGTCGTGATCGCCGTCGTCGAACTCGGCTGCGGGCGGCGCATCGGCTCCCCGCAGTCCGTTGGGCACAATCAGCGCCGGATGCCCGGTCAGGTTGGTGGCCATCAACTGCGCGTCGGTGTTGGGTGTGACCACAATGTCCACCTGCTCAAAGAGCTGCGTCATCTCGCGAAGGCCCAGGGTGCGCAGGCGGTTGGCCTGGATGTACTCCACGGCCGGATAGAGCCGCGCCACGCGGAAGGCATTGGGCCAGTCCTCGGGCCCCTGCTCGGTCAGGAGCGCGTCGCGGCCGGTCAGGGTCAGTTCGTCGAATGCCGCGGCGGCCTCCGCGGTGAGCAGCGAGGTCATGGCCTGCCAGGGCAGCTTGGGCAACTCCACGGGAATAGGCTGTACGCCCATCGCGCGTAGTTTGTCGAGCGTGGCCTGCTCGTAGCGGCGGTCGTAGACGCGCCGGGCATAGGCCTCCTGCGCAGCCCGGTTGCGCGCCTCGCGCAGCCGCCGCGCCGTCGCGCTCTCGTTCTCCGCTTCCTCTTCTGGCTTAGGCGCAGCCGGTGGGTCGAACTCCGACTTTAGATAGCCAACGCGCAGCGCGGTCAGGTCGGCCCGTGCAGGCCAGGCAAACGGCTGATCGGCAGCCGCCGTGTCCTTTCCGTCCGGTCCGCAGATGGCCTCCAGAACCAGGGCGCAATCCTCGGCGCTGCGCGCAAGGGGGCCGAGCTTGTCCATGGTCCAGCTCAGCGCCATGGCCCCGGTGCGCGGCACCCTGCCGAAGCTCGGCCGCAACCCGGTAACGCCGCAGCGCGTGGAGGGCGAGCTGATGGAGCCCAGCGTCTCCGAGCCGATGGCAAAGCCCACGCAACCAGCTGAGACTGCCGAGGCCGAGCCCGCCGAGGAGCCGCTGGAACCCTGCTTCGGGTTCCAGGGATTGCGCGTGCGCCCTCCGAACCACTTGTCGCCCATGGCCAGCGCGCCCAGCGTGAGCTTGGCCACCAGCACCGCACCGGCCGCATCCAGCCGCTCCACCACCGTGGCGTCGGCGTCAAAGCGCTGCTGCTCAAAGCCGCCCGCGCCCCAGGTGGTGGGTGCGCCCTTTACGGCCAGCAGATCCTTTGCGCCCCAGGGAATCCCGTGCAGCGGCCCGCGGCACTTGCCTGCGGCAATCTCTGCGTCGGCCTGCCTGGCCTGCGCCAGGGCGCGGTCTTCGAGCAGCGTGATGACGAAGTGCAACTTCGCGTCGTAGCGTTTCAGACGGTCAAGATACATGCGGGTCAGATCGAGCGAGGTCGTTTGTCGTGTGCGCAACAACCGACCCAATTCGCTGATCGGCGCGAATGCAAGGTCATCGGCCTTCACTTGAACACGGCCGCCTTTATCGGCTTCCGGATAGCTATCCATCGCAGCGCAACGCAAAGAATCATCTGGAAAATCAGTGAAGCCCGCCAGCTCTTTGCAGGTCGACGCACCTTCCTTTGCCGCCTGCTGCGGATGGAAGACGTAGGCCGGCGGCACATCGTTGGGCAGATGAAACGCGCGGACGGCTTCGTAGCCCGCGCGCTGATCGTTCAATCCATCGAGCATCATAGCCTTCTGCTCGGCAGTAAACGGACCCACTCCGGCCAGCTCCGCCGCGCGGTCAAGCATCTCTTCGGTAATCTTTGCGGGGGGCTTGGCTGGATTCTTCTCTTCCGCGCTGGCTGCCAGCGAATACAACACGCCCGGCAGCAGCGGCCCGGCAATCCCGGCCCGCGCACAGGCTGCCAGAAAATTCCTCCGGTCCACACCCAGCGTTCTCATCGCTGCCGCCTTTCTCTGCTGCTCTGCGCCGGAGCTATCGTTGCGCAGAGCGGAACCCACGCGGAAGCGAGCAGAGCTGAGGATTTCATGCCGGGAGAATAGCACGCGCGAGACCCGCTGAACAGAAGCTCGTGGAGCCGGTGTTTTGAACCATTCACGGGTTCCCAGCAGGGTACAAATTCAAGCGGGTGCCCCAGGCTCGATTTTGAGACCTGGGAAGCTGGGATGCCAAAGAACATATTCATGCGGTCAGAAACCTCGAGTAGTCCGCCACGAATCTCGTCACCTATGTTTTGTAACAGGGCACGACTTGAGTCGTGCCGCTAAGCCCGCAAAATGAATCGGGCTTTAGCCCCTGCGGGACGGGGCAACCAAGCTTTGAGACAGAATCAGCGTTTCCCTTCGGATCAGGCGGCAATTTCGGGAGGAAAAGGAATTTATCGGTCCGCTTCCGGCAATGCTGGCGCGACGCCGGCGTCCGGGGGCGCCAGGGAAGGAGCAGGGACCTTAAGGTCCCTGACAATGCGCCCTCCAAAAGAAGATCGGGGCTTCAGCCCCGGAGGTCTTCTTTGCCTCCGGGGCTGAAACCCCGCGTTTCTTGCTGGCACGCTCTGGGAGAGGCCTGAAGGCCGCTGCTCCCTCCGCCGGGTGGGCCTGAACTTAGCGCTCTGGCGCTAGCGTTCCTTCACTTGTTGGCCTGGTCGAGCGCAATCCTCTCCAGCTCGTTCCGCCAGTCCAGCTGCTCGATGAAGGCCTTGGACTCGCGCCAGTTGGGCTCGACGATGACGTGCAGCTCCAGATAGACGCGCGTGCCGGTCAGGCTCTCGATCTGCTTGCGCGCTCGAGTGCCTATTTCTTTGAGTTTCGATCCGCCCTTGCCGATCAGGATGGCCTTCTGCCCGTCGCGCTCGCAGTAGATGGCCGCGGCAATACGGGTGAGCGGCAGTTTTTCCGGCTGGCCTTTGCGGCGCTGCGGCTGCCCGGGCTCGGGTTCTTCCCAGCGCTCGATGACCACGGCGGTCGCGTAGGGAACCTCTTCGCCGGTATCGATCAGAATGCTCTCGCGGATCAGCTCGGCGGCCATGAAGCGCTCCGGCTGGTCGGTGTACTGGTCCTTGGGGTAGTAGCGCTCGCCCGCGGGCAGCGCGTCCACAATGCGCTTCACCAGCACATCCAGCCCATCGCGCTTGCGCGCGCTTACGGGAATGATCTGGGCAAAGGTGTGCTGCTCGGCCAGGCCCTGGATCAGGGGCAGCAACTCTTCCTTGCGCACCAGGTCGATCTTGGTGAGCACCAGGAAGACCGGGCAATCCAGCTTGCGGATCAGGCTGAAGAGGAACTCGTCTTCGCTGGCCCATTTGTCGCGGTTTTTCCTGGGCGCCCCCGCAGCTGTCTCCGAGGGAGAAGTTTCGGCCGCTGCTTCCGCAGTGGTCTCGCTGCCGGCTTCCGCTTCTGAGACCAGGGAGGCAGTGCTCTCCTCCACGGCGGCCGCGGCGACACACTGCGCAAAGCCTTCCAGCTCCACGCGCCGCGTGGCGTCCATCAGCACCAGCACCAGGTCGCGCGACTCCAGCGCGTCGTAGACCTCCTGCAGCATGCGGCGGTCCAGCTGGCTGCCGGGCTTGTGCACGCCGGGTGTGTCCACAAAGACGATCTGGGCGTTGCCGCGCGCGTTGGGGCCCTTGCCTTTGGTCGTGGCCACCTCCACCACCCCGATCACGCGATTGCGGGTGGTCTGCGGTTTGGCGGTGACAATGGCGACCTTTTCGCCGGTCAAGGCATTGAGCAGGGTGCTCTTGCCCACGTTGGGCCGGCCGAGGATGGCTACAAAACCAGATTTCAATTCCTTCACTCCAGCCTTCTATTATCGCGGATTTTTGGCTAATCTAGGAACCTGATCGAAAGATTGCACGCTGTCTTCCACGGTTGGAGGGGTCATGATCGAGGCATCCAGAAGCGACGCTTACCCGGCGGCCGCGTGCCGCGTGGATGCGGCCCGGATGGAAGGCGGGACCGAACGGCTGCTGCTGCGCCCGCTCACGCTCGCCGATGCACCGGCCATGCAGGAGCATTTTCCCCACTGGGAGATTGTGCGTTATCTGCTGGCCGCGGTGCCCTGGCCGTATCCGCCTGATGGCGCGAGGCGCTTTTGCCGCGACACGGCGTTGCCGGCCATGGAGCAGGGCGAGGCATGGCACTGGACGCTGCGCCTGCGTTCCGCACCCGGCGCGGCAATCGGCATGGTGAGCCTCTTCCGCCGCGGCGAAGACCAGCGCGGCCTCTGGTTGGGGCTGCCGTGGCAGCGCCAGGGGCTGATGACCGAGGCCGCGGCCTGGGCCAACGATGTCTGGTTCGATACCCTGGGCTTTGACCACCTGCGGGTGGGCAAGGCGCGGGCCAACACCGCCTCGCGCCGGCTCTCCCAGCGCCAGGGCATGCGCCTGGTGGCCACCGGCGAGCGCAACTTTGTGTGCGGCACTCTCGATGCGGAAACCTGGGAGCTGACCGCCGCGGAGTGGCGGGCCTGGCGCGCCAAGCATCCCCCGCGCCCAGCCTGAAGCGGCAGCGGCAAACCACTCTCCGGCATACTTTTGGCCGCCGGCAGGACGAATCCCGGCCCGCCGTTTGGCAAGCCGCCGGCTTCGCGTAGAATGAACCATCATGAAGTGTCCTTATTGTGGATTTGGGCAGGATAGGGTTGTGGACTCGCGCGAAAGCAAAGAGGCTGACTCGATCCGGCGCCGGCGCGAGTGCGAACGCTGCAACCGGCGATTCACCACCTACGAGCGCATCGACGAGATTCCCTACATGGTGGTGAAGAAGGATGGCCGCCGCGAACGCTTTGACCGCCAGAAGGTGCTGAGCGGCTTGCTCCGCGCCTGCGAAAAACGCCCCGTCTCTTCCACCCAGCTGGAAAAGATTGTGGACGCCACCGAATCCTATCTGGTGGATGCTCCGGAACGGGAGCGCACCACGTCCGAAATCGGCGAGCTGATCATGCAGCACCTGAAGGGGTTGGACACGGTAGCGTACATCCGCTTTGCCAGCGTCTATCGCGACTTCAAGGATGTGCGCGAGTTCAAGGAGGAGCTGGAAGGCCTGCTGGGCGCGGGCCGGGCTGGCAAAAAGCGGTAGATTATGTGGGATGCGCGCTTGCAGAAACGGGCCCCGCATCCCAAATGAAGAAATTTGTAACTCTTCATTTGGATTCAAGCCGCAACGTTTTGCCGCGTTTGTGCATCATTTGGAAACGAGAAGACACCAAGACGTGGCCGCGACCGCGCAAGGATGGTGAAAGATGGGGTTCCCGATCAGAACATGTGTAGCTTGTGGTGAGGAGTTCGAGCTGCGTCCGAACAAGCCCGGATTCGCCAACCGCTGCCCCTCGTGCAGCGAACCGGAGGAAGAAGAAACTCCGGGTGCGCACGCCGCCGATCCGCTGGAGCGGCGCACCGAGGAAGAGATGAATGCCGCCCGGCGGCGCGCCATCCGCGACCTGCTCTACCGCGCCGATCATTAACTCAAAGCACCAGCAAAGCGGTCCCGGCCTGCCGGCAGGGACCGCTTTGTGCGAAGCCCGCCCGTCACAGCTTGTGCAGCAACCACACCACGCCCGCCAGATGCCCGGTCTGCGCATCCGCAATCGGGGAGCTGGCCAGTTCCACCAGCACCGGCTGGCTCTGCCCTTCGAGCAGCGTCAGCCGTATCCGTTGCGGCGCTTCCAGGGCGCGGTTGAAGTCGATAGGCGGATTGGGGAGCGGCGCATCCAGCGCCAGCGGCAGCACCTGTTCCACCAGCTTGCCGCACACCGTGTTCGGCGGCCAGCCAAAGAAGGCCTCGGCGGCCGGGTTCACGGACCGGATCAATCCCATGGCATCGGTTACCAGCACCGGCTCGGGGATGGAAGCCCCCACGCTCTGCAGCCACAGGGCCGTGCTGCGGGCCTCCTCCAGCGCCTTGGCGCTCTCGGTCACGTCGATGCCGATCATGCGCATGCCGTTGGGTTTGCCGGCTTCATCCAAGACCAGCGAGCGATGCAGCTCGAAGGTGCGGAACTGGCCGCTGGAGACAAAGATGTTCCGCCGCACCACGCTGGGCACCTCGCCGGACTCCAGCAGCGAACAGAAGGCGGCAAAGCTGGCCATCATCTCATCGCTGGCCATCGCCTCCCAGGCCATGCGCCCGATCAGGCTACCGTGGGCGTGGGAATGCAATGCGTAGGTGGCCCGGTTGGCCCGGGTGATAAAGCCGTTGCGGTCGACTTCCAGATACGGAAGAGGCAGGTCGTCGATGAATTCCTGAGGAGTTTGACGGCCGGCAGCGGACGGAATGTTCAGGAGGTCATTCATTGCTCACCTGGCGGAGGTCTGGCGCGCCGAGATGCGAAGCAGATCCTCGGCGTTGCGCATCCGGTTGATGGGTGTGATCTGGAAGGTAATCGGAATGCGCAGCATGATGGCGCGTCCCGCAATGTTGACGGTGCTTTCGCGGTTCTGGGCGATAATCCGCTCCAGTTCCGCGGTCAAAATCGATTCGCTGGGCCGGCCCTGCAGAATGGCCAGCAGCGCCGAATCGCTCCAGTGGTAGATCGTGTCGTCGCTCTCCAGCCCGGCAGTCAGAAAGGCGGAGACCGCCATCAGGCAATCCTCCACGGCATCCAAGCCAAAGCGCTGGTTGATAATCTCCATGCAGGAGAGCCGGAAGATGACGATAAAGCCGTCGCCGCCCAGCTGCAGAATGCGGCGCAGATGCTCCACCGCCGCGCCGCCACCCCGCAATCCGGCCGCATTGTCGTTGGCCTCGGAGCAGTCGGCGGAGCGCAGCCGCGCCGCCAGATCGTCCGACGGGCTGGTCCCATCCAGGGGATGCAGAAAGCCGTTGAGCGACTCGCGCCAGGTGAGAACCTCCTCGGTGGTGGCAATGCGCTTCAGCTGGGAAAGCAGCGGGGCCACCCTGGGCGAGGTGGCGTCGATGCCCAGATCGTGCACCAGCTCGTCCATGAGCAGGGTCACCGTGCCGCGCCAGGCCGCATAGCGCTCGCGCAGCGCGGTCTCGGTCACCGTGCGGTAGGCATCAAACTCCTGATTGATCTTGCGGATAAGAGCGAGCTTTTCTTCCTCCGGAAGGCGGTCGGGAATGCGCCGGGCCAGCTCCTCCAGATTGGAGCGGAAGTTGGCGTAGGCAGTAGCATCCACCTCCACTGCACCCCGCGCCGCACCGTCTACCAGCAGCGTGAGGCAACGCTCTGAATTGGCCTGAAGCGCCTCATCCTGAGAAGCGGCGCGCCCCTGCCCCCAACCTGTCATTTTCATGCTTCCTGGCGCTCCTCCCTGTTCTTATCGGTTCCAGGGCGCATTTGATCAGTTTCTGCCGCGCGGGAAGCCGCTATCTCCTGCTGCGCTCAGAGGTTCACGTCCGGCTTGCGGAAGACGTAGGAAACCCCTGCGGTCGAACCCTGAATCTTGTCCAGCACCGGAGCGGTGCTGAAGGCCACCGTCACCTCCTGCTGGCCCTTGGTCAAAAAGGTGATGATGCCCGACGACCGGCGCTCCAGCACCAGCCGGTAGTTGAACGGCACGCCCTCGGCCCGCGAGTAGGAAAGAATCGGGATGGCCTGGGCGATGGTCATGTTCAACAGCTCTTTTTCCTGCCACTCCGTCAGCTCGCTGGCCGCCGGGTTGGCAAAGCGGATAAAGCCCAGCGCATCGGTCACAATCACCGCTTCGGCCAGGGCATCGGTCACCGACTCCAGCCATAGCCGCGCCGTTTTTTCGCGTTCTTGCGCCGCAGCGTGCTCGGTGACATCGGAGAGCACCATGCGCAAACCCACCACCTGGCCCTCTGGATTGCGCAGGAACGCGCGGCAGACCTGATAGGTGCGAAAGCCGCCGTTGGGCATGATGATCGACCGGCGGATGCGATGCGGATCCTCGCCGCCGCGCTCCATCATGGTCAGGAAGGCGCTCCGGCTGCCCTGCCGGTACTCGGGCGCCACCAGCGACCAGAGCTCCTTGCCCAGGCACTTCAACCCATGGGCCGGTTCCAGATTCTTCGCCGCAAGATTGGCGGCGGTGATGACGCCCTTGCGATCGCAATCGATCACCGGCGTGGGCAGCGCGTCAAAGCTGGCCGGCATGGCGCAGGCGTTGCTGGCGGGCGCACCCGACGGCAGCGCGGGGAGCTCGTGTTCGTCGAAGATCGGAGAAATGCTCATACGTCGTTCGCCTCATTGGGTGTTGATGCTATCGAGCGAGAGCTTGCGCACATCGTCGGCCGAGCGCAGCCGGTTGATGGGCACCACATCGAACGCAATCGGAATCCGCAGCATCACCGTGCGTCCGCCGATGTTGATGTTCACGTCGCGGTTCAGCGCCACAATGCGCTTCAGTTCCGCGCTCAGAATGTACTCGTTGGCGCGCTTGTCGAGAATCGCCAGCAGCGAGGAGTCGGTCCAGTGATAAACCATGTCCTCCCGGCGCAGACTGTGGGTCAGATACGCGGAGACGGCCATCACGGCGTCCTCCACGGCCTCTTCTCCAAAGCGTTCGTTGATCAGGTCCAGGCAACCCAAACGGAACAAAACCACATACCCGCGGTCGCCGCGCTCGATCAGCTCCGTCAACCGCGCCAGCGCCAGGCCGCCGCCGTGCAATCCGGCCAGATTGTGGTTGGCCGTTGAGGTGTCGGCCACCCGCATCCGCGCGGGCACATCTTCGGCGGGAGCAATGCCGCTTCTGGGGTCCAGAAACGCGCTCAGCTTCTTGTCCCAAGCCTCAATCTCAGCGGCCGCGGTCAAATGCCGGATCCGCTGGGTCAGGGAAAAAACGTCGGGATTGCGCGCGTCGATGCCCAGCGCCGCCACCAGCTTGCCAAACAGCTTGGCAATTAGCCCCCGCCATCCCGTCAGCGCCTCGTGCAGCGCGGTCTCGGTCTCGGTCCGGTAGCAGTCGAACTCCTGCACAACGGCCTTGATCAGCTCCACCCGTTCTCGCAGGGGCAGGTTGCCGGCCATCCTGTGCACCAGGTTGTCCAGGTTGGATCGGAAGCGCCGGTAGGCTTGCGCATCCACTTCGGGCACTCCCTGCATCGCGCCTTCGATCAGCATCGTCAGACACACATCGGGGCTCTGGGCCGCGGAAGTGTCTTTGCCGCCGAATTTCTGCATAAAGGCCATGGGAGGGACCGTCCTGCATCCTTTATCGGCCCGGCCCACTCCTGAGTGATGTTTGGTAACCCTGTGACTGTTATTTCGGGAACGTGACCAAAGAGTGATGCGCGGCGGGAGGCGGGAGGCGGGTGGCCCAGATCCGTCCGTCCGAAAATGCCGGGGTGCCGGGTGCCGAGGTGCCCTCGGTCTCGATTCTGAGACCGGGGAGGAAACGGCTCACCCGCTGTAGTCACAATAAGATGTTTGAATACCAAGCGATGCACGACACCCGCCAACAGCCCTGGCAGGCCATGCTTTCCACGCCCACACTCAACTGGCCGTGGCAAGCAGAACAGGCCAGAGCCTGGGCGGTTGCTCCAGTTCTGGCCTGTCGATTCTGCTTCAGTTGTGCGGTTACGCCGGCTTACTGCTCGGCGTCTTCGGGTGGCGGCGCGGGTTTGGAACTGGCCAGCTTGGCGAACTCCTGCTCGATCCGGCCCACCGTTCCCCCCTTGGCAAACTCGTAGGCCACGCGGATGCCGTTATAGATGGCGCGGTCGTTCGAGGAGCCGTGGCCGATGATGCACACCCCGCGGACGCCCAACAGCGGCGCCCCGCCGTACTCCCGGTAGTCCAGGCGGCGGCGGAAGTCGTTGAAGGCCTGGCGAGCCAGCAGAGCTCCCACCTTGGCCGTCACCGTCCGGGTCAGCGAGTCGCGCAGCACTTCGCGCACAAACCGGCCCACGCCTTCGCTGGTCTTCAGCGCCACGTTGCCAATAAACCCGTCGCAGACAATGACATCCGCAAGGCCGGAAAAAATATCGCGGCCCTCGACGTTGCCGATGAAGTTGATCGGCAGCGCCTTCAGCAGCGGAAATGCCTCCCGGGTCAGGTCGTTGCCCTTGGTCTCTTCTTCGCCAATCGAGAGCAGGCCCACGCGCGGCGCGTCGATCTTGAGCACGGTGCGAGCATACATCTCGCCCATCACCGCAAACTGCTCCAGATTGGTCGGCTTGCAGTCCACATTGGCGCCCACGTCGAGCAGCACGCAGGGGCTTCCATTGGAAGCTGGCATGGGCGTGGCCAGCGCCGGACGATCCACGCCCGGCAACGCACCCAGCACCATCTTGGCCGTAGCCATGGCGGCGCCGGTGTTGCCCGCGGTCACAAAGCCGGCACACTTGCCCTCGCGCACCAACTTCAGCCCCACTCGCATGGAGCTGTCGCGTTTGGTGCGCACCGCCTGCGCAGCCTTCTCCACCATGCCGATCCTTTCAGAGGCGTGGTGGATCACAATGGGCAGATCTTCGTCGTCCAGCAGGTCGTCCAGCAGGTCGCGCAGCTCCCGCTCCGGGCCCACCAGGTGGACCCGTACCGGCAACTGCTTGCAGGCCAGAATCGCCCCGCGGATCTCAGGCTCCGGCGCCTTATCGGCGCCGACAGCGTCAAGCGCGATATCGATCAGCATGAGCGCGGTCTACTTTTCAGCTTCCTTGACGGCCAGAACGGCGCGGCCCTTGTAGGCGCCGCACTTGGGGCAAGCGCGGTGCGGAAGCTTCTTCTCGTGACAGGTCGGGCACTCGCTCAGACCCGAGGCGGTCAAAAAGTCGTGGGAGCGGCGGATGGAGGTGCGGCGCGCCGAGTGGCGCCGTTTCGGATTCGGCATTTTCTTTTCCTTTCAATGCTCCGCCCCAAACCTTTCCTGCAGACGCCAGACAACACAGCGTCCTCTTCCGCTCCGATCTTGAAGAGCGGTAGGGGTTCGCCGGTCGTTGGCTGCCCCAGGGCAGCGGCGGAGCTCCCTGCACCGGGCAGGGGCTTGAACTTGTCAGGACTTGATCCGGCCGCGAAGCCCAGACAGCGCCTCCCAGCGGGGGTCCGCAGGACCCTCATCGCAGGAGCACGCCTCCAGGTTGCGGTTCTGGCCGCAGCGCGGGCAAAGTCCCTTGCAGTCCGGCTTGCACAATGTCTTTGCCGGCAGAGACAAAAGAACCTGCTCGCGCAGCACATCCTCAAGCAAAAGACTGTCCTTTTGATAATAACCGATTTCTGTTTCCGGCGCTGAGATGGCCCGTTCTCCGGTCTGCTGGTCAACCCCCGCAGGACGGAAGATCAGATCGAAATCGGCCCCAATCGGCATCGTAACCGGCTCCACGCAACGGGCGCAGGGCACCTCGAAATCGCCCCGCAAACGCCCCTTCAGCCGGATATCGGCCACAATCTCCTTGGGTCCGCGATGTTCGTGGATCACCTCAGCCCGGCCTTCCACCTTCAGCGCCGTCACCTGCTCGGCTTCGCCGCCATAGTCGATGCTGCCCGGCACAAGATCCAGAGAAAAATCCTCCGGCTCCCGTTCCAGTTCGTTGATCGTGAATTCCATATCCCGAGCCTACTCCATTCCGCGCAACGGGGAAATAGGCAGGCCGTCCGTGCGTCCGCAGGCCCTGGGTGCCGCTCGCCAGCCTGGGAAGCAGGTTCTGCTGGCGGATCGGCAGCTTCCCAACTTTAGCAACCTAATTTGGGATAGTTTTCTGCCCCAGCACCAGAAAAAATTCCCGTCGTCCCTGCAAAACCAGCCCTGAAAACAGGCGGGCCTTTGCCCTTTTAACAGGTTTTTGCCTTGAATCGATCCACTTTCTTGACTACTCCCCATCTTTTTGGATCGCTTCAATCCCACTTTCAGGGCAGAAGGTCATAACACCCCACTGGAACCCACCCCTTGTTCGTGGGATTTCGGCGACGCTCATCTGCTGCGATCATGTTTCTACAGACAAGCTGCAAATCGCTGACAATGCACCGAAGCTTGCCAAGGAGAACGTCTATGCACGATCTGCTGATCGCCCTTGCTTTTATTGGAATGGTAGTTGCACCGGCCATTGTTGCGGCCAGTTCAGGCGCCGAAGCCTCCGAAGATCACGAATAGTCGAGAAGTCGGCGATGGCCGCCGGCAGATCCAAGAATCCGAAGACCGCAGGCCCTTGCGCCTGCGGTTTTTCTATGCAGAGTCGGTAAGTTGGCGAGTCAGCGAGTTGACACGCTCACCCCGCACGCAATGCCTCCCGCACTCGGATGCCTCCCCGGAAGAAGCAGGGACCTTCAGGTCCCTGAGCGAATCGCGCCCGCAGGAAAAGATCGGGGCTGAAGCCCCGGACCTTTTTCAGGAACCCGCATTCTTGGAAAAATGGGGATTGCTCAGGGCTGCTGCATGCAATGCCTGCCCCACGGCAGGTGGTTCTTCAAGCTGCTCAAACTATGGCAGCCCGGGCCCGTTACACTGGATTGACTCTCAAATCAGGTCCATCTTACATGCGTTTTTCTGCACCCGCTTTGACGGCCCTTGCCTTTGCCGCCACGCTCTTGGCCTGCCCACTCGGGGCCCAGCAGTCTTTCTACGAGAACTTCCGCGCCCACAACGCGCGTCTGGCTGCGATAGAACCCTCCTGGATGGGCCCGATCACGCAATCGGACGCGCGGCTGGCGCAGGCCGTGCGGATCTCGGTGGCCAACTGGACCCAGCCCGGCGCGCACCCTATCAGTTACGGCAACAACCACGGCATCACCGCGGTCTTCGATCGCCGGGTGCAGTTCGAAGTGGATCCGCCGCCTTTTTACCGCAACCACGCCGCCGCGTTGCCGGATGGCTTTGCCAACCTGAGCGCGCAGGCCAAGCTACGGCTGGCCAGCGGCAACGCTCAGCACGGCAACTATGCGGTGTCGGCCATCGTCAACCATGGATTTGCTCCACGGGCCTACCGGAACGGCGCGCTCAGCTCCTACTACGAGCCCTCCATCGTGGCCGGCAAGGGATTTGGCCGCTTTGCCGCCATCACTCAGGTGGAGGGTTGGCTACCCACTGCCAAGGTTGCCGCGCAGGGACGTGCCGTGAACTGGACGTTTACCGGCCAGCTGCATGCCGGCCAGCATGCGTGGTTCGACCTGGAAAACAACTTCAGCCATTTTCTGGGCAGCACAGCCGACGGCCTAACCCAGAACCTGATCACCCCCGCGGCCTTCTACATGATCCGCCGCAAGCAGTGGAAGCCGGAACATGCGGCCTTCATAGTCGATGGGGGATTCCAAACGGCCACCAGCCGCTACCACCAGTACAACCACAACCTGATCGCCGAGATCAGGATTCTCTATTAACGGGCGATCCCCGCGCCGAAAGCGGTGGAAGGGGCAGGGGAGCTTCAAGTCTGTAGGAAACACGCACCCGAGGTGCGTGTTGGGGCTTCAGCTCCGGCCTGCTGCATGCAATGCCCGCACGTTATCTCTGAAGGTCATGCCGCAAAGCGGCGTCCGCCGCACCGCAGGTGCCCGCAGCGCAGGCGCTTAATACTCGATTTTGCTGGTGGAGCTGAGCCAGGCTGCAAAGCTGGCCCAGGCCTCGTCGCCAAGCAGCTGCGCCGAGGGCACCTGACGCTCGGCGGCGGGTTTGGCCAGCTCGGCGTAGAAGACCGCATCGTCAAAGCCGGCACGGGCGGCATCGGCGGCACTGGCGCCGTAGTAGATGGCATCCACGCGCGCCCAGTAAGCCGCGGCCAGGCACATGGGGCAGGGTTCGCAGCTGGTGTAGAGCTCACAGCCGGCCAGTGAAAAGGTCCCCAGCGCCCGAGAGGCCGCGCGGATGGCATTCACCTCGCCATGGGCCGTGGGGTCGTGCGTCGCGGTCACCGTGTTCACACCCTCGCCCACGATCCGGCCATCGCGCACAATCACCGCAGCAAACGGACCACCGGCTCCGGAGGTGACGTTCTGAGTGGCAAGCTGGATGGCGCGGCGTAGAAATTCAGGGTTGGGGCGTGTGGTCACAGGCAATTCTTCCTTCACTGGCCCACCTGGAACGGGCCAGAACAAGTATGGCACATCCGACTCATGTCTAAGCAAATAAAAAGCGAATATTAGCATTATTGGGTGCCCATATATTAAAAATAAGCTCAAAAGACAAGCAGCTCAAAAGAATATCAGACAAGTGCTTGACTTGGAGCGCGCGCCAAGTTGTAGCTTGAAATTGTGAGAGAAGCAGGTTACACCATCCGACACATGGCTCAGCGATGTGGTATGACCACGCACACCCTTCGCTATTACGAACGTGTCGGCCTGATTCAGCCGGTGGGAAGGGCCTCCAATGGCCACCGCCGCTATTCCTTGGCCGATGAAGCGTGGATAGAATTCCTGCATTGCCTGCGGGCCACCAACATGCCCATCCGCGCCATGCAGCGTTTTGCCGAACTGCGGGAGCTGGGCGAGGCTGGTTCGCTCGAGCGCCGCAAGATCCTGGAAGACCACCAGTCGGCTATTGCCGAGCAGATCGTGGAGTTGCAGCGCGCCCACAAGATCCTGGAACATAAGATCGCCAATTATCGTAAGATCGAGCAGCGGACCCGGCTGGGTGCACCTGCAACATCCATGCACGAGCCCGACTGCCGATTAGCCTCGGCCTGACCGCGGCTACTTTTAGCCAACCCGGCCTCTGGCTGGCGCGGCCTTTGCCTTTTGGTTCTTTCGTAGCCTCCAATCTTCGTGCCCCACGTGATCCCTGAAAAGATCGCATGGGGCGCGTTTGTTTTCAATCTTGCGGGGCTATGGCCCCGACGCAAGTGGGCCTGCGGATTCAGCGACCCGCAGGCCGTTGCACCCTCCGGCTCGGGAGTGTAGGCTGCTGTATGCAATGCCCGCGGGCGCAATAGAATCGTATGGAACTGCATCAAAGGAAACGCGTGCAGCGATTGGAGCAACCGGGATGACTCTCTCGCAAGTTTGGATGGCCCTTTACTGGTTCTGGATTGTGCTGGAAGTGTGGGTGGCCGTGGGCCGCAGGGCCGCTAAGGCCGACGCCGCCGGCAAGGATCGCGGCACGCAACTGCTGCTGTGGGCGGTGATCGTGCTGAGCCTGACGGCCAACGGCTTTCTGCGCCACCTGGCGCTGGCCCCGATGCACGCATCCGAAAGCTGGATGAAGCCTGCAGCCCTTGCCGTGCTGGCGGTGGGGCTGGTGGTGCGGGTTGCGGCCATCGTGACCCTGGGCCGCGCCTTCAGCGCCAACGTGGCCACGCGGTCAGACCAGCAGCTGCAGCGCGCGGGACTCTATAAAATCGTCCGCCATCCCTCCTACCTGGGCATGGAGATTATCTTCCTAGCCATCGGCCTGCATACCATGGACTGGGTGTGCCTGGCGGTGGCGCTGGTGCCCACCACACTGGCCGTGCTGCGCCGCATCGGCGTGGAGGAGGAGGCACTGCGCGGGCTCTTCGGCGCGGAGTACGAGGAGTACAGCCGCACGACGAAGCGGCTGATCCCGGGAATCTACTAGATCGTCTTCCCCGTTTCTGGAAGGAAAATAGCTTGGGTTCCATCCCACCTGGGGCGCCCAAGATGGTTCGGAATCAGACGGTCAGCGCCCCAAGACACGCGCGCCCCGGCGGCGCACAAGGCGAGCCGGGGCGTTGCGGTGAGTGCGGAAAACGGGTTTAGAGAGCGGTGTCGCCGCGCTCGTCGTTGCGGATGCGGATGGCCTCCTCAACGCGGCTGACGAAGATCTTGCCGTCGCCGATGCGGCCGGTGCGGGCGGCGCCGATGATGGCCTGCACGGCCTTCTCTTTCAGGTCGTCGTGGACCACCAGTTCGATCTTGACCTTGGGAAGAAGGTCGACCGTGTACTCCCGGCCGCGGTAGAACTCGGTGTGGCCCTTCTGCCGGCCGTGGCCGCGGGCCTCGAGAATCGTCATTCCCTCAATGCCTGCCTCAAGCAGGGCGTCCTTCACAGCGTCCAGCTTGGAGGGCTGGAGAACAGCTTCGATTTTGAGCATAAGCCTAAAGCCTCGTTCGATAGCGTATCAGGTCTCCGGGTGGAATGCCCCGGGCTGCGCCAAAGTTTTTCGCTGCCAGAAACCGCATGGCGATACCGCGCGAACAGATGGTAGCTGAAATCCGCGCGCCTGGCTACTGCAACTGCAAGGAACAGGAACGCCCGCCGGATAAGGGCGGACGTTCCGTGGGATCAGCTGTTGTAGTCGTAGCCCTCTTCGCCGTGCTGCGAGAGGTCCAGACCGGCTTGTTCGTGCTCGGGCGCCACACGCAAACCCATCACCTTGTCCACCACGAAGAGCAGCACCAGGGTGCCCACAATGGAGAGGCCCCAGGCCAGGCCGATGCCGGTGAGCTGGTTCAGGACCTGGCTCCAGTGGCCGTCGATGCCGCCGGTGGGCAGCGCATTGCCGGCCGCATCGTTGCCCAGGGCCGGATTGATCAACTTGCAGGCGAAGATGCCGGTCAGCACCGCACCCAGCGTACCGCCGGCGCCATGCACGCCGAAGGCATCCAGCGAATCGTCGTAGCCAAAGAAGCTCTTGACCTTGAAGACCATGAAGGAGCAGAAGAAGCCGGCGGCCAGGCCAATGGCCAGGGCCGACATGGGCTGCACGTAGCCCGAGGCCGGGGTGATGGCCACCAGACCGGCAACCGCGCCGGAGATGGCGCCCAGCGCCGTGGGCTTGCCGTTGTGGAACCATTCAAAGATGGTCCAGCCCAGCGCCGCGGTGGCCGTGGCAAAGTGGGTGTTGATGAAGGCCGAGGTGGCCAGCGGGCTGGCCTGCAGCGCCGAGCCGGCATTGAAGCCGAACCAGCCCACCCACAGCAGGCAGGCGCCGATAAAGCTGAGCACCAACGAGTGGGGAGCCATTTTGGTGTCCGGGTAGCCGATGCGCTTGCCCAGATACAGCGCCGTGACCAGCGCGGAGACGCCGCTGGTGATGTGAACAACGGTGCCGCCGGCAAAGTCCAGCGAGGGAACATGGCCGCCATTGGCGTTCAGGAAGCCGCCCACGCCCCACACCATGTGCGCCATGGGACTGTAGACGACGATGGCCCACAGCGACAGGAAGACGGCCATGGCGCTGAACTTCATGCGCTCGGCAAAGGCGCCGCAGATCAGCGCCGGAGTGATGATGGCGAACATCAGCTGATAGATCATGTAGGTCTGCTCAGGGATGGTCTGCACGTAGAAGTTGGTGGGGTCCACGGTGTTGGAGACGCCCTTCAGAAACAGGTGCTCGAAGCCGCCAATGAAGGCATTGCCGTGACCAAAGGCCAGCGAGTAACCGCAGATGGCCCAGATGATGGTGACCAGGCACATCATGGCAAAACTCTGCATCATGGTGCCGAGGATGTTTTTCTTGCGCACCAGGCCGCCGTAGAACAGGGCCAGGCCAGGACCGGTCATCAGCAGCACCAGGGCCGAGCTGACCAGCATCCAGGCGTTATCGCCGGCCGACTGCGCCTTGGCGCTGGCGGCTTGCGCGGCGTCCAGCTTCTTTTCCAGGTCGCCGATGCGCCGGTCGGAGCTGGTCTGGCTGCTGACGGCCGCAGGGGCCGCAGCTGGGGCAGGCGTCTGCGCCATGGCCAGAGAAGCGATCCCCAGACAGGCTGACAGAACGAGCAGCTTGATTCCACGAAGAGACATAAGAATTTCGACTCCCTGAGAGATGGATAGACCCGGAGGTCCCACCCGGTGGCGATCCTGCTGCCAGCGGGCGCGCAACACACGTAGAAGCCAGCCGTGGGACGCAGTAAATCTGCAATCCGCCGCTGGCAAAGGCAATGACAACGAAGGGCGAACTTGAGTCCGCCATGGAGCTTGAGTGGTGCCAGAATTTCACGCTTTCCATAAGGAACTCATGAAGAACGTAAGGAACCCGTGAGGATCGGGCCGCAATGCACTGGGAAAATCACGGAAACTGTGGTTAGTTTTTTAGTTTATTAGAGTCATGAAGCCCAAAAGTCTGTCCTGTCTGTTTCCTCTCGCCCTCCAATACGCACAAGCGGCTTTGATTGAGAACTTTTAACCGCTCCAACTTGCCGCCAGCGTGGCATTTTTGCGGCAGGAAAATTGGCCGGGGCTGTGGTACCCTGCGCTCACTGGCCTTTCCCCGGCCAAAGTTGAAGGAGGTTGAAGATGGCAGACAAAGGGATTGAGCAGGGACTCTCACGGCGCAGTTTTCTGAAAACCGGCGTGGCCGCAGGCGCTCTGGCTGGCGTGGGCCATTTGGCCGAAGCCACGGAAGCCAAGAAGGCCACCGATGTGGTGGTGCTGGGCCGCAGCGGCATCCAGGCCACGCGGCTGGCCTTCGGCACCGGCTCGCGCGGTGGCCTGGTGCAGCAGCAGCTGGGCCAGGAAGGCTTCAACAAGCTGGTGCGCCACGCTTACGATTCGGGCGTGCGCTTCTTTGAGACTTCGGAGACGTATGGCGTTTCGCCCCAGATGCTGGGCATCGCGCTGAAGGGGTTGCCGCGCGAGAGCTACACGCTGATGAACAAGGTGACCACGCGTCCCAATCCGGAAGTCGATCCGCACGCGAAACTCGAAGAGCTGCGCAAGTATGCGCAGGCCGAGTACTTCGACATCATGCTCCTGCACGTGCAGCACACCGCCACCTGGGTGGAAGATTCGAAGCGCTGGCAGGACGCCATCGACGAGGCCCACGAGCGGCAGATCGTCCGAGCCCGCGGCGCCTCCATCCACGGGCTGCCCGCGTTGCGCCGCGTGCACGGCCACGACTGGATGCAGGTGGCGCTGCTGCGCACCAACCACACCGGCCAAGTGATGGACGCTGAAAACTGGGATGCGCGCGTCTCCGACAACTTCGACGACGTGGTGCGCAACATCCAGCTGGCCAAGCAGGCGGGCATCGGGCTGATCGGCATGAAGCTGAATGCGGAAGGCGCCTTTGAGCAGGACGACCGTCGCAAGGCAGTGCGCTTTGCCTTCCGCACCGCAGGCGTGGATGCAGTGACCATGGGCTTCAAGAGCCCGGCAGAGATCGACGAAGCCATCGAGAACATCAACCTCGCGCTGGCGTAAAGCGCACCAGAACAGCCCGAGTACCCCGTTCCTGTTGCGTTACCTGCAGACAGGGGTGGGAGCAAGGACACCGACGGCAGCCAGGTGCCGGAAAGACGCAAGATGAAGAAGAAGACGGCAACACCGGCTGCGATGAGCGTAGGGGATTTTCTCCAGGCAGTCGAGGCCGCGCTGACGCCGCTGGCCCATCCCCAGCGTGCCGCAGAGATGAAGGCCTACATGCGCGGGCAGTTCGAGTATCTGGGCATCGGCACGCCGGATCGCCGCACAGCGTTGAAGGCTGTGCATACAGTCTACAAACCTGCTCACGCTGCCGAGGTGCGCCAGGCCGCGGAGGCGCTGTGGGCGCGCCCGGAACGCGAGTATCAGTACGCGGCCATAGGTTTGCTCGACCGCCAAACCACACTGCTCGAACTGGCCGACGTGGAATGGCTCCTGGAGCTGGTGCAGCAGAAGTCGTGGTGGGACACAGTGGACGCGCTGGCCAAGGTGGTGGGAGCGGTGGTGCGCCGCAGCGGCGCCAAGGGGCAGCGGCGCATGGATCAGGCGCTTCGGCATTCAAGCCTGTGGGTGCGGCGGATTGCCCTACTGCACCAGTTGGGCTGGAGGGAAGCTACCGACACGGTGCGGCTCTTTGGCTACGCGTTGCGGCTGGCAGAGGAGAAGGATTTCTTCATCCGCAAGGCCATCGGCTGGGCGCTGCGCGACTATGCGTGGCACGATTGGCGTGCTGTGGACGGCTTCCTCCGCGAGCACGGCGCAAAGCTCGCGCCGTTGAGCGTGCGCGAGGCTGCCAAGAATATGGCCAAGCTGAAAGCCGGTCGCGGCCAGCGCAACTGATCTACATGCGCGCAAAGAACTTTTCCATCTGATAGCGCACAAAGGCCGGCAGCGCTTCGATGAGCGCACGGCGCCGCATCTCGCGATAGCCGATGCGGCCCACGCCGTAGTCGCAGAGCAGTTGCCGTGCCGCCTTGCTCCGCTGCGCAAAGCGCACCACGCTGTCCATCAAACGGGGTTCGCTCATCAACCGCTGTTGCAGGTGCACGGACTTGCGCAACTCGTAGCCCAGTTCCGCCTCGCAGGCGCGATCGTAGCGGCCGAGGCTCACGGCGCTCACATTGCCGGCCGCAAGCGCAGCCCGCGCAGCCCGGCCCGCCAGCTCGCCGCTCACCATGGCGTAGTAGATGCCCTCGGCGGTGAAGCCGTTCACAAAGCCCGCGGCATCGCCAGCCAGCAGCACGCGATCGGTGGAAAGCTTGTCGAGCGGCCCGCCCACCGGCAGCACCCAGGGATGAAAGTTCTCCTTCTGCGATGCGCCCTGCACCACGCCGCGCTCCTTGAGCATCGCCAGAAACTCATCGTGCAGCGCGACAGGCTTTTCCGCGATGTGCGCACGCATGTAATCCAGCCGGTAGCCGATGCCGAAGTTGGCGTGCGTGGCCTTGGGAAACAGATACCCATAGCCGTAGGCTCCGCCGCGTCCGTAGTAGACGTACATCGTGTCCTGCTCCAACTGGAGCGCGCTCTGCGGGCTCTCCTCGGTGCCATCCATGGCCAGCTTATCCGGCGGCCACGGCCCGCGCAGGCCCGACTGCACCGCAATCACGCTGTTCACGCCATCGGCGCCAATCGCCATCCTGGCGGTGAAGACTTCGCCCGCAGTGGAGGTGATGCGCACGCCATCGGTGAGCACTTCGAGCTTGGAAACCGTCACCGCTTCGCGCAGTTCCACACCGCCAGCCACTACATGCCGGATCAAGGCATGGTCAAACTCGATGCGGCGGATCATGGCGTAGAGCGGCTCGCGCGCTGCGAACTCCACGCTCTGGCCCGAGGGCGCTTCAAAGACCAAGCGGTGGACGTAGTTGGTGGGCACACTGCGCATCACCTCGGCCAGATACGGCAAGCGGGTGTAGGCGCGGCAACTGATGCCGCCGCCGCAGGGCTTGAGGCGCGGAAAGCGGGCGCGATCCAGGATGCACACACGCAAGCCTGCGCCCATCAGATTGGCCGCGGCCACAGCTCCGGATGGGCCTCCGCCCACAATCAACACGTCATATTGCATAAGGTCACGATCGCTCGGGGAAAGTCCTGCTTCGAAGATGAGTATAGCGGGTGCAGAGCGCAGCGGTAGCGCTTACTCCGCTGCCTTCTGCGGCGGGAAGATGCGCACGCGCTCCACGCGGCGGTCGGTGGACTCCACAACCTCCAGGCGCAGGCCGGCCTCTTCCAGCACCACCACTTCGCCGGCATGGGGAATGCGTCCCTCGGCCTCGCTGACCAGGCCGCCGAGGGTGGCGGCTTCATACTCCTCGCCCAACTGGACGGGCTCGCCAAACAGCTCGGCCAGCCGGTCGACGGGCAAGCTGCCGGGCGCCAGCCAGGAGCCGGCCGGCTCCCGCAGCGGAGCCTCTGCCCCACTCTCGTCGTCGTGCTCGTCTTCGATCTCGCCCACGATCTGCTCCAGCAGATCTTCAATGGTGACCACCCCTGCCACGCCGCCATACTCGTCGATGACCACGCGCATGTGCTGCTTTTCGCGCTGCATCTCGCGCAGCAGCTCGTAGCCGCGCTTAGTCTCGGGCACAAACTCGGCAGGGCGCTGGATGCTGGCCACGGTGCGGGTTTGGGCTTCGTCGTCGGAGATCTGCAACAGGTCGTGCGCAAAGGCAATGCCCGTTACCTGATCGAGCACGCCCACATACACCGGCACGCGCGAGTAGCCGTGCTCCTTGAGCAGTTCCAGAAACTGTTCCAGCGTCGTGTTGGCCTCCACAGCAAAGACCGCAGGCCGGGGCGTCATCACCTCGCGCACCAGCTTGTCGCCAAACTCCACCGCGCCCCGCACCAGGTCGCTGTCGCCAGCTTCCAGAATGCCCTCCTCTTCGCCGGCTTCGATCAGATCTTCCACATCCGCCGCGGTCTCATCCTGCTGGCCGGCGGGCTCTGCGGAGAGCGAGGCCACGCCCAGGAAGATGCGTACCAGCACGCTGAAAGGCGTGACCGACCAGACCAGCAGGCGGATGGGCCAGATGAGCGCCGCAGCCCACCGGCCGCGGGTGCGATTGAAAAGCATGGAGGGCAAAAGCTGGGCGCAGAAGACGATCACCAGTAGCACACCGAGCACGGCCTGCAGCACTTCGCCCACCGTGGGCCGGCCCATCTGCGGGCCACGATCGAAGAGCACCGCGGCAAAGACCAGCGCCAGCATGCCGATGGAAAGCTGCTCCAAAAGCGCGGCGCACAGCATGGCATGCTCGCGGCCCAATCCCAGGCGCGGCTCTACCAGCTCTTCCCAGGCATCCAGATTGTCCTGTTCTTCGCGGGGCAGGATCTTGCCATAATCGCGGCAGACGCGGCGCATGTACGCGCCCAGCGTGGCCACCGCGGCCAGCAGCGCCACCAGGGCCAGCGTCGGGGCGTTCATCGCCCGCGCCTCGCCGGACGCGCAGGCTTGCTGGCTGCAGGTTTTTTCTGTCCGGGTCTGTCGGGCGCTGACTTTTTCATGGCCGTCTTGCCGGCCGCCGCGGTCTTCCCTGCCCTTTCGATCAAGCCCACGGGCAGACGCAGCTTCTGGCGCAGGGTACGTTCGCGGCGCGCCATCTGGCCTTCATCGGCTTCGTGGTCGTAGCCGGCCAGGTGCAGCAGCCCATGCAGCAGGAGGATCTTGAGCTCACAACTGAGCGCGTGGCCCTGTTCGCGCGCCTGCTGGAGCGCGGTGGGAACGCTGATGGCCAGATCGCCGGCAATCTCAGCGCCCACAAATCCGCTTTCAGCGGGAAAGCTGAGCACGTCGGTAGCCTTGTCTTTGCCGCGAAACTGGCGATTGAGGCGGCGGATGGCCTTGTCGGTGGTCAGCAGAACGCTGACCTGGCCACGCAACCGCACCGCCTGCTGGGCCGCGCGGAGAAAACGCGCCAGGGTGCGCACTGTGGGCACGCGCTCTTTCCAAGGAATAGAGCTGGGGATCGTGGAGGATGGGGAATGCGGCGCAACCGCGCCTTCCGACGTGGTATCGGCCTTGCGCGCCTTCGCTGCGCCTAGATCGGGATCGAGCAGGATCATCGTTCGCCGGACGTCAACCTCCATCTCCGCCCGTCTCTGTGTCCATCGTACACGAATTCCGAATCGCTTCCGCCCCCGGATGGCGTCAAGACTTGGGAAGCGCAATGGCGCGGCCCGCGGCCACTTCGCCGATCAGCCACTCGATCCGCTCCTGCATGCG
>Ga0371490_1000194_pt1 | contig 52364 bp, 46 predicted proteins | sample MB2SIPfraction_FD_207959 | JGI IMG/M metagenome (GOLD analysis project Ga0371490, IMG submission 207959) | Lab enriched peat soil microbial communities from McLean, Ithaca, NY, United States - MB28FN SIP fraction | ecosystem: Environmental > Terrestrial > Soil > Wetlands > Peat | place: USA... | reverse complement strand
TTTGCATGACTGTCGCCAAGATCGATTTCCACGGTTATGCCGTCTCCTGGTACGGGGAGGTTGCGAGCAGCTCGCGCACGTAAGCTAGTGAAGCCTTCGCCTTCACGTCGGCATTATCGGTGAAGCAGAGGTCGATGCACCACCAGTGGATCCGATCTGCGATGGGTGCCAGTTCAGCGATCAGCGCGGGAAAGTCGACTAGACCCTGGCCGAGGGGGGTGTGAGCGCTCGTGTCCTCATCGTGCAAGGTCCCGTCGGAGTCAGCGAGATGCAGGTGTCTGATGTAGGGCAAAAGACGCTTTGCATAGCTTTGGACGCTTTCGACCAGCTCTGGGTCGCGTCCTTGTCTTGCGCCTGCGACGCCTCCTGTGTAGGCGTGCGACGAGTCGAACAAGATGCCGAAGCCGGCATCGTCAATGGTTGACGCCACGCCTGCCACCTCGCTTGGGCGATTCAACCAGAAGCCCGGTTCGAACTCCCACACCAGTGTCACTCCAGACCTCGTGCACAGCTTGGCGGCCGCTTTCCAGTTCTCCACCAAGTGCTCCATGCAGTGGCGGTATTCCTCCGGAGGCATCTCTTCGGGAGCCGTCACGGTATCGACCCGTAGCAACGGGATCTCGAGCGCTTCGCACACTGCCCGCGCTTTATCGATCTCCAAAAGGTAGGCCGTAGTCGGTACGCGTGCGGGTGGGACATGGTGGAAGTCCGGCGCATAGCCAGAAACTCCCAGACCGAGTCCAGTCAACAAGGAACGAAGCTCATACAGTGCCTTGCCGTCGACCAAGTCGTCTGGGTGCGGATGCGGCCGGAATCCGTTGATCTCGACCCCGTCGAAACCGGCATCGGCGGCGTATTCACACACCCGGTGAAAGGCCCAAGGGTGTGCCTGGTATGGCCCAAACGCAAACGCCCAGCTACCAACCGATATTCGCGGCGGCGCAACCGACCACGGTGCCGGTTGGCAAGATGCCGCGTTCCCCAACGTACTCATGGCCCCGCTTTCCTGGCTTGTGCTCACCCGACGACTGCCTCAGTCGCGTTACTTGATCTTCAGCGAAAATCATCCTCTCGTTGGGGCACTGCGTCTTGGAGGAAGGGGGAGAGTTCTTGGAAAATCCTGCTACCGGTCAAGAAACGGCTCAATCAGGTTCGGGCAGCGACCCAGCTCAGCGTGCCGAACGCCATCGCCCACTCCGCCCCGTGCTCGGTGCTCATCGTCAACACGACCTGATGGCTCGAGCGCGACCACCGGTTCTTTGCCGGGCATCGTGACGGGATGCAGGCACCGGTCCTTCGGCGGCTCGCGCGTCCAGGACCTTCCGGGCGCTCGCGTCCAGGACCGCGCGGGCGCCCTATTCGGGCCTAGTTTTGACTCTTGCCCGAGAACGGTTGCGCCGGGAGCTCCGGGGCGAGCCACCGCCCGAGGGCCGTGTCACCCCAGTAGTCCCGGAAATAGTCCTCCCAGTGATAGAAGGACCTGAGGAGACGGCTGGTGGGGTGCCGCACCATCAAGGGGTGGACACGGGTGGGAGCGGACTCGGCCCACAGCGCCATGTGGAGGGCCAAGGCACCCGGACCCTGGCTGTACCAGGGCCACATGGCGTCCGCGAAGGGCGAGGTCCTGGTGCGGTAGGCCTTGTCCGGAAGATCCTTGAGCAGCGCCGTCACGTCGAAGGTCTCCTCTGTCTCGTGAGACCGGAAACTCTCGATCAGAGATGCGATGATCCCCGCCGCCTCGGAAGGGCGCTGGCGATAAGCGTCGTCCGGCGACGCTCCTTTGATCAGCGTGTCCCACCTTTGTTGCAGCTCGGCGCGCCGGCGGCACCCCTCACGTATCCGGGCGGCCAAGGGCGCACCGTCCGGCACGGCTTCCAACAGGGGGCACAAGACGCCCCCGAGGACCGAATCGTGGATGGTGATCGCAGCGTCCAGCCGATGGGCCGCCTCTGCCCGCTCCGAAGCGCTCCGGGCAGAGGCTGACTCCTCGATGATCGCCTCCACCGTCGCGTCGTAACCCGCGAGGAGGTCTCGTACCGATGGCGGCGATGCGACTGCTTGGTGTTTGAGGAGGTCCACCTGCTGTGCTCGTGGCGACCTGGATCTGATTGGAACACCGGACCATCCCCGATGGGCGTCACTCCAGTCGTACCACCGGTCCCAGTTGCGGTAGAGCTTGCGCAACGGCGCCGATCGCGGATGCTTCAGCGTCGCGGCGTGAGCTCTGGTGGGCGCCTGCTCGGCCGCCATCGCCATCCTCGCCGCGACCACGTCGGGCCCGAGGCTTCCCGCGGCGAGCTCCAACAAGTCGCTCACCTCGGTGGTCTCGTGGTGGACGTGGGCGCTGAAACTGCGTCCGAGGCCCTCCAGGATCCGCTCGATCTCCTCTCCGGAGACTGGATACACGTCCTGCGCGGCGACGTTGTGGCTGGCCGCCTCGAAACGGCCCAGCAGCTCGGCGCGCTCCTCACAGCCTTGCCGGAGCCGGTCGGCGACCGCTCGGCCGCCGGGAAGGTCCCCGAGCAATGGACACAGCGCTGACACGACCACCGCGTCGTGCACCGAGATCGAGGGCCGCAAGGTGTTGTGCAGGACCCGGACGCGGCCGCTACCGGTGGTGGACTCGAGCGCCTCGCGAAACGCATCCTCCACTTCGCTGTCGTATCCGGCCAGCAGATCCCTCAGCGACGTCTGGTTCGATTGCAACGTGAGCCTCCCCTCCGTGTACTGGTCGCCCTCCGTGTACTGAGCGGTTGCGATACGAGCAGCCGCACCTGGGTCGTCGAGCGGGCCGCCCGGAGTCCCGGTGTGCTCCACCCGGCGGGGTTGCGAGACGGTGGGCTCCGAACGCGCTCGCTGCTGCACCTCCGGGCCGGGCGCTTCATCTCCCTGTTTCGAGTTGAAGCCGTGATCATCGGGGACGTTCATGGTGAACTCCTCCTCCCGGCGCCGTTTGGTCTTCCGATCGACGTCACCGAGCCGATACCACGAATTATGGGTTGAGGTTCGCCCGACTGTTAGGGCCGAATTCCCCTTGCCGGGAAGACAGGGGCGTGGTCTCGGCGCCACAGGTCTTCGGCCGCGCTCCTCGAGCCACGGCTGTGACTTGCCGGCTCGGGCGAATCGGGGTCGACTGGGCTCGGTGAAACGGATCCACTGATGGCCCGAGCAGAGCGCGAGCGGCGCGAAGGGGGCACCGCCAGCCTCTCGGAGCGGCGCTGGCTCCTGCTCGCAGCGACCGCCATCGGGGCCTTCATGGCTCCCTTCGACGGCAGTGTCGTCGCCGTCGCCCTGCCCAAGATCGGGCCGGCCCTGCGCCTCAGCTTCGTCGGGGCACTCTGGGTGCAGCTCAGCTACCTGCTCGTGCTCACCGTCGCCCTCATCCCTGCGGGACGCCTCGCCGACGCCTGGGGGGGTCTGCGCCTGTACCGGATCGGTCTGGTCGTCTTCGCGCTCGCATCGGCCGCCGCCGGAGCAGCAACTTCGCCGGCGTGGCTCCTCGCCGCACGCTGCGCCCAGGGTCTCGGAGCGGCTCTGCTGGCGGCGACAGCGACGGCGCTCGTCACCGAGGCCTTTCCCGGGGCTGAACGCGGCAAGGCTCTCGGCCTCAACGTCACCGCCGTCTATCTCGGTCTCGCCCTGGGGCCGGCGCTCGGCGGGCTCCTCACCGAGCAGGTCGGCTGGCGGTCGATCTTCTATGTCAATGTCCCGGTGGCCGCGGCAAGCCTCGTTCTGGGCTGGCGTCTCACCAGTGAGCGGCACGCCGAGCACCACAGGGCGACACCGGCTGGTCTCGACCTGCCCGGGGTCGGGCTGTTCGTCGGCGCGCTCGCGGCCGAGATGGCGGGGGTCAGCCTTGCTCCCCTCTGGGGCTGGACCGCGGTCTCGTCCCTGGCTCTCTTGGCCGGTGGCGCAGCCGGCGTCGTCGCCCTGGTGGCGTACGAGTCCAGGCGCTCCGAGCCGTTTCTCGACGTCGGGCTGTTCCGGCGCAGCCGGCTCTTCGCGACGGCCAATCTCGCCGCTCTTGCCAACTACATGGCCTTCGCCGCGGTCACGGTGCTCACCTCGGTGTTCTTGGAGGTGGTGAGCGGCCGGAGCCCCGAGCAGGCCGGACTCCTCCTCATCGCCGCGCCGACAGCCATGGTCGCGCTCTCGTGGCTGGCGGGACGTGCCTCGGACGTGGTCGGTTCTCGCTGGCTGGCCAGTGGGGGCATGGCCGTCATCGGTGCCGGCCTGTTCATGCTCTCGCAGCTTCCTGCCCGGCCAAGCATGGCTCGGCTGATCGGCGATCTTGTCGTGGTCGGGGTGGGCATGGCGGCCTTCAGCTCTCCCAACACCTCGGCCGTGATGGGATCGGTGCCGCGCGCCCAACTGGGGGTCGCCTCCGGCATCCTCGGGACGATGCGCTTTCTCGGCCAGACCCTTTCCATCGGGGTTCTCGGGGCGCTCGCCACCTCTCGCCTCGGGGCCGGCGGCCAGGCCGTGCTGTTCACCGGGCAAGGACGGGGCGCAGCTGCGGCATCGGCCTATGTGGCCGGCTATCACCTGGCGATGGTGGCCGGTGCGGGCATCGCGCTCCTCGGTGCCATCGCCTCCCTCACCCGCCCCGGCCACGGCAAGGTCCTCGGTCCCGCCTCCGGCCAAGTGTGACCTAGGCAGCTCGCCGGACAGGTAGCGGCGCCCGACCGCCGCCTGAGGCGGTACCGCCCGGACCTCTCAGTGACGCGGGACGGCGAAGGACCAGACAAGGACGAAATAGCAGGCTGTCGCGACCACGACCATGGCGTGCCAGACCTCGTGGTAGCCGAACACGTCCGGGCGGGGGTCCGGCCACCTCGTGGCGAGGACCCCGGCGCCGGCGGTGTAGAGGAACCCCATCAAGGCGAACAGGGCGAGCTGCGGGGCGCTCAGGGCATGGATCGCCTCGGGGAGGGTGACCATGGGGAGCCACCCGAGCAACAGGTACGACACCGAGGTGAGACGGCGGGTCGCCTCGAAATTGATGGCCGTGCTCAGCACGTCGGCACCCGCCCAGAACCAGCCGACCGCGAGCACGACGAGAGACACCTGGCCGGGGACGCAGAGCAGGCAGTACGGCGTTATGCAGGCCGCGATGTACACGGGGATCATGGCGTAGTCGAGCTGGCGCAGGCGCTGGAGGGCGACGGGAGACCACGAGCCCAGGTGGTAGGTGGCGCTGGCGGCGTACATTCCGACGAGCGCGACTGCGTACACGCCCACGCCTCCACCGGCGCCGCCTCGCCAGACGAGGACGGCGCAGGCGGGCAGTGCCACGACGAGCGCCCCGAAGTGCACGAGACCCCGCGCCCGGGGCGCCTCTCCGGTTCCGGAGGGACGCAGCCGGCGATCTGCTGACCGCGTCGGCCGGGCAGCCTCGTCACTCACAGCTTCATGGTCCTCGATCTGGGCGCTCCTGGCCAGCCCAAAGGGGCGGCTTGGCGCCACTCGCGGTGATGTCGTCCGCGGGTGATCACAGGGGTGAAGACGCCCAAGTCTGCGAAGGCCACGTCCGATAAGACAACGAGAGGAAGTCCTCGCGACCGGCCATTCGACCCCAAGAGGGCCCTGCCGAGCGACTTGCCGAATCTCGCTGGAAAGGGTCGCGTGTGATCGACCGAACTTGCCTCGCGAACGCGGTCGTCGACGACGGCGGGCCCCAGCTGGGCGCCTGCGAGCGCGACGGCGAAGCCCGCCTGCAGGCACTCCTCTCGTCACTCGACGACCTCGTGTTCGAGCTCGACGAGAACGGGACCTACCTCGGGATCTGGATCGTCAATGACGCCCTGCTGGCAGCGCCGCGAAACGAGCTCCTCGGCCGAACAGTGCGTGAGGTGACCAACGAGGAGATCGGGCTCAGGCTCGAGCAGATCATCAGCCATGTCCTCGAGACCGGCCACCCCGAGACCTGGGAGTACCGCCTCGGGGTTCCGGCAGGCATACGGTGGTTCCAGGTCAGGCTCGCCCCGATCGCCAGGGGCGAGGAGTCTTCGAGGACGGTCTGCCTCCTGGTTCGCGACATCACCGAGCAGAAGGACGCCGAGCAGGAGATATCGAGGCTCCTGTCGCGCGAGCAGCTTCTGACGCGGTTGTCCGAGGCGCTGCCGATCGGCCTGTTCGAGATCGACATGGCCGGCCGTATCCGCTTCACCAACGACCTCATGCGCCCGATCATGGGTGACTTGCGCACCGCCACCGTGGAAGGCCTGAGGTCATCTGCCCTCACCGAGGAACGACCGGCGCTCGAGGACGCGCTCGCGGCCGCCTATGGCGGTCGCCCGGTCGACGACGTCGAGATGAGACTCTGCCTGCGGCCAACCGGGGCGCCGCTGGCCTCCGGCACCGAGCGAGTGTGCTCACTGAGCCTGCGACCCCTGACCGACACGGCCGGGGTGATCACCGGCGTCGTCGGATGCCTGAGCGACGTGACAGAGCACGTCCAGCTTCGCCGTGAGCTCGAGGTGATGGCCTCGGTCGACATGCTCACCTCATGTCTCAACCGGGAGGCCTCGCTGAAACTGCTCGAGCGCACCAGTGCCACTCCGCAGGCACCTGGGACGGGAAACGCCGTCATCTTCGTCGACCTCGACCACTTCAAGTCGGTCAACGACCGGCTCGGTCACGCGGCCGGTGACCGGCTCCTGCGGGAGACGGCCGAGCGCCTGCGGGGCGCGACGCGCAGGGGCGACTCCGTCGGGCGCGTCGGCGGCGACGAGTTCATCGTCATATGCCCCTGCGTCCAGAGCTCCTCCCAGGCGATCAGGATCGCCGAGCGCGTGGCTGCATCGACCACGGCCACCTTCGATGTCGGGACGGCGGTGGTCGAGCTGCGGACGAGCGTCGGGGTCGCCTGGACGGACGAAGCTCTCGATGCCGACGCCTTCATCGCCCGGGCAGACTGCGCCATGTACGAATCGAAACGGATGTCTCGCGACGGCGTGACCCTCTTCGCTCCCCGCGCCTCGGGCGCCAGGTCACCGCGGCGGATCCACGAGCCGCGAGTGAACTGAGCTGCCATTACCGCACGCCCGGTGTCCGCCTCGTCGTTCGCCTCGCGTTGGGCGAGCCCTAGGCTCTGTTCTCGTGCCCACTCGAACCGGCCCCATCAAGATCCGCCACCATCTCGCTCGTGTCGTCAGCCTCAAAGGTCTCGTCGGCGAGGTGAAAGCAGTCGAAGGTTTTAACGCCAAGCTGGCCGTGGTCCTCACGCGAGGTGTCGGGTCAATGGCGTGCGCCTATCTGTTCGGCCTGATCGCACTTGTGAGCCTGCCGGCGATCCTGATCCAGGCCGGCGCCCTCAACCGCACCGCCGTGCCGAATTTCCTTACGAAGCCCGGCCTTATCTTGATCGTCGCCTGGGTGGCTCAGACCTTTCTGCAGCTGGTGCTGCTGAGCGTCATCATGGTCGGCCAGTCCGTGCAGGGCGCGGCCTCCGATGCCCGAGCCGAGAAGGAGTTCTCCGATACCGAGTTCATCATGGACCAGGTCAACGAACACACAGATGGAGGCCTGAAGCTCCTCCTCGACCGGCTCGAAGCCATCGAGTCCAGACTGCCGCCGGCCATGTCTTGACTCTGGGCGGTAACTCCACCGCCCCGCGACCCGGCCGTAGGTCGTTTCCCTCGGGGCGCGAGTGCTCCTCGTCACAGCTGGCTTTGACTGGGCCGTCATAGTTGGGACAATGTCGCTATGGCATGGTCCGCGCCGCTGTATCGCGTCTACGAGCGGCGCCTGTTCAATTCGCTCCAGCCCGACAGTCTCCCCGCCCACCTCGGCGTGATCCTCGACGGCCATCGCCGCTTCGCACGAGCGGAGGGTCTGTCCGACTACACCACGAGCTACCGCACTGGCATGGCCAAGCTGGGCGAGCTCCTCGTCTGGAGCGCCCAGTTGCGGCTGCCGGCGGTGACGGCCTGGGTCCTCTCGACCGACAACCTGCAACGGCCTCGCGAGGAGCTGGATCCCTACTTCGACGTGCTGATCGAGCTCCTCGAGGACCTGCCCCGGTTGGCGACCGCACTCGGCTGCTCGGTTCGGGTCATCGGTAGCCTGGAACTTCTGCCCGAGCGTCTCTCGGCCGCGGCCGCGCGAGCCGAGGCGGCCGCGGCGAGCTCTTCGCCCTCGTGGCACTTCAACCTGGCCCTCGGATACGGGGGTCGTGACGAGATAGTGGACGCGTGCAGGTCCCTCATCTCGAAACTTGCCGCAGATGGCGTCCCCGCTTCGGAGATCGCCGACCACATCGATGCCGCCGGACTCTCGACGCATGTCTACATGGCAGGTTTGCCGGATCCCGATCTCGTGATCAGGACGAGCGGGGAGGCGCGGCTGTCGGGTTTCTTGTTGTGGCAGGCGGCCTACGCCGAGTGCGTCTTCGTGGACCCGTACTGGCCAGAATTCCGCCGCGTCGACTTCTTGCGAGCTTTGCGCGACTTCGCGCGCCGGGAGCGACGATTCGGCAGATGAGACCCCACCTCGAGGCCAGCCGGAGGTAGCTCTTGCGCTGACAGCGCCCGGCCCCTGTGAGCCTGGGCCCCGTGGTGGCCTGAACTAGGGTCACATTGTCATGACAGTCACGGCGCGGACAGGTGCGCAGAGCCGTCGCGACTCAAGGTGGCATCCGCCAGTGGTAGTGCTGGTTGTGGGCGCGATAGTTGTGGCGCAGTTCTTGTTGGTGCTCATGTTCGCCTGGTCGTCCTCGCGGGCGGCGCCCCACGATCTGCCCCTCGCCGTCAGCGGTCCCTCCGCCGCCACGCAAGGACTGGCCCGGGGCCTCCAGCGGTCCCAGCCAGGCGCGTTCACCGTGACGGTCCTGTCCGACGAAACGGCGGCCCGCGAGGCGGTCATCGACCGGCAGGTCTATGCCGCTGTGTCTCTGTCCGGCGCTGGCGCCACTGTCTATACGGCCTCAGCCTCGAGCCCGGCCCTCGCCCAGATGCTGACCCAAGACCTGCCCGCCGCGATCGAACACGTCCTCCCCCGTCTCGCCGTGACCGTGACCGACCTGGCGCCGAACCCCGTCGACGACCCCAAGGGGACGGCGATCGCCAGCACCTTGATCCCCCTGACGATGACCTCGATCGCTGCCGGTGCCGTCATCGGGCTTCTGGCGCGCGAGCGGCGCACACGCCTTGTCGTACTGGTCGCCTACGCCGTTCTCGCCGGTCTTTTCGCTAATGTCGCCCTGCAAGCCATGCTCGGCGGGCTGACCGGCCCATGGTTGTCCAACGAGCTGGTGATCACCCTCGGCGCCGGGGCGATAGCCGCGACCGCCTGCGGACTGTCTGCCACCGCCAGGATCGTGGGACTCCTCGTCGCCCTTTTGGTGGTGTGGTTCTTCGGCTTCGCATTCTCAGGCGTGACCAGCGCCTGGCAGCTCATGCCCACCCCATGGGGACAGCTCGCCCAGTATCTACCGGTCGGGGCCACCAACACGGGCCTGCGGTCGGTCGCATTCTTCGATGGCGCCAGGGCCACAGGATCGCTGGTGGTACTTGGCGCATGGGCGCTTTTCGGGATCGCGCTCGCGTCGTTCCGACGCTCTCCTCACCGGGCCAGTTCGGCCGGGAACGCGCAGGCCCCCGACGCTGCCAGGTAGACGAGATCCCGGCAGCAGCCGGGCCTACCGGCGCGCCAAAGGGGGGTCGCAAGTCTGTCCGCCCCTCGGTCCGACGGCTTTTCGGAAACGGGTCCGGCCGGGCTACCCGCTCAGCCCAGAGGTCACGAGGCCGAACGTCTCGCTCTCGTGCTTGCCATTTACCGAGTAGGAGAAGGTGGCCTTGGCATAGAGCGGGCCGTACTTCTTCGTCTGGGTCACGTCCCACAGGGTGATCTTCGCTGGGTACGTGTGGAAATGACCCGCGGCACAGTTCGGCGAGCAGTCGTTCTGATAGAGATCGCCCGTCCCGGACGCGGTCTTGGCACCCCAGCTCGACCATATGACCTTCATCCAGGACGCATTGGCGTCTGCGCAAGACAGGAGATAGTTCCCCGGCTTGGTCTCCGGATGACCCAGGCATGTCAGGACTCGAGGGGTCGTCTTGGCGGCGAGGGCGGGCCCCGAGGAGGCTCCCGACGGTTCGCGGCCCGCGGCGGCGGCGCCCGCCGACAGGAGCAGGGCGACGGCAACCACCCCGCCGAAGATCGATACCGTGATACTTCTCATCGCGTTCCTTCCTCGCCTGTGCCGTGCGGCGTCGCTCCGGTGACGATATCGCCAGGCCTATCCAAGAGCACGCCCCCCGATCTGGCTGCCGACGTCCCCGGGTCCGCGCCGAGCCGGTCGGGAAACAGGAGCCGACCGCGACCGGGTCGAGCTGCCCCATTGCGGCCTGTGGGCGGATCTCCGGCAAATCCCGCAATCGCGGGATGCTTCGGCGGTGGGGAAGGTACAGGATGGCAAGGAAAGGTAACTGTCCAGGCGAGAAAGGGTGATCGTGTCCAAATCCGCACCACTGTCTCGTGCAGGCAACCATGCCTTCGTCAGGTCCAGCCCAGAGCCACAGCACCACGAGTCCCAGTAGAAGGAGAGACCATGCCCGACGAGAACCAGAAGGACCAGAAGGACCAGAAGGACAACAAAGATAAGGACAAGGGCGACGGACTCAGCGTCTATGTCGCCGTCTACGACAGCAAGGACGCCGCGCTGGCTGACCTCGATGCCATCGAGCATCTCCACGAGGACTATCTCGTCGGGACCTACGACGCGGCCGTCGTCGACCAAGAGAACGGCAAGCCCCACGTCGTCAAGCGGATGGACCGTCCCTCCATACGCGTCATCCCCGAGGTGCTCGGCTTCGGCAAGCTGAGTCGCAAGGAGCTCCACGAAGCGGCAGAGGAGCTCGCCGCCAACGAGGCAGGGTTGATCGTGGTCGGAGAGGTGACCTTGGAGAAGGCCTTCGACGTGGCCGTCACCCGTGCGAGCAAGACCCTCAAGAGCGTCTTCGACGGAACGACTGATGAGCTCGCGCAGGAGATGAAGCAAGCGGTCCACGGTTAGCCCGAGCCTCAACAAGCAACCCCATCATCCCCTGGACGGTTCTGGCGGGTCCCAGGAGGTAGCCACACGAGGTGCTCCCACCTCCTGGGACCCGACCAGACATCCGTCGAGTGCTCGAGCCTCGTGCGCCACCCTTCGCGCCTCTTGCAGCGGGACCGGCGTCCGGGCAGCCGGAGTCGACGAGGCGAGCACGACCTGGGCGGCGATCTCCGGGCCCGTGCGCCACCCGGCGTGGGCGACGAGCGGGCGAACGCCGCTGCGTGTGCACACCCAGAAGGCGACACAGCGATCATCCATCCACAGCGGCGCCGTGGCGCCGCGGCGCAGTTCCGGCTCGTTGCCGACGGCGATGAGCGGGCGGCGGGTCACACCTACTGTCGGCAAGCCGACGACAGCGCCGAGGTGTACCGCCAGCCCTGCACCGCGAGGATGATCGAGCCCCGTCGCATCGACGAGCAATAGTTCGGGACGGGTGTCGAGGGCCGCCAGCGCGGCGGCGAGGATTGGCCCTTCCCTGCGCGCCAGGAGCCCCGGCACGTACGGGGACGGTACGCAATCGGCTACGAAACTCTGGGCAACGACGTCGTCGGCCTGTCTCGGTCGACCCGGCGACGCCGCGCCCTTCAGGTGGTGGTCGGCTCTGCGAGTGCCCCGGCCGAGATCGGCCCGCCACACGACGGCGGCCGCCCACGCCCGGTCACCCGGCTTGCCCGGGCCCGTGCTGGCACGACGATAAGCGACAAAGCAGCCGCCGAGCAGCGGCCGAGAAGTGACCGGCAGCCACGGGCTCGTGACCATCTCGCTCGCCGCCGCAGCGGCAAGCCGCCCCTGGAGCTCGGCGAGTGCCTCGTCGCTCTGGGGCCACGCCCAGCTTCCCGTCGTCACAGCGTGATCTTGACCGATCGCCAACAGGTCCGAGACGCCGCCAGTAGCTACCCTGGGTGCGGTGAAGGGTGACCGCGTGGAGGTCCTTGTCGATGTGGGAGGCGGTATCGAGCGCTTCGAGATCGAGGCGACGCGGGCCGGCAGGCGCGTCGAGGTGGGCAATTCCCGGGGAACGATTGAGGTCACGGAGGTGACCCGCTCCGGCACGCCCGTCCGCACGGCGAGGTTCATGGCCGCCAAGGTGGTGGCGGTGGTCGAGCATCCAGCTCGCGACGACGAGGCTCCAGCCCGACCCGGCCCCAACCCGAAGGACCAGGCGCCCTGAGGGCGCCTCGCTCGGCCTCCTAGGGCCAGAGCCGCTCCAGGGCGGAACGGAACGCCGGGTTCTCCCGGGCGCGGGGCAGGACTCGCTGGACGCGGACGAAGGCGCCGACGCCTGAGATGCGAAGGCGCCTCGCCAGGTAGGCGGCAGCGACGGCGGGGGTGCGCCGTTCGGCTTGCACGCAGTGCACGAGGACTCTCTTGCCCGCATCCCTCCAGGACGTGATCGCCTCGGCCATGTCGGCGAGGAGAAACTCGAGGTTGGGGTTGGCCTCGGGAGCATCCTCGTCGAGGAGGCGAACCTCGACGTGCTGCGGGGCGTGGATCTGGCGGCGCCCGACCCGGCACAGCGACAGGGCGACATCGGCCTCGAGCGTGGCGGCGCCGCTCCAGTTCGCAAGGACGACGCCGTCGTCGTCCTCGAGCGTCCTGGCCATAGGAGCAGCCGGGAAGGCGGTGCCGTAGTAGGCGCTCATGTCCTCGCTCGACGGCCACCCCGTGGTCGGGTTGTCCCTGCCGTGAGAAACGGCGAGCACCGCAAGGCGCACGAGATCCGCCGCCCGGTACGAGGGCCAGCCGTGGAGCAGCGCCTGCCAGGCGACGGGGACGGCCGTCGCTCCCCACCGGGCCCCGAGCAGGGAGCCGGCGATGGCGGCGACGGTGTCGGTGTCGTGCCCGACGCGGACCGCCGTTCGCAGGGCCCCTTGCAGGTGCCGGCACGGCTGCACGGCGGGAATGGGCGTCTGCCAGACCGACGCCAGTGCCGCCTGGAGGGCCGTCACGACATACCCGTTCGGGTTGAAGGACGAAGGCGGCCTCGTCTCGGCCTTCGCGATGGCATCGGCCCAGAGCTCCCGTCTCTCATCGGGAAGAAGGGCCAGCCCGTCTCGCACACCGTCGAGGCGGCTTTGCCGGATCGCCCGGTCGATGCCGACGCACCACAGCACGCAGGCGTCGCCTGCGAGGGGATCGGCGTGAGTGAGCTCGGACACGCTCCTCGCCAGCTCGCTGAGCCGCAAGTCGTCTCCGATGGCAGCGAGCGCCACCGGTCCGGTGCGCATGAGGCTGCCGTTTCCCGCAGCTCGTTTCGGATTGGCCCGGAAGTACTCGGCAGCCTCAACGGCAAGCATCGCGGGTGAAGCGCTCCCCGAGAGCACGGCCTCGGTCTGGCTGCCGACGTCCACGGGCCCGCTGTTGAACCAGTCCAGGAAACGGGAGCCGACCGCGACCGGGTCGAGCTGCCCACTTGCGGCCTCCTCGGCGATGCAGATCGCCATCTGGGTGTCGTCGGTCCACTCGCCCGGCTCCCACCCGAAAGGGCCGCCGCCGATCATGTCGGGGTCCCGCGGGCCGATCAGTTCGAGCTCGTAGCCGGCCCCGAGGGCATCGCCGGCCGCCGATCCCACCATCACGCCGGCAGCCCGGTCGAGTTCGGAGTAGCTCACGTGACGCCCGTTCATGCCGAACCTCCTCAGTCGCCAGGTCCGTCGGTGCCTGCGACAGAGGCCCGCCCGGACGACGACCCCACAGGATAGGGATCGGATGTGACAACGGCGGACTCGGTCGCCGTGGCGGGGATGACACTTCTCCCCGGCCCGTGCCGGGACACGACACGCGGCGACCGGGACGAGGCGCTGATCGACCGCGACGACGGTGAGTGGGAGCGGACCGTCGCCACGGCTGGACAGACAATCGGCAAACCGGCATCCTCGGGGCGACCGAGCTGGCCCGGCGCGCCCGGTGGGTCGGCGTCTGGCTCCAGCTCGAACCGAGGTCCGAACAGGAGGAAGCGCCATGGCCCGGCCCCATACTCTCTTCACCGGTCAATGGGTGGACCTGAGCCTCGAAGAGGTGGCAAAGCGTGCCTCCGGGTGGGGATTCGACGGCCTGGAGATCGCTTGCGACCCGCGCCACTTCGACGCCGACCTCGCCGCCGAGAACGACGCCTACCTCGAGGACCGACGGGCTGTGCTCGAACGCCACGGACTGAAGTGTTGGGCCATCTCGGCCCATTTGATCGGTCAGGCCGTCTGCGACGATCCCATTGACGACCGCCACCGGCAGATCCTGCCCGCCGGAGTCTGGGGTGACGGCGACCCCGAAGGTGTGCGGCGCCGCGCCGCCGCCACGATGGCGAACGCCGCCCGAGCGGCCCGCCGCTTCGGGGTCGGCGTGGTGATCGGATTCACCGGCTCGAGAATCTGGCCCTACGTCTCGATGTTCCCTCCCGTCGCCCCCGACGTCATCGAGGCCGGCTACCGCGACTTCGCTGACCGCTGGCGACCGATCCTCGACGTGTTCGCCGAACAGGGCGTGCGTTTCGCCCTCGAGGTGCACCCGTCCGAGATCGCCTACGACTACTGGACGGCCGTGAAGGCGCTGGAAGCAGTGGAACACCATCCCGCCTTCGGCTTCAACTGGGACCCGTCGCACCTCCTCTGGCAACGCGTCGACGTCAGGGGATTCTTGTGGGACTTCCGCGAGCGCATCTTCCACGTCGACTGCAAGGACACCAAGCTCCAGCTGGACGGCAGGAACGGCGCCCTCGGCTCGCACCTGGCTTGGGGCGATCCGCGTCGCGGCTTCGACTTCGTGTCGGTGGGACGCGGCGACGTGCCCTGGGAAGCCTGTCTCCGTCTGTTGAACGCGATCGGCTACCAGGGACCGATCTCGGTCGAATGGGAAGACGCCGGCATGGACCGCAACGAGGGGGCCAGAGCCAGCCTCGAGTTCTTACGGGGGCTGGACTTCACACCGTCCGACCGCCGTTTCGACGCCGTCTCCGGCGACCCGAATCGCTAAGGCGCGTCTCCGCTCACCCCACGACGCCAGGCCCTGGGGCAGAGTGACCCCGCGCGACCAGGTCAGTGCCCGGCTTGGTCGCTTTCGCTCGAGCGGTCGAGCCCGGCGAACCAACGATCGATCGGTCGCATGCGGTCGGAGGCGTTGAGCACCTGGTGCCACATCGGATACGGCAGCGGCGTCGCCGACGCCCGATCGAGCCGTTCCCGTTCCTCGCCCGCGAGCACCACCTCGGGCGTCGCCAGGGTGTCCCTCAGCTGGGCCTCGGTGCGGGCGCCGACGATCACCGAGGTGACCCCAGGCGTGGCGAGCGAATAGGAGAGCGCGACCTTTGCCGGTGTCGTGCCGCGCGCCTCGGCCACCGAGACGATGGCGTCGATGACGTCGTAGACGTGCTCCCAGTCGGAGATCGGAGGCTCGCCCCAGTCCGAGAGGTGACGTCCCACCGGCGGTGCCGGCGCGTCCCGGCGGTACTTGCCCGTCAGCAGGCCGCCGGCGAGCGGGCTCCAGATGAGGTTGCCGAGTCCTTCCTCGACGCTGGCCGGCAAGAGCTCGTGCTCAGCTTCGCGGTTGAGCACCGAGTAGTAGATCTGCTCGCTCACGAAGCGATCGAAGCCTCGACGCGCGGCGATGCCGAGCGCCTTCATGAGCTGCCAGGCGGCATAGTTGGAGCATCCGAGATAACGCACCTTGCCCGTGCGCACGAGCCCGTCCAGCGCTTCCAAGGTCTCCTCGAGCGGCGTCATGGCGTCCCACTCGTGCACCTGGTAAAGGTCGATCCAGTCCGTGCCCAGGCGGCGCAGGCTCGCCTCGCAGCTTGTGATGATGTGGTGGCGTGACAGCCCGACGTCGTTGGGACCTGGCCCGGAGCGGAACCGGGCCTTGGTGGCGATGAGCAAGTCGTCTCGCCGACCGCTGACGACCTCGCCGAGCGTGGCCTCCGAAGCGCCGCCCGAGTAGACGTCGGCCGTGTCGAACAAGTTCACTCCCGCCTCGAGAGCTATGTCGACGAAGCGACGCGCCTCCGGCGTCTCGAGCTGACCCCAGCGAGCATCCGCGGCAGCACCCCCGAAGTTCGCCGTGCCGAGCGCCATGACCGAGACTTTGAGGCCTGATCTACCGAGAGTCCTGTACTCCATCGCCTTCCTCCGATCGCCCAGTCCGAAGCTGAAGGGCTGGGCCATCTCGCCTGACCTGGGGACGCCCGTGACCTCCGGCAACCAGGCTATGTGACCATGTCGAGCCCTGGGCAGGCGTGAACGGCTGATTCCCCCTTCGCCGAAAGGCCCTGCCGAGGCGATCAGGTCGCAGAGCTGCGCGGCTCGCCGAGCTCCGGTTGGTCCCCCACCGAGCCGGCCCCCGACTCCGTGGCTCCGTGGACGTGGTGCCTGACCTCCTCAGTGATCGCCACCATGTCTCCGCTCTGGATGACCTTGTGCAGCCTCACGTGCACCACGGCGACCTCCCGCAGATTCGAGAAAGCACGCAGATCGACCGCCAGGAACAGCCGCAGCTGCCACTCCCAGCTGTTCCAGAGATCCATGAGGAGCTTGTGGTCGGCTGCTTCGTAGAACATCCGGTGCAGGCCAAGATGGGCGTCGATGCAGCCGGGGACGTCGCCGTCGTTGGCGGCTCGCTTCAAGTCGTTGAGCCGGGCCTTGAACTGCGCGCGTCCGGCTGTTCCGAGCAGCCAAGGTAGCGAACGCTCGATGGCAAATGGTTCGACACGCAACCGCAGCGTGGCGGTCTCTTCGACGACTTTGGGACCGACCTCTGCCACGAATGCCCCACGGAAGGGCATCTTCACGACCAGGCCTTCTTCTTCGAGCTTGCTCAACGCCTCTCGCAATGGTGCCCGGCTGACACCGAGCTCGGCGGCGATGTGCGCTTCCCGCAGCTGAGTGCCCGGGCCGAGGCTGCCCTCGAGAATGGCCTTTCGAAGGACAGCCGCCACCGTGTCCAGCGTGGTTCGCTGTGCGCTTCTCACGAGAGCTCGACTTCGGGACCGTCTGGATCAACTGCCACCTCATCAACCCCGCTGAGATGCCGAACGCCGGCTTCAAACACTCGGGCGACGGCACCGACCTCTCCCTTCTCGGCCTTGAGAACTACACGCGCCTCAAGCACGTGATGAGCGCACTCGAATAGATGGCGGGTGTCGCTCGCCATGCGTCAGAATGCGAGAGCGGGCCGGGCCGTTCCAAGCGACGGGAGTCGGGCGTCTGTGGCCGACCGCTCCGCACCGGTCTCGGCACCCCGAACGGCTCCGCCGCAGCAACCCGGCCCCTGCGGGCCGGTACGAAAAACCATTGGCCGTAAGCCAGGAGGAGTAGGGCCGTCATGACAGAGCCATCCAACAGAGCAGCCGTCCTGCACGGCGCGGGGGATCTGCGTATCGAGGACCGGGCGATGCCAGAACCGGGTCCGCAGCAGGTTCTGGTAGAGATCCGGTCGGTCGGCATCTGCGGGTCCGACGTCCACTACTACGAGCACGGCCGCATCGGGGACTTCGTCGTCTCGTCACCGATGGTGCTCGGCCACGAGGCTTCAGGAGTCGTGGTCGGTCGCGGCGAATCGGCGCGACGGCACGAGCTCGGGCGGCGAGTCACCCTCGAGCCAGGTGTGCCCTGTGGCACCTGCCGTGAGTGCCGCACCGGGCACTACAACCTGTGCAAGAAGGTCGTCTTCTTCGCCACACCGCCTGTCGACGGGGCTCTTGCTCGCTATGTCACCATCCACGAGGACTTCGCCTTCGCGCTGCCCGACCAGGTCAGCGATGATGCCGGCGCCCTCTGCGAGCCGCTGTCGGTAGGGCTTTGGGCTTGTGGAAAGGCGGAAATAGGTGTCGGGGCGCGCTTGGCGGTGGCCGGAGCCGGCCCGATAGGGGCGGCGGTGACTCTCGTCGCCCTCGCGGCTGGTGCGACCGAGGTGATCGTCGCCGATCCGGTGCCGGCGCGCCGTGAGAGGCTGCTGAGCCTCGGCGCTACCCGCGTGATCGACACCGCGACCTCCACCTTGGCGGAGGAAGCGGCCGACGTCGACGTCTTCATCGACTGCTCCGGGGCACCAGCTGCTGTCTTGGACGGCATTCGCGCTGTCCGTCCCGCAGGATCGGCCGTGCTCGTCGGCATGTGCCCGTCCTCCGAGGTGCCTTTCCCGATCGCCGCTGTCCAGAACCGGGAGATACGGGTCACGGGTACCTTCCGGTACGCGAACACGTACCCCGACGCCATCGCGCTCATCGCCTCGGGCAAGCTCGATCTCGAGGGACTTGTGGATGCCCACTTCCCACTGGAATCGAGCGAGGAGGCGCTGACAGTGGCGCGCCGGGACCCCTCCATCTTGAAGCCCGTGGTCCGAGTCACAGAAGCCTGACATCCTGATCCAAGAAGCGGGGACTGAGCCTGCCCGCCTCAGCTGCTGCTCCCGGTCGCAGCCGGCCCGGTTCCCGTATGGCCGGTAGGGTCAGATAGCCGTCCCGGCCTCAGCTCGTACGAGACTGCTCCGCGATCGCGATGAGCTCGTCGCCATAGCTCTCCAGCTTCGCCGGGCCGATCCCGCTGATCGCCAGCAGGCCTGCCTCATTGGTGGGCAATACGGCGGCGACGAGGCGCAGGGTCTTGTCGTCGAACACAATGAACGCCGGCTTGCCCGCCGCCTTCGCCCGCTCTGCTCGCCAGGTCCGCAGGTTTTCCCACGCCTCTGCAAAGCGGGGATGGGCCAGCACGGCCGGACGGCCTTCGACAGTCACAGGCGTGCCGAAGGCGACGGTCGTGATGGCCGGGCCGCCTCCGAGGAGTGCTCGAACTCCATCGGTGCTCAGCGCGACGATCTCGTGATCGTGGCCGCGGTGGGTAAAGCGCGATCCGACTGCCGCCGCCAGCACTTCGGCCTTAGCGGCTGTTTGACGGGTCAGCGATGCCGGCCGAGAGCCGGCCTGGCGGACCGACCCCGCCGTGACATCTGGCGTCCCGGCAGGAGCCACCGGTCGGCCGGGTCGTGCCAGCTCGAGGAGGAACGGCGACGGCGGCGACCCGGGGATGATCGAGGCGCTCGAACGGCAGCGAGTCAGAGCGACGTGGAACACCCGCCGCTCCTCCTCGACGTCCTCGGCCAGCCGATGCGGCATGAGCCCCGAGGTGGCGTGATGCACCACGACGTGTGGCCACTCCCGGCCCTTCACGGCATGGATCGATGCCAGGGTGACCCCGTCCACGTCGTCTGGCGCGTTCAGCTGCTCGGAAAGCCAGGCAGGAAACCGGCTGGCGTCGCTTTCGAGATCGGCCAGCTCGCCCAGCGCGTCGAGATCGTCGCCATGAGAGGCGATGGCACCGTGGCTCCATTGGTCGAGTGCCGTCGCGCTCGCGTCCAACCCGCCCGCGCCGATCTGGGATCGCAGCACCGCCAGGACCTCGGCAGTCGTCCCGTGTTCAGCCGCCTTGCGGACCTGCTTGAGGTCGTCAGCGAGCTCCCGCACCTTGCCCGCCTCCCGATCGCTGCCCTTGCCCTCGAGCCAGCCCGCCAGGCTGGCCAGGCCGTCCAGGGAACGCTGCTTGCCGACAAGATCGAGAAGCGATCTGCTCATGCCGCGCTTGGGGCGGCGCGCCACGTCTCGCAACACTGCACCAGGGAGCGCCCAATCGGGGGCGGTCGCAACTGTCAACCAGGCCAGCGCGGCCCGGACGCCGCCTCGTTGGAGGAATTGGCCGCTCACTCCTCCGTTCACCGGCACCCCGTCGTTGCGAAGGAGGATCTGCACGGGGGCCAGCGACGCGTTCACGCGCGCCAGGACGGCCACATCGCTCGGTATTGCCCCCTCCTCGAGGAGGGCCCGCACCCGATGCGCGGCCCGGGTAGCCGGGCCGTCGTCACCTGCGAGTATCGACAGGCACTCGTGGTCACTGGCCTGCGCCTCCTGCGAAGGGCCGGCGCGGATGACTTTCGCGACACGGACGGCGTTTCGGGTCAACAGGTTCGACGCTGCCGCCACGACAGGGGCCGGGCACCGGTAATTGACCTCGAGGGAATGCAGGGCGGCGCCGGGAAACCAATGGCCGAAGTCAACCAGCCAGCGGGGTGTGGCACCGGCATATCCGTAGATCGTCTGGTCGTCGTCGCCCACCGCGAAGACTGCGCCCGCCGGTCCGCTGAGCAATCTGATGAGGAGCAGGTGGGCGGGCGTGAGGTCCTGGAACTCGTCGATGAGGAGCACGCGAGCTGAGCGTTGCGCCCGTAGGCGGAAGGCGGGATCGCCCAGCAACCGCTCAATGGCGCCGGTCACCTGCTCGTCGAAGTCGACGACCTCCTGTTCGGCCAGCTGCGCCCTGTAGACACGGGCGACCCGCTCGAGATCGGACACGTCGGGCAGCTCGTCCTCCACAGTCTCCGGGTCGGCGAGCCCGAGACGGACTCTCCCGAGCGCCTTGAGCCACGGTGCCAGGGGGTCGGTCTCCGAGCGTTTCGGAAACCTGACGAGGTTGCCGAGCAGTCGGCGTACCTCGACCTCTTCAATGGTCGCGCGGCGCCCGCACAACCGCAGTCCAAGGGCGTTCAGCGTCCGCACCTGCACGCCAGCGACATCGGCGAGGCGCGTCTTCATCTCGTTCGCCGCCCTCGTGTTGTAGGCCACCAAGGCGACCGCGGCAGGCGGGAGGCCCCAACCTTGGAGCAACAGGCGGGCCCGCTCGGTGAGCACCCTCGTCTTGCCCGAGCCCGCAGGGGCAATGACCCGGGCGGTGGCTCCTGGCTCAGCCACGGCTTCGAGCTGGTCGGGCGCCAGTTGAACACCGACCGGGTCATTCACGCCGAGCGGTTGAAGCATCCCGTGCTCCAGCGAGATCCGGTGAAGTACCGATACGCCCATGCGATCCGAGAGGGCGACGTCGAGAGGCCCGCCGTCACAGACGGCGACCGTGCCGTCGGGGAGCATGACGTCGCCTCCCGCGTCGGTGCGGGTGGCGCCGAGACTGCATGCGAGCTCGGCCCAGTGCCACCGTCGGTGAGACGAACCGGCGCGGGCGTCTATCGAGTTGGCCCACACGCCGTGGTGCAGCCGCTCAGACACGAGGTCCAGGTCTGCGGACCACTCCCAAGGTTGCCGATCCCTAACTGCCTCTGCAGGAGGCAGTTGGGGCTCATCGAGACCGAGGCCGGGCGTGAGCTCGACGGTGACCGAGCGCCGTTTCCGCCAGGCCGCTCCGAGCTCATCGGCGATCCCCCGGTTCACGGCGGAGACGCGAATCCGCTTGCACGACGACCATTCCCCGGGCGCGCCCTGACCGACTCCCACCACCACAGATCGGCCGAGAGCTATCGGGTCGGGCATCTCGAGATCTTGCCTCACCGGCCTTGGCTCAGGCCACCATCTCTGGGATGGGCACGATCACCGTCTTGAAGCACGCGTAGATGATCCGATAGGACGTAGGCGATCACGGATCTAGCCTGAGGAAGGTCGCCAATGGCCAACGAGCATCGCAACCTGCCCCTCATCGCCCGTCGCCGGACCGCCCTGGCTTGACGCGCCGGGCACCATCTGCCACTTGAGCTAGCTAGCTGTGACTCCCCCACAACTCGAGCCGGCCGCGACGTCGAAAGTCACAGTCGAAGACGAACGAGTTCTTCTCTGCGATTCTCGGACACTTCCGGCTGCGTTCGACGCTGCCGCGGACAGCTTGAAACTGGTCGTCTTGGTCTCTCCGACCTGCCCGATCTGCCTCGACGGAGTAGCTGTCGTTCGGGAGAGCCTTGCAGAGCTGGGCTCCGCTGACGTCGCCGTCCATGTCGTCTGGGTGCCTGTCCTCAAGGCAGACACTCCCGACGCCGCGAAGGACTCGGCCCGCCTATTTGGAAACACCATCCAGGCCGCCCACTACTGGGACGTCGGCCGTGCTTTGTCGAGTCGCTACTTTGACCTGCTCGGGCTGGAAGAGCGCGGGCGCACCGTCGCCTGGGATCTGTACCTGATCTACGCGCGCGGTGCTCGTTGGACGGCTGACCCACCGATGCCGAAGGTCTGGATGCAGCAGTTGCTCTTGGACGACGTTCCGGAGTTGGAGCGCTCTGTCCTCGTCAGTCAGCTCCGCCAGATGCTTGAACCGATCGACCTCTGACTGGCCAGCCTCGAGCGGGGATCGGCGCGGTGGCCACTTCCAGCGGACAAGCGACCGAGCTCCTGACCGTTGTCACACTGGCGGGATCACGACTCCTACCGCTGCCGCCCTATCGAGCATGGGGCCGACATCGTCGTGCACTCGGCGACGTGCGTAGCTGGCCCTTCACATGTCCAGGTTTGCAAATCGAGGTCTTGGTCGGGTGTCGGGCTCGGGAACATACCGCCCGGCGACCAAGCGGTAGCGCCAGGCGGGCCCTTCGGTGACGATCTGGCGGAGGGCATCGAGGAGGCGGTCGACGTCGCCAGCGCTGCTGCCCACGCCGATGCTTGCCCGCACGGCACCGCCACTCTGCCGATCATGACCAGTCAACCGGTCAACGAGTGGATGAGCACAGAACGATCCGTCGCGAACGCCGATGCCGTATTCGCTGCTGAGTATCGCAGCCAGCTGGCCGTGAACGAAGCCTTCGATATTGAACGAGACGACACCGACCCGGTCGTGACCCGGCGGCCAGATGGAGTACACGGTCGCCGAGGGAAGGTCATGCAGTCCATCGAAGAGTCGGTCCAGCAAACCCGCCTCGTGACAGGCGACGTTGTCCATGCCCACCCCGGCCAGACAGTTGCAGGCGGCGGCCAGGGCGGCAATGCCGAAGAGGTTGGGCGTACCGGCTTCGTGACGGGCCGGGCCAGTCGACCAGGTCACGTCATCGATACTGACGTGACGCACGGCACCGCCACCGCACAGATATGGACGGGCTGCATCCAGCCAGTCCGGGCGGCCCACGAGGGCGCCTGCCCCGAAAGGCGCGTAGAGCTTGTGGCCTGAAAGTGCCAGGTAGTCGGCGTCGAGCGCGGCAAGGTCGATGGCTCGATGCGGGGCGAGCTGAGCAGCGTCAACGATCACCCGGGCACCGTGGGCGTGGGCCAGGCGAACGAGTTCTGCCAGCGGCCAGATCTCGCCGGTCACGTTGCTGGCGCCGGTGACCGCCAACAGCAGCGGTCCCCTAGGAGCAGCCCGCATGGCAGATGCAGTCACCTCCAGGGTTTCCTGCGCACTGGTAGCAACCGGAAGGACGGCGGCGTGGTGCTGGCGCCAGGGCAGCAGATTGGCGTGGTGTTCGGAGGCATAGGTGATGACCGAGGTTCCCGAGGGCAGGGCGGGGGAAAGCAGATTGATCGCGTCAGTGGTGTTCCTGGTGAACACCACTGACATTTCACCTGGGCGCCCAGGAACTCCGAGAGGGTCCCCCGGGCTGACTCCAACACCGAGGTGGTCACCTGGGAGAGGAAGCCTGCCCCCCGGTGCACGCTGCTGTACCAGGGAAGGAGCTCTCCGACCGTGGCCCAGACCGATCCGAGACAAGGGGCGCTGGCGGCTGTGTCGAAATTGACATAGCGAACGGTGTCGCCACCCACAGTTGGGACCATCTGATCGGCTCCGACAAGGGGGAGGAGGGCGTCATCGAAAAGATCCGGAATCGAGCTGGTGAGTGTTCGAGCCGAAGCCATAGGTACCTCGATGTCCAGGGGACCCACGAACCGACGGAGTCCACGCTTGTCCGACGCTTTTGCGACGGACCTGGTCCTCACCCGGGGCACCCCACCGTGGTGGAGGGTTGCCGGACAGCAAGCCGGGGCTATCTGCTGTCGCTCATGACCTGACCAAGAAGTTACCGGCCGGTCGACAATCCCGTCAATCGCCCCGTCGGCGTTGGCGGTCTGATCGGGCTGGTCCAGACTTCCGATGCCCACTTCCTCGACGCCCGAGCGGACTCGCAAAGACCCGGAGGCGCTGAAGTTCGTCCTGGCAGTGGTAGTTTTCACAGATGCGAAAGCCCAGATCAGCAATGGCGGCAGCAGCCGTGGCACTGTCGCTCTTCGTGACTCTGGTGGCCTACGCGCCGCCGTCGGTCGCGACGGTTCAGCATGCCAATTCTGCCCACTTGACGAACGCGCGCGCCGTCACCCTCACTCCGAGGGTGACGATGGCTCCGGGTGTCGTCGTTGTCAACGCCGCCACCGTGGCTGCCAATCTCGTCAGCGTCTCGAGCGACGGCAGCACATTCGTCTTCAAGAGCCCAGCCGGCGCACTGCGCCAACTGGCGGCCGGCAAGGTGATGTTGCTGCAGGGGTATACGGCGGCCGTGGTGGTCTCGGTGACTCGTTCCGGTTCTCGTCTCACCGTGACGACCCGGCCAGCGGCGCTGACCAACATTTTCAAGACAGCGGACATCAGCTTTTCTCAGCCCATTGACTTCGCCAACGTGTTCGGCGACCTCTCAGCTGGATCGCCCCCTTCGGACCCGCCCAGTCAAGTGACCCCACGCCACCCGCAAGTGGCGCTCGAGGGCACGGCCAAGCCCGTGCTCCCCGCTGTCGGCCTTTCCTACAGCGGCAAGGGGCCCGGCGACTTCTCTTACGGTGTCTCGGTCTACCCCTCGTTGTCCCGGCTCGACTGGGAGGTTCAGGGGTGCGTCGGTGCATCGTTCCTGTCCGGTACGACGTGCGCCGGGACTTCGACCGGGCTGAGCATGAGCGCAACCTTGTCGGGCTACATCGCGCAAGCAAGCCTTTCCGGGGACTTCGACATCGCAAACGGCCACAACGTGCGCAGCAGTTTCTCGTTCCTGTCGACCGGCGGTGTCAGCATCACCTACCAGATCCTTGACCCGAGCAAGGGCACTTTCAAACTTCCTGTTCTCCGCATACCTATGTCGTTCAACGTCCCCTTCGCCGTGGCCGGCGTCCCGATGCTGTTGAAGGTCTCCTTCGCCCTGCTCGTGACCGTGGCCCTTTCCAGCAAGAACTCCACGGTGCGTGGCGGCGAGAAGCTGACCTACGGTGGTGCGGAGGCAGTGACCGAGTCCGGCGCTTCAGACTCGGCTGCCTCGAAGATCCTGCAAATTGCCGGGTCTTTCGTCACGAGCAAGTCCTCGATAACCTTGTCGTCGGCTGCGGTTGAGGTTGCCTCGCAGATGAAGGTCGGGTTCGGGCCCGGTCTGGCAGTGGCGAACATCCTCGGCTACGGCGACGTGATAGTCGCGATCGGCCAGAGAACCGGCAGCCTGGTAGCCGGACTACCGTGCTCGGCCTTCTATCTGAGTGTCTCCGGCCACGCGTACATGGAGGCCCAGGTCGCTATCTGGAAGATCGCTTCGAAGCCAGTGACGCTCTTCTCGAAGGATTACACCGACCCACGAGCCGAATGCTGACGCGGCTTCGCGCCAACGAAGCGGTCAAGAGCCATCGGTGGCTAGGCCCTGTGCGGGGCGAGGCACGGGAGAGGGCTGGGTGAGGAATCTGCCCAAGGCGAAGAACCGACCGAGGTTAGCCGCCTCGGGAGATTACACTTCGGTCCATGTTGTCCTTGGTTGTGGCCGCGACTCACCGCACCAACTCGGCGGACCTGGTGATCCTGATCGTGCTGGTAGTGATCGGATTCCAAGTCTGGCGGCGGCGCTCGATGGGCGGCGGGGGCAGACGAGGACCGTTCGGGGGCGGCGGCGGACCTTCCGGAGGGTCGAGTGGACCGGACGGACCTGGAAGCTTTTAGGCCGTCCTCTGAACCTTGGGTTTGTCAAACCTCGCTCCTCCGCGAAGTCTGACGGGAGCGTCACCCCCGACCTGTTCGGGCCCGACCGCTCGGCGCTGAACGCGCTGCTGCCGAAGGCCACCCAGGAGGGAAGACCTGTCGCCGGGTAGGCAAGACCTGTTGCCGCAGTAGGCCAACCAAGTGGCTCAACCTTGACGATGGTTAAGAACCCCAACCAGGCGACCCTTGTGGTCCCGGCGGGCAACGTTTCGGTGCGCGTGGACGTGACGCGAACCACCACGACCGTGATCGGCCCCGCGTCGTTCAAATTCAAGGCCGGCACAACGACGGTCATCTACGCCATCGGCAGCGGGGCAGGCAAGACCCTCACGGTCGCGGTCCAGACCTACCGCTAGTCACACACTGCTTCGGCACAAATTTCAGTCGGGCCGGCAGCCGAAACCTTGGCTGCCGGCCATCACGTGCTCGCAACTGGAATGACGGACAACAACCTTTCGGCAAACACCTCGCAACGTGGGCGAATACTCCTCCTCCGTCCGATAGCTCGACTCCTAGGATGACAACGTGACTGACAGGTCCTCTCCACTCACAAGGCTCCGTCCCTACAACTTTGCCGCAGGATGCCTCCACCTGACCCAGGCGCTGACCATCGTTGTCTTGGCCAACAGCTTCTCGCTTCCCATCCGGGCCACCTACATGACGGGCCCTCCTGGGCCCAACGCCGGCCGCCAAGCTGTCACGCTGTTCAGCCTCGGCTTTGTCTGGGCGATCGCGGCCTTCTTCGCCCTCTCGGCTCTGGCGCACTTCACAGTGGCCGGTCCACGCTGGGATTCCTACAAGACCCAGCTCCTGAAGTCCCGCAATCCCTACCGCTGGCTCGAGTACTCCCTAAGCGCGTCAATCATGATCGTGCTGATCGCCATGCTGCTCGGCATCAACGACATCGCGGCCCTGGTGGCCTTGGTTGGAGTGAACGCCTCAATGATCGGCTTTGGCTGGATGCAGGAGCGTTACGAGACCCCGGGGGGCGGACTCGGTCCGTTCTGGATCGGTTGTATCGCCGGGATCGTCCCGTGGATCGCCATCGCGGTCTACCTAGCCGGACCCGGCGCGAACCAGCACGCCCCAGGCTTCGTGTACGGCGTCTTCTTCTCGCTCTTCGTCTTCTTCAACTGCTTCGCCGTCACCAGTGGTTGCAGTACAAGAAGGTCGGGAGGTGGAGCAACTACCTGGTCGGCGAGAGGGCCTACGTCACCTTGTCCCTCATCGCCAAGAGCTTGCTGGCATGGCAGATCTTCGCTTCGACCCTGGCCTCGAGCGCGTCTCATTGACCAGCGAAAACGGGTCGAGAACCGACGGAGCGCGCTGACGCCATGCGCGTGGTCGATCATCTTGCGGGCTACTCCCACGCCGTCTGGCAGCGCGACCGCGAGTTAGCCGAGAGCCTCAGTAGAACCTTGGCACTGCCTGGGTCCTAATCTTCCTGCACCCGCCGCTCGAGCGCCTCATACATTCGCGCGAAGTCGGCATTGGACGCGTGGATGGCCCGGATCGCGTGATTCACTTCAACCTGGTCATCTGTTCTCGCGAGGGTCTCAGCAGCAACCTTGTACCTCGCGAGGCCGGCGGCAAAATGGCGCTGGGCATCGGCATCAGGCACCGGCGGCAACTCCTCACCTCGGAGCAGGACCGCGAGGAGCTGAGTTACCCCGTAGGCGAAGGCCGTTCGGTTCTCGGCGCCCACGAGCGTCAGGAAGCTCTCCGCTGCCCTGTCGAGGTCCTCGAAGAACCTCTTGCTGGCATCGAGCCACGGAGGTATGTCCTCAGAGGTCACGCCTTAAGGTACGCCGCGTCCAGGCTCCTCGTCGACGATTTCAGTTGCATCGAAACGATCTGCGACCAGGGCTCTTGCGCCCCGCCAGCTAGGAGGCTGCCGCCTCGAGTGCGGCCTGCGCCCTGGCTGCATCCCGGCCCGAGCCTCACGCCGAGGGCACCAGGGCTCAAGGACGCCCCACTCTCGAACTGAGTGCCTCACCTCGACCGGGGCGGTCGGGGCAGCACAGGCATGAGCAACAGCGCGGTGCAGGACGGCCCCGAGTTTGTCGGCGATTGCCTGGTCTCGTTCAAGCGGGGCGTGCTGATACCGGATAGCCATGCGTTCGGTTTTGTGGCCGCGCTTAAGGGCAGCGATGTCTAACCGGGCCCCGCACGTACCAGCGGTGCTCACGGAGCCTCGGGTCGTGACTTGGCACCATCTCCCAGCCGGCTTCACGCGCACGATCCAGGAAGTCCCTTGTCTCCCTTGTGTTCGGACAGCTCGGGCCGATCACCTCGAGGTTGGCGAAGAGCGGCACGATATCGCCGCAGATACACACCGCGCCCTCAGCCGTGTCGACGATCACTGACTGGTGGCCCCGAGTGTGGCCAGCATTGAGCACGACTCGCATCCCGGGGAACAGCTCGGCATCTCCCTCGAGCGCGTTCAGGCGATCTCCGAGAGCTTCAACAAGCTCTCGGACACCGAGGTAGAAGGGCCCGCAGTCGGGACCAAGGGCCCACTCGAGCTCCTCGCGCTGAACCTGCACGACAGCATTAGAGAACATCAGGTCGTTCTGCATGTGGTCGTAGTGCAAGTGGGTGTGCACGATGCAGTCCACATCGGCAGGCTGGATGCCCCAGCAGTTGAGGGCCGAGGTGAGGAGTTCGGAGGTGTCCCCGACGATCTCCATACCGGCTGCGTCAGCAACTGCCGCGTTCGGTCCGCTGTCGACGAGCACGTTTCGCGTGCCGTCGGACACCAGGAAGCAATAGCAAGGAGGGTCGACCGACTCCTCGGGTGACGCGTCAGGCAGGTAAAGACTCAGGGGAAGCCTCGGTATCACGCCGACCTCCAAGATGCCGAGCCTCCAGTTCATCGCCGCCTCGCGCAGGAACGGGGGCCAATCCGAATGGCCCACGGGAACGACCGTGCGGTTCTCGTGCCAAGAGGATCTCGTGCACACTCAGTGCCAGGCTGACCGCAGTGCCACTGTGGTTGGACATCATGCAGATGGCAAAGCCTTTCCAGCAGGACACACTCACAGCTCAGCCAGCCAGGACTGCTGTCGACTTGACTGTTCATCGTCGGTTCTCACGTTCTTGGTGGGGCACGGCCGTGTGGTCCTGTACAGAACTGTACTAGGTCGTTATAGTACGAACTGTGACGGTAAGTCCCATGCTGGAACGTTTTCACCTCCGTCGGGATTCCCCGGTCAAGCCGTACGTGCAGATCAAGAGTCAATTCGAGTACGAAATCTGTACCGGTCGCCTGGCGCCGGGTTCAAAGCTGCCATCGGTCCGGGAGGTCGCTACCGCCCTCGGCGTGAGCCCGGTGACGGTCACCCGGGCCTATCGCGACCTCGAGCTCGCAAGTCTCGCCGTGTCGCATCCGGGGGTCGGCTTCTTCGTGCTCACGATCGCGGGAAGCCAATCCGGACCGCACGCGAAGATTCGCAGCCGAGCCTCCCGGCTCATCGCGGATGCCGTGGCGGACGGGGTCTCGGTCGATCAGGTCCTGCAGATCCTGCTGGCCGAGATCACCGAGATGCGTGCGAAGCTCGCTCACCTCGAAGTGATACTCGTGTGCAAACGCGACGGCCGCATCGACGAACTCGCCGAGCGGTTGCGCCAGTCGCTCAGCGACATGCGGGTCGAAGTCGTGCCGGTCGTGCTGGAAGACGTGATCGAAGACCTCGAGGGCTGGCTGCCGCGCCTGCACAAGGCGAGTCACGTGATGGGGTTGGTCTTCGACCTCAGCCACATCCAGCCCTTGCTGGTCCGCCACGGCGTGCCCGTCATCCCGATTCTGGCAATGCCCCGCGAGGACGTCAGGGAGCGGCTCGTCGAGCTGGAGCCGAGCTGCCGGGTTGGCATCCTCGCCAGTGTGCCGGACTTCGTCGACGGCATGATCTCCTGCGTCTCCACGACGAATCCCGGAGTCAATATCGTCGGAGCGCTCTCCTGCCTCGACAAGCACCAACTGCCCGGACTGATGTCGTCGATCGACTGCATCGTCTACGGCAGCCTCGCCCGACAGACCTTGGAGTCCCAGAGCCAGGTTCCCGCACGCGCCATCGAGCTCGTCTACGTCCCCGAAACCAGCTGGATCGAGCGCATGCGCGGCCTGCTTCGCAGCGAACTGGGCACCTGAACCATGTTGGATCTTGCCTCCCTCCTCCGGCCCACCTCCGTCGCCGTCGTCGGGGCGAACGACGACGGCGACACCTTCGGAGGCCGCATCTGGCACTACCTGAGCAAGTACTCCCAGGTAGAGAAAATGGCGGTGAACACACGGCCGGACGCGCTCGAGGGCGCGCCAGTTGCCCCCCGGCTGAGCGAGCTACCCGCCGCTCCGCAAGTCGTCGTGCTGGCGACTCCGGCCGGGACCGTGCGGGATCTCGTGGCCGCGTCGGCCGAGGTCGGGGCGAGGGCCCTCGTCGTACTGTCACAAGTGCCTGTGGAGACAAGGCCCGAGATCGCGGCGATGGTCGCCGAGGCGGGTATGACCTTGCTCGGCCCGGGCAGCCTCGGGCTGATCAACGCGAATGACTCGGTCGTGCTGTCCAGCTCGGTCAGCCTGGAGCTCGGGACGCGTCGAGGACCGTTGGCTCTCGTGGCCCAGAGCGGCGCTTTGATGGGCGTTCTCCACGCCAGGGCAATGGAGCAAGGCGTCGGCCTCGGGCTGTGCGTGGCGACAGGCAGCCAACTGCAGGTTCGTGTGGAGCACTTCTTGGCCGCCCTCAGCGACGACGACGACTATCTCGCGGTCGGCGTACACATCGAGGACATCGACCTCGCATTGTTCACGGCCGCCGCGGAATCCTTCACCCGCGCCGGTCGCAAGCTGGTCGTCTTGAAGGGCGGTCTCACGGCGCCGGGCGGCATCGCGGCAGCAGGCCACTCGGGTGCACTGATAGCGGACGGCGGCGCCTTCAGGACGCTGGCCCGCGAACTCAAAGTCCTCGTTGTCGAGCAACCCGCACAGCTGCTCGACTGTCTGCAGGCCTACACGATCTCCGGCAGAAGCTGGTGTTTCGCGACCGTGTCCGGCGGGTTGGCTGCCATCACGGCGGACCTGGCAGCCGAGTCCGGCCTCGAGCTCCCGTCTCCGGATTCGGAGCTCAGGGTCTTCCCGCCCGGCCGCCAATGGCACGGACATGGCAACCCCCTAGACCTCGACGCTGTACCAATGACCAACGCGCAGATCGTCACGGCCATCCAGCAGTTGCTGGCCGACGAGACAACGGACGGCGTCGTGGCCGTGCTCAACGACAAGCCGGGTTTGGAATTCCTCGTCTCCTCGTTGAGCGGACTGGATGAGAGAGAAAGGTCCAGGCTGCAGCTCTGCTCGGAGTGCAGCGGCCAGTACGAGCACGTCTGGCGCGTCTGGACCGAGCGGAGCGGCGCGTACACCAAGGGGATCTCCTCGTTGATCCACGCGCTCGCCGCGACGAGGGAGCTGCCTTCCCGCCAGGTCGACCGAGAGTCCGACGGCCAGCTTGTCCCGGCTGTCTCTGCCCAGGAAAAGCTCGCCGCTGCGGGAATCCCGGTTCTGCCTCTGGTCGAGATCCGGCATGCAGAGGACTTGGACGAAACGATCTCTCAAGTGAAGCTGCCCCTGGTGCTCAAACTGGCTGGCGACGAGCACCGGCATATAGAAGAGGTCGTCACCGTCGCCTCCAGACAGGAGGCCCACGAGGTATTCGACCGGCTCGCAAAGCGCGGTGACGTAGTGGCTCAGGCGCTCGCCAGCCCCGGCCTCGAGTTCTACATCGGCATCAACTACGACAGTGTCTGCGGACCCGTCTTCATGATCGGCGCCGGCGGTCCGACTCTCGAGGCACAGCGCGACGTCGCCATGACGATCGGGTTCCCGGATCGCCGCCGGATCAAGGCGTGCCTGGCCGAAACCGTCTGTGGCGGCTGGGTTCTCGGGTCGCTCGGGAGCCGCCTTGTAGATACCGAGCTTCTCGTTGACATCGCCCTCAAGGCGGTGACGGTCGCTCGCGACATGTCCGAGTCCTTCGCCTCCTTGGACATCAACCCCGTGGTGATCGGCCCCTGGGGTGCGACGGTGGTCGACGCCAAGCTGCACGTGAGATCGGGCACCCCTGATCACCGGAGGGGATCCCTATGCCTACCGTAGAGATCGACTATCCCCTCGCTGGCGTCGGGCGCATCACGCTCAACCGTCCGCAGGTGCTCAACGCCATCAACCGCGAGTTGCTCGACGACTTCGTGGAGGCGACGACCGCGCTCGAGCACGACGCGGCCGTCAAGGCCGTCATCCTCACAGGTGCCGGCCGCGCCTTCTCGGCCGGCTTCGACTTGAAGGCCGAGGCGGCCGAGGGATCGCTTCCTGTCGAGGAATGGGCCGACCGTTTCCAGGAAGACTGGAACATCTTCCTCCGGATCTGGAAGAGCGCCAAACCCTACGTGGCGGCCGTCCACGGCTACGACCTCGGCGGCGCGCTCGAGCTCTCGCTGCTCGCCGATGTCACACTGGCCGCTCGCAGTGCCCAGTTCGGCCTCCCCGAGATCCGCCACGGCGGAGGACCGGGGGCGACGATGCTGCCCTGGGTCGTGGGCATGAAGGCCGCTAAGTGGCTCATGTTGAGCGGTCTGCGCATCGGAGCCGAGCGCGCTCTCGAGCTGGGGCTCGTCACCGAAGTCGTCGACGACGACCAGTTGGAGTTGCGCGCCTTGGAGGTGGCAGGCGAGCTCGCGTCCATCCCGGCGACCGCTCTCAAGTTCACCAAGCTGGCGCTCAACCGCACCTATGAGCGCATGGGCTTTCTGAGCGCCGTCGAGGAGAACTACACGATCTCGACGGTGATGAATGCCACGGCGGCTTACCGGGAACAGGAGCTTGAGCGCCAGCAGATGCCACTCAAGGAGTTCCTGAAAAAGCGCGACAGCAATGACGACGGGGTGGGTGACTGACAAACGGCTGCGGCACTCAAGGAGGTGGCATGGAGTAGCACTCACATCTCACGTCTCACAGGGAAGAAAAGTGCATATGGAACGAACAAGGAGGGCGGTATGGATCGTCGTGCATTTCTGGTGAAATCCGGCAGCGCCGTTGTGGGCGTAGGGCTGTTGTCGTTGAACAGTGGCCTCCGCGAGGGCTCGCCGCGGAAGACCACCGCTAAGACCGTCGGGAATTTAACTAGCCTGTCGCTGCAGGAGAGCTACATAAACAACGCCGAGTTCGCGGGCTACTACTGCGCCGCGAAGAAGGGGCTCTTCAAGAAGTACGGGATGGACGTCGACATCATCGCCGCGGGGGCCTCGACTGACCCTCGTCAGTCGGTGGCCAACGGCGCTTCCCTGCTCGGGATCGTCTCGGAGACGAGCGACATGATCCTCGGCATCGGCGAGGGCGTACCCTACAAGTGCTTCGGGGCACCTTTCCAGCAGAACCCCGGCTGCCTGCTCGTGCTGGCGAACTCGGGCATCTACAACGTCAAGGACCTCGAGGGCAAGACCATCGGGATCCAGCCCAACGCTCTCCAACAGATAAAGGGCATCCTCGCCTTCAACCACGTGCCGCTGGACAAGGTCACCTTGACCATCGTCGACGACTCGCCCGAGCCGCTGGTAGAGGGGAAGATCGATGCCTACACGGCGTACGTCTTCAACGAGCCGATCTCCCTCGCCATGCAGGGCATAAAGACACGGTGCTATTCGTTCTCCAACATCGGGCTCCCCGGCTACGGGGACTGCCTCATCGCGACAGACCACACGCTCGCGACGCAAGCAGACCTTCTGGCCCGCTTCACGCGCGCTTCCCAGGAGGGTTGGGCCTACGCCATCGCCAACCCGAAGGAAGCCGTTGCCATTACCCTGGACGACTACCCGTCGGGGCAGGTGAAGGAGCAGCAGGAGCTGCAGATGCAGGCGCAGTTGCCCATGCTCGAGAACGCGGAGACGAAGGCGCATGGATTGATGTGGATCTCGACAAACGTCATGCAGGCTGCCCTCAGTGCTCAGCTCGCCTCCGGCTCGCTCAAGAAGAAGCTGACCGTTAGCGACGTGATGACACAGGAGATCCTGATTCGTGCCGCGAGTGTCTCACCGGTCTGATCAACCGGCCGGGATCGGCGATCCGGTCAGCCTCGCCGATCCCGGCAGTCTCCTCGAGATGAGGGACGTCGGCCTGACCTACCCGGGGCGTCCGCCGCTTCGCGCCCTCGAAGGCGTGTCTCTCTCGATGCGCCAGGGCCAGTTCGTGAGCCTCATCGGCCCCTCGGGCTGCGGAAAGTCCACTCTTCTTCGGATAATTGCCGGCATACTCAAGCCAACCGCCGGCGAGCTCCTCGTAGAAGGTGCCTCACCCTTGGAGGCCCAGCGAGCACATCGTTTCGGTTTCGTGTTCCAAGATGCCGTCTTGCTGCCGTGGCTGAGCGTGCAGGAGAACGTCGAGTTGTTGACCGAGCTCGTCGGCATCGCCCCGAAAGAGCGGCGGCAGAGGGCCACGGATCTGTTGAGCCTCGTCGGGCTCACCGGTTGCGAGGACTTCCGTCCCGACCAGCTGTCGGGGGGCATGCGCCAGCGGGTGGCGATCGCCCGCGCCCTTGCCCTGGAACCGGCGATCCTGCTCATGGACGAGCCGTTCTCGGCAGTCGACGAGTTCCAGCGCGAACTGCTCAACAACGAGTTGTTGCGCATCTGGGCCGAGCGGCAAAGCTCGGTGCTGTTCGTGACCCACCACATCGAAGAGGCGGTGTTCCTTTCCGACCGGGTGATGGTGATGAGCCCTGCCCCGGGAAGATTCGTCGAGCAGGTGGAGGTCGACCTGCCCCGTCCCCGCACCGACGACCTGCGGGTGGCCCCCGAATTCCTGCGCTTAAGAAGGTACTTGCGTGAAGTCCTTATCCACTGACAGCGAAGTCACGAATTCCGACACAAACGCCGGGAGCTCTACCGCGGAAGTAGCTGCTGTCACCGGGTCACGACCGAGGAAAAAGGGCGAGCTCCTGCGACAGTCGATGAGGTGGGTGATACCCGCTCTCGTCGTCGTCGCCATCCTCGCCATCTGGCAGCTGCTGGTGGCTGTCCTGCACCTGAAGCCCTATTTCATACCCTCGCCGACCGATATAGCCTCGACGCTCAAGGACAACTTTCGCTACATCATCGACAATTGCATGCCGACGCTGGGGCAGGCGGGACTCGGCTTCGCGGTCGGCAACGGAGCCGCGATATTGATGTCGATCTGGTTCGTGCACGTCACGTCCGCACGACGGGTCTTCTACCCGCTCGCCATCATATTGCAGAGCATTCCGCTCATCGCCCTCACCCCGATCGCGATCGTCACGCTCGGCAACGGCCTCACGACGAAGGTCGTGATGGTCGGCCTGATCTCGTTCTTCCCGACGCTCGTCAACTTGATGCGCGGCCTCTCGGCCGTGGACGTCAACATGCTGCAGCTGTTCCAGAGCGTCCACGCGAGCCGTTGGAAGGTTCTCACGAGGCTGCGGTGGCCGAACGCCCTGCCGTATCTGTTCGCGGGACTTCGAATCACCGCCAGCGCGGCCCTTCTCGGCGCCATCATCGTCGAATGGCTGGGCAGCGACACGGGCCTCGGCTATTTGATCATCAACGCTACCTACCAGTTCGATACGCCGTTTCTGTGGGCTTCGGTCTTCGTTTCCTCGCTGCTCGTGCTGGTCGCTTTCGGCCTCGTCGTGCTCATCGAGCGCCTGATCGTTCCCTGGAGTCGGACGGCCGAAGTCGGCCGGTGAGCCTTTACGGCAAAGGAGATGTGGATGTTGCTCTCGTACGCAGCCGGTTGCACACGCAGTCGTGCGGCCGGCGCCAACGGGGGGATGGTGCGTAAGTGACCACGACCGAGACGGACACGACCCAGGACTGGCGTCGCGGCTCGCAGCGGGCCGCGGCCATGATGGAGGCGAGCTCGATCGCCGTGGTGGGGGCTTCGGACTCACCGGGTCCGGGACGAAATGTCGTGAGGAACCTGGTGGAGACGAAGTTCGCCGGCCGCGTGTTCCTCATCAACAAGTCGCACCGACGCGTCAACGACATGCCCGCCTACCCGGACATCGGGCACCTGCCCGAGCTTCCGGAGCTGATCGTCGTCGCGGTCAACCAGCACGCCACGGTCGAGGTCGTCCGGTCCGCCGCGGCGGCGGGAGTGCCGGGGGCCGTGCTGCTGGCCGCGGGCTTCCGAGAGAGCGGCGAGGAGGGGGCCAGACTCGAGGCGGAGCTGCGCGCGGCACGAGGCAACATGTCGCTCGTCGGCCCGAACTGCTTAGGCTTCGTCAATTACACGAACCAGCTCGCCGCCTACAGCGGCCCGCTCGTCGAGCAGAAGCATTTCGGCAACGTGGCTCTCGTCTCCAACAGCGGCGCCCTCGCGTGCACCCTCACCGGCGCCGCCGCCGAGCGTCGTATCAGCTTCAGCCACGTGGTAACGATGGGCAATCAGGCCGACCTCGGGCTGGCGGATTTCCTCGATTACTTCTCCTCCGAGCCGCATGTCGAGGTGATCGCCTGTTACGTGGAGGGTTTCGACGACGGCCGAGCCGTGCTCTCCGCGATTCGCTCCGCGGTGGAGAAAGGAAAGCTCGTCGTGCTCCTCAAGTCCGGACGCACGCGCCTCGGCGGGCGCGCCGCGCTCACGCACACGGGGGCCTTGGCGGGTTCGGCCCTAGTCCAAGAGGACCTGTTCCAACGCTCGGGCGTGGTGCTGGCGAGAGATCTTGAAGAACTCCTCGCGCTGATCGAGCTCGCAAGCCGCAGCCCTCGCCTCTCCGGTGAGCGCCTAGGTGTCATCACCACCTCGGGCGGCGAACGCCTTCTGCTCGCGGACGCCGTGGAGGAAAATGCGCTCGGCCTGGCGGAGCTTTCGGAGACCTCCAGGGCCGAACTACGAACGCTCCTACCGCCCTTCGCCACGGTCGCCAACCCCCTCGACACGACGGGGGCCGGCATCTTCGAAGGCGATGTCAAGACTCACTACGCGGCCGCCCGCGTCATGGCACTCGACCCGGACGTGGACGTGCTGGTCGCGTCTTATGACGCCAAGAACGGCTGGGTCGAAGCGGCACAGAGCGCCCCCGCCTTCGTCGACGGCGTCATCGCCGCGCACAAGGCGGCTACGGAGGCCGGCAAGCCCGTCGTGATCATCTCGCTCACCACCGGCAACGTCGACGCCCTCGCCCGCGAGTACCTCGAGGACAACAGCGTCGCCTGCCTCATGGGACTGCAGCCTGCGATGCGAGCGATCAGCCTGCTACTTGCAAGAGGGCGACAGCGCGACCTAGGCGAACTGCCCGGCTCGCAGACTGCGGATTCCGAGAGAACCAGCTCGGTCGCGAGCGTCGCGGGCGCGAGTGCCCTCGCCCTTGGCAAGCACGAGGGGGTCCAGCTTCCCCTTGCGGCCGCCTTGGGACGCCTGCAAGGTGCCGGACTCTCCGGGTGGGAATCGATCACGGCCACTGACGAGGAGGCCGCGGTCGTCGCAGCCGGGCGCGTCGGCTACCCGGTAGCCATGAAGTGGGACGGCAAGATCGCCCACCGCGCCCGTATCGGAGGCGTCGCCCTCGGCCTCAAGAACGAGGCGGTGGTCCGCGAGGCGTGGCGCTCGCTCACCGACAGGGCGGCAGAACTCCACGTCGACTACGAGGGCTTGGTGGTCCAAGCGATGGTCGAGGGAGGACTCGAGCTGTTCGTCGGCGGTGTACGCGACCAGCAGTTCGGCCCGATCGTTCTCTTCGGCCTCGGCGGCATCCGCGTCGAGGAGGCAGGTCAGGTTGCCGTCGCGCTTGCCCCGATGAAAAGGCCCGATGCCGAGCTCCTCGTTGACGGCTCGCCCTGCGCGGAGGTCATAGCCCAGCGCAGGGCAGGCGGACTGCTCGATCGTGAAGCCGTGGTGGACGCGGTCATGGCAGTTGCAGAGTTGATGAGCGACACGGCCGTGCTCGCCGTCGACGTCAACCCGCTCATTGCCCTGCCACATGGGGTCGCCGTAGTCGATTGCAAGGTCGTAGTCGCCGGGTCGCCGTCCACCGAAAACGAGACGGCGGCGTCGCGAGGCGACGTGCCGGCAGGGACCGGCCCGCTCGATAAGGCAACAGCCCCATGAGCTCCGGGCAAGGTGCAACGGCCGCAACCGGCCGAAGGGGCCTGGTGGTGGTCACCGGCGCCGCCTCGGGCATCGGCCGTGCGGTGGCGCTCCGTCTGGCAGCGGAGAGCTGGGAGCTCGCCCTCTTGGACCTCGACGAGGACGGCCTGGCGGAGACGGCAAGGCTCATCGGCGAGATCCCCGGCGCCGGCGAGCCGGCCCGGTACGCGGTGGACGTCACCGACGCTGCGCGGGTAGAGGGTGTGGTCGCCGACATCGCAGGCAGAGCGGGCGCAATCGCCGCTCTCGTGTCCAGTGCGGGAGTGCTCACGGTCGTCCCGCTGCTCGACCTGCCCATAGAGCAGTGGCGCAGGACGCTCGATGTCAACCTGACAGGGGCCTTCATCTGCGCCCGGGCCGTGGCACGGGAGATGGTGCGGACCGGTACCAGCGGGCGCATCGTCACCGTTGCCTCCGTGCACTCGCTCGCGCCGGGCACCAATGTCGCCGACTACGACGCCTCCAAGGGCGGCCTGCTCATGCTGACGCGGAGCCTTGCTCGCGAGTTGGCTCCGCACGGGATCACGGTCAACGCAGTGGGACCGGGCCTGATCTTGACCAATCTCGCCGGAGGGGCGTCCCAGGAGTACCTCGACTACATCGTCCCCACCATTCCGCTGGGGAGGGCGGGCCAGCCGAGTGACGTCGCCGGCGTGGTCGCGTTCCTCCTCGGTCAGGACGCGGGCTACATGACCGGATCGCTTCTCGTCGTCGACGGCGGGATGCTGCTCACCGCAGACCTCTAAGGACACGGATAGGAGCGCGGAAGACATTCGGCAACAAACCAACAGGAGAGGCAACTGATGAACCTAAAAGGCAAAGCCGCCGTGGTGACCGGCGGTGGCCGGGGAATCGGCAAGGCGATCGTCGAGGAATTGGCGGGCTCGGGGGCGGCCGTCGTCTTCGGTGACGTCGTGGCCGAGAACGTGCGCGACGTCGCCGCAGAGCTTGGCGACAAGGGGTTCGTGGTCGAGGGCGAGCTGAGCAACGTCGCCAACAAGGACGAGATCGAAGCCCTGGTCGACAAAGCCGTTTCTTCCTACGGACGTCTCGACATCATGGTCAACTCAGCCGGCATCAACCGCGACACGATGCTGCACAAGATGTCCGACGAGCAGTGGGACGAGGTGCTCGCCGTGGACCTGACGGGCGCCTTCTACGGCACCCGCAAAGCGCTGCAAGTCATGCGCCAGCAGGAAGGCGGCGGCTCCATCATCGGCATCTCGTCGCTCTCTTGGCGCGGCAGCCTGGGACAGGCGAACTACGCCTCCGCCAAAGCAGGCATGGTCGGCCTCATGCTGACCACCGCCCGGGAAGGCGGTCGTTTTGCGGTAAGGGCGAACGCGATCTGCCCCGGCTTCATCGACACCGACATGACGAGGGGCCTCAAACCCGCGACCTGGGACGCAGTTGTCGCCCGGATACCGCTCGGACACGCAGGGGAGCCGGCGGACGTGGCGGCGCTCGTGGCCTTCCTCGGAAGCGACGCGGCCAAGTACATCACCGGCCAGGTGATCGAGGTCGGCGGCGGCCTCGTCTGGTGACACCTCCCAGGACCGCCGTCGACGGCGCGGAGGCAGCGGAGCGGCCTCCGGCCTCGACGAGGCTCGCGAAGCAATCCGTGCAGACCAGTCGGGGGGCCAGTCTTTGCCAAGGAGGATCCTCATGACTCATTCCCCAGCGAACAAGGTCGCCCTCGTGACCGGCGCGGCCGGCGGGATGGGCAAGGCGCACGTCTTGGCGCTCGTCCGCTCGGGATGGTCCGTCGCCGCCTGCGACAGCGACGAGGCGGCCCTGGAGCGCTTCAGAGACGAGACGAAGGACGTTGCCGACAAGATCGCCGTGTACAAGGCGGACGTGACCTCTCTGGACGATGTCTCCCGGGTCGCCGAGGACGCGTCGCGGCTCGGGCCTGTCCTCGGAGTGGTCAACAACGCCGGCATCGGAAGCCCGCCGCGCCCGTTCCGCGAGATCCCGGTCGAGGACTGGCGCGAGATGCTCGAGGTGCACTTGATCGGCGCCGTGCACTGCGTGCTGGCGACACTGGACACGATGGACGAGGCGGGGTTCGGTCGCGTCGTCAACGTTTCCTCGTACTGCGCCGAAAGCGGCTCCGTCGGCTTCATCCACTACTGCGCGGCCAAGTCCGCCCTGATCGGTTACACGATGTCGCTCGCCCTCGAGCAGGCCGGAACGGGTGTGACGGTGAACGCGGTGGCCCCGGGGCTCGTGGAGACGCCCATGACGGCCAAGGACACCCCCGAGGCACGAGCCAAGGCGACCGCCAAGATCCCCCTTGGCCGCTACGGACGTCCCGAGGAGGTCGCGGCCATGATCGCCTTTCTGCTTTCGGACGAGGCGGCCTATGTCACCGGCCGGGTGTTCGGCGTGAGCGGCGGACTGGTCTGCAGATGAGAGTTTCCCAGACATCCCCAAGGAGAACCAGATGACAGAACGGCGCATAGCACTGTGCGGAGGCTCGCGGACAGCCATCGGGAAGTTCGGCGGCTCGCTGGCAGAGATCGGGGCTTTGGACCTCGGAGCCGAGGTGGTAAAGGGCTGCCTCAAGCGCGCCGGCGCCGAGCCTTCCGAGATCGAGCGCCTCGTGCTCGGAGAGAACATCCAGGTGACCCGCGGCGGCAACCCAGCCCGGCACGTGCTGCTGAGGTCGGAAATCCCGATCGAGGCCGACGACTACTCGATCAACATGAACTGCTCCTCGGGCCTGCGGGCGATCACCTGTCTTGCCCAGGATCTCTTGCGCGACGACGTCAAAGTCGGCGTCGCCGCCGGCACCGAGTCGATGAGCAACACCCCCTACATGCTGGAGAAGGCACGGCGCGGCTATCGCCTCGGCAACGGCGTGCTCGTCGACTTCCTCGCCGACTACATACTCGGAGACGCCGGGCCAATGGCCGAGAAGGTGGCCGCCGCGAACCACATCTCACGCGAGGACCAGGACCGCTGGGCCCTGGACAGCCAGCAAAAGGCGCTCGATGCCATCGACGCCGGACGCTTCGCGGACTCGATCGTGCCCATCGACATAGCCAAGAAGGGCTCCGAGCCCAGCTTGTTCACCGTGGACGAGCACCCGCGCCGTGGCCTCAGCCTGGAATCGCTTGCCAAGCTGAAGCCCGCCTTCGATCCGGCCGGGAGCGTGACCGCGGGCAACTCCTCGGGCATCAACGACGGCGCCGCGGCCTTCGTGGTCTGCACCGAGCAGGTGGCGCGTGAGCACGGCTATGTGATCGACGGCTTTCTCACCGGCTGGGCTTCGGCCGGGGTCGAGCCGAGCCTGTTCGGCATCGGCCCCGTGCCGGCGGTCCGAAAGCTTTTAGGGCGCGCCGCGCTCGACGTGGCCGATATCGACCTTGTCGAGCTGAACGAGGCCTTCGCCTCCTCGACGCTCGCCGTTGTCCGCGAGCTCAAGTTGGACGAGGCCAAGGTGAACGTCAACGGCGGAGCCATCGCGCTCGGCCACCCAGTCGGGGCCACTGGAATCATTCTCACCGTCAAGCTGCTCAACGAGCTGGCACGGCGCCAGCTGAGGCGCGGCATCGTCACCATGTGCGTCGGCAGCGGCCAGGGCATGGCGCTGCTGGTCGAAGCGGCTTAGATCTCCGCCCCGGACGGCGGCAACCGTCCTTATACCGCTGTCCGGGGCGGGGGCGGCCTCAGCGCCCGAGCGGCGCCAGGGCGCCGGCGGCCGCCACCCAGTCACGCACCGCGTGGAACACGGGCACACCGACGGCTTCGACGGCCGCCGACATCCTCGCCGTGTACGGGCCGCCCATGGCTCCGCAAACCACGGGCTTGCCGCGCCCATTGAGCCTCTCCATGACCTCCACGATCTTCTCGTCGAGGGGCGAGTTCTGGAACACGAACCAGGGCATCACCACGTCCACACCGGGGTCCTCGATGAGCGCCTCGATGCCGATCTCGTAGTCCGCGCTCGTGGCCGAACCCGTGACGTCGATCGGGTTCTGGGCCATGTAATAGGGCGGGTACGACGCGCGAAGTCGCTTGCTCGTCGCCTCCGACAGCTCCGGCAGTTCGAGGCCGTAGGCAGAAAGCAGGTCGATGGCCTGGACGAAGGCCCCGGCCCCGTTGCTGATCAGGCCGACACGTGCCCCGCCCGCCCGCGGCTGCATCGCGAGCGCCTTGGCGGCGGCGACGAGCTCGTCGATGCTGTCCACCGAGATGATGCCGGCCTGTCTGAAGGCGCCCTCGAGGACCTGATGGCTCCCTCCCAAGAAACCGGTGTGGGAAACCGATGCGGTCGCGGCGAGCCGGGAGCGCGCCGCCTTGAAGGCGACGACGGGCTTCTTACGGGCGGCGGCGGCGGCCGCAGAGAGGAACTTGCGGCCGTCCTCCAGTCCCTCGAGATAACAGGCGATCACCTCGGTCGCGGGGTCGTCGGCGAAAAAGGCGAGCAGGTCCCCCTCGTCGACATCGATGCGGTTGCCGTAGCTGACGAACTTGGAAACACCCGTCCCGCTCAGGCGCTCGAGGAACACCGCACCCACGGTCCCCGACTGGGTCATGAGAGCGATCGGCCCCGCGGGTGGCCTCACCATGCGCTCGGCGGCGTAGAAGAACGTGTCGAAGTGCGTGCTGCTGTCCAGCACGCCGATGCAGTTGCAGCCCACGACGCGCACGTCGTTTTCGCGTGCAAGGCGCCGTATCGTCACCTCGAGCTCCTCACCCTGCTCGCCCAGCTCCTTTCCCCCCGCCGATATGACGACCATGTTGTGCACGTCGGCGGCTGCGCAGTCGAGCACCAGTTCAGGCGCCGCTGCCAAGGGGACAGTGACGGTCACGAGATCGACCTTCTCGGGCACCTCGCGCAAGGACGGATAAGACCGCAGTCCCATCACCTCGCTCCGGCCGGGGTTGATGGGGAATACACGGCCGGCGTATCCCTGACGCCCGAGGCTTTCGAGGACGGCACCCCCCACCTTGGACGACGAGGCCGAGGCACCGACGAGGGCAACCGACCTGGGTTCGAAGAACTTCGCGAGATGGCTGACATTCGGACTGCTCCCGAGACCTCGAGCGCGCAGGGCGTTTTCGCCCGGCGGCAGGATCTTCGCGTCCAGGACCACGTGGTGGTCCTCCCAGACGAGCACGGGGTTCAGGTCCACGGACTCGAAACTCCCGGCGAGATCTTCTGCCATGGCACTGGCGCGAATCAGCAGATCGACGAGCATCTCCTCGGACACGGCCCGCTGACCGCGGTATCCCGAAAGGATGCGGCGGCCACCGACGCCGCGGATCATGGCCGCGGCGTCGTCTCGCGAGATCGGCACGACCCGGAAGACGACGTCTTCGAAAACTTCGGTGAAGACCCCGCCGAGACCGAACATGATCACGGCTCCGAACTGACTGTCCTGGTTGAGCCCGACGATCACCTCGGTCCCTCCGACGAACATCTGCTCCACGCTGACGCCCTCGATGAAGGCCGACGGCGCGCGCTCGCTCACCGCACCGACAACGCGCTCGTAACCGCTTCGGACGGCGTCGTCCCCGAACAGGTCGAGCTCTACCCCGCCGACGTCGCTCTTGTGGACGATGTCGGGCGACACGATCTTCAGCGCAACCGGGGTGCCGATCGCTCGCGCGAGTTCGACCGCCTCGGTGACGTTCGTGGCGACGCCGTGGACAGGGACCGAAAAGCCGTAGTGCGCGACAGTCTCGAGCCCGTCGGTCATGGCTCGTCGGTGCTGGCCAGGTAGCGGATGATCGACTCGGCGACACAACACGGCTTTTCTCCGCCGTCGCGCTCGATAGTCGTGAGAAAGGTCGCCTGAACGCCGCCGGGAACGTCTTCGACGGCGACGATCTCCGAGCGGGCGCGGACGCGCGATCCCACGGTGACGGGAGAAGGAAAGCGGACTCTGTTCGTGCCGTAGTTGATCGACATGGAGACTTCGTCCACTTCGACGAGCCGGGGCAGCAGGGCACTGACGAGGGACAGGGTCAGATAACCGTGCGCTATGGTCGTCCCGAAGGGCCCTTTCGCCGCGCGCTCAGGGTCGACGTGGATCCACTGGTGGTCATCGGTCGCGTCCGCGAAGTGGTCGATTCGCTCCTGGGTTATCTCGAGCCAGTCCGAGCACCCGAGTTTGGTTCCGACGGCGCCTTTCAAGTCGTAGGGGCTTGCGAAGTGAGTCGCCACCGCAATTTCTCCTCTTTTCTGGGCAATTACGAGCCAGTTCCCGCCGATCGTAGGGCCTCAGCAAGCAACCGACAGAACAGCTCCCGGTGCCGCCGGCCCTCTGGGTCGCGTCCCCGATCTTGGTGTCCTTCGCGCTCCCTTGCCTCTCTCTCCCACTTCTGTGCAGCGCCCAGGTAGGACAAGCCGTCGCTGGCGCAACCTAACCATGACGGGCGGCAGAGGGGGTCCTTCTTTGGCGAACCGAGGCCGGGGCGGGGCGCCTCGGCGACTGTCCGCGGCATTGCCGGTGCTGCCGCCGCGAGCAGCTGGTCATTCGTCCGTCGCCACGCACTTAGCCTGGAACCACCGCGCGGATAGGCCTGTAAAGCCTGACCATCCGCGAAAAAGGTGCCGTGATCAGGGAGAATTGGACTCGCCAAAGAACCAATTCGCCGGATCAGAAAGGCACCTTTTCGATGTCATCTTCTCATAGCCCGTCGCGCCTGTCGGTGATGTTCGATGACGACCACGCCGTCGCCGATGCGGGTCTCGCTCTCGTTGCTGGGCTGAGCGAGATGCTCGGTCTCGAAGTCCTCGCCGAGGAGCTGGTCGATGTCCACCCCTTCCCGGGACGTCGGGTGGCGACGCTCGTGCATGCGATGGTCGCCGGCGCGCAATGCATCGACGACGCCGAGGTGTTGCGGTCTGGGTCGACCTCGGCGGTGCTTTGCCACAAGGTGATGGCGCCTTCGACGCTCGGGACCTTCCTCCGGGCTTTCAGCTTCGGCCATGTCCGCCAGCTCGACAAGCTGTCCGGGGCGATGCTCACCCGGGCGTGGTCTCTTGGCGCGGGGCCCGGTGCCGAGCCGATGATCATCGACGTCGACTCGACGATCTGTCCCGTGCACGGGGACCACAAGCAAGGCGCCGCCTTCGGTTACACCCACGTCCTCGGTTACCACCCCCTTGTCGGCACGCGTGCAGATACAGGCGAGGTCCTCCACGTCCGGTTCCGAAAAGGATCGGCCGGATCGGGCCGGGGGGCGGAACGCTTCGTCCGAGAGCTCGTCGGACGTGTGCGACGCGCCGGGTCGACCGGCCCGATCAGCCTTCGAGCCGATGCGGGCTTCTACTCCCGCCATGTCATAGCCGCCTGCCGGGACCACAAGGTCTCCTACTCGATCACCGTCCCGCAGAACGCCGCCGTCAAAAGGGCGATTGAGGCAATCGACGAAGCGACCTGGGTCCCGATCGACTACACCGATGCCGGCGAGGCATGGGTGGCCGAGACCAGCTATGGCGACGGGCATCGCCTCGTCGTGCGCCGCACACGCCTTTACGATCCCCAGCCGGCGTTGTTCCCCACCTTCCGCTACCACGCTTTCATCACCGACCGTGCGGGAGACGCCGTCCTCCTCGACGCAGACCACCGGTGCCACGCCGTCGTCGAGCTCGCGATCAGGGACTTGAAGGAGGGATCGGGACTTTCCCACTGCCCCTCTGGGCGCTTTGGTGCCAATGGCGCCTGGGCGGTGTGCGCCACGATCACCCACAACCTCATCCGCTGGCTCGGCTCACTCGGGCTTCAGATCCACGGCCCGCTCGTCTCAAAGACCATCCGACGACGGTTCTTGAGCCTTCCGGGTCGCATGACGCGCCGTGCCCGAGGACGCCAACTCCACTTGCCGACGAACTGGCCCTGGGCCAGGCAATGGACCGCCTGTTTCGAGCGCCTCTGCGCGCTCCGGACCTGAACCAGCCGCCACCGAGATGGCTTGTGGCGTGCCCGGCAATCTCCAGCACGAGAACAATCGGTGACAGGCGAGACGAACACGCCCCGGACTCTGACACAGGCCGATAGGTAGCCGCGACGCCGCCAGAACTCTGTGAATCAGGCTCCCGCGGTCATCTCACCGCGGTCGGACGGTGGTTCCAGGCTTAGATGCGAAACAGGTACAGTTCCCGACCGGGAAACGCGCCCACGACGGCCGTGTTGCCTGACATGGCCGCCGACACTCCGAAATAGTCACCCGCGGCGAGATCCGACGCGCTCAGACTGGCGAGTTGCGACCAACCCCCCTCCGTCCTCGTGAATTCGTAAGCCACCCCGGCGCACTCCTGGTAGCACGCGGCTCCGACGATGGCGCGGCTGCCTGACATCGCAACCGAGGTGCCCAACTCCTCGAGTCCGCGCGCGTAGGGTTCAGCGAGCGACCCGACCTGTGTCCAGGTGCCCCGAGCGTAGGAGAACACGAAGACGCGGCCGAACTCCTGTCCGAATGACCCGAGCCCGACAAGGGCGTATTCACCCGATATCGCGACGGCACTTTCGTCGCTGATGATTCCGGGAAACCTCCAGGTGGAAACCTCCCGCCAGGCGCGTTTTTCTTCCTGGAAGAAGTAAATCTTGTAGCCCGACGCGTTCCCGGAGCCCACGACGATGCTCGTATTCGAGATCGCCAGTGTGATCCCGAAATCAAAACCGGGCAGCCATCCGGGCACCGTCAGCTCAGTTAGGCGCTTCCATCGGCCCGACAAGGCCTCGTGGAATATGAACACGCGTCCCGCAGACGATGCCGCTTCGGAGCTCACAACGGCCGTGCTACCGCTGATCGCGACCGACGACCCGAATCCGCGGCTCCCTCGAGGAGCCACCAGCACGGAGCTCTGTCTCCAATTACCGTCCTTGTCCGTGAACGCATAGACACGGCCACCGCCGGGTTGGTCCGCAGCGCCCACCAGCAATGTCGAACCGGACGCGGAAAGCGCCGCTCCGAAGCCGCTGTGAGCTAAGGCGCCGGAGCCTTCGAGCGTCCCGTCTGGTCCCCAACGAGAACGTGTCTCGGCAAAGATGTCCACCTCGTTTGTGGATCCGGCAAAGACCGTCGCCCGGGTGATCGCCACCGACAGCCCGAACGGTCCCGCTCCCTTGAACGCGGCTATCTGACTCCGAGGCAACGAGCGGGTCTGTGCGGTCTGAAACCCCAGAGGCGAGAGTCCGGTCACCATCGCGGTCGTGCACAGCCCCGCCGCGAGGACCCTCGAGCTCCAAAACGTGCACAACCTTCTCATGCACCGCTCGTTCCTAGCGCGTTTCTGTCTCAAGGCCCAACCGGGTGAGGTGCGGAACTCCGACGCCTTCGCCGGTTCATCAAGCCCCATCCCTACTTGCGCCACGCCCGCACACGCTACCGATCTCCTCAGTCAAACGGCATGACCGAGCGGTTCTGCGAGTCAATCAAGTACGAGCACCTCTACCGCCTCGAGGTGCCGAGCGGCTTCGAGATCAGCGAGGTAGCCACCAGGTGCCGCACGATCTACAACGAGGTCCGCCCCCACGAGAACCTGGATTCCTCACTCCCCTCGAGGTCTACGTGACCGACCCCGAGCAGTCCCTCCCCGAGGGCTGGCGACCTCGACACCACCTTCGTCGTGGTCATTTACCTGAGCGGGCACGAGAATCAAACTCGCGTTCTCAGCTGGGAACGGCGGTCAGGACAGAGGCCCTTTCCTCGCGCTCGGTGAGAATCTCAGGCGGGTTTGACGAGCCCGTGCCTGTACGCGTAGGTGACCGCCTGGGCACGATCTCGAACTCCCGTTTTGGTGAAGAGATGGTTGATGTGGCTCTTCACGGTCGCCTCACTGACTACCAGCCGGGCCGCGATCTCGGCGTTGGAGAGTCCGGCAGCGATCAGCTCCAGCACCTCGGCCTCGCGTGCGGTGAGACCGTCGGGTAGGTCAAGCTCGGTCTCCTCGTCGTTGATTGTGCCCAAGCGTGCAAGGGCATTGACGACATGGTGCTGGACGGCGGGATCGATCGCAGCTTCACCGCGCTCAACCGCAGCGATTGCCTCCTTAATCTCGTCGGCTCCAGCGTCCTTGGTGAGAAAGCCGCGCGCTCCGGCCCGTAGCGCGTCCACCACTGAGCGGTCGTCGGCGTAGGTGGTGAGGACGATCACCTTGACCTCGGGATGCTGCTCGCGAAGACGCCGGGTCGCTTCCACGCCGTCGCAGCGGGGCATGCGAAGGTCCATGAAGACAATGTCGGGACTGAGCTCTGCAACAAGCTGAACAACCTCATCCCCATCGGAGGCCATGCCAACGACTTCAAGCCCGGACAGGAGACCTATCAGCAGTCCGAGACCTTCGCGGACGACGCGTTGGTCATCGGCAATGACGACGCGGGTGGCGTTTGTCACACCGGCACCCAGAGATCGACCCGAAAGCCGCTCTCAGTAGGCGTCGCCGTGAGTTCGCCGCCGAGCAGCTTGGCGCGCTCACGCATGCCTGTGAGACCGTAGCCCTCGCCGGGGACGCTGAGCGCGGGGCGACCATTCACCCCGAAGTCCTCGACCGTTAGGCGCGTTCCGTCCGTTTCGTAGGACAGGTGGAGCTCGACCTGGGTGGGCTCAGCATGCCTGCGTACGTTGGTGAGGGCCTCCTGGGCGACACGGTAGAGCGTAAGCCGCGCCTCGGCGTTCAACTGCCGTTCGGGACCGTCTACCTCCAGCTTGCAGGGAGTGCCCGTATCGCGCGCGAAGGAGCTCGCAAGAGCCTGCAAGCCTTCGGGCCCCGGAAGCTCGTCATCCCGCAACAGCCCGATTGCCCGCCGCGCCTCCTCGAGACCTGCCTTGGCGAGATGATGAGCGCGCTCGATGGCATCGGTCAGATCCCTGTCCTCCGCTTGCCTCTGCGCGGCAAGCAGCCTGGCACCCTCCAACTGAAGAACGAGCCCGGAAAGCGAGTGAGCCAGCACGTCGTGCATCTCTCGGGCGAGCCGCTGACGCTCCGCCAGCGCGGCCGCTTGGGCTTGTGCCTCTCGGCTCTGCTCCAGCTCAGTGAGCATTAGCTCGGCCTGTGCCTGGCCTTCGGCGAGGCGCCTCGCTAGTAACGCAACGACGAAGAAGGCCAGGATCCCGAGCTCGTTCGCCACCACTGAGGCCGCCGACCGTCCGCCTGCGACGGTGCCCACGATCGCCTGAGCTACCAGCCCCACAAAGGCAACCCCGGCACCCATCGAGACGCTGACACGCAAGGTCGCGCTCACGACAGCGAGGAACATTGCGAGGAAGCCGAGCCCGTTTGGCTGGAGCCAGAACAGAGTCACCGAGCTCGCGACCAGTAGCGCAAAGAGGAAGATCTGGCGCGTCGTGGCGCACGCAGGGACGCGCATACCGCCAAGCATCCCGACGACGACTCCGACAAGGCCGAGCAGGACACCGAGATGATTGCCGCTGAGCCCGGGCGTCGGTTTGGTGAGCGAGCCCGTGACCTCGATCAGCACGACCAGGGCGACTGCCGTCGTCCGCAATCCCCGTACCGCCACTTGCTGACGGTGTCGTGAATGGTCAAGCGAAGCCGGAGTCGGTGCCGTTTCTTGACTCACGTGTCAAGGGTACGCGCCCGGGAGATTGCGGTCATCGTCCCGTGGGCTGAGCTTCGAGCCGGTCCGGCTCCACCCACGGGTGGAGTGTCTCAACCCAGGGTCTGACGCGAGAGCAAGGAAGAAGTTCAACCCGCAGGCCGAAGACGCCACGGGTCGGTGATCGTACCGTCACTTCAGATCACACATGACCGACCAAGAACCGAAAGGGAGCGACATGAACACGATCGAGGAAGCTCTTCTGGCGGCCAAACCGGCCGAGGTGCCGGGCTGCGAACCGGTGATCAGCGTCCGCGGTCTGGTGAAGCGCTACGGCGAGATCTCCGCCGTCGCCGGCATCGACCTTGAGGTCAACCGGGGAGAGATCTTCGCCTTCCTCGGCCCCAACGGTGCCGGCAAGACGACGACTGTCGAGATACTCGAAGGCTTCCGCCAGCGAAGCGGCGGCGAGGCCTCAGTGCTAGGCGTCGACCCGTCTCAGGCAGACGGCACCTGGCGCAACCGTGTCGGCGCCGTCCTGCAGGAGTCACAGCCCGAGCCCGGACTGACGGTGCGCGAGAGCCTTGACCTCTATGCCGGTTACTACTCCTCTCCGCGCGACGTCGCAGAAACGATCGCCCTCGTCGGCCTCAAGGAGAAGACCGACACTCTTGGCGAGCACCTCTCAGGTGGCCAGCGGCGCCGACTCGACGTGGCGCTCGCTCTCATCGGCGACCCCGAGCTGATCTTCTTGGACGAGCCCACCACGGGTTTTGACCCTTCGGCACGCCACACCGCCTGGGATGTCATCGACGGATTGCGCAGTCTCGGCAAGACCGTCTTTCTCACGACGCACTACATGGACGAGGCAGAGCACCTTGCGGACCGGATCGCCGTAATCGCCGACGGCGTCATCGTCGCAAGCGGGACGCCGCAGACCCTTGGCGGCCGAGACCGCCTGGACACGACGATCACCTTCACGCTCCCAGACGGTGTCGCCCTGAGCGCACTGCCCGCCCAGTTACAGGTGATCGCAGAACCCAGCTCGGATACCACTGTCGTGCTGCGCAGCCACACGCCGCTTGTGCACGTGCACGATCTCAGCACCTGGGCGATCGCCGCCGGCTTCGACCTCCCCGATCTGGAGGTCCGGCGTCCGACGCTCGAGGATGTCTATCTCTCACTCACCGACCATGGAAAGGACAACAACCGATGATCCTCCTCATCCGCTGGCTCATTCGCCGTCACCGCGTTCGCAGCTCCACGTCGTCACCTAGAGGCAAGAAAGGCAGCTCTTCATGATTCTCCTTATCCGCTCGCTCATCCGCCGCCCCCAGTACCGCAAGAGTCGTCAAGACGTCGCCCACCTCGATGGCCTGGGCCGGGGGCTAGGCCGCTTGGCCCGCGCGCTGCTCCGGCACAGCAAGATGGTCGGGCTCTTCTGGTTGGTCGTCGCGTTGGTTGGCGTCGCCTTGCTCGGTCCCATCGCCGGACGGCTCAGTTCAAGCCAGGCACTTCCGGGGTTGCCGAGTTACCAAGCTGGACTTTCGATCATGCACACCTACGGCAACGGCGGCAACAACACCCCGATCGTTGCCGTCATAACCCTGCCCGGCACCGAGAGGGTCAACAGTCCGGCCGGCCGCGCAGCGCTCAGCGCCACGTTCGCCGGGCTCAACTCGGAGCGGTCCCTGCGCGTCGTGTCCTACCCGGCAGTGAATGATCCCCGCCTGATCTCCCCAAACGGGCACGCCGCTCTCGCCCTCGTCTTCGCCGGGAACAGCCCACCCTCCTCGGCCGAGGTCGCAGCCCGGTTGCGCGCCAATGCGCCGCCTGCTGTCACGATCGCTGCCACGAGCCTCAACGACCTTGAAAATGCCCCGAGCAGTGGCGGGCTCGGTGTGCTGGGCGAGGTCGCCATCGGGGCGATCGGCGCCCTCCTCGTCTTGGTCCTCGTCTTCGGGTCGTTCCTGGCCGTAGTCCCCCTCATCGTGGCCGCGGTGTCGATCCTCGGCACCTTCCTGCTCATCGGCGCCATCACAACTCTCACCGAAGTGAGCCAACTTGTCGAGTACCTCGTTGCCCTGATCGGCCTCGGTGTGGCCATCGACTACTCGCTCCTGGTCGTCACCCGTTGGCGTGAAGAACGCGATCGAGGCCGGCTCAACGACGAGGCCGTCGTCATGGCCATGACCACAGCTGGGCGATCGATCGTCTTCAGCGGCCTGACGGTGGCAGTCGGCCTCTTCGCCCTCGTCGCCTTGCCCTTCGCGTTCTTGCGCAGCCTCGGCTACGGCGGCTTGCTCATCCCCGCCGTCACGGTCATGGCCGCCATAACCCTGCTCCCGGCGCTGCTTTCGGCGTGGGGCCCCCGTCTCGATCGTAGGGGGAGGAAGGCCGAGCGGAACCGACGCAGCCCGGCGCTCGGGCCGAGCCGAGCGTGGACGGCATGGACCCGAGCGGTCGTCCGTCACCGCGTCTTTGCCATTGCCTCCGCCCTGACCGTCCTCGGGATCCTCCTCGCGGCGGCGTCGGGATTGCTAGTCGGGGAGGTCCAGCCCACCTCACTTGCTCGGACCGGCACTGCCGAACAGGGGCTGGTGCGTCTCCAACACGCCGGGTTCCCCGTCGGCGTGCTTTCCCCGATCGAGGTCCTTGTCCCGAACCGGACCAACCCTGTTTATCTGGCCGACCGGCTTAGCGCGGTCGCCGGTGTCGACACCGCCATCGCCCCCTCCGGAACGTCGTGGCGACGGTCCGGCACCGCCCTGGTCGATGTCCTCCCGAGCGCTCCGACCAGCTCTGCGAGCGACAACGCCACGGTGAGCACGGTCCGCGCCATGGCGACCCACCTGGCGCCGGGCGCCCAGGTCGCCGGCGACGGCCCGGAGGAGGCCGACCTCGTGCACGGCTATTACTCCCGGTTCCCCCTTGTCGTCCTTATCGTGATCCTCCTCAGCCTGCTCGCG
>Ga0371490_1000192_pt1 | contig 52668 bp, 51 predicted proteins | sample MB2SIPfraction_FD_207959 | JGI IMG/M metagenome (GOLD analysis project Ga0371490, IMG submission 207959) | Lab enriched peat soil microbial communities from McLean, Ithaca, NY, United States - MB28FN SIP fraction | ecosystem: Environmental > Terrestrial > Soil > Wetlands > Peat | place: USA... | reverse complement strand
CTTCGCCTGCCGCCTCGCGACGACATGCGCAAGACTCGAGGCCAGGATGGAGTCGCTTCTCCTTTCCTGTAGGGCTCTTTCATCCCCTACAACATGCCGGTTTATCCCGGCGCACTCTGTCCCCTGGTTTCCCCTGGTTTCCCTGGTTTCCCCTGGTTTCCCTGGTTTCCCCGGCAAGCTGGGCGCGGACGCGGTTGTGTGCGCGGCCTGGGTCGGGGATGGCACTGCCCTTTATTGTACGTCGGCAGCGGCAGCCGAACCACGCTACTTCTTCCTCTTCGCCACCAGCCTCACCCTCTTGGTTTGCGACAACGGCCCCGGGGTTAGCGCGTCGTCGATGATTTCGTGCTGTTCTTGCTGGTGGCGCTTGCCGGAGCCGGTGGCGGGGCTGGCGGATTCGGCGCGGCCCACGTAGCGGATCTCGCGGCGGCCGGCGTCCGCCAGCGGCTGCATCTGCTCGCGGATGTGCCGCCATGGGCCCATGTTTCTCGGCTCTTCCTGCGCCCAGACGATTTCGGCGGTGGGCGCGTAGCGGAGCAGGATCTCGGCGGCCTGAGCGGCGGCGAACGGATAAAGCTGCTCGACGCGGACCAGGGCGACGTGATCGGCTTTGCGCTCCTCGCGGGCTAGCAGTAAGTCGTAATAGATTTTGCCCGAGCATAAGACTACGCGCGAAATCCGCTGCGGATCGGCGGCGGAGTCATCCAGAATCTCGATGAAGCCGCCGGTCGCGAAATCGTGAACGGTGGAAACGGCGCGCGGATGGCGCAGCAGGCTCTTGGGGGTGAAGATGACCAGCGGCTTGCGCACGCCGCGGCGGTCGGAGCCGCCATACATCTGGCGGCGCAGTAAGTGGAAGTATTGCGCCGGCGTGGTGCAGTTGCAAACCTGCATGTTATTCTCCGCGCAGAGAACTAGGTAGCGCTCGATGCGGGCGCTCGAATGTTCAGGGCCCTGCCCTTCGTAGCCGTGCGGCAGTAACATTACTAAGCCGCTCGGCTGTCCCCACTTGGATTCGGCGCAGGAGATGAACTGGTCGATCATGATCTGCGCGCCGTTGGCGAAATCGCCGAACTGCGCTTCCCAAATGACCAGCGTGAGCGGATCGGCCACGCTGTAACCGAACTCGAAACCCAGCACGGCGTATTCGCTCAAGGAGCTGTCATAGACATCGAAACGGGCCTGATCCGGCGAAATATGCTGTAGGGGAATATAGCGCTTGCCGGTTTCGAAATCGTAGAAGGCGAGATGGCGCTGGCTGAAAGTGCCGCGGCCGGAATCCTGGCCGCTGAGGCGGACGGCGGTGCCCTCGAGAGCCAGCGTGCCGAAGGCGAGCGATTCGGCCAGCGCCCAATCGAGCGGGGTGGCCTGAGCGATCGCGTTGCGGCGCTTCTCGAGGAAGCCGCGCAGCTTGGGATGCACATGGAAAGTGTACGGGAAATTGGTGATACCGCGAATCACCCGCTCCAGCACTTGCTGGTTGACGGCGGTGCGCGGGCAGAAGCTGGAGATATCGCCCGTAGTCACTGCGCTCAGTTCCTGCAACTCGTAGCGCTCGGCCTGCTCCTGCGCGGCGTCATAACCGGCGGCCAGGCGCTGGCTGACCTGCTGGCGGATCGCCGCGACTTCTTCGGCGGTCGCCACGCCCTCGCGCACCAGGCGCTCGGCGTAGAGCGTCGCCACTGAAGGATGCTCTTTGATCTTGCGGTAGAGGATGGGCTGGGTGTAGCTGGGGTCGTCGGCTTCGTTGTGCCCGTGGCGGCGGTAGCAGATCATATCGATCACCACGTCGGTCTTGAACTTCTGGCGGTAATCGAAAGCGACTTGCGCCACGCGGACGGCGGCCTGCGGGCTATCGCCATTGACGTGGAAGATGGGCGCCTGCACGCCGCGCGCGACGTCGGTGGAGTACGGCGTGGAGCGCGATTCATCGGGCAGGGTGGTGAAGCCGATTTGGTTATTGATGATGAGGTGAATGGTGCCGCCGGTGGAATAGCCGTCGAGCCGCGAGAGGTTGAGCGTCTCGGCCACCACGCCCTGACCGGCGAAGGCGGCGTCGCCGTGGATCAGCAGCGGGATGACGCGCTCGCGGGCGGTGTCGCCGAGATGGTCCTGCTTGGGGCGCACGATGCCTTCGACCACAGGGTCCACGGCTTCGAGGTGGCTGGGGTTGGGAGCGACCGAAACCACGATTTCGCGGCCGTTTTCGCAGCGGCGCACGCCGTGGGCGCCCAGGTGGTATTTCACGTCGCCGGAGCCCTGCGTGCTCGATGGATCGATATCGCCTTCGAATTCGGAGAAGATCTGCTTGAGGTCCTTGCCCACCACATTGGCGAGGACGTTGAGACGGCCGCGGTGCGCCATGCCGATGACGATCTCATTGACGTCGGCGGCGCTCGAGCGTTCGAGAATTTCTTCCAGGATGGCGAGCGCGGTCTCGCCGCCTTCGACCGCGAAGCGCTTCTGGCCGACGAAGCGGGAGTGCAGGAAATGCTCGAAGCCTTCGGCGGCGATGAGGTTGCGCAGAATGCGCAGGCGGGTTTCGGGAGGTAGCGGCCAGTGGTTCTTGTCCGGCTCCATGCGCTGCTGCAGCCAGCGCTTCTGTTCCGGCACCTGAATGTTCATGTACTCGCAGCCGATTTTGCCGCAGTAGGTTTCGCGCAGCGTTTCGAGGATCTCGCGGAGCGTGGCGAGCGGCTTGGGGCCGGCTTCGCCGATGGCATCGCCCAAGCTGCCGGTGAGGAATTCGCGGTCGAGGTCCCAGATGGTGAGACCGTAGGTTTCCGGGTCGAGCTCGGCGTGATAGCTGGGCTCGTGGCCGAGCGGGTCGAGGTCGGCGATGAGATGACCGCGCACGCGATAGGCGTTGATCATCTGCATGATGGCGGCTTCCTTGGCGATCTCGGCGGTGCGCGAGGAAGCGGCGCCGGGAAGGCCCGGCCGGCGGTCGGTTTCCCAATGCACCGGCTGGTGCGGAATCTTCAGATGATCGAAGACCTCTTCGTAGAAGCTGTCGGCGCCATCGAGCAGCGCCTGCACGCGGCCCAGGAATGCGCCCGATTCGGCGCCTTGAATGATGCGGTGATCGTACGTGCAGGTGAGAGTCATCACCTTGCTGATGCCGAGGGTGGCGCGGGTTTCGGCGGCGGTGCCGTGGTATTCGGCCGGATAGTCGATGGCGCCGGTGGCGATGATGGCGCCTTGGCCCAGCATCAGGCGCGGGCTGGAGGACATGGTGCCGACGGTGCCGGGGTTGGTCAGCGAAATGGTGGTCGACTGAAAATCCGCGGTGACCAGTTTGCCGGTGCGGGCGCGGGCGACCAGGTCGTCGAAGCGGTTCAGATATTCCTGGAAGTTCAGCGTGCCGACATCCTTGATATTGGGAACCAGCAGGTTGCGCGCGCCATCCTTGCCGGCGGCGTCCACGGCTACGCCGAGATTGACGTGCGGGTGCACCACGCGGTACGCCGCGCCGTCCTTTTCCGCGTACGCCTGGTTGAGGCCGGGAAACTCTTCGAGCGCCTTGACCACCGCCCAACCGATCAGGTGCGTGTAAGACACCCTGCTCAAGCCGAGGACGGCGCGGTGCTGGTTGATGATGCGGCGGTTCTCGTCCATCACCTTGACGGCGATGGTGCGCTGCGAGGTGGCGAGGGGGATGGAAACGCTGGCCGCCATGTTTTCGGCGATGCGGCCGGCGGCGCCGCGCAGGGGCTGCAACTGGCCGCCCGCGGGCGGGGCTGGCAGGCTGAAGCCTGCCCCACCGGGCTGCAACTGGGCACCGGAGGGAGTCGCGGGCGAAGGAGCGACGCTGGGGCCGCTCGCGTCAAACACTTCCTTCCAGCTTTCGTCGACGGCGGAGCGGTCGAGAAGGTACTGCCGATACAACTCTTCTTCGAGCCAACTATTGACGCCCATTTGCGGATCGGGTTTGACAGCCATGCGGGAGGTCTTTCCTATTTATGATAGCGTGGGCGGCTGGAGGGAGCTCAATCTGGGCTCAGGTCAGCCGGGAGAGGATGGCTGGCGGCACTTGCGCGCGCAAGCCCGGCTTGCTTTCCAGAATGCGCTCGATATCCAGCAGATCTTTGCGCCGCTTGCTGGGGCGCCGTTGAGGATCGGAAGCCGCCCAGATCTTGCCCTGCAAGACATCCTCCAGCGCGGCTACGGGAAGCGTCACGCCGAGCACTTCGCGAGATTCGGCGCGATCGATAAACCCAAAGTAGCGCGGGTCGGTCTGGATCTGCACGCGGAGGTCGGAGCCGGCGGTTTCGATATTCAGGCTGTGCGGGAAGCGCTCGACCTTGAAGCGCTCGCGCAGCATAACCTCAGCACCGGCGATTTGATCCACCGCGATCACCAAGTCGAGGTCAAGGCTGACCAGCGGCTCGACAAATGCGTTGACGGCCTGCCCGCCAATCACGCAGTAGCGGATGCCACCCTCGGCAAGCAGCGCGATCAGTGCGTCCAAGAAGTCACTGTGGTCCACGGTTACCGCCTTCCAGAATGCCCGCGCCCGCATCTTTTCGATGATAGCGCGCATCTTACCGACTGATGGAACCAACAGTGACGGTTTTGGGAATAGCCGGGAGCCTGCGCAAAGACTCTTTGAACCGGGCGGCGCTGCGCGCGGCACAGGCGCTGGCGCCGGAGGGAGTGCGGGTGGAGATTTTCGATCTCGATGGCATTCCGGTCTACAACCAGGACGACGAGACTTCGCCGCCGGCGCGCGTCGCCGAATTGAAGGCTGCGGTGCGCGCAGCGGACGCGATTCTGTTCGTTACGCCGGAGTTTAACTACTCGATTCCGGGCGTGCTGAAGAACGCGATTGACTGGGGCTCGCGGCCCTATGGCGACAGTTGCTGGCAGGGGAAGCCGGTGGCGGTGATGGGCGCTTCGGTGAGCCCGTTTGGGTCGGCGCGGGCGCAATACCATTTGCGGCAGTGCTTCGTGTTCCTCGATATGCACGCGTTGAACAAGCCGGAAGTGATGATCGGCGGCGCGGCGCAGAAATTCGACGCGGCGGGGAACTTGACGGACGAGCGCACCAGGAAATCGATCCAGGATTTGCTGGCGGCGCTGGCGGCGTGGACGCGAAAGCTGCGGTAGGGACCTGGCGAACACTCGGGCAAGCTGATGCAGCGCGGCCCATTGTGCAGCGCGATCGGAAACCGTGAAAGACCGCGCCCGCAAGCGGGCGTTGGCAAGCCAAAGCATGCCCCACCCTGGAGTAATTGGAGATAACCGGATGAGTGCGGGCGATCCGACCGGTTGAGCTCGGTGCAATACATCAAGTTTCCGCTGACGGCGGAGCAGCAGGCGCGCTGGACGAGCGGCGCGCGCATTGTGATTCGCCACCCCGGTTTCGAGGCCGAGCAGCCACTCACCATGGCGCAACTGGCCGAACTGGGTGAAGACCTCGCGTAGGTGATCCGCGCTTCTTGGCGACGGCAGAGTGCCGCACGCACCCCAAAAGAAATGTCGAGACGAATCTCGACACAGCAGGCAGGACTGCCCGCGCCACGCTTGAAAGCGGGTGCGCGAACCGCTATAGTAGGCAAAGAAAAAGCGAAGCGTGGAGGATCTCCAGCAACAACTCGCCGTCTTGCGCAAGCGCCTGGCGCGCATTGACCGCAAGTACGCGGCCGGGCCACCGGCCGCGCCGCGCGCGACGCCGGCGGAAAACTGCTCTATCGAGCAGTTGATCTCGGGCGAACTGGTGCGCACGCCGCATGGCGAGCACTTCGAAACCGAAAAGCTCTGGGAGCGCCATCGCCGCCACGGCAGCGTGGACATTTCGGACCTTGCCGAGCTGCCCGCCGACCTGCTCGATTCGCTTTCGGGCGGCGCGATTCCAGAGAGCGCGCCCACGCGGTGGGCCTTCCTCGATACCGAAACCACCGGCTTGGCCGGCGGCACGGGCACCTGCGCTTTTCTGGTCGGCGTCGGGGCGATTGAGCCGGCCGGCTTTCGCTTGCGCCAGTTCTTCATGCGCGATTATGGCGATGAAGCCTCGCTGCTGTGGCGCCTGGCCGAGCACCTGGCGCAGTTCGACGTGCTGGTGACTTACAACGGCAAAGCGTTCGACCAGCCGCTGCTCGAAACGCGTTTCCGCATGTGCCGGTCGCAGGGCGCGCCGGCGCACCCGTTCGGACGCATGGAGCACCTCGATCTGCTCTTCGGCGCGCGCCGGCTGTGGAAGCTGCGCCTGGAAAGTTGCCGGCTGGTGGAGTTAGAAAACCAGATCCTGGGCGTGGAGCGTCAGGGCGATTTGCCGGGCGAGATGATCCCGTACGTCTACTTCGAATACCTGCGCACAGCGCAGGCCTTCAAGCTGGTGCCCATCTTTCACCACAACGCCATCGACATTCTCTCGCTCGCGTGCCTGACGGCGATTGTGCCGTTCGCGTTCCGGTCGCCTGGCGCGGCGTTGCTACGGCACGGCGCCGATTGGATCGGCCTCGCGCGCTGGATGCAGCAGGCCGGCCGGCGCGAAGAAGCGCTCGGCCTGTTTCGCCGCGCGGTGGACGCCGGGTTGCCGGACCATCTGCTATTCCGCACGCTGTGGGATGTGGCCGCGCTTGAAAAACGCCTGGGCCACGGTGAGGCGGCGCTGGCTGCGATGACGGAACTGGCCGCTGTGCGCAATCCATTCCGCGCGCAGGCGCTGGCCGAATTGGCCAAACATTACGAGCATCGCGAGCGCAATCATGCCATGGCGCTGGAGATGACGCGGGCAGCACTCGAAATCGAAGATTCGCCGGCGCTGCGGCGGCGAGAGGCGCGGTTGCGGACGCGGCTGGCGCGGCAGGGGGCGAAGCTGGCGCTGTAGGGGTGCGTGTGGCTCGTTGGTAGCCTCACTTGTGCAGCAGCATCAGGTAGATACTGTCTAGGTCTTTCATGTGGCCGCGCGTGAGCCGAACGCGGCACTCCAGCTCCGCACCGGGACCACCGCTGCCTCCTCCATACTGATGGTGATGAGCAGTGCAGGCCGCCTCGCGATAAGGCCGCCATGCTTGCTCCAGACGGTCGAACTCGCTCACATTTTCCGCTGACGTCGTCGGCATTCCGTCGGGGCCGGGGTACCGGGCTGGCAGCCCGGGGACATCTGGTGCCCTCAAGCTGAGCATATAGCGGATAGCTCCCACATATTTCGCCAGGTTCTGATCCGCGGTCTCGAGGACCTTGTTGTAACAGACACAGTCGTCGTACGTGCTGCCCGCATCGGGGCAGTCGCCGGCTTTTTCCAGGGCCATCTCTGAGTCGAACGCCTTTTGCGCAATGGCCTGCAGGCGGAGGCGCTCCGCTTCGAACTGCTTCATTTGTTGCCGGAAGGCCTGCATCTCAGGCGTGAGGGCCTTCTTTGTTTCGGGCGAAGCCTCTTGTCCGAAACCGGACCGTAGAATACCGAGCGTGCAGCATAAGATCAGGATCGCTCCATGCGTAGCCATGCTCTTTACCTCGTCAGATTGTAAATCAAGCCGTACGGATCCTTGACGTAGCATCGCGGAAAATCCGGCTCATCCTTGACGATCTCGCAACCATTCTTTGTCAGCCTGAGCTTGGCTTCTTCGACGTTGCCGACTGTCACTTCCAGCACCGGACCCAGCGCGGGACCTCGCTCGATGAATAAGTTGATGTGCTCGCCGTGAAGGCTGATCACGTCGGGCTGCTCGTCGGTGATTTCGAAGCCGAGCTGCTTGACATAGAAGGACGCCGCGAGTTTTGGATCGGGCGCTTGAATCAGAATGTCGGTACCGAATTTGTTTGCCATGTTCGTTCGCTCCTATTGCTAAGTACACTCGTGTCGATCCGCGCCGCGCCCGAACGGTAGGACAGACCATCGCCTTTCGTGGTCTGTCAGGCCTCGGCAAGGCACGGACATTGACAGACGACAAAGAACGATCGTCTGTCCTACCTCACGTCTCATCTGGCGATAATTTTATACCGAACGGTAGCGCTTCAAATCGCGCGCCTGATAATTTCCTCGAGTTCTTCACGCGTCAGCTTGACCGGATTGCCTTTCATGCTGCTGGCTTCGGCTGCGCGGCTGGCCAGAAGCGGAATGTGGGCTGCGGTCACTCCGTAGGCGCGGAGTGCCGGGATTTCGAAGCGGCGGCACAGCGCGGCTATCCACTCGATGCCGTCAGCGGCCGTCGCGTGAGGCTTCCCCGTCAGCAAACGCGCCACTTCATCGTACCGGCCGAGCGCGCGGCTTTCGGGCGCGCGCCGCCGCAGGGCTTCGACGTTGATCGCGATCGCCGGCGCCAGCAGCGCGGCGCACACTGCCCCATGCGGCGCGGGAAACATGCCACCCACCGGCGCGGCGAAACCATGCACCGCGCCCAGCCCCGCATTGGCCAACGACAGGCCGCCGAGCAGGCTGGCCCAGCACATGCCGCGGCGCGCTTCCCGGTCGCCGCCGTTGGCCCATGCGCGCGGCAACGACGGTCCCGCCGTGCGCAGGCCCTCCACCGCGTACAGGTCCGTCATCGGATTGGCGCGAACCGATACATACGGCTCGATGAGCTGCGTCAGCGCATCGAGACCGGTGGACGCGGTGAGCGCCGGCGGCAGATCCAGCGTCAGCTCCGGGTCCACCACGGCCAGCCGCGGCAGCAGGTACGGGCTGCGCAGGCTGGCCTTCACGCCGCGTTCGGGCGCGGCCAGCACGGCGTTGCGCGTGACCTCCGAACCGGTGCCGGCGGTGGTGGGAACGGCGATGAATGGCGCCGAAGGCTGCCGCAGCGGCTGGCCGTGCCCCACCACTTCCAGATAGTCGAGCGGCTCGCCGGGGTTGGTGAGCATGGCCGCCAGCGCTTTGCCGGCGTCGATGGCGCTGCCGCCGCCCACCGCCGCCACCAGGTCGCAGCCTTCACTGCGGGCGTAGACCGCGCCGGTTGCAATCGTATCGATCGACGGTTCACCGGAGACGCGAAATGGCGCCACCGTCAATCCGGCGGCTTCGAGCGCCTTCGCGAGCTGCCCCGCCCGGTCCGCCCGTTCGCCCGTCACCAACAGCGCACGCCGGCCCATGGCGGCTGCCGCCGGAGCAACTTCGCCCGCGGCGCCCTCGCCAAACACGATTCGCGCCGCTGTCGCGAACTCGAAGGGCATTGCCTTTACCACTCGCCATCCGGCGGATCGATGGCGCGGTACAACTGCCGCGTGCGCGGCTCGGCGAACATGTCGGCCGTTTTCGCGGCCCAGACGCGGTAGTGCGCCGTCTCCTTGTGGGCCGCCTGTGCGGCGGCGTCCCGATACACTTCGTAGAGCATGAAGCGAGCCGGGTCGTCGGCCTGCTCGATGAAATCGAACCGCGCCACGCCCGGTTCGCGCCGGCTGTTGCGGGCATTTTCCGTCGTGGCTTCTCGAAATGCGTTCACCGCTTCCGGCTTCACGCGCACGTACACACAGAGAATCAGCATAAGAATCGCTCTCTCCAATTATCGACAAACCAGGGGAGCGTGAGGTGCGCCCGGCCCGCAAGCGGGCGGGCGTTGGCAAGCTGAAGCGTGCCCTACCAAGGGCATAATGAGGTATGCGGTTTTTTGGCCTTCTGGCCTTGGTTGCGGCGCTGGCCGCTCCCGGGGCGGCCCAGGAAAAGTGGCGCCTCATCTGGCATGACGAGTTTGACGGGCCGATTGGCGCGCCGCCCGATCCCACGTTGTGGGTTGCCGAATCGGGCGCGCGCGGCTGGGGCAATCATGAGCTGGAGCACTACACCAAGCTCCCCGAAAACGCCTCCCTCGACGGCGAGGGCCACCTGGTCATCATGGCGCTGGCCAAGCCGAAGGGCGTCTATACTTCCGCGCGCCTCAAGACCCAGGACCGGTTCAGTGTGACTTACGGCAAGATTGAAGCCCGTATGCAGATTCCGTACGGCCAGGGAATGTGGCCCGCGTTCTGGATGATGGGCGCCGATTTCGCCGACAAAGGCTGGCCCGCCTGCGGCGAGATCGACATCATGGAGAACATCGGCAAGGAGCCGTTCAGCATCCACGGCACCGTGCATGGGCCGGGATACTCCGGCTCGGGCGGCATTGGCGCCACGGCAACTCTCACCAACGGCCGGCAGTTTGCCGACGACTTCCACGTCTTCGGCGTCATCTGGGAGGAAGACAACATTCAGTTCCTGCTGGATGGCGAACCGTACTTCCATGTTACGCCGTCGCACCTGCCAGCCGGCGCGCACTGGGCGTTCGACCATCCCTTCTACCTGTTGCTGAACCTCGCCGTGGGCGGAGACTGGCCCGGGGCGCCCGATCGCACAAGCGAGTTTCCGCAGCGCCTGACAGTCGATTATGTCCGCGTCTATGCCGATGCCGACCGCCTGCTGCGCCGGCAGCAGTACGGACCCGCGCACGGGTCGGATAACTTAAGGCCGCCAGGCGGACTCTAGATAGCTTGCGGCCGCGTGAAGGTTTTCGTTTGTGGGGCAGCTTGGTAAGCTGCGCGCCGATTGATAATCGGCACGCGCGGCGATTGGCAACCGCCGCGCAGGATGGCATCCTGCCCCACAGGCACGGAACATCTATTCCGCGGCTGCCCCGGTTAGCGCCTTGAGATAGCGGTAGTAGAAATCCACGCCGTCGTAGTAGGAAGTTACACGCAGGCGCTCGTCCTTGCCGTGAGCGCGCACATCGTCGCGATCGATGGCCAGCGCGGAGAAGCCGAAGCTGGGAATGCCGGCGGCGTTGGTGTACTTGCTATCCGAAGCGCCGGTTTCCATGTCCGTCACCACCGGCGCGCCAGGCCAGAACTGGCCGGCAAGCCGTTCCAGCGGCTCGAGCACGTCCTTCCGCAACTCGACCGGCGCCATTGGCTTGTCGAGCGGTGCGTGGTCCGCGATCTGGTTGGTCAAGTCGCTGATATGCCGCACCGAGACCGCCGGATCGGCCAGGATGCGCACCAGCTCCAGCCGCACCTCTTCGGCCGAGTGGCCGGGCAGAATGCGGCAGTTCACGATCGCGCGCGCGCTCTGCGGCAACGCATTGTTGGCGTGACCCGCTTCCAGGCGCGTGGCCACGCAAGTGGTCCGCACCAGGGCGTTGAACTGGGGCACACGCGCAAGCCGCGCGATGGCTAACTGATCCGGGGGTTGCGCCAGCATGGCGCGCATATCGGCCGCGTTCTGCGCGGATTCCACCTTCGCCAGGCCCTCAAAATAGGCTCGCGTCACGGCGTTGAGCTCGAACGGAAACACCGCGCGCTCCAGGCGCGCCAGCGCATCGGCTATGTGGTAAATGGCGTTGTCCGCGACCGGTAGCGAACTGTGCCCGCCGGGGTTGGTGGCCTTCAGCTCGAAATCCGCGTAAAGCTTTTCGGCGGACGCCACCTCCACGGCCAGCGCCTTGCCATTCTGGGTGGTCACTCCGCCCGAATCCGGGTTGAGCGCGAAGTCCGCGTCCACCAGGTCGCGATGCTGCTTCAGGAGCCATTCCACGCCGTTGGATGTGCCGGTCTCCTCGTCGGCGGTCAGCGCCAGGATGATGTCGCGGTCGGGCCGGTATCCTTCGCGCTTGAACCGCATGAACGTGGTCACCATGATGGCGTCGGCGCCCTTCATGTCCTGGGTGCCGCGGCCGTAGAAAAACCCGTCCTGCTCCACCAGGCGGAATGGATCGGTGGTCCAGTCCGAGCGCCGCGCTTCCACCACGTCCAGGTGCGCGATGATGAGGATCGGCTTCGCTCCACCGGCGTGCGCGCCGCGCAGGCGCGCCACCAGGTTCCCCTTGCGCTCGTTGGGTCCCAGCACCGTTACGTCTTCGGCTGCGAAGCCGGCAGCGAGCAGACGTTTGCGCATGGCTTCGGCGGCCACGGTAGTGCTGCCCACCGAATCGGTGGTGTTGATCTCGATCAGCTCCTGGAGGATCTCACGCGACAGTCTGCGGGTGGGTTCGTCGAGCGAAGCTGCCCAGGCGGGCGCCAGCAGCAACGCGGCAATCAGAAATCGTGCAATCTTCATGATGACCCGAAGTTACGATTCTAGCGTATGCGCGGGGGCAGGCGCGCGTCCTTTGCGGCTCCGGCAAGCGAAAGCGTCCCGACCTATGCACGCAATATAAGTCGCGGCTGACTTCAATTATGTAGAATTGCCGTGCAAATCTATACAGCGCATGAATAGTACTTAAGCGCACAATCGGAAAGGAGCTGCCGGACTATAAGCCGGTTTCTGTACCCGTTAAGGCGACAGTCATTCCTCTAGGCCCGTCATTACTGGCGGGCTCAAGCGACCTACCCGGGAGTCAAGTGGAGCGAGCCGCCCCTTCTCCCCTATTTGGTCTTGCTCCGCGTGGGGTTTACCCTGCCGGCGGGATTGCTCCAGCCGCGGTGCGCTCTTACCGCACCATTTCACCCTTACCTCTGATGGTGGGGCAGGCTGAAGCCTGCCACCACCATTCAAGGCGGTATATTTTCTGTGGCACTTTCCGTATCCCGCCCGGGGACCCCGGCCGTTAGCCGGCACGCTGCTCTATGGAGACCGGACTTTCCTCCTCCGTTTCTGGAGGCGACTGCCCATCCGGCAGCTCCCGCAACCGATTATCTCATGTTGCGCGGATTGGGTTGCGGAGCCGCGCGAGTTTCAAAGTGACTTGGTCCAATTGTTGCGGATATTCCGCATTTCCGGTGTAAAATATAAATCGTTATACCGCTTAGGTCTCGAGAGCGTGGCAATACCGGGACCAGCGTTGTAGTTCGGGCATGGCTTTGAGAGTTTTGGCTCGCCCTTCATGGGAGGACGGGAGAAGAGGCTTCGATACCCGGTACTTATGCCCAGCCTGTTTCTGTTGAGGAGATCAAAAAGACAATGAAGAGAATCGTAGCGTTGAGCGCGCTCGGGGTCATGGCATCCGCACTTTTTGCTCAGGGCCTGAATGCGCCTGGCAATCAGACCAGGGAGGATTGGGAAGAGATCAACTTCGAGTTCGACTCTTCCGTTCTGTCGGATGGCTACCCGAGCTTGCTTCGTCTCGCCGATCTGCTGAGCCAGCATCGCGATTACAAGGTGGCGGTCACTGGAAACACCGATTACATGGGCTCCGCCGCTTACAACGAGAAGCTGGCGCTCCAGCGCGCCGATACGGTAAAGCAGTTCCTCACTAAGTACGGCGCCAATGCCGACCAGGTGACGGTAGCAGGCGAAGGCAAGCGCCAGCCGGAAGTCGACAACAAATCCAGGGAAGGCCGCTTCATAAACCGCCGCGTCTCCCTTCGGGTGACGGATGGACAAGGCAGACTGGTGAAGGATGGCGGCATCCGGGATGTGTTGCAGGCTTTGCAGGACACGTTGGGGAAGAAGCAGCAGGAATGCTGCGATGCCATCCTCAAACGGCTCGACAAATTGGATGACATCCTGGCCGCGCTCAAGGCCCTGCAGGGCGAGAACGCGGCGCTCAAGGGCGAGCTGGCCGACCAGCGCAACCAGATCAACACGCTGCGCGACCGGATCGAGAACCCGCCCAAGCCCGCCGAGCCGGCGCCCCCACCGCTGCCGCCCGCTCCGCCGGTTCAGGAGGCGAAGAAGCATAACGACAAGTTCTCGCTGCTGGGGATCAACGTGGGTCCGACCTATGGCTCGAGCGCCCGCGGCAATGCGACCTTCGATGCCAACGGCCGCTTCTTCTCGCCGTTCGGTAGCGACGGCACGACCGCCGTGCAGGCACAAGGCGAGTACATTTACAACCCGCAGGCCCAGGAAGGCCAATTCGATCTCGGCCTGGTCAATCGCTGGGGCAATGTGCAGGCCGGCGTGTTCAGCAGTTTCAAATACCTGGACTACAAGCAGTATCAAAACGGTGGAGCGCTCGGCCAGGGAGCTTTCCTGCTGGATTACATTTTCAGCCGCGGCCGCATCGGCGTCTTCGGCACGCAGGGCTTCAAGAATTACGCCGTGGTCAACAGCGTGACGCTGGCGCCGGGCGCCTTCCTCCAGACCTACGCCAAGGTGGTCAACCAGTACGGCGCCGATACCTTGTTCGGCGTGTGGGGCAACGCTTACCTACAAGGCAACCTCGGCCTGCTGCGCCGCCAGGTGACCGGCGGCAACACGGTCGGCGGCGAAATCAAGCTGACGCAGCCAGTCAGCTCGCGCGTCGCCTTCACGGCCGCCTTCGACTACAATCAGACCGGCCTCGGCTCGACGGGCAATGGTCAGGTGATGTTCGGTCTGGAAATGGGCACCTACATCCATCCCAAGGATTACGGCACCGTCAAGACGCCGGTCCCGATGGACGTTCCGCGCATCCGCTACGAATTTGGCACGCGGCGCGTCGGCACCAGCCCGCCCATCGCCAACGCCGGTCCCAGCCAGTTTGGAATTCCCGCCGGCACCGTCACACTCAACGGAAGCGGATCGTACGATCCTCTGGGCGAAGCTCTCACCTATGCCTGGTCGCAGCTCGCCGGGCCCACGGTGACGATTAACAACGCCAACCAGGCGGTGGCCACGTTCACCGCTGCCGCCAGCCAGAGCTATACATTCCAGCTCAAGGTCACCAACACCGACGGCATCTCGGCCCAGGCCACCACCCTGGTTACCACGGCCGCGCCGGTACAGGCACAGATCCAACAGTTCACCGCGCAACCCGCGGCGATCACATCCGGCCAGACCACAACCCTGAGCTGGGTGATCCAGAACGCGACCTCGGCCAGCATCTCGCCGGGCGTGGGCACCGTCAGCGCAACCACCGGTTCGGTTCCGGTGTCGCCCACGGCCACCACCACCTACACCCTCACGGCGACCGGTCCCAACGGTTCCACCACGCAGACCGTGCAGGTCACGGTGGGCGCCTCTTCCGCTCAAATTCTCCGCTTCGCGGCAAGCCCGGGCAGTATCGCCACCGGCGGCCAGAGCACGTTGAGCTGGAGCACTTCCGGCGCCACCACCGTATCCATCTCGCCGGGCATCGGCACTGTCGCCGCCAACGGGAGTACAACCGTCTCGCCGGCCAGCACCACCGTCTACACAATTAGCGCCACCGGCACCGATGGCAAGACCGTCACCGCCGCCGCGCAGGTCACGGTGGGCGCCGTGACGGCTCAGATTGTCCGCTTTGTGGCAAACCCGAGCAGTATCGCCACCGGCGCGTCAACCACCTTGAGTTGGAGCACCTCCAACGCCACCACCGTTTCCATCTCGCCGGGCATCGGCAACGTGGCCGCCAACGGGAGCACCACCATTTCGCCGACCGCTACCACGGTCTACACGATCAGCGCCACCGGCACCGATGGCAAGACCGTCACCGCTACCGCGCAGGTCACGGTGGGCGCCGTGACGGCTCAAATCCTCCGCTTCGCGGCCAGCCCCAACACCATCGGCCTCGGCGCGTCAACCACCTTGAGTTGGAGCACCTCCAACGCGACCTCCATCTCCATCTCGCCGGCCGTCGGCACAGTGACCGCCAACGGGAGCACCACCGTCTCGCCGGCCACCACCACCAGTTACACCCTCAGCGCCACCGGCGCGGACGGCAAGACCGTCACCGCCGTGACGACCGTGACCGTGAGCGGATCCGCCATTCCGCAGATTGTGACCTTCGTCGCCACGCCGCAGAGTATCGCGCCCGGCGGATCGACCCAGATCTGCTGGCAGGTCACCGGAGCGACCAGCATCTCGATCGCACCCAGCATCGGCACCAACCTCAATGCCAACGCTTGCGCAACCGTTACGCCGAGCGCCACCACCACTTACACCCTGACCGCGACCAATGCGGTGGGCACGGTGCAGGGCAACCTGACGGTCAACGTCGGTCTGGTCCAGATCCTATCGTTCCAGGCCAATCCGGTGAGCACGCAGGTCGCCGGAGCCCCGACAACGCTTTCGTGGACTACCGCGAACGCCACCTCGGTGGTGCTCACCGGCGCCGATATACCGCCGATGACGCTGCCGGTCAACGGCTCGTACACCGACAACCCGGTTACCAACGAAACCTACACCTTGACCGCTTACGGACCTGGAGGCCAGAACGTCAGCGTAAGCATATCGGTGTTCGTCAGGTAACCCGCGACCCAGTAACGCGCCAGTCATGCCGGGCGGCCCAAGCAAGCCGCCCGGTTTTCTTGATGGAAGCATTTTGGACCGTTATGCGGGCCGTAACGAGATTCCTGACTCCTGACTCCTGACTCCTGACTTCTTACTCCTGGCTCCCGACTTCCACATCCCGCCGGATATCTACCAGGCGAGACGCAGATGTTCGGCCGCGAGCGGCGCCACAGCGCCTTCCTGGTAGATGAATTCACCGCGCTTCATGGTGAGATGCACCAGGTTCATGCCGGAATGGTACCCCAGTTCCCGATAGTCCGAGACGTTGCACACGATCAGGTCGGCCGGCTTGCCATGTTCGATCGACCCGGCGGTGGCCACGCGGTCCAGCGCATGGGCGCCATTGATGGTGGCCGCGACCAGCGCTTCGGCCGGTGTCATCCCCAGTTCCCGGCACGCCAGCGAGACGACCGTCTGCATGTTGAGCATCGGACTATCGGAACGGTTGAAATTGCTGCCCAGCGCCACCGCGGCGCCCGCCTCGAGCAGAGCCCGCGCCGGGGCCGGGCACCCGCCTGAGTGAAAGGCCCGGCCGGGCAGCAGCGTGACGACCGGACCCGATGCCACCATCCCTCCCAGTTCCGCGACCGCGATTTGCTCCAGATGGTCGATGCCGGCGACCCGGAGATGGCACGCCAGCGCCGCCGCTTCTTGGGAGCCATCGCAATCCGCATGCACCCGGCAGCCCAAGCCGAGCCGGACCGCCGTCTCCAGGTAACGCCGGATCAGCCGCTGCCGCCTCTCGCCAGGGCTCCAAACGATATCGGCAAACTGGGCCAGCCGCTGGCGGTGGAGCAGCGGCAGGAACTCCACACAGGTCCACTCGACGGCTTCCTCCGCCGGATCCGGCCCCGCGGTGGGCGCCGGCAGACAGAGGAGGAACGTGGCGACTACGTCGACCGGGTCGCGATTCACCAGGGACAACGCCCGCAACAGCTTCAGCTCAGCGCGCGGCCCGCCGCCGCACCCGGATTTGACCTCTACCGTGGTGGTGCCGTGCCGCGCCATCGCCTGCAGATATTTCCGCATCTGGCTGGCGATGCTTCTGGCGCTCGATGCTTTGACCGCGTTCAGCGCCGACGCCGCGTCGGTGTGCGCCCAGCCTGGCGGCGGAAAAGCCAAATGGGTGTGGCTGTCCACGAATCCCGGCATCACCACCCGCCCGGCCGCGCTGATCTCCACCGCCTCACGCGCCGACTTCAGGTTCTCCACCCGGCGGGTCAGACCCACTTCCTCGACCAGCCCATCGCGGACGAGCACCGATCCGTCGTGTATCAGCCCCGGATCGTTCAGGAGAGAACCGCGTCGGGCCTCCGCTGGGCCGCGCATGGTCAGCAGTTGGTGCGCGCCCCGAATCAATATGGCCCGCGTTTGTTTTCCCCCAGACTTAACTGTAGCAGCAGGCGGAAGGCGGGAGGCGCGAGACGGGAGACAGAATCAGGAGTCAGAAGACAGGAGACAGGAGTCAGAAGACCGTTGTCGATATGTCGGGGGCCGGGGTGTGGGGTGCGGAGTTGCGGCTGCGCGGTATCAATGGCGAAGTAGCGAGGATTGAGGGCGGCGGCAAGAGAGAGTTCCGGTTCTCGGACCTCTCTCCGGCGGCCCTTGGTCACACGACATCGAAGCGATCTTCATGACAATCTTAACGGTGGTCTCGGTGCCGTAGTCAGAAATGGACAGCGAACCGTCATCGAACGGACCATTCCGCTGAACCTATGTCCAGCGGCCGATCGCTGCGAACCGAATCGAGAGTTTCTAACTGTCCTTTGCATGTGATGATCGACGGTTCGCCGTTCGATCATTTGGCGGCGTCACGACCGCTCCCTATGGTCGCGGCTCCGTTTCCGAGCCGTCTCTCGCCCCCCTCACACCACCTTCGGCAGCCTCTCGCGCCGCGTCATCCACTCTTCGCTGTTGAAGACGCGCGGGCCGACGGCGATCATCCGCGGCAACAGGTTGAACAGCGCGGTGGGCGTCCAGGGTTCGCCGCGGCGTCCGCGGTAACCGCGCCGGTTCAACTCGTCGGCGACGCGCGATAGCGGGCAGTCCTCCACAATCATATCGAGCGCCAGCACGATGATTTCGACCTCGGCGGGGTTGCCCACCAGTTTCGTGCAATCGTCGGAAACCTGCAGGCCGTACGGGATTTCCTCCACCCAGCTCTGCGGTTTTGGAGCCGCGGCTTCCGCCGCGTCGCGCTCCCATTCCAGACCCACCAGCCGCCATCCCGCCTTGATGCGTTCCTCGAGGTAATCCGGTCGCACCAGACCGGCGATCGGTTCCTGAATGCGTTCTTTCCTGGCCATGAGACACCTCCTCGACAGAGTCGTTGAGCAAGCGGCGTGCCAGGTAGGACAGACGATCGGTTTTCGTCGTCTGTCACGCTGCTGCAACGCGCAAAACCCTGACGGACGACAAGAAACGATCGTCCGTCCTACCTCCGACCGGCGCGTCGGGCCACGCACCCGCTGTCCGTTCCTGGGAAACCGCGTCTCGTTTTGCAACCGTCCGCGCTACCATGGCTCGGTGGAGCAATTCGCGCTCGAATTCGACCTGACGCCGGAGCGGCGCATCTTCTCGGTGAGCGAGCTCAACGCCGCCATTCGCGCCATCCTTGACGACGAGTTCCGCGACATCTGGGTTTCGGGCGAGATTTCCGGGCTCAAGCTGGCCTCGAGCGGCCACTATTACTTCACCCTCAAGGAACGCGACGCGCAGCTCAAGTGCGTGGCGTTCCGCTCGGCGCACCGCTATTGGAAGTTCAAGCCGGCCGATGGGCTGGCGGTGCTGGCGCGCGGCCGCATCGATGTTTATGAGGTGCGCGGCGAATACCAGTTGCAGGTGGAATTGCTGGAGCCGCAAGGCCTGGGCGCGCTGCAACTGGCCTTCGAGCAGCTCAAGAAGAAGCTGGCCGCCGAGGGGCTGTTCGCGGCCGAGCGCAAGCGCCGGCTGCCGCAGTTTCCGCGCCGCATCGGCATCGTAACGTCGCCCCGCGGCGCCGCTATCGCCGACATGATCCACATCCTCTCGCGCCGCTTCCCCGGCCTCGCCATCCGCCTTTTTCCGGCGCTGGTGCAAGGCCCAGGATCGGTGGAGGAGGTCTGCCGCGGCATCGAATATTTCAGCCGCAGCGGATGGCCGGACGTGGTGATCGTGGGCCGCGGCGGCGGTTCGCTCGAAGATTTGTGGACCTTCAACGAAGAAGCCGTGGCGCGCGCCATCGCCGCCTGTTCGGTGCCGGTGATTTCGGCGGTGGGCCACGAAACCGACGTCACCATTGCCGATTTCGTGGCCGATCTGCGCGCACCCACACCCTCGGCGGCTGCCGAGTTGGTCGTCCCCACGCGCGTTTCCGTGGATGACCGCATCGCCGCCGCCGAGGGCAAAGCGCTGCAAGCCGTGCGCTACCGGTTGGCGATGCTCGACCGCCGTCTGCGGCAGCAGGGCGTGGATCGCGCCCTCGGCGTGCTCCACCGCCGCGTGGGCCGCGGCCTGCAACGCGTCGATGAGCAGGAGTACCGCTTGCGCGAACGCCTGCGCGCTAGCTTCGATGCGCGCGAGCGCGCCAGCCGGGCGCTCGAGGCGCGGCTGCGGCATTTCGATGTGCGGCCCCGGCTGGCCACCGGCCGGCGCCGCCTGGAAGCCGTGCAGTCGCTCTCCCTCGAATCCATCCGCCGGCGCCTGGCGCGGCGCCGCAGCGCCTTCGACCAGCTCCATGCCCAGATTGACGCGCTCAGCCCGCTCAAGGTTCTGGAGCGCGGCTACGCCATCGTTTCCAACCGTTCCGGAATCCTCAAGGATGCCGCCGCCGCTCCGCCCGCTTCCCGCATCCACGTGCGCCTGGCCAAAGGCGAACTGGATGCCGCAGTGGAGGGGTAAGCTTGCACCGGCCGCTTCCTATGGTCGCGGCTCCGAGTAGGCGCCCGTGGCGCACGCACTCGTGCGTGCCGCGTCGGCGGCCCGGCAGGCATGCCAGCCCGCGTCACGTTACACGCCGCGGCGGCTGCCCCACAGGTCGATGTGCAAGCGCGGGCTGAAGCGGAACCCTTCCTCTTTACAGATTTCGGCGAGCCATTGCCCGCGCTCGGCCAGCCGCGCGTGCTCGGTGCCTTCCGGCATCAGAACCACCCGCTCCCGCGGCGCTTCGAGCGCCTCCAGCAGCGCGCGAATTTCCGCCACATCGGCCGGATTTTCGACCACGAATTTCAGTTGATATTCATAGCGCGCCATCAGCTCCGCCAGGATAGCGGGCTGAATGCGCAGGCGGTCGTGCGGCTCGGCGAAGCTGCCGCCGGGCGTTGAATTGGACAGCTTGGGGCTGATGCTCATCAGGTCGCAGGCCACCGGCTGAAACACCGTCCCCGCCGTCTCAATGGTGATGTGTACCGGGAGCGCGCGCAGCCGTTCGGTGAGCGGCACCATCTCCGGCTGGATCATCGGCTCGCCGCCGGTGATCACCACGTGGCGCGCCGGGTGCGCCCGCACCTCATCCACGATCCGGTCGAGCTCCAGTTCCGTCCCTTCCGGCTGCCACGACGTGTACGGCGTATCGCACCAGGCGCACCGCAGGTTGCAGCCGCTCGTGCGGATGAACACCGAAGGCACGCCGACCAGCGAGCCTTCGCCTTGCAGCGAGTAGAACAGCTCAGCGATCTTCAATGCGGGCCTCTTCGAATCCCTTGCGCCGCAGCAGGCAGGCGTCGCAGGCGCCGCAGGCCCGCCCGCCGGGGCCCGGATCGTAGCAACTGTGCGTCAGGCCGAACGGCACGCCCAGCTCATGCGCCAGGGTGACGATCTGCGCCTTGCTGAAGCCGATGAGCGGCGTGTGAATCTTCAGCCGCGTGTGCCCTTCCACGCCCGCCCGCGTCGCCAGGTTGGCCATTCGCTCATACGCCTCGACGTATTCGGGCCGGCAATCCGGATAGCCGGAGTAATCGAGCGCGTTGACGCCGATGAAGATGTCGGCGCTCTCCAGCACCTCCGCCCAAGCCAGCGCCAGCGAAAGGAAAATGGTGTTGCGCGCCGGCACGTAGGTCACCGGGATACCGTGGCTCATCTCGTCGAGCGACCGCGCCTTGGGCACCGCCAGATCCGCCGTCAGCGCCGATCCGCCGAACACGTCGAGCCCAATCTTCACCACCAGGCGCCGCTCCGCGCCCAGCGCCGCCGCTACGCGCGCCGCCGCTTCCAGCTCGAATTTGTGACGCTGCCCATAATCGAAGGTGATCGCGCAGCAGGCAAAACCGTCGCGCCGCGCCAGCGCCAGGCAGGTGGACGAATCGAGCCCGCCCGATAAAAGACAAACCGCTTTTCCGCGAGTCGGCAAATGTGGAGTCCCGTATAATTATAATGTTTCAGTTTGCGGGCAAGCTCTCCCCACCATGCGTATCCGTTTCCTCACCAGCACGCCGCTCGATATTCGCCGTGGCAGTGGGACTTACGTGGGGATCGCGGCGCTGGCCCGCGCGCTTCGCGAACTGGGGCACGAAGTAATTATCGAAACGCCGCGCACGCACCTGCCGGTTTACACCGCCGAGCGGCTGCTGTTCAACCGCGGCTTGCGGCCCTCCGCCGGTTTCGATCGAACGGTCGGCTTCGATGCGGATGGTTACCGAATCGCGGCCGAAGCCGGCCACGTCGCGGCGCTCAAAGGCGTGATTGCCGATGAAGTGCGCTTTGAGCGCGGGTTGACGCGGCTCACCATGGGGATCCAGGCGCGCTGCGAGCGGCTGCACGTGCTCCGCGCCGCGCGGGTGATCGTGACCAGCCGCTATTGCGCGGCGCAGGTGCGCGCTCTCTATGGCGCAACCCGTGAGCCGGCTGTAGTGCCGGAATTGATCGACCTGGCCGAATGGCGGGCGGCACTGGCCGCCGGCAGCGCGCCGGGCTCCACTGGCCGGTTCGTGGTGTTGTTCGTAGGCCGGCTGTACCGGCGCAAGCGGGTGGATGTGCTGCTGCGAGCCGCATCGGCGCTGCGCGGGCGCATCCCGGAACTCGAAGTGCGCATCGTCGGTAACGGACCGTGCGCGGCGCCCCTCCGGCAGCTTGCCGCCGAGTTGAAGTTGAGCGGCACGGTTACCTTTCTCGGCGACGTTTCACGAACCCAATTGGTGGCGGAGTATCGTGCTGCGTCGGTGTTTTGTCTACCCAGCGTGCAGGAGGGTTTCGGCATCGTGCTGCTCGAAGCCATGGCCGCCGCCAAGCCGATTATTGCGTCGCGCTCGGCCGCCATTCCGGAAGTTGCGCCGCATGCCACGCTGGTCTCGCCGGATAGCACGGAAGCGCTCGCTGGCGGCATCGAATCGCTTTATCGATCGCCGGAGATTTGTGCCGCGCAGGGCCAGGCCGGCGCCGCCCGCGTGGAGCAGTTCGATGCGCCGCGCGTGGCGCGCTTGTTCTGTGAAGCGATCAATCGATAACGGCCCGTATCCCGGAACCTGCTGTTTGCGTCAGGGCCGCTTGCTTACGCGCGTGGCTCTGTTCAGAACCGATTCGGAGCCGCCGCCGGAAGTCGTGGGGGATTCTTTCTTGAGCCACAGATGAACACAGATGAACACTGATAAGGCTCTTGTTTGCCTATCCGTGTTTATCTGTGTTCATCCGTGGCCATGATTCCTTCGTGCCGTCCCAGGGGGCGGAGCCTCACATCTCGCGCACTTCAACCGAGACGCGACGCCCCCTAGCCGCGCACTAACTTGCGGCCGCGCTCGAACAACTCGGCGGCGTCTTCCACCAGCTTGCGTCCGCGCTCGAACACGTCGCGGCCGGCGTCCACAATGTCGGAGCTGGTCTGTGCAACCGCTTCCTTGCCCTGTTGCGTTTTGCCGGAGATGTACCGGCGGGTATCGCGTCCGCTCTTGGGCGCGAACAGCAACGCCACGGTTACGCCGACCGCGGCGCCGGTCAAAAACCACGCGATAGTGCTGACACCTTCGCCTGGCCCGTCTTCTTCCGTCATAGCGATGGGTCCTTCCGGCATGCGCCGCCTCCGCGGGAGCCTCGATTTGCCTGCGGCTCCACTCTCCATTCTGCGATATCCTTGAGGCATGGCGCAAGATCCCGAGCACGGCGAGCGCGACGAAGAGCCGGTTTCGAGCGAGGATACGTTCGACGTCTCTCACGATTTGGACATGGTGCCAGTCTTCTCCTCGACGGGCGTGGATTCGGAGGTGGAAGGCGACCTGATTTGCGGCGTCCTGGCAAACACCGGAATTCCGGCCGTCCTGTCCCGCTCGACGTTCCCGAATCTGGGAGTTTCCGTGCGGGTGCCCCGCGCCCAGCTCGCCGAGGCGCAGCGCCTGATCGTCGAAGCGCAAGCCGCCGGTCCCGAAGCCGCCGCCGAAGCCGAACGCGCAACCGAGGACGAGCGCTGAGCTGCCGCTTGCGCGACGACACCCGCAAAAATGGGTGCTCGCGGGCCGCGTATGCCCTGCCCCTACGTCCGGCGGTCCCTTTTAGCTGGCGTACCCACCGGCTGCCCGCGCCAGCTTTGGCGCTTCCGAGGCTCCTTCATCCGCTGCCAGCAGAAACCCGAACTCAACCGGCTCGTTGCGTTCGTCGAGCCAATCCGTTCCACAACGCCACAGTTCGAACGCGTCTTTGAGGCCGGCAACGGCCAGACGCATCCGGGATTGCCTGTTGGCCAACACGACGGCTTCCATAGTGGTTCCATCGCGCAATCGAATCAACGTATACATCCTAAGTTCTCCTTCTGAGTTCCCCCTCTGGGAGTGTTATCTGATTCTCCACGCCAAAGGGGGAAGGCGCAATACTCACCTTGGATATGTGCTGATTCTCTCAGAGCGGCGCTGGCTCGAAAAGACGAGGGGTGCACGACATAAAGGCGGATCGCGCGTTCCAAGATTGGGCGCGGGGCAAGCCCCGAAGGGGCGAAAGATCATAGCCCACGGCGCAAGCCGTGGGAAAGGACGGCGGTGAGTTTAGCCCTGGAACGGGGCGTAAGACGTTTTTGGCGAGCGATCTTCCGCCCCGTTCCGGGGTTGGCAGGGAACAACCGGTTTTCCCACGGGTTACGCCATGAGCTATGTTCTAACGCCCTCCGGGCTGAAGACGCGTCCGAGCGTAGCTGTACGCTCGGATACCGGCAGATCTTCACGGAACCCGAGAGCTCGTCACTTTCATGCCGCACACCCAAAAAGACAAAGGGAAAGCTAAGGTATGACCCACCAATGCGAGAATGGGATGGATGCGGGACCGCTCGCCATACCGAGCCATCGTCGGTCTCACCTTGCCATGACCAAAGTTATGATTGCCGGCGGCGGACTGGCTGGCCTGGCCGCGGCGGCCGCGCTGGGCGGCGCCGGATTCGAAGTCGATCTGTTTGAAGCGCGCCCATTTCTGGGAGGCCGGGCTACGTCCTACCCCGTGCCGGCGGGCGAAGGCGAATCCGAGACCATCGACAACTGCCAGCATATTCTGCTGCGCTGTTGCGTCAACCTGCTCGACTTTTACGCGCGGCTGGGCGTGCGCGATCTCATCCGCTTCCATCGCGAGTTCTTTTTCCTGGAGCCGGGTGGCCGCGCCTCGGTCTTGCGCCGCGGCCGGCTGCCGGCGCCATTCCACTTCACCGGCGCATTCCTGAAGATGAAATGCTTGGGACTGGGCGACAAGCTGGCCATCGCGCGCGGCCTGTGGGCGATTCGCCGCGAGCGCACCCGGCGGCAGGATCTGGACAAAATCAGCATGCGCGACTGGCTGCTCGAAAAGCGGCAAACGCCGCGCGCCATCGACCGCTTCTGGCGCCAGGTGCTGGTCAGCGCCATCAATGAAGATCTGGACACGATGGCCGCCCGGCGCGGCTTCCAGGTTTTCTGGTTGGGCTTTCTGGCGCGCGCCGACGCTTACGAAATGGGCGTACCCGCCGTGCCGCTGGCGCAGCTCTATGGAACCGATGCCTGGCAGCGGCTGCCATCGGTGCGCATGCATCTTCGCGCGCCGGTGGAATCCATCGGCGCGGGCGGCTTCGTGGTGGCGGGCGAGCGGCACACCGCCGACTACTACATCTCCGCGCTGCCGTTCGAGCGGCTGCCGGCGGTCGGGCTCCCGGCTCCCCCATTCGAGCATTCGCCCATCACCGGCGTCCACCTGTGGTTCGACCGCGAAATCACCACGCTCCCACACGCCACCCTTCTCGACCGCACCATGCAATGGATGTTCAACAAGGATGGCGGACGCTACCTGCAACTGGTGGTGAGCGCTTCGCGCGATCTCACCAATTTATCGCGCGAGGACATTATCGACATCGCACTGGGCGATCTGCGCCTGTACTTTCCCCGCGTGTGCGAAGCTACGCTCAAGCGGGCGCACGTCGTCAAAGAGCAGCGCGCCACTTTTTCCGCCGCGCCCGGCACGGAGGCTTTGCGCCCACCCGCTGCAACCGATGTTCCCAACTTGTTTCTGGCCGGCGATTGGACCCGCACCGGCTGGCCCGCCACCATGGAAGGCGCGGTGCGCAGCGGGTACATCGCGGCCGGCGCCGTGGCGCGCGCCGCCGGCCAGCCGGGGGACTTCCTGCTGCCGGATATCGCGTAAGGACCGACGTTCACGTCCGGTGTTGTGCGTCCTGCACCGGATTGATACAATCCGCTCCTGGAGGACCGTATGCCCCAACAGCCAACGAGGGGCCAATTACTGGTCGTCACCTGTGTCGCACTTGCGTTCTTCGCTTCAACGGCACCGCGACGGGCGCACGGACTGAGCATGAAGATCGAACAAAATCCGCAGATCGCCGATGCCACGACCACGACCCGCATGGCGGTAGATCGCTTCAACGAGGCATTCAATCGGCACGACCCGGACGCCCTGGCGCTATTGCTGACCGACGATACGGTGTTCGAGGATACGTCTCCCGCTCCGGACGGCCGGCGCATAGAGGGGAAGGCCGCGGTCGTGGCGTTCTGGCGGGACTGGTTCGCGCGCAATCCCGATGCACGATTTGAGGCCGAGGAAATCATCGTCAGCGGCGATCGTGCCGTGGTGCGGTGGGTGTATCGGAAAATCCGCAACGGACAACCGTGGCATCTGCGCGGCGTGGATGTCTTCACCGTGCGCGACGGGAAAGTGGCCGCCAAGCTCGCGTATGTGAAAGGGTGAAACTCCAGCCACCGTCATGACGGGTGGCCGCAGGCATTTTGGGATGCTCCGCAAGCGAGCCCTTGCTTCCAGGACGACCCCGCATAAGAAAACCGATACGACTCTCGGCCAGCCGGCTCGACAGCCTGCGCCACGAGCCTCAGAAACGCGCCAGCAGGCGTTGCCGGGGGGCGGCCGGCGAGGCCAGGTAGCGGCTGGAAATGGCGAGTTGGTTGAGCCGCTGCTGGCAGCGGGCGCGGTCGACGATCGCCATGGTTCGGCACCATGCGATCAATTCGCGCGTCTGCCGCAGCCGGGCGGCATTCAGTGAGCGGCTAGCCAGTTCGCGGCGCAGGCAATCGCCCAGTTCCACCCACAGCGCGTTGGCTTTGGCGAATTCGCCCGAGGCCACGGCGCTCCGGATGCGCTCTTTCAGCGGTTTTTCCCGATCGTTCATTGCTTCCCGATCATTCATTTATGATCGATTGGGTATCGATCTGCTCGGCCTGCAACATCTGGGTCAGAAAGGTGTCCTGCTGCTCCATGGTTGCGATCAGGGTATCGGCCGCCGCCATCTGTTGCGTCAGGTTGCTCTGCAAGGTGGTGATCTGTGCATTCTTGCTCGTAATCTGGTTGGCGATGGAGGTCGTCTGGGTCTGCAGACTGGTTTCCTCGTTCGTCACCAGGCCAACGTTCGGGTCCACCAGGTCGGTGAGCGCGTTGGTGGCGCTTGCGAGCCAACCTCCGCCGGTGGCTGAACCGAGAAACGCTGCGACCGCGCCGGAGCTGCTGCCGTAGGCGCTGTCCAGCGTCTGGGAGTTAAACGTCAACTGCCCGTTTTCGCCCAGCGTGAGACCCAGCGCCGCCAGACCGTTTACTCCGCTATCCGAAGATGTGAAGTAGGTAGCCAGATTATCGACCACCTCGGTGATCTCGGAAAGGATGGGCTGGCCCTGCAATGGGCCGGCGGATTGGCCGCGCTGCGATTGCAAGTCCGTGACCACCTTGTTATACGCCGAGGTGAAAGAAGATAGCGCACTGCTGAGGCCGTCGTCGGTACCGCTCACCGTGATGGTCACCGGGTTGCCAGGATCGGCCGACAGCAGATTCACCGTAAGGCCGGTGGCGATCGTTACCGATGGCGAGTCGCTGGTAACCGTGTTGCCGGACCCGTCCACGATGTAACTCGCCGAGCCCCCATAGGAACCCTGGGTTTGCAGGCTGTCGCCACTGGAATCCTGGATATCGAGCGGCAGATAGCCGAGGCTGGTGGCTTGCAAGGCAATGCGCTGGTCCGGACTGGCGTCGGAACCGACATTCACCACCGTGGCTTGCACCTGGTCGCCGTACTGCTGGTTGATGGCTGCGGCCACGCTGGTGGCGCTGCCATCGGTGGACTGAATACTGTATGGCGTGCCGTCGATGACGAGACTGTAGGTTCCGCCCGGATCGCTGCTGGTTCCGCCCCAGGTGCTGGTACTCAGGCTGGAAGCGTATGACCCGGCCGAATCCACCTCAATCGAGTAAGTGCCCGCGGCCGCGCCGGCGCCGACCGAGGCGCTGACCAGGTCGGGATTCGAAACCTCGGCCTGATACGAGCCGCTCATGGCCGTGCCGACTCCCTGGATGGCGGTCTGTAGCGCGGTCAGGTCGGTGCCGATACTGGAAAGCTCGGTGGACTGGCTCTGCAGCACGGATTCCTGGTTGGTCAGTTGGGTGACCGGCAATTCGGCAATGGCCACCGCCCGGCTGATTACGTCCTGCAGGTCCTGCGAGTAGTCGCTGGCGCCGGTGAACGTTCCCGAACTGCTGCCGATGCCGCTGCTGCTGCTGGAACTGGTGCCGGAACTGCTGCCGGTGCCCGATGAGGAACTGTTGGATCCATCGACCGTGATGGGATCGAGGATGGTAGATAACGCGCTGCTGATGCTGCTCATAAATGCTCAAGCGGTCCGGGCCGACGTGGGGTCCGGCCCGGACCGCGGTTCATGGCCGGCGGGCTCGCCCGCCGGCGGCTAGGATGTTGGCGCTACGTGCCCTTCAACAGGGTGAGCAGCGCTTGCGGTTCGGCGTTGGCCTGGGCCATGGCCGCAATCGAAGACTGCTGCAGGACCTGGGCCTTGCTCAAATTGGCCGCTTGCTCCGCCACGTTGGCGTCGCGAATCTGCGATTCGGCGGAACTGAAGTTGGTGATCTGCGACTGCGCCAGGCTGGAGGCGAAGCCGAGCTGGTCTTCACCCGTGCCGACGGCGGCCTGCGCGGTGCCGAGCAAGGAGACCGCGTTGGTGATGGCGGTGACCGCTGCCTGCGCGCCGGCCATGGTGCTGATATCGGCCGTGCCGCCGGCGCCCACCTGCATGGCGGTCAGGGTCATGCCTTGCGCGGGGGTTTGCGTGGTGAGTCCCGAACCATCCGACGTGGTGCCGAGCGAGACCTGGTAGCCGGGAAGCGTGCTCATGAAATTCACCCCGGTGCCGGTAGCATTCTGAACTGCCGTGATCTGCTGCAAGGTACTGTCGTCGGAGTTCTGCAGCGCAGTGTTGATCACGCCCACCGCGTTCGCCAGCGAGGTTGCGTTGACGGCCGTTAGTCCCACGGTAAGAGTGTGAGCCTTGCCCGTGGAATCGTTGGCGGAAATGGTGATGGACTGGGCTGACGTAACTGGCGTGGTGTAGAGCAAGTCGGATTCGGTGTTCACGCCGGCGACGACCTTTCCCAGCGTGTAAGCACCGCCCGCGATCAGGCTGCTGCCCGCACTCAAAGGCGCCGCTCCGTCGGGTGAGGCGAGGGAGGGGAGGTTCCCGATCAAGGCATTGGCCATATTGTCGTCTGCGGTCACCTGGAAGGCGGTGTTGCTCGAGTTGAAGGCAAGCTGCTCTTTGCCGGCGGAATCGGTGTGAATGGAAGCCGTGATGTTGGCCGCCGCAAAGGCGCCGTTGCTGGCGCCGGCCGTGGTGGCGGCAGCCTGAATGGCCGCGTTGACGGCCTGCACCAGGGTGTTCGTATCGTCCACGCCGGTCAGGTTGACCTTAATGGTGACGGGAGTGACGCCGAACCCGGGGCCGGTGAATGTGAAATTACTGGTGCCGCCGTTCGAAGTCGTGTTGTTCCCATCGGTCACAATCGCGTTCACGCTGGTTGCGCTGGAAGGGCCCAGGTCATAGTCGAGGTTCGTGGTGGCTCCCAGGGTGGCCGCCTGCACGCCAGCCAGTCCCAGGCTCTGCGTATCCACGGTGGCTTTGCTGAGATTGATGTTCACGATGCCGTTGGCGGTGCTCTGACTGCCGGTGCCGGCGCCGAAATACACGCTCATCAGCTTGGCGAACGTTCCGCCGGTGTTCAGGCCGATCGACTGCGCCTGGCGGTCGATCTCGCCCAAGTCGGTCTGGAACTGGTTGTTCAACGTGTTGCGATCGCCGGTGAAACTGCCCGAAGCCGATTCGGTGGCCAGGGTTTGCAGCGTGTTGACGATCTGGCTGATGTTGCTCATGCCGCCGTCCATGATCTGCAACTGGGCGGTGGCGTCGTTGCCGTTCGAGTAACCTTGGGTGAGCTCGGAAATCGCGCTCGCATACTGGTTGGCAACCGCCAGACCAGCCGGGTCGTTGCCGGCCGTGTTGATGCGATAGCCGGAAGTCAACTGCTGGATGGTGTTGCTCTGGAAGATGCTGTTGGTGAGCAGGTTTTCCTGCGCAATCAGAGAATCGGTGTTGGTTTGAATCGAAAGAGACATTGGGAAATCCTTTCAGTATTTTGGGGCGGCTTCTTGCCGCGCAATACCCTTATCGGAAAGGGTCGCGGAAACTTGAGGGGAAGTCTCCAGACGGGCCAGCAGGCCACCCCAATCCGCCACGGGTCCCGCTCCGGCGGCAGCGCGGTTTTCCTCGCGCACCAGCTTCATTTCGCGCGCGATCACCGGCGTATCGCGCGGCGCGCGGATTCCCACCTTCACCCGCGAGCGGCCGATGTGGGCAATCACAATCTCGATCCCGTCGCCGATCAGGATGGTCTCCCCCGCGCGGCGCGACATCATGAGCATACGGCCTCCGCCGGCTCCGGCAGGGCGTGCCGGTGCGAGTACGAAGAATCCCGCATCACCGCCTGTACCGCCCGCAACGAGCGCAGATTAATCACCAGCGGCGCCAGCAGGTTCACGGTGGGGCCGCTCTCGCGGATCGAGATCACGCCGAGCGCCCAGACATCCTTTCCGATGCGCGGCCGGCGGACCGAGGAAAGATCGGCCGCCTCCCGGTCTTCGGCCGACATCTTCAGGCGGAATTGCGGGTCCACCGCCCGCACCGGCGCGGTGGTGAAACACAGCCCCGGATCCTCCAGACTCTGCAGAAACACCAGTGGCGCCGTCCGCTCCTGGCGAATCGCCACAAACCGCCGGCAGAGCTCGAACCCCGGCAGACCGCGCGGAAACTCGATGGTGTCCCGCGATGCAAACGTGATGCGTCCAAAGTTCCTGGTATCGAATGACAGCATCGAATCCACCCCAGATTGGATATCGGCGGTTTCGGCCGGAACTTTAGGCGGGAGGGAGGCGGGACAGACCATCGCCTTGGGTGGTCTATCATGCGTCGCCGAGGTTCCGGGAATCCCGGCAGATCACCGTACAGGCAAGACCGCCGGCGTTACCGGAGTTTTTCGTGGAAGTCCGCCGGCTCGCGGCCCATCCCAACAGACGCCATGCCAGACGCCGGACAGGCGACAAAGGCCGATTGTCTGTCCTACCCTGGCCGCAGCCGTGCGGTAGAATCAGGCATCGCCTCCATGCACGCACGCCGATTGGCTTGTTTCATCCTGGGAATGTGGTTGGCCGCTGGCATCGCGGTGGCCTGGCTGGAAAGGGCGGACTTCCAGACCATTCAGGACGTCCTGTCGCAGCCCGACCCGGCCGTCGCGGAGCGGATAAAGGCGCTGGGCGCGCACGAAACATACCTGTTGATGGGGCACGTGGCGTCGGAGCAGCGGCAGCGGACGATCCGGAGCTGGGAGGACCTCCAGTTGCTTCTCGGCTTCGGTTTTTTCTTCTTTCTGCTGTTCGGCACGCGCGAAGGCAAGCTGTCGCTGGCGATGGCCCTGCTGCTGGTGGGGATGGTGCTGCTGGAACGGTTCCTGCTGACACCGGAAGCCCTGTCGCTGGCGCGCATCGCGAGCTTCGCAACCGGCCGCGCGGCGGCCGGCGAAGCGGTCCGCCGTATGGTACTGAGCTCCACCCACGAGGGTTTTGAGATCGCCAAACTGACCGTCGAGGTGGCGCTGGCAGCCATGCTCGTGCTGCGGCGCGGCGGGCGTTCAGGAGACGCCGGGGACCAACTCCACGTGGTCGATAAATCCGATTACGGCCATGTCGATCGGTGATTGAGTCCGGCCCACCGCGGTCATCGCGCTGAAGCCCTCGGTGGTCACCAGCACCCGGTCGCCCACGCCCGCATCCACGGCATCGAGCGCCACCACCGCGTCGCCGCGGTTGGAGCCGTCCAGATTCAGCGGCTGTACGAAGAGGATCTTCGACCCCGCGTGACTCGGGTGTTTGTGGGTCGCCACCAGCTCGCCAATCACGCGCGCAATCAGCATGGCTTAAACTTCCGGCGGCGCGACGCTCCGGCCCGGTGATAGGTGTGCGACGGCTCGGCTGGCGGAGATTCGGAGGGTATCTTGCCGTCCCAAGGGCGCGTTATGGGCTCGTTCCCCGGCTTGCACGGGCACGCGTGAACTATCTGGCTGCCGTCGTCCGCCGCGCGGTGGACGGAATCGACGATGCCGACGATGGTCGCATCCGACGGCGGCTGATCGGGAAGGAAGGCGACACTGGCTTCCCTCCCCCGCACCCAATAGATCGTTTCGCCCGCCCCTGCGCCGGTCCAGTCCGTGCACACCAGCCGCTTGCCGCTATCCCGCAGATCGGAGCCCAGCGGCTGCACCAGCAGCAGCCGGTAGCCTTCCAGGCTCGCATTCTTCACCGTAGCCCAGACGCAACCGACCACGCGCCCCAATTGCATAAGCTAATCCAGCCGCACGTCGTCGACGATGCCGACGATGGCGGTATCGACGGGTGTATCCTTGCAGCCCTCGGCCATGCGCGCGGAACTGCCGGAGACGGCGATCACGCGCTCGCGGTAGCCTGCGCCGACTGTGTCGACGGCCACCACGTAACCGGCGTCGTCCTTGCCCTCCGGGGACACCGGCTTGAGGACCAGCAACTTCTTGCCTTCCAGGCGCGGGTCCTTCCGGGTGGCCACTACGGTACCCACCACGCGGGCGAGAATCATGCGTCGCTCCGGCTGCCGGCTACTTGCCGGCGTTAACGGCCTGGGACTTGCCGATCGGCAGAACGGATTCCAGGCTCTGGTGCGGACGCGGGATCACGTGGACCGAGATCAACTCGCCCACCCGCCGTGCCGCGGCCGCGCCGGCATCGGTGGCCGCACGAACGGCGGCCACGTCGCCGCGCACCATCGCGGTAACATAGCCCGAACCGATCTTCTCCCAGCCGACCAACTCCACCTTGGCGGCCTTCACCATCGCGTCGGCGGCTTCAATCATGGCCACCAGCCCGCGCGTTTCGATCATTCCTAAGGCTTCACCCATCTATTCTCTCCACGATCCACTTTAAGCCATACCGCGCGTCCGTAGGGCCTCGTCAACCAGCCCGATCAGCTCGGAACGCGTTACATAGAATCTCTCTTCGCCGCCAGCGACGTCCTCGGCGGCCAACGGGCAACCGGCTACGCCCGCGCTGCGCGCCTTCACGCCATAGCGGGTGCGGGAATCGAGCAGCTTGTCCACTTCCTCGCGCGGCAGCACCTTCGGGCCGCCCAGCAATTCCGCCACCAGCAGGATGCGCGCGAAGTGCTCCATCGTCTCCATCCGGAAATAGGCCTTGTAAACGTCCTCACCGTAGCAGACGGCTCCGTGGTTGGCCATCAGCAGCGCATCGTGCTTGGGAATGAGAGGCAGCATGGGCTCGGTCAGCGCCGGCGTTCCCGGCAACCCGTAGTCGGCAATCGGCACGCAGCCCAGGCTGATCACCACCTCCGGCAGCAGCCCCAGATTGAGCGGCTTTCCGGCGGTGGCAAACCCGGTGGCGACGGGAGGATGCGCGTGGACCACGGCGCGTATATCCGGCCGCATCTCATAGATCTTCAGGTGCATGGCGATCTCGCTGGTCCGCTCCAGGCGCCCCGAGATCTTGTTGCCCTGCATATCGACGACGATCAGGTCGTCCACGCCGATCATGCCTTTGCTGACGCCGGTGGGCGTGGCCAGGATGCGCTCGGCATCCAGGCGCAGGCTGATGTTTCCGTCGTTGGCGGCTACCCAACCCTTTTGAAAGACCAGCTTGCCGATCTGAACGATATCCTCGCGGTATTCGCGTTCCGTCTTCACCATTGCGGGATCTTCGATTGTAGCAAATCGTCTGTGATGACGCTGCTGCACTCTCCGCAGTGCGCCGCACTACGGCCGGATCTCCACCGATGTGCCCACCGGAACCAGCTCCCAAATCTCTTCGATCTCCGAATTGGTGACGGCAATACAGCCCAGCGTCCAATCATAGAGCCGGTGAGCCGCGCCCAACCACCCTTTTCCATTGGGCAGGCCGTAGCGCCGCGGGAAAAGGCGGGAAAAGGGGACAGACGCATTTTCCATTCATGTCCATCGGCGCCGTTGTTCCCAGTGTAGCGTCAACGGCTCCCGGCTGGCTTCAGCCACCGGCCGAACCAGGCGAGCATGGGGAAAAGGGGACAGACGCATTTTCCATTCATGTCCATCGGCGCCGTTGTTCCCAGTGTAGCGTCAACGGCTCCCGGCTGGCTTCAGCCACCGGCCGAACCAGGCGAGCATGGCTGACAACTCCGCGGCGTCGCCGCCGGGATCGCCTTCCGCGCCCGTCGCCAGCAGCGCCGATTCCACCTTCCGCGTCTGAAGCGCGAAATACAGCTCCTGGCTTTGCGCGTCGCTGCCGATCACCAGCGTGGGAGTGCTGAAACTGGCCGCCGCATAGAGAGGAGAGCGGGCCGCATACCGCTGCGCCTGCTCCCACGGCGGGCCGCCCATCCACGCCGCTCGGCGCCGGCCGTCGCCGCCGAGCGCGACCTCGCTCGTCCAATCCACAATCGGGCGGCGCGCCACCACGGCCGCGAAACGATTGGTGTGCCCCAGCGCCCAGGCAGCCACCGCGCCGCCCACCAGGGCGACGCGTTTGGCGTCTATGCCGCCTTTGGCAATGGCGGCTTCCACGCCGCGCATCATGTCGTCGAAATCGTCGCCGGGCAGGCGTGTCGGCAGCAGGTTGCCGAACACCTCGCCATAGCCGGGCGAGCCGCGCGGATTCACGCGCAATACCGCGTAGCCGCTCGCCGCCAGAATGTGCGCCTCCAACGGAAACTCATAGCCGAACATGGCGCGCGGTTCGCCGGAAACTTCGACTATCAGCGGAATCGGGTGGGCGCGGTCCAGGTTGGGCGGCCAGACCAGCCAGCCCTCGACGGTGTTGCCCGCCGATTCGAAATGGATCTCTTCCACCGCGCCGATGTCGCGCTGAGCGAGTAGCGCCTGGTTGGTCTCGTCCAGCGTAATCACGCCGCCAGGCAGATCCACCGCAAACGTCACCAGGTCGCCGCCCGCGATGGCGTTGGATCGCACGGTAACCGCGCGGCCGTTATCAGCAAGCGAGAACCCTTCCAGCCGCTCCTGGCGATTCGCCACCTGCCGCACCGAGCCATCGCCGTGGGCCGCGTAGACATGCGTGGCGCCGTGGTCGTCGGCCAGAAAGTACAAAGTGCGCGAATCGGAGCTCCATTGCGGGAGCCGCGCATCCCGGTCGAGCGCGCCCGCCAGCACCTTGCGGTGCTCGCCATTTCGGCCCATCACGCACAGTTTTCGCACCGAATAGAAAGCCGGCTCACCCGCAGCGCAAATCCAGGCGATACGGGAGCCATCGGGCGAAGGCAGCGGGCTGTCGTTGGCACCGGGGCCTTCGGTGAGACGGCGGGTCTCGCCGTCGGTTACGCGCACGGAATAGATTTGCGGAAGTTCGGCCGGACGCGCAGCGGTATTCAGTATCCAGTCGCCCGCCGGCATCCACGCCGGCTCGCCGCGAAGCGTGAAGCCACCATGCGAAAGCTGGCGCGCCGCGCCGCCATCGATGGCGACCACAAATAACTCCACTTCGGGCGGAAGCCGCAACAGATTAAGCAACTCCGGCGGCGCCCACGACGCCGTTGCGCCGGCGCGCGGAGGAACGGCGGCGGTGAGCGCGATAGACCGCCCATCCGGCGACCACGCCAACGCCAGCGGCGCTAGCTCGCCGGTGGACACCACCGAGAGATCGCCGCCATCCAACTTCACGATGTGTATGCAGCGCCCGCCATCCCGGTCGGAGAGGAAAGCGATGCGCGCGCCATCCGGCGACCAGCACGGCGAACGGTCGCGCCACGGCCCCTCGGCGAAGCCGTACGGTCGTTGCTTTCCGTCCGTGGATGCGATGCGCAGGTTGGCGCGGCCGTTCCAGCGTTCCACGTAAACCACCGTGCGCCCGTCCGCGGAGACGCGCGGATCCTCCACTGTCCGCCAGGCCACTACATCGGCCGGCGTAAAAGGCGCGCGCGCCAAGGCCGCAGCCGCCACCGCCAGCCACGAAATGACGCATCTGATTCGCATAGGTGGGGCATGCTTTAGCTTGCCCGTCTGTTTTCGATATACGCCATAATCCCATACGCCGAACACCATTTGACGGCAAGCTGAAAGCGTGCCCTACCCACAAACATTTTCTTTCCGTCCTGTTTTGGCCTTTTTCGGTGTATTCTGAAGATCGGGGAGGCGCGACACGGTCAAATTCTGCGTGCTGGCGAGTGGCAGCTCCGGCAACGCCACCCTGGTGGCGACCGCGAACACGCGCATCCTCCTCGACGCCGGGCTGAGCATGCGCGAGCTGGGCAAGCGGCTGGCCACAGTCGGCGAGCAGCTTTCGGACATCGACGCCATCCTCATCACCCATGAGCATTCCGACCATGTGGCCGGCCTCGCCGTGCTGGCGCGCCATCGCTCGGTCCGCGCGGTGATCTACATGACCCGGCTCACCGCGCCCTCCATCGACTGGGGCGAAACCCCGCCCGCGCGCCTCGAAACATTTCAGGCCGGCGCGGCATTTTCGATCGGCGACGTGGAAGTACAAAGCTTCGGCATCCCGCACGACGCAGTGGACCCGGTGGGCTTCGCCTTCACCGCCGAAGGCGTGCGCATCGGCGTGGCCACCGACCTCGGCTACATTCCCGAATCGGTCAAGTTTCATTTGCGGCGCACCGACCTGCTGCTGCTCGAGGCCAATCACGACCTCGACATGCTGAAAGTCGGGCCGTACCCGTGGAGCGTGAAACAGCGGGTGATGAGCCGCGTGGGGCATCTTTCGAACCTGACCATGTCGGATTTCCTGGAGCATGACCTGGACGCCTCGACCGCGCACCTGGTGCTGGGCCATCTGAGCCAGCAGAACAACCATCCGGAGATTGTGCGCATGGTCGGCCAGCAGGCGATCGAGGCCCGCGGCATCGGCGCGCGCCTGGAGATTGCCTCGCAGCACCGGCCGTCGGAAGTTTATCGGTTTTAAGAACAATATGCGCGCCTACCGGCGATGGGCCATCGGCAGGTAGGACGGGCCATCGGTTTTTGTGGCCTGTCGCCGGCGGGCGAAGGACGGCGAGCGAAAGACAGGCGACCAAAACCGATCGCCCGTCCTACCTCATTAATGGGAGCACTGGGACGACATGATTGCGCGCTACACGCGGCCCGCGATGGGCCGGATCTGGAGCGACCAGAACAAGTTTCAGCAATGGCTGGAGGTAGAGCTGGCGGCCGCCGAGGCGCTGGCCGAGCTGGGCACGGTCCCGGCCGAGGCGGCGCGCCTCTTGCGCGCCCATGCCGGCTTCGACGTGGCCCGCATTCTCGAAATCGAGCGCGAAGTGAAGCACGACGTGATCGCCTTCACCACCGCCGTGGCGGAGAGCATGAAGCAGGCCGGCCACGCCGAAGCGTCGCGCTGGCTGCACTACGGGCTGACCTCGAATGACGTGGTGGATACCGCGCAGGCGCTGCTGCTGGTGCAATCGGCGTCCATCCTGGAAGCCGATCTGGAAGCGCTGCGGCTGGTCTTGAAACGCCGCGCGCTCGAATTCCGCAAGACCGTGCAGGTGGGCCGCACCCACGGCGTGCACGCCGAGCCGATCGTATTCGGCCTCAAACTGGCCATCTGGTACGAGGAAGCCGGGCGCAATCTGAAACGCTTGGCCGCCGCCACCGAGGATCTGCGCATCGGCAAAATCAACGGCGCGGTCGGCACCTTCGCCCACATCGGCCCGGAAGTGGAAGAGCGGATTTGCGCGCGGCTCGGACTGCAAGCCGCGTCGGTGACTTCGCAGGTGATCCAGCGCGACCGGCACGCGGCGTTTGTCGCCGCCCTGGCGCTAGCCACCGCCCTTTGCGAGAAGATCGCGCTCGAAGTCCGCCATTTGCAGCGCACCGAAGTTCGCGAGGCGGAAGAATATTTCGCGCGCGGCCAGAAGGGCAGCTCGGCCATGCCGCACAAGCGCAACCCGGTCACCTGCGAGCAGATCTGCGGCCTGGCGCGCGTGGTGCGCTCGAACGTCCAGGCGGCCTTCGAGGACGTCGGCCTGTGGCATGAACGCGACATATCGCATTCCTCGGTGGAGCGAGTCATCCTGCCCGATTCCTGCATCCTCGCCGACTATCTCCTCGATAAGACGGTGAATCTGGTGGACAAGCTGCTGGTATACCCGGACCGCATGCGGCGCAACCTGGAGCTGACGCGCGGCCTGGTATTTTCCGGCCAGCTTCTGCTCGATCTCGCCGCTGCCGGAATGCTGCGCGAGCAAGCGTACAGAACCGTGCAAGCCCACGCCATGCGCGCCTGGGAAGAGGAGTCGGACTTCCGCGCCGCGATTGACGCCGACCCGGAGATTCGCGCCGTCCTCACCCCCGAGCAGATCGCCGAGTCCTTCTCGCTCGACCGCCAATTGCGCAACGTAGACAAGATCTTCGCGAGAGTGTTTCCGGAAGCGGGGTAGCGAGGACAAGTGAAGGCCGGAAAATGCGTCTGCCACGTTTTACTTATGTAACGGGTGATGCACTAAGCCAAGTCATAACGCTGCTGCACGAGCTCCGGCACGCCATGAACGAGATTTTCGGCGCGGGAACATCTATGATTGGGCCGGATGGTTCAGATACGCCGGCTGATATCCAGGCGAGCAAGGACAACACTGACCTGGTAAACATTGCCTGTGTTCAGCTATACTTTGAAGAAACCGGGGACATTAACCAATTACCCAGTTTCCGCGCTCGTCCTCAACTGCGTTCACGCCGCATCGCGAAAAATCTTCGCCCCTGTTTTCATGGGGCTGCGCCGCTTCGGCCGCACCGCCCCGTGGCCGGCCGCGCTACTTTGGGGGTAAACCGGGGGTAAACCGGGACAGCCTGAACTCCGCTGATTTTCTGGGAACCCGCCTCATGCCAACGTTCACTTCCCCCCGCGAAAAATCTTCTCCCTTGTTTTGATGAGCCTGCGCCGCTTCGCCCGCACCGCCCCGCAGCCGCCCGCGTTACTCTGAAATCGAAAAGTGCTGCTCGCTCGCCAAGAGGCAGCCGTTTCGGGGCGACGTCCGGTGCCTAACCATGGTCCCTCCCTGCAGGGGGCAATTTGAAACCGGGTCACGCCGTGCAACGTTCATCACAGGCGGCCACAGTGGCTTGTATTCTCCTCCTCGAGAGGAGACAGGAACCGGTTCCTCGCAGCCCCGGCGCGCAAGCGCCGGCAATTACGTTCGAACAGCTTGCCTCGATTTCGACAATAAGGGGGCGGACGCAGTTTTCCTTGAGTCTTGCTAATGCGGACCAGAGGGGACGCATTTTTCGCCTCGTCTCGCCGTCAGCCACTCTTGAGGCTAACCTCAAGCGTTAACCAACCGAACCCGCCGTCCAAATACCGTTCCGGCGCGTCCTTAAAGTGATAGTCCCACTTTATGGCGCATCCTCCACAACCGCCGCCTCCCGAAAGCCGCGCGGCCAAGATGCTGCGCGAGGTCTTCGAATCCGGACGGCCGCTCACGTACGTCCGTTCGTCGGAGGAGCAGCGGGTTGGCAGTGTGCTGCGCGAGGTCGGCCTGCGGCTGCTCCGTTTTACACCCGTGCGCGTCTGGACCTGGAGCCTCACCGAGGGAATGTGGTCCGATGACGAAGGGTTCAAGCCCGGCACCAACGACCCTCGCGCGGCGCTCGACTTCATCGTCGAGCACGAAGAACCGGGCATCTTCCACCTCAAGGACTTTCACGAGGCGCTGCGCACATCTCCCGAAATCCGCCGCCGATTCCGCGACCTCTATGAGAGTTGTCTGGACCGGCGCAAGTTCGTCGTTGTGAGCTCCCCCGTGCGAGCCATTCCGGAGGAGCTCGAACGGACCGTCATGTTCGTCGATCTCCGGTCACCCGACCGGATCGAGCTGGCGGCGTTGCTGCGCGATGAGATCGCGAAACTCCCGGACCGCGGCCATCGAGACGACGCCAGCGACGAAGTCATCCTGCAAATGGCGGGCGCGCTCAGCGGGCTCACCCTCGACGAAGCGCGCTACGCGTTGCGCCGCGCGCTGGCCACCGGCCGGCGTCTCGGTCCCGAGTCCATGCCGGCCCTGCTCGAAGAGAAGCGGCTGCTGGTCAACCGCAGCGGCTTCATCGAATACATCGCGGATGTCACCAGGCTCGACGCGATCGGCGGCCTCGAGTACCTGAAGAAATGGCTGCTGGAGCGCCGCAAGCTGTTCCAAATGCGCGAAAGCCTGAGCAATGACATTGTGCCAAAGGGAATCCTCATGATGGGCATTCCGGGTTGCGGCAAGAGTCTCTCCGTCAAGGCCATCGCCTCCTGTTTCGAGCTGCCGCTCTACAGAATTGACATGATCGAGGTCTTCTCCGGGCGCCACGGCAAGCCGGAAGGTGTGTTCGTCCAGGCCTGCCGGATGATGGAGGACCTGGCGCCGGCCGTGCTGTGGTTCGACGAGATCGAGATGGGCGTCACCGCGACCGAATCGAGCGGCGAACAGGGCCGCATTTTCGCGTTCTTCCTGACCTGGATGCAGGAGAAGACCCGCGGCCTTTTCGTCGCCGCCACGGCTAACCGCATCGACCTGCTGCCCGCGGAAATGATTCGCAAAGGACGCTTCGACGAAGTGTTCTTCGTGGACCTGCCGCTCGACGACGAACGAATCGAGATCTTCAAGATTCACCTCCTCCGCCGCGGCGTGGATGCGGCCCGCTTCAACCTCGACGAATTGACCCAGTTCACGATTGGCTGGTCCGGCGCCGAGATCGAGCAGTGTGTGGTGTCGGCCATGACCAAAGCGCGCCTCGAAGACCGGGAGCTGACCGCCGACGATCTGATCGGCGTTGCTGCCCGCCTGGTCCCGCTGTCGCGCACCATGCGAGAGCAGATCGATCACATCTCCCGCTGGGCCTTCGAGCGCGCCGTCAGGGCGTCCCCGCGGCGCGTCGTGTAACGCGCCAGCGACCCGCCGTCCAGCGCCATATCAGCCTGACGCATGAGGTCCATAAAAAGAACCAATCGCAAATCGGCGTGAAAAGCTTGCCGAAACGGCACTGCATCATCCATACTCAACGAAATACGAGACTGGTTACCCGGTCTGTAGGAGAACTTGAGGAGGGGAATCTGGCGGTGCTTGGTGGTCGATGATTGCTCAGGCGCGAAAGCCGGGCGTTTGAGTGACCCCAGCCCGCCAATCGTCTAACTACCATGACAAAATACAAACTCGAATATATCTGGCTTGACGGCAAACGTCCCGTCCCTGGCCTGCGCGGCAAGAGTCTGCTCAAGGCATTTGAGAATCCACCCACCCTCGCCGATGTGCCCAACTGGGGTTTTGACGGCAGTTCCACCATGCAGGCGGAGGGCAGGAGTTCCGACTGTGTGCTAAAGCCCGTGGCCCTGTATCCCGATGCAAGCCGCAAGGACGCTTATATCGTTCTTAGCGAAGTCATGCACCCTGACGGTACGCCGCATTCCACCAACGCGCGAGCTACGATTGAGGACGACCCTGACTTGTGGATCGGTCTGGAGCAGGAGTACTTTCTCTTTCAGGACGGGCGCCCTCTCGGCTTCCCGCAGAACGGCCACCCTCTTACTCCCCAAGGCCCCTACTACTGTGGTGTTGGCTATAAGTACATGGGCAGACTGGCTCGCCAGATCGTCGATGAACACTGGGACCTCTGTCTCAACGCCGGCATCAATCATGAAGGCATCAACGCTGAAGTCGCTAAAGGTCAGTGGGAATTCCAGATCTTCGCTAAAGGCTCCAGGAAAGCCGCCGATGACACCTGGATCGCGCGCTACTTGCTGATGCGTCTCTGTGAGAAATATGAGGTGGACGTCGAATTGCACTGCAAGCCCATCAAGGGTGACTGGAACGGGTCCGGCATGCACTGCAACTTCTCGACTAAATACCTCCGCGAAGTCGGTGGCAAAGAGTACTTTGAAGCGCTCATGAAGGCGTTCTCCGACAACGTCCCGGAGCACATCGCTGTGTATGGCCCGGATAACCATCTGCGTCTGACGGGTCTGCACGAAACGCAAGCCATCGACAAGTTCAGTTATGGTCTCTCCGACCGTGGCGCTTCGATCCGCATGCCTGTGAACTTCGTCAAGAACGGTTACAGGGGTTATCTGGAAGATCGCCGCCCGAACTCCGAAGGCGATCCCTACCAGATCGTCTCGCGCATTCTGAAGACGATCAACAGCGTACCGATGCCGGAATCCGACACCATGGAACTTCGCCGGGCATCATGAGCTCAGGACGCAGTCCACGGGTCTAGGACCCGTATACCGCAGCGGTCGAAATCGGCGGTATTGCGGGTCGCCACAGCCGCGCGATGGGATCGCGCAATAGCTGCGATCATGGCATCAAACTGCGAGATGGGCCGCCCCGCTGTGTTTCGCGAAGCGACAATGCCGGGGAACACGCGAGCTGCGTCCTCATCGAACGGCAGTATCCGGCCTTCGAACTCCTCGGCAAACATCTTCTCGACGGCCGCCAGCAATCGCGTCTGGCGCTTGCCCCGCGGCAAGGTCTCGACGCCATAGAGAACCTCTGCCAGCGTGATCGTCGTCGTGAACACGGCTGAGGGCGACTGGGCGGCGAGCCAGCGCAGGACGGTATCGGAGGGAACGGGCTTGAGCGCTTCCGAGAGGACGTTGGTGTCGAGTATGATCACGTCGCGATCGGCGGTGGACGGCGGACAGCCTGGCGGGGCGGCACCGCGAGTTCGACGCCGCCAAGAGGCTCGATGTGCCGCCGGATCGATTCGGCGAGATTGAGGCGGGGGACGCGTTTCGCCCCGACGCCGCTCTTTAGGATTTCACGCGCCTCCTCTTCCATAGACCTGCCATGGTCGGCCGCGCGCAGGCGCAGTTTCGCCTTGACCCTGTCGTCGAGGCGCCGTATCGTAATGCTCGCCATGAATCAATGATATCATTGCAATCACCTCGCCGCGGCTGCGTCACCAACGCCCTCAGCTCAGAGTCGTTCCAGCGTCAACGGAGAGTGGGGCAGGCGCTCCGCCTGGCGCTTCCGCCTGCCAACCATACCCCACCCGACGTCACAGCCGCTCGACCGTTGCGGGGTCATCCTCGCCATTGAAATACTTCTCCAGGGCGTCCCGGAAGATCTGGTCGTCAGACGCGGCGTGGGCGAATAAGGTCATCGACGATCGAAACTTCAGATCGTCGGGATAGCCGAAGATCTCTTCGATGGATCGGCCCTCAACCCGATTCACCAGCCGGCAAAACTCCTTGAGCCGGGCCCCGAGAATCGGGTGGTCCAGGTATGCCTTGGCTTCCTGCAATGAAGCAATCGCGAATTTCCGCGCCAGCGGACTGTAGCCCAGGCCCTGAATCTGCGGGAATATGAACCACATCCAATGCGACCTTTTTCTGCCGGCCCGCAGTTCGGAGCATACCTGCGCATAGACGGGATCCTGGGCGTCCAGGAAACGTCGCAAATTGTACGGATCCTTGTCGCCGGTTACGGTCATCGCTGCTGTCGTCCTGACGCGCTCAAACTACCTGCTTCAGCATAGCCGACATCCCGCGCTACAATAGTTCCATGGGATGCACGCCCTCCATATCCCGGCCGGGACTGTTCGGTTCCGACTAGCGCCTTGCCCGCCTCGCGGCGCGCGCCTTGTTTCTTGAGACGCGCAAATTCAAGCAACTCACAAACAATTTGAGCAGGAGGCAAGTCATGGGCAACACCTTGGATCAGGTGCGTCCGGATCTTCCAATCATCAACGGCCCGCTGCCCGGGCCGCGCGCCCGCGCTGTCATCGAGCGCGACCGCCGGGTGGTGTCGCCATCCTACACGCGCGCCTATCCGCTGGTGGCGGAGCGCGGCGAAGGCGCGCTCGTGGAGGACGTGGATGGGAACCGCTTTCTGGATTTCAACGCCGGTATCGCCGTAGTCGCCACCGGCCATTGCCATCCGCGAGTGGTGAAGGCGGTGCAGGAACAGGCGGGCCGGCTGATGCACATGTCGGGCACCGATTTCTATTACGAGGAAATGGTGGCGCTGGCGGAGAAGCTTGCCGATATCGCACCCGGCGGCCTGGCGCGGCGCGTGTCGTTCGGCAATTCGGGCGCGGAGGCCATCGAGGGCGCGATCAAGCTGGCGCGCTGGGCCACCAAACGCGACAAGATCATCGCGTTCTATGGCAGCTTCCACGGCCGCACGCTGGGCGCGCTCTCGCTCACCGCGCGCAAGGCGGTGCAGCGCGCGGGATTCGGGCCGCTTGTCCCCGGCGTGGTCCATGCGCCGTATCCCAACTGCTACCGCTGCCCGTTCGGACAAAAGCCGGAGAGCTGCGCGGTGGAGTGCGTCGGCTTCATCGAGAACACGCTGCTGAAGACCGTGGCGCCGCCGGAGGAAACCGCGGCCATCGTGGTCGAACCGGTGCAGGGCGAAGGCGGCTACGTCGTGCCGCCACGGATCTTCTTCGATGAGCTGGCGCGAGTTGCCAGCCAGCACGGAATTCTGCTGATCTTCGACGAAGTGCAGAGCGGGATGGGCCGCACCGGCCGCATGTGGGCTGCGGATCATTTTGACGCCGTGCCCGACATCGTCGCGGTGGCCAAGGGCATCGCCAGCGGCCTGCCGCTGGGGGCGACCGTGGCGCGCGCCGACCTGATGACCTGGCCGCCGGGAGCGCATGCTTCCACATTCGGCGGCAACCCGGTAGCCTGCGCGGCGGCCCTGGCAACTATTGCGCTGCTCGAGAAAGAGTTGATCTCGAACGCGGCGCGCATGGGCGCGTTCCTGATGGACCGCTTGCGCGCGTGGCCGCAACGCTTCGCGCAGGTGGGTGAAGTGCGCGGGCTGGGGCTGATGATCGGCATCGAGCTGGTGCGCGATCGAGAGACGCGTGAGAAGGCGCCGGAATTGCGCGACCGCGTGGTGCAGTTGGCGTTCGAGCGCGGCCTGCTGATTCTCGGCGCGGGCGATAACAGCCTGCGGCTTTGCCCGCCCCTGGTCATAACGCGCGAGCAATGCGCCTTCGCTCTTGAGACACTGGAAGAGTGCCTGACGGCAGCGAGCATACGCGAATAAACGAACGGAGCCGCGACCGTCAGGGAGCGGTCGTGCAGTCGCGCATGATGGACCAAGGCAAGAAATGTCGAGATGACTCTCGACACAGCAGGCAGGACTGCCCGCGCCACGAGGGCGAAGTGAGAAATGCAGGGCCACAGCGATGAGGATCCTCGATGTCGGCTGCGGAATTCACAAGCAGCCGGGGGCGATCGGTATCGACCGCAATCCCGCCAGCCGCGCCGACGTGATTGTCGATCTGGACCGCTTCCCTTACCCGTTCGCCGACGCCGCATTCGACCGGCTCACCGCCATTCACGTCATCGAACACGTGGCGGACGTGATCGGCACCATGGAGGAGTTCCACCGCCTGGTGCGGCCGGGCGGGACAGTTCGCATCGAAACGCCGCACTACACCGATTTCAGCTCCTTCTGCGACCCCACTCACAAGAGCCACCTCAACAGTTTCAGCTTCCGCTATTTCGGCGAGAATCACGGCGGCTTCGGCTACTATTCCCCGGTGCGATTTCGTGAGATTTCGGTGCGCGTCAAGCTACTGGCTTTATGGAGGTGGCTCGGGTTCGAGTTTCTGGTCAACCGCTTCCCGCGTTACCGGCGCTTCTGGGAATACTACTTGTGCTACGTGGTGCGCGGGAAGGCGATGGAATTCGAATTCGAAGTAATCGAATGATTGGGCTGCTCTACCGCGCGGCGGACCTGCTGCGGCGCCGCACGCTGGCTGGCGATCACGGGCGCTTGGGGGAAGACCTGGCTTACCGTTACCTGCGCGGGCATGGCTGCACGGTGGTGGCGCGCAATTACGCGGCCCGCTCGGGAGCGGGAGAAATCGACCTGGTGGCGTGGGAGGGCTGCGTGCTGGCATTCGTCGAAGTGAAGACGCGCTCGAGCGCCGATTTCGGCCCGCCCGATGCGGCCGTCGACGCGGAGAAACAGCGCCGGATCGCGATCGCCGCCCGCGAGTACGGGCGCCGCGCGCAGGTCGAAGCGGCCAGGACGCGCTTCGATATCATCAGCATAATGTTGGGAAAACCCGCCCGCGTCACCTGGAGGCGCGACGCGTTCCGCGTCCGTGACATATAATCAGGTGTTTGTAGTTGGCCCTACCCGGAAGGAAGTTCCCGATTGCCTGAGTTGCGTAAGGACCCGATCACCGGCCGCTGGGTGATCATCGCCACGGACCGCGCCAAGCGTCCCGGAGATTTCATTCGCCAGCCGGTGCCACCGGCCCAACAGACGGTCTGCCCGTTCGATTCCGGTCATGAGAACAAGACCCCGCCCGAAGTGCTTGCCTACCGCAACGGCAGTGGGCGCGACCAGCCGGGTTGGCGGGTGCGCGTGGTGCCGAACAAATTCCCGGTGCTCGGTATCGAAGGCAACCTGAGCCGCCAGGGCGAGGGCATGTACGACAAGATGAGCGGCATCGGCGCCAACGAGGTGATTATCGAGACGCCGGACCACGCCGCCACTCTCTCCGATATGCCGGAACACCAGATTGCGGAGGTGCTCTACGCGTTCAAGGACCGCGTCACCGATCTCAAACGCGACCGGCGGTTCCGCTACATCATTCTGTTCCGCAACTATGGGGAAGCGGCCGGCGCCTCGCTCGAGCATCCGCATTCGCAACTCATCGCGCTGCCCGTGATTCCCAGTGTGGTGAAGGAGGAAGTGGACGCGTCGCGCGAATTCTATGAGGCCAAGGAGCGCTGCATCTTCTGCGACATCATCCACGAAGAGAGCTCGGCGGGCGGGCGGCTGATCTCGGAGACGGATCGTTTCACGGTGCTGGCGCCCTACGCACCGCGCTTTCCCTTCGAAACCTGGATTCTGCCCAAGCAGCACGCTTCGCACTACGAGGACTCCGAAACCGCGCTGCTCGATAACCTGGCCTGGGTGCTGCGCTCCACCATGCGCAAAATCGACAAGGTGCTGGAGCGGCCGGCTTACAACTTCATCGTCCACAGCGCGCCGGTTCAGGAAGCGCCGCTGGCCCACTATCATTGGCACATCGAGATCATTCCCAAGCTGACCAAGGTGGCGGGATTCGAGTGGGGCACCGGCTTCTACATCAACCCGACGCCGCCGGAAGAAGCCGCCCGCTTTCTGCGCGAGGCGGGGCTGGGATGATCTCACGCCGCGGCCTGCTGCTGGCTACGGCCGGGGCTGTGGCGTGTGGCAGGCGGAAGGCAACCGCATACCCGGGCTACTGTTTCGTGGCCAACCGGCAGGGACGCAACGTGACGGTGGTCGACCTGAGCCGCTTTCGCGTGCGCCGGCAGATTGCGCTCGATGCCGCGCCGGCGGTGGTGATTGCGCATCCCGAAAAGCCGATCGCTTACGCGCTGGCGCCGTCGAACGGGACGGTGTATGAACTGGATGCCGCCACGCTGGCGGTGAGCCGGCGCATGCGCGCGGGAACCGCCGCCATCGAGATGCGCCTGGCGCCGGACGGCCGGGCGCTGTGGATTCTCTACCGCGATCCGCCGGCATTGGTGGAAGCGCCGCTCGATTCGCTCAAAGCCGCGCGCCGCATCCGCCTGAACTCCGCCGCCGACGGCTTTGACCTGAGCGTGGATGGCCGGGCCGCGGTAGCCTGCCGCCAGAACAAGACCATCGTTCTGGCGGCGCTCGATCGGGCGCGCGTGGAGCGGACGCTTGCCTGGGATGCCGTCCCCGAGTTCGTTCGTTTCCGCACCGATGGCAAGCTGCTGCTGGCTGCCGACGCCGCCGGGCGCAGCATCGCTTTTTTCGACGTCGCCACGGCCAAGATCATGGTGCGGCTGCCGCTTCCCTTCGAGCCGCGCCGGTACGCCATCACGCCCGATGGCGGCCAGGTGTTCTTGAGCGGCCCCGGCATGGACGCGGTGGCGATCGTGTTCCCCTACAACACCGAAGTCTGGCAGACCGTGCTCGCCGGACGCGCGCCGGGCGCCATAGCGGCCACCGATACGCCGCCGTTCCTGCTGGTCGCCAACCCGGATACCAACAGCGTTACGGTGCTCGACCTGGCCAACCAGAATCTGTCGGCGGTGGTGGAAGTGGGAGCCGGGCCGGGAGCGATTCTCACTACGCCCGACAATCAGTACGCCCTGGTGCTGAATGAACTGTCCGGCGACATGGCGGTGATCCGCCTCGACCGCTTGAGCGCCTCGTCTTCCGACCGCGTGCTGCGCTATAAGAGCGCTTCCCTGTTCACCATGATCCCGGTGGGCGACCAGCCGGTGAGCGCAGCCGTGGTGAAGTGGTAGAAAAAGCAGCGTAACGCCGGCAGTCCAAAGACCGCCGGCGTTTCCGGGCTTATTTCTGCCGCTTGATCGTCATCGGCGGGAAATCCATGTCGCCGCTGTCGGCCTTGGTTTTGAGGACAATCTCGTCGCCGTTGATGGTGCCTTCGCTCGAAAAAGTGGTAGTGCTGCCGTTCATATCCACCTTCACGGAGAACGAGACCTTGTCTCCGTCCACCTTGCCGTTGTCGAGCGGCAACACGTCGCCATGTGGCGGCAGCACCGTACCCGTCAGCTTGGCGCCATCCTGTTTGAAGGTGTAGGTCAGGCTGAAGCTGTTGCCATCCGGGGTCGACACCTCGCCCTTCCAGGTGCCGGTTACGTCCGCCGCCCAGCCGGCCGTGGCTAATAGCAGGAACAGCATTCCCGTTCCCAGTCTGCGTGTAATCATTTCGAGATTGTACCGTAGGTCTCTCGGGTACGCTAGTCTGAGAAGATGGAGCCGGGCGGGCGTATCACGTGGCGGAGCCTGGGGCGCTTGGAAAAGGCCGTTGTGCTGCTGCTGCCGGTCAATGTCATCCTGTGGCTCACCGGCTTCGCGCCAGTCGCGCAGTGGTTGCTCGCCTGCCTGACCTTTCTGCTGGGCGTGGTGGTGGCGTTCCGCCTGGCGCGCCGCGGACTGCGCAAGGCCATCTGGCGCCTGCGCAACCGCCTGATCGCGGCTTACGTTTTCATCGCGGTGGTGCCGGTGGTGCTGATTCTGCTGCTGGCCGCCATCGCCACCTACGCGGTGATCGGGCAGATGGCGGTGTACCTGGTGAACACCGAATTGCGGCACCGCCAGGCGGTGCTGCTGCGCTCGGCGGAGGCTCTGGCGCTGGTGCCGGTGACCGATCCCTCGACCGCGCTCGGCCGCTTCGAAACCGTGACCCGCGGCGCATTTCCCGAGTTCTCGCTGCTCATCACGGGAAAACGCGAGCTTCGCTTTCCGCCCGCCAACAAGATCCAACAACCGCCCGAGGAATGGCGCAGCCCGTTAAGGAAGCGCGCCTCCGGGCTGATCGTGAAGCAGGAGGAGGACGGGGAACGGCTCTACGCATGGGCGCACGTCATCGAAAATGGCGAGGAGGTGACCGTACTGGCGCCGGTGACGGTCGATGTCCTCAGCGAACTGGTGCCGGGCTTGGGCGACGTGGCTTTTGCGCCTTTGATGGTGCTTCCCCGCGCCTCGCGTGTCCCCCAGGCGCGCAATTCCTTCGACTTCCGGCTGTCCGGCTGGTATCCGGTGGACGTGCCGCGGTGGAGTTCGCCGCGCGAACACAGCGCGCAAATCCTGAGCGTCGACACGCGGATTTCCGCCGTGCTGGGCACCATCTTCGAAGCGCTCGATTTCCAATCGCTCGATGTGGCCGAAGTTGTTCTGGTCTCTTTGGTCGTGCTCACCATCCTTTTCCTGCTGGTGGAGATGATTTCGCTGGTGGCCGGCGTGCAGTTGAGCCGCAGCATCACCGGCGCCGTGCATGAGCTTTACCTCGGCACGCGGCGCATCCAGCAGGGCGATTTCGGCCATCGCATCCCGATCAAAGGCAACGACCAGCTTGCCGAACTGGCCTCGTCGTTCAACACCATGACGGTCAACCTGGGCCAACTCATGGTGGTGGCCAAGGAGAAGGAGCGCCTGGAATCCGAGCTCACCATTGCGCGCGAAGTGCAGAAGGAGCTCTTCCCCAAGGACGTTCCGTATACCAGGACGCTCGAGCTCAAGGGCGTTTGCAGCCCCGCCCGCATGGTGTCCGGCGATTATTACGATTTCATGGCGCTCGGCGAAGAATCGCTCGCGTTCGCCATCGGCGACGTGGCCGGCAAGGGAATTTCGGCCGCGCTGCTGATGGCCACCATTCAATCCACCATGCGCACCCAGTTGGGCGCCAACAACGGCGCATCCCCGCGGCTGCTCTCCACCGCCAAGCTGGTGGCCACCCTCAACCGCCAGCTTTACGCCAACACCAGCCTCGAGAAATACGCCACTTTTTATTTCGCGCTGTATCACGAGGCAACCCACTCGCTCACCTACACCAACGCCGGCCATCTTTCGCCCATGTTGTTGCGCTCGGGCGAGCTGCAGATGCTCGAATCCACCGGCACCGTGGTGGGCGCTTTCCCGATGGCGCGTTACGAGGAGCGCACGCTCGAGCTGGAGCACGGCGATCTTCTGGTGGCTTACACCGACGGCATCGTCGAGCCGGAAAACGCCTATGGCGAAATGTTCGGGGAGGAGCAATTGAAGGAACTCGTATCCAAATACGCGCACGCGGATTCCTCCGAGCTGATCGCGCGCACCATGGAGGCCGTGATCGAATGGACCGGCTCCTCGGAATTGCAGGATGACATGACCATGGTAGTCGTGAGGCGCATATGAAAGTTCTCACCGCAGACGAGATGCGCGAGGTCGATCGCCGCACCATCGAAATGGGTATCCCAGGCATCGTCCTGATGGAGAATGCCGGCCTTCGCGTGGTGGAGTTTCTTGCCGAACGGTTTCACCCGCTCGAGGCGCAGCGCGTCGTTGTGCTGTGCGGCAAGGGCAACAACGGCGGCGATGGGCTGGTGATCGCGCGGCAGATCCATACTTGCTTCCCGCGATGTGGGCTGATCGTGGTGCTGTTGGCCGATCCGGCGGATCTGCACGGCGACGCGCGCCAGAACTACGCGATGCTGCGCGCCTGCGGCTGCCCCGTTCACACCGAGATTCCGCCGGAAGCCGCCCATGCGACTTTGATCGTGGACGCCATGCTCGGCACGGGAATCGGCGGTCCGGCCACCGGCATCATCGAGCAGACTATCCGCCAGATCAATGGCTACCTGCCGGCGGCCAAGGTGGTGGCCGTCGACATTCCCTCCGGCATGTCGAGCGATACGGGCGAATCGGCGGGCAAGGTCGCGCGCGCCGATTACACCGTCACCTTCGTCGCGCCCAAGCTGGGGCAGGTGCTGCCGCCGAACTGCGACTCGACCGGCGAATTGATCGTGCGGCCCATCGGCACGCCAGCGCAACTGCTGCAGGATGTGAAGATCGAGTTGATCGAGCCGTCGATGTTCAGCCGCGTGATGGCTGCCCGCCCGCCGGGCGGACATAAGGGCACGTTCGGCCATGCGCTGGTGGTGGCAGGCTCGCGCGGCAAATCCGGCGCGGCCGCCTTGTGCGGGCTCGGCGCGCTGCGCGCCGGAGCTGGCCTGGTGACGGTGGCATCCGCCGAATCAGCCATCCCGCTGATCGCCGCGCACGCGCCGGAATTGATGACCGAACCGCTGGCGGAAACGCTGCACGGCTCGATCGGGCTCAACGCCGCGCTCGCCGCCGCCGCCGAAGGCAAGACCGTCATCGCCATGGGCCCCGGCCTGGGCCGCCAGCCGGAAATTTCGATCCTGGTGACGAGCCTGATGGAGAGCGTCGAGCAACCGCTGGTGCTCGACGCCGACGCGTTGGTGGATATCGGCAAGGTCCCGCTCACGCCGCGCGTCCGCGTTCTCACGCCACATCCCGGCGAGATGGCGCGGCTGACCGGGAAAACGGTTGCCGCAGTGCAGGCCGACCGCATCGGCGTCGCGCGCACGTTCGCCGAAGCGCATGGGGTCACGCTGGTGCTCAAGGGCCAGCGCACCATCATTGCCTTCCCCGATGGCCGCGTTTGGATCAACCCTACGGGCACGCCGGCCATGGGCACCGGCGGCACCGGCGACGTCCTCACCGGCATGATCGCCGGTTTCCTGGCTCAGTTCCCGCAGTACCCGGACGAAGCCGTCGCCGCGGCGGTCTATCTGCACGGCCTGGCCGGCCAGATCGGCGCGCGCACGCTCGGCGAGCGAAGTCTGATTGCATCCGACCTGCTTCGCTATTTACCCGCCGCCATGGAGGAGTGTGCCTCTCTTCCGCACCGCCAGTGAAGCCGAAACCATCGCGCTCGGCTCGCGCCTGGCCGCCGAATTGCCGCGCGGGGTAGTGCTGTTGATCGGCAAACTCGGGGCGGGCAAGACCACCCTCGCCAAAGGCATCGCTTCCGGTCTCGGCGCCGCTTTGCCGGACGATGTTGCGAGCCCCACCTTCACCCTGATCCATGAGTACGGCCACGGCATGGTGTATCACGTTGATCTCTACCGCCTCGAGGAGGCCCGCGAGTTGGAAGGCCTCGGCCTCGATGAGATTATCGATAGCGGCGCCCTGGTCCTCATCGAATGGGGCGAGCGATTCCCCCAGTTGCTCCCTCCGCAGCGCACCGAAATCTACCTCCGCGCGCTGCCCGACGATACGCGGGAGATCGAGCTGCGGCGGCTGGGGTAACCGAGACGGGGCCTACGCTTTAAGACCGCCCGGCGCCACCGAACCCAGTCGCCACCCATCTCTCTCACTAATCCAATCACTTAGCCGCCAAAACTCTTGACATACCCGCTATCCTGGAATTGGGACTGTGGCGCCAGGCTCCGCTGTAGTCCTTACTTGCTGGCCAGCAAGCGTTGCAGTCAGGTGTTACTGAACTTCCGGCGCCCCTTAAAGGCATGCGGGGTCCCCCTCGGGCTGGACTCTCGACGGAAGACTTTGGGTTTCGAAACCTATAACCGCCGGCGGTAT
>Ga0371490_1000191_pt1 | contig 52811 bp, 54 predicted proteins | sample MB2SIPfraction_FD_207959 | JGI IMG/M metagenome (GOLD analysis project Ga0371490, IMG submission 207959) | Lab enriched peat soil microbial communities from McLean, Ithaca, NY, United States - MB28FN SIP fraction | ecosystem: Environmental > Terrestrial > Soil > Wetlands > Peat | place: USA... | reverse complement strand
TCCCTGATAGGTTTTCTTCACAGCGGCTCTCCTCTCAAAATAGAGTTTCCAACCCGAACTCTATCCGAGTTCGGGTCGAGAGCCGCTGCTTTCTCTTTCAGGTTTCAACTAAAGGCGGGACAACTTCGGGCGCGCTGCCGGGGGATGTCAACACTATAGCTCAGCACAAACCCCCGGGATATTGAGAGAGTCGCAGTATCATAAGCTATGCCTTTTCCAACGGGGAAGTTCGGAGGTGCCGCATGAGGAGGAATGCTCCCTGGCCAGTGTTGTTGGGCCTTCTGGTAGTAGCGTCGCTGGCGTTTGGGTACGACTATCCGCTTTCTTCGACCGCCATCCGCGAAGCATATTTACTTGGCACCGCGACCAACGGTGCGAGCGAGGACTTCCTTGCCCAATACACTCACACTCTGCCCAAGCTGAACATGGGGACGTACACGTCCGACGTCAGGATCGAAACCCCGTATGTCCAGGTTGCCGAACACGCTCGTCAAACAGTGAACTACAGCGCCCAGGACGCACTAAAAGACTATCTGTCTGCGCCGCCATCGGTTTTTCTCATGCAACTGGATATTTGCTTCGGACACAAGGAATCGCAGTCGATGAAGTTCAAAATAACTCAGAACGATAAGGAACTCGCCCCGATTTCGGTCGAGCGCTCGCCATACTTCGCGGGAGGCCGGCACGGGCCTTCCCAAGTCATTGGGGAGCACGTGATGCTTCAATTCGAAGCCAGCGAGATCGAATCTTCACCACTGACCGTTGAAATCGAAACTCCCGACGGTCGCCACACTGAAACCACATTTGACCTCGCACGGCTGAAGTGACTGGTGCCAAACACTTCACCGCTCCTCAATTGAAGTCAGCATTGCGCAGTCTGAGTGGCTTTAATGGGAGGCTCTACGATCCGAGTATGCCCTAATGTGATGCTCTGATACGGGTGGCGAGGGTGCGGGCGCGCTGCCGGGCGATGTCGATGAACTTTTCGTCGGCCGCAAGCCTATCGAGCGCGGGAAGCAGCCGTTCGGGTTCCGGCAGTACTTTGTTGTTGTAGTCCGTTTCAATCTGCCGAATCACGTCGTTCACACCCAGGCGGTCGTAGCGCATGGTGCGTTGAAGGTCTGAGAGATCGCCTTCCTGTCGCGCCAGGCCCTCAAAAATATTGAGCAACTGCGTCGCGTTTTCATCCAGCGTGTAGTTGAAGGTTACTTCGTTTGCGATCTCGCCCTTTTCGTAGCGGAACGTTTTCTGGCCAAGGCTCGCTATCCGGCGGTGAATGTCAAGGTCCACCCCCTGGAAATAGTGTAGTTTCCCGGCGAGCCCGAAGATTCGCCCCACCTCCGCCGCGCCCGTTTCAAGAGGTTGTGGATTGGGGTCCTCGTCGAGTTGTCGTATGTCGAATGTTCCCAAGCCCGATTCGTTCAACTTGATTTCGACGAACTCGGGATAGCTCAACTTGAAGATTTTACGGAATGTGATCGTTGCGCCGCTCCCAGCTCCACTGCCGGAACCCACCTTCGATGAGGCGGCGAAGGGCGTCGCCACAATCAAGAGAACACAAGCACAGAGCGCGCGGAGGAAGTTACGTATGTTCATTCCGAATTTTGGATGCGCGTGGAACGCGCCAAGGTTCGGGCTGTCATCTTTCCGCTACGTGCGCGGTTGCCCGAAGCTCCGATGACGGCTCGCATGCCAGTGGCCGCTGCCATGCGCTCTCGCGCCTGACAAAGTTGCGCGTGGCATAAAGCGACGGCCAGCGCGTCGGCGGCGTCCGCAGGTTCTGGACGGCTTGCGAGCCCAAGCAGCGAGGCCACCATTTGCTGGATCTGCTGTTTCGACGCGCCCCCGTAGCCCGCGACGGTGGCCTTCACTTCGCGCGGGGAATAGCTGTGGCTGGGAATCGATGCTTGCGCTGCCGCCAGAAGAACGACACCGCGCATCTCCGCCAGCTTCAACGCCGTTCTCATGTTCAGCGCCGTGAAAACGGATTCCACGGCGACGGCGTCGGGCGCGAACTCCTCAACCAATTGGACGATCATTTGATGGACTTCCCGCAAGCGCGTGGCAAACGTCGCGCGAGTAGGAAGCTTCAACGCGCCGAAGCGAAGCAGCCTCGCGGAGGCGCCTTCAAACTCCACAATCCCATACCCAGTCGCGCCCATGATTGCCGGATCAACTCCCAGCACGCGGAGCTTTGGCCGTTTCCCAGCGCTATTTGTGGACGCACGCAAAGACATTTCGACCCGCTCAAGTGTATTGCCGGCCGAAACCAGCGGCCAGTGTTTTTTCGCAGGAGTCGCGCGATCGAGACTATCCGATGACAGCGGCTTGGATTTCCTTTTCGTCGATGTCGAAATTGGCGTACACATGCTGCACGTCGTCGTGATCTTCCAGCGCCTCGACCATGCGCAGCATCTGTTGCGCCTGCGTGCCGCTCAGCTTGACGTAGTTCTGCGGCACCCAAGCAACCTCCGCTGAACTCGGCTTTACTCCCGCGGCTGTGAGCGCCTCGCGGACTTTCTCCATCGCTTCAGGAGGCGTCGTTACCTCCCAGGCCGAGCCATCGTCGCGCAGGTCTTCCGCGCCCACGTCAAGCACGATGCCCATCATCTTCTCTTCGTCGGCCTGTTCTTTCGGCACAACGAGGTCGCCTTTGCGGTGGAACATCCATCCGACGGCGCCGGTTTCCGCCATGTTGCCGCCGTTTTTCGAAAACATGTGGCGAATCTCGCTCACGATGCGGTTCCGGTTGCTGGTGACCACTTGTACCAGCACGCCAACGCCTCCCGGACCGTAGCCCTCGAACATAACCTCGTCGAGCGTCTCTCCTTCGAGCTGGCCGGTGCCGCGAAGGACCGCTCGCTCGATGTTGTCGTTGGGCATGTTTTCGTTTTTCGCGGCCAGGATGGCCGTCCGGAGCCGCGGGTTGGTGACCGGGTCACCTCCGCCAACTCGCGCAGCGATTGTCAACTCACGGATAAGCTTGGTAAAAATCTTGCCTCGGCGCGCGTCTGTCGCCGCCTTCTTATGCTTAATCGTTGCCCATTTCGAGTGTCCAGACATAGGAAAGCCTTTTACAGAAGTATGGCAGGAGCAGCAATTCAACTCTTGCCGCGATAGTGTAACAGCAGGGTCATATTCAGGCAATAGAGGGTTGGCGGGGTTTGCAGATGTCGCGTAACGTCATCCGACCCCGAATGAGCGATTCACACGGGCTGTCCACGAGGGGATTGCGAGAGAATCATTCGCGCATTATCGTAGCTTCGTGCAAGGATATCGAACGTGACGACAGATCCGAATCCCGTCGATGCGCCTTTACCCAACAGGGAGAAGCCTGCGCATGCCCCGTTTGGAAATGGGTATCAGGCGGTACCCACTGACCCGATTCAAATCCATGCAGTTTTACGACTCCTGATCTTTGTAGCTCTTTTCTTGCTCTTTAGTTCTGTGCTTCGGGCCGGATTACTTCAAGTACCCATAGTCCGCGGCTGGGTCCAATCCCAAGCCAGGGGAGTTATAACACCAGGCGGCCAAGTCTTCATGGAAACGCTTCAAGTTGTTTCATTGATCCTGGCCGCGCTGGTGATGGCGCTCATCGAAAACAGAGCGTTTTCCGACTATGGCTGGCCGGTAAGAGAAGCGTTCGGCAAGCGGTTCTGGCAGGGCTTGCCATACGGCTTCGCAATGGTCTCGCTTCTGGTAGCGCTCATTGCAGCGCTGCACGGATTCTCGCTGGGTGGCGTTGCTCTCAATCGCGCGGATGCGCTGAAGGACGGGGCGCTCTATGCTCTCGGATTCATCCTAGTGGGAACCTTCGAGGAGTTTTCGTTCCGCGGATACATGCAGGCAACGCTGGGATCGGCGATTGGCTTCTGGCCTGCAGCGATTGGACTTTCTATCGTCTTTGGCGCAATCCATCTGCGGAATCCTGGCGAGGCGTGGATCGGGGCTTTGATGACCGCGGGCTTCGGTCTTGTCGCTGCCCTGTCTCTGAAGCGCGCCGGCAGCATCTGGTTTGCTATCGGGATGCATGCGGCATTCGATTGGGGCGAGACGTTTTTCTTTTCCGTGCCGGATAGCGGCGTCGTGGCTCAAGGCCACCTTCTAAACTCCGCTTTGCAGGGGCCAAGGTGGCTGACGGGAGGGACCGTCGGACCGGAGGGCAGCGTGCTTGCATTCGTCGTGCTCGTAATCGCTGCCGGGGGCATCCACTTGTTGTTCCCCGCGCGCCGGAGCCAATCGCATAGCCCCACGCCACAAGAGCGCTAGCGCTTTGCCTTCCGAATGGAAGCCGAGCGCTTTCCTTTCTTCACGCGCATCAATTCCACTGCCTTTTGCGCGATGTGTTCGGCACTCACTTCGAATTCCTTGATCAACTCCCAGGGGGCTCCTGACTCGCCGAAGCGGTCCTTCACGCCGATCGCGCCCGTGATGACGCGCGCGCGGTAAAGCGGCTCGTTCCTCGTGATGATTTCGCTCACGCGCCACGCCAGGGCGCCAATCTGGTGCTCCTCGGCGGTCACCACCACGCCCGTCTCCTTTGCAGCCCGAAGGATTGCAGCTTCATCAAGCGGTTTCAGGGTGTGGATATTCAAGACTCTCGCTTGATAGCCAAAGTCGCTAGCCAATATCCATGCGGCTCGCATCGCTTCCGGAACCATCGGCCCGCATGCGATGATGGCAAGGCCTTCTCCTTCATCCGCGTATTCGCTGGCCAGGACTGTCTCGAACGCATCCGCGAAGTGGGGGGCCTCCTTGCGAAGCCGAATCACATTTGCTTTGCCAAAAACGAAAGGCGTGTTCTCGCTCGTCACTATGGGCGTGGCTTCGCGCGCGAAACGAATATATTTTGGGCCCACATGTTTCAACAGAAGATATGTGGTCGCCTTTCGTGTTTCTATCGAATCGCACGGCACAACGACGGACATGTTTGGCAGGCCGCAAACTGCGAACAAATCTTCCAGAGCCTGATGCGTGGCGCCGTCCGGCCCGACGGAAACCCCTCCGTGTGCACCGGCAATGAAGACATTGAAATTCCCGTAGCAGACTGAGGTCCGAATCTGGTCGAGATTGCGCGCCGCAGCAAACGTACCGTATGTGCCGAGGACGGGGAGCTTGCCCTCCTTGGCAAGCCCCGCGGCCGCAGACGTCGCCGATTGTTCGGCGATGCCCATGCTGATCCAACGATTCTTGCGCTCTGGATGCGAGGCGTAAAACTGGCTGATGGTGATCGACCCCGAGATATCCAGGCCCAGGCACACGATGCGTTCGTCGCCGCCATTCTCAGCGAGCGATTGTCCGAATCCCATTCGTGTGGGTTCCATCTTCACCTTCATGGTATTCGTCGCATTCCACCAGTAGTCTTTCTTGAACTGCGGCATCTTTACTTTGAGCTTGCGGTCAATCTCTTCCTGGTAGGTCTTGGATTTTTCCAGCAATTGCTGCACGGGGATCTTTTCCGCCAAGCCAAGTTCCGCGAGCCCCTTCTGCATCTCTTCGTAATTCGGCGTCTTGCCATGCCAGCCTGCGATATTCTCCATGAAGCTCACGCCCTTGCCTTTGACAGTTTCGGCCAGAATGACTACTGGCTTGCCGCTGGCTGCCTTGGCCTGTTCCAGGGCGTCCACGACCTGTTTCATGTCATGGCCATCGACGCGCATGACCATCCAACCGAAACTGCGATATTTGTCGTCCAGCGGGTTCACATCCATTACCTCTGAAACCCGGCCGTCGATTTGCAGTCCGTTGCAGTCCACAATGCCGATCAAATTATCGAGTTTGTAATGGCCCGCCTCCATCGCGGCTTCCCAGACCTGGCCCTCCTGTTGCTCTCCATCGCCCAGGATGCAGAAAGTCTTGTAGTTCTTGCCGTCGAGCTTCGCGGCCAGGGCGATACCCACTCCAATGCTGAGTCCCTGGCCAAGCGACCCCGTGGAAACCTCGACGCCCGGCAGCTTCAGCCAGTGGGGGTGGCCCTGGTAGGGGGAATATAGTTTGCGCAGGAGCACGACTTCATCGAGCGGAAAGAAGCCAGCAAAGCCAAGCCCGAGATACAAGCTGGGCGCTTTGTGCCCCGTTGACCAGATGATGCGGTCCCGGTTCTCCCAATTTGGATTGTGCGGATCGTGGTCAGCCACGCGGAGATACAGTGCTGCCGTGACGTCCATCACAGATAGAGTCCCGCCTGCGTGTCCGCTGCCCGCAGCGCAAAGCGCCACCAAATCGTAACCCCGCATAAGGTTGGCAGCGTCTTTCAGTTCATCGATGGAGTAGCTGCGAACGACCTCACCGGTGGTGGAGTTCTTGATGGCCACTTTCCCTCCTTTCACGCATGTTAAGGACCGCGAATACCCTATATCGGCTCTTGCTGAGTCGAGGCTATGCCTGAGTGCCCCCTCAATCAGTGAGTCATATCACAAGGCGCGGTGATGGAAAACCAAGGAGTTATGAAGCGGCTCTGCGCGGTTCTGGCACACGCCAGGGTTCTCTGCACACTCTGGGATATGGATTCCACTCATTGCCATTCTTTCTGACTCCACGTGATTGCCTCCCGGTTCCTAGGCTGACATTATTCACGTTCCTGTAAAGAACTAACAGGATTATGAAGCCAGGACAACCCTTGTCGCAAGCGTTCGTATCGAGCCATTTAAGATGTAACCGAACGGGCGTATCGTGCCATCTAACGAGTGGCCGGCGAAAAGGGCGTGGAAAAGGCATTCGCTTCGTGCGCTTGGTAATCCCTTCGGGATTCCCAATTCCGCACGGCCGCAACGACGGTCGTTTGGTCTTAGACGGCGCGACCACCAGTCTGTCGTCACATTTTAAATGGCTTAATGCTGCGTTGACCTTAGCTGAGAGCGATGCCATAATTGCCCGGTTTCATACAGCTTAAAAAGATTTTTATGAGATGAGTAGCACACAAGAAATCCTTGGACCTTATAGAATGGGACGCCTGTAACCGCGAAACCCCCTGAAGATGGAAATTGTTCATCAGCTTGCCGCGTTGTTTCTTCAAGCCGCGCCGACAGCGATCGTAGTTGTTCTTTTCTATTTTTTCCTTCGCTGGGCCTTTTTCCAACCCATCCAGAATGCGATGGCGGAGCGAAGCAAACGCATTGATGGCGCCCGTGCAGAGGCGGTCGAAGTCGAGGCAGCCACTAGACGGGAACTCGATTCCTATAACGAGGGACTGAAGAAGGCCCGTGCGGAAATCTACGCGGAGCAGGAACAAGCACGCCAAGCAGCCCTCGCGGAACGCGCCAAGCTCCTCAAGGCATTGCGCGACCGCGGCCGGGAGGAAGTCGCCGCCGCGAAGAAGGCGATCGAGGTCGAGGTTGCAACAGCCCGCGCGGAAGTGGAACGTCAGGCGCCTGCTCTCGCCCAAGAGATCACGCGCCTGATTCTCGAGAAGCCCTCTCCATTGCACGGGGGGGTGGCACAATGAAGAAGGCCCTCCGTTGCGCGGGGTTTATCGCCCTGTTTTTCTTCCTGGAGGGAACGCCCGTCCTGGCGCAAGAGGGCGAATCTTCGCCTGCGGATTCAGCGGTCGGCTGGGTCTTCCGCTGGCTCAACTTCGCGATCGTATTTGGCGCCATTGCCTATTTTGCCGTGAAAAAGGGCACGCCGTATTTTCGCGCGGCGGCGGAGGGAATCTCGCAAAAGATCGCTGAAGCAACGCACGCTCGCGATGCTGCGGAGCAGCGGCGTCGAGAGGCAACCGCGAAGCTCGCGAATTTGGACCACGACATTGAAAGGTTGCGCGCGGATGCGAAACGCGAGGCGGGATTTGAAGCGGAGCGATTGCGCACGGCGGCGCGCGAGGAGGCCCAAAAAATCGAACGCGCCGCACAGGCGGAGATTGCCGCTGCGGAGCGGGCCGCGCGTCTCGAATTGAAAGGGCTGGGTGCGCGCCTTGCGCTGGAACGCGCCGAAGTCATGCTACGGCAAGAGTTGACCCCGGTTGCGGAAGCGGCCCTCTTCGACAAGTTTATGAGCGAACTGCGGAGGGATGTGAATTGAACGGCGTGCTGGCACAACGATATGCTGCAGCGCTTGTCGATGTGGCGCTCGAGCAAAAGAACGCCGATTCCATCAGGGACGGCCTCGCGGCGTTCGTCGATACGTTTCTCTCGTCTGGCGACTTGCGGATTTTCCTGGAAAGCCCCGCGGTGAACCAGGAGTTGAAACAGAAAATCCTCGCCACACTTGCTGCGCGGATGGGATTGGACCCCGCCGTGCGGAACTTCACCTACGTAATCGTGGACCACAGGCGGACTCATATGCTTCGAGAGATCCAGCGGGCTTTCGAAGAGGAATTGAATGGGCGGCTCGGAATCGCGGAAGTGGAAGTCACTTCGGCGCGGGACTTGACCGCCGCGGAAAAACAGGAGTTGATCGTTGTTCTCGAACGGCGTACCGGCAAACGGATTCAGGCGCGCTTCCTCGAGGACGGGGCGCTGGTCGGCGGCGCGGTGGTTCGCATCGGGTCGACAATCTACGATGGTTCGGTACGCCAGCAATTGACGCGCTTGCGCGAGCGGCTGGAAGCGGAATAGGAGCAAGGGATGGCGAACATCAAAGCAGACGAAGTCACCAAAATATTGCGCGAGCAGATCGAGAACTACCAGCAGACCGTCGCTGTCGAGGAGGTCGGGTCGGTCATCTCGGTGGGCGATGGGATCGCGCGCGTCCACGGCCTGGACCGTTGCATGGCCGGCGAGATGGTCGCTTTCCCCCACGAAGTCTTTGGCATCGCGCTCAACCTCGAAGAAGATCAAGTGGGCACAATTCTTTTCGGCGACTACACGGAAATCGAGGAAGGCGACATTGTTAAACGCACGAACACAATCATGTCCGTGCCGGTGGGCGAAGCGCTCATCGGGCGCGTGGTGGACCCACTCGGGAACCCCCTCGATGGGAAAGGTCCTGTGCTTACCGACAAGCACAGTCCCATCGAGCGCCTCGCGCCAGGCGTTGTGGATCGCCAACCGGTCCGCGAACCGCTGCAGACTGGCATTAAGTCGATTGACTCGATGATTCCGATCGGCCGGGGCCAGCGCGAATTAATCATTGGCGATCGCCAGACGGGCAAGACTGCCATCATCCTGGACACGATTTTGAACCAGCGCGGCGGCGACATGATTTGCATTTACTGCGCCATCGGCCAGAAGCGTTCGACCATCGCGCAGGTAATCAAAACGCTCACCGACTATGGCGCCATGGAGCACAGCATTGTGGTTGCAGCCTCGGCTGGGGAGGCTGCAACACTGCAATACATCGCGCCCTTCGCCGCCTGTGCGATTGGCGAATATTTCCGCGACACAAAGCGCCATGCTACGTGCTTCTACGATGACCTTTCGAAACACGCACAGGCTTACCGCGAGATTTCGCTGCTTCTCCGCCGCCCCCCGGGCCGCGAGGCGTTTCCAGGAGATGTTTTCTACTTGCATTCGCGCCTCCTGGAGCGAGCCGCGAAACTGAATGACGCGCTGGGCGCCGGATCCCTTACTGCGCTGCCCGTGATTGAAACGCAGGCGGGCGACATTTCGGCGTACATTCCGACAAACGTCATCTCGATCACCGACGGCCAGATTTATCTCGAGGCGGACCTCTTCAATATCGGCATACGCCCGGCAGTGAACGTGGGCCTCTCCGTCAGCCGTGTCGGAGGCAACGCCCAGATCAAGGCGATGCGGCAGGTGGCGGGAACGCTTCGACTGGACCTGGCGCAATATCGCGACCTCGCGGCATTTGCGCAGTTCGGCACCGAGCAGCTAGACAAGGCCACGCGGGCCCAGCTGGCGCGCGGCCAAAGGCTGACGGAAATCCTGAAGCAGGATCAATATCAGCCGCTCCCAGTGGAAAAACAGGCGATGATTATCTTTGCCGGCGCAAACCGATACCTCGACGACCTCGAGGTGTCCGAGTGCTCACGCTTCGAAGCCGAGCTGTATCCGTTCCTCGACACGAGTTGCGGAACGCTCTTGAAATCACTCGCGGAAAAGAAGGCTTTCGACGACTCGCTACGGGCTGAGGCAACGAAGGCACTCGATGCATTCAAGGAACGCTTCAAGGCCAGTGTCGGCGCTGCCGCCGCAGACTGATGCGAAATGATTGTTTGGAAAAAGCTTAAGGTTTCTGGTCGCGAATAAAGACTTTCTATGCCAACGCTTCTGGATTATCGGCACCGCATCCGCTCCGTGAAGAGCACGCAGCAAATCACCCGGGCGATGAAGTTTGCCGCTGCTGCAAAGCTTCGCCGCGCGCAGGAAGGTGTGTTTGCCGCGCGGCCTTACGCGCGAGAGATTGTGCGTGTAATGAGCTCCGCGGCGGCCCGCATAGAAACGCCCGTGCATCCGCTCCTCGAACGCCGCCCCGAAGACCGGCTTCTGGTTGTCGTCCTTACGGGCGACCGGAGCCTGTGTGGCGCGTTCAATGCGAATGTGATCCGCCATGCGACCGAGTTCTTGCGCGAGCATTCCTCCAAGAAGATGGAATTGATCGCGGTCGGAAGCAAAGGGCGCGACACGCTGCGGAAGCGCGGCTCGCATTTCGTTGGGGAATTCTTGAACGTCTCATCTGACGTGGAGTTTTCCCGTGCCAAGCAAATTGCGTCCCGAATCGCTGAGCTCTATACCAACCGAGAAGTGGACGCTGTATATGCCGTGTACAACGAATTCAAGAATGTGATGGTGCAAAATCTCCGGGCAGAGAAGCTGTTGCCGATCGACCCTGGCATCCTGGCCTCGGAACCATCTTTGGGAGGGCTGAAGCCTCCTGCTGGACAAGCCGCCGGAGACCGCTCTCTTCCCGTGCAAGCCTCGCCTGCTGGGACGGCGTTGCTGGTGGATTACATTTACGAAGAGCCCATTAAGGAAATCTTCGACCGGCTTGTGCCGCGCTACCTGGATGCCGAAGTGTTTCGCATCCTGCTGGAATCGGCTGCCGCCGAGCACGCCGCTCGCATGACTGCGATGGATTCGGCGACGCGCAACGCCGCCGACCTGATCGACCAATTGACACTCGAAATGAACAAGATTCGGCAGGCGGGCATCACCAGGGAACTGATTGAGATTGTCAGCGGCGCCGCTTCTGCACTCGCGTAGCGCGCCGGATAGAGACAAGGGAGAAACAGAATGGCAACCGACGAGACAAAAATCGGCCACGTTGTGGAAGTCATTGGTCCGGTGGTGGACGTCCTTTTCAAGGAGGGCCATCTCCCGATGATTTACAACGCCGTGCGCATCACAAGCGAGGGGTTCAACGTTCCCGAGCCGATGGACATCATTGCGGAGGTCGAGCAACACCTCGGTGAAAGCCGTGTGCGTTGCGTGGCTCTCAAACCGACCGAAGGGCTTGTCCGCGGCATGAAGGCCGAGGATCTCGGGGGGCCGATTTCCGTCCCCGTGGGCCGACAGACACTCGGGCGCGTGCTGAACGTGCTTGGTGAGCCTGTGGACAATCTCGGAGCGGTGAATTGCGAGAAACGCTACCCGATTCACCGGCCGGCGCCATCACTCGAGGACCAATCCACGACTCTCGAGATGTTCGAGACAGGAATCAAGGTGGTGGACCTGATCGAGCCTTATCTCAAGGGCGGGAAGATTGGACTGTTCGGTGGCGCGGGCGTGGGAAAAACGGTTCTGATTCAGGAGTTGATCCACAACGTCGCGATGAAGCACGGCGGTGTTTCCGTTTTTTCGGGAGTCGGCGAGCGCACCCGCGAAGGCAACGACCTTTGGCTTGAAATGCAGGAGTCGGGCGTCATCACGGCCGGCAATCCGGAGAAATCCCGCTGCGCCTTGATCTACGGGCAGATGACTGAGCCGCCCGGAGCGCGGCTTCGCGTCGGCCTGACGGGGCTTACCGTCGCGGAATACTTCCGCGATGAGGAACATCTCGACGTGCTCCTCTTCATCGACAACATATTCCGCTTTGTCCAGGCCGGCTCGGAAGTCTCCGCCTTGCTCGGCCGCATGCCATCCGCCGTGGGCTATCAGCCGAACTTAAACACAGAAATTGGCGAGCTACAGGAGCGCATCACTTCAACGAAGCACGGTTCGATCACCTCGGTCCAAGCCATCTACGTCCCCGCCGATGACTACACCGATCCGGCCCCCGCGGCAACGTTCACTCACTTGGATGCGACGACCAACCTCAGCCGACAGATCGTCGAGCGCGGCATTTATCCCGCCGTCGATCCCTTGGCAAGCTTCTCGCGCATTCTGGACCCGCGCATCGTCGGCGCGGACCATTACACGGTGGCGCGCGCTGTGAAATCAGTTTTGCAACGGTACAAGGATTTGCAGGACATCATCGCCATTCTCGGCATCGAGGAACTCTCCGACGAAGACAAGCAGGTGGTGGCGCGAGCGAGGAAGATCGAGAAGTTCCTCTCGCAGCCCATGTTCGTAGCGGCGCAGTTTACCGGTCTGGAAGGCAAATACGTAAAAATCGAGGACACCGTGCGAGGCTTCAAGGAGATTGTCGAGGGTAAGCATGACGATCTTCCCGAACAGGCGTTCTACATGGTGGGCACGATCGAAGAGGTACGGGAGAAAGCGGAAAAAATGGCGGCAGTGGCATAGTCGTTCCGCCGCGCGAACCATAGGATCACGAGAATGCTGCCAGAAACCATCGAACTCGAAGTGGTTACTCCCGAGCGATACGTCCTCCGGGAATCCGTGCAGTCGCTCGATCTGCCCGGGCGGGAGGGTTATCTCGGAATTCTGCCGGGCCACGCTCCCTTGATTACGGAATTGGGCATCGGCGTCCTTACGTACCACAAAGGCGCAGAGACGCGCTGTCTGACGATCATCCACGGCTACGCGGAAGTCCTTCCCGACCGCGTGATTGTCCTCGCCGAGATTTCCGAACGGGCCGAGGAAATTGATCTCGATCGGTGCCGCGCAGCGCTTGGCCGCGCTCAGACGCGCATGGCAAAGTCCGGTTCGCCAGATATAGATTGGGAGCGGGCCGCCTCAGCACTGGCCCGCGCGATGGTTCGCTTGCAGACAGTCTCTAAGGGCCGCAATTATACTGGCGCACCGGAATCGCTGCATTCCGCACCATGACCTGAAGGTCACCTACCCTCCGAGCGAGGCTGAATCCCAACTTACACAGAAGCATCCAAATTTGCATGAATCGGAATTGGCTCGCGGGCGGTTGTTTGTTGTGAAATCAGAGATGGAACAAGTGGCGGAGATTACCGTTTACGGAACAGATTGGTGCGGGGATTGCCGCAGGACCAAGAAGTTCCTTCGCGAACACGGAATTGTCTTTCGAGAAGTCAATGTTGACGAAAATCCTGAAGCCGAGAATCTTGTCCTTCGGGTCAACAACGGCCGGCGAAAGGTACCCACGATTGAATTTGAAGGCCGCTATTTCGCGTGCAGCCCCTTCGACCCTCACCAGCTTGCCCAAGAATTGAAGATCCCTCAGAGTTAGTAATCTCCCTTCAAGGAAGCTGTGCACGTCTCCTATACGAGGCCAGCGCCGCGTGTCATGACGGCAGCCACGTGGAGATCGGGCGTAAGTGCGACAATATCTGCATCCGCTCCTACGGCAAGGATGCCTTTCCTGCCCGCGAGTCCCAGCCGGCGCGCTGGGAGGACCGTCGCCATTCTAACCGCCTCCAACAGAGGAACTCCGAGTCCCACAACGTTCCGCAAGGCGCGATCCAGAGTGAGCGTGCTGCCAGCCAATTTCCCCTCGAAGTTCCGAGCCACCCCATCCCTCACGCTTACATCGAAATCACCAAGACGATAGTTGCCGTCCGGCATGCCCGTAGCCGCCATGCTGTCGGTCATCAGCAGTACAGTATCGAACCCCTTCGATCCGATCAGAACCTGTATCGCCGGGCCTGCCACGTGGACTAGGTCGGCAATCACTTCCGCTGTGACGTCTGGCTCAGTCAACACGGCGCCGATGACACCTGGGTCACGGTGCGCGAACGGCCGCATCGCATTGAACATATGCGTGGCGTGCCGCACTCCAGCGCCCATACCGGCCATCGCTTGCTCGTAATCCGCATCGGTGTGCCCCATGCCAACAACGATCCCGGCTGCCACCGCGGATTCGATTACCTCGATGGCCCCCGGAAGTTCAGGGGCAAGGGTCAGAAGCTTTACAAAGCCGTCCGCCGCCTTGACAAACTTCTCGAGCAGTTCAACGGAAGGTCTTGCGATTGCATCCACTGGATGCACGCCGCGCCGGACCTTGCTGAGGAACGGTCCCTCCAGATGAATCCCGAGAACCTCCGCAGCCAACTTAGGCTCGCCATCGGCCTTCTCGCGGCTGCGAATGTAGCGGGCGATACCCTGAAGACTCTTGCAGGTCTCTTCGGTGGGCGCACTGATAGTCGTGGCGACGAACGACGTGGTGCCGTATCGCGCGATCGTAGATGCGATGCGGTCGAGCGCGCGAGCATTCCCCTCCATCACGTCGTGGCCGCCCGCTCCGTGCAGGTGCACGTCCACGAATCCGGGCACAACCGTCATTCCCGTCGCCACATAGTCCACGGCGCCTGCAGGCACGCGGACCTCGTCGCGGTGCCCGACGGCGATGATCCGGCTTGCTTCCACAACAATAATGCCGTCGTTGATTTCTTCCTGCGGTGTCAAAATCCTGCTGGCATAAATGGCGGTTGGTGGCATACGGAAAGATGCTACCTGAACTTCAACTCAAAATCACAGACAAGCCTTGCATGATTTTCCTTCTTAGCTACAATCGGCTGTGGCTGGAAACTGGGAGGCAATTGGATGGCACACGAGAAGCGGTACCTTGCTCAAAAGCGGCAACGCCGCCGGCGCAAGGTCGCCAAGGCTAGGGTCAAACTCTACGAGCAGGGGAAGGTCCCGCACGATAAGCTTCCTTCGCTTGCAAAGAGATTTCTACGCCGCAAGAATCGCGCTTTGAAAAAGGCGGAATAAAACAGGGGGGGCATGCCCTGTATCAGCATGCCCCCTTGTTTTTCCCTGTTCTGCCCCAGCCAGGGTGCAAGGAAAGGTTCGGTTCAGTTACCGGATGCCTGTGCGTGGGTGACGTTCGCTTTCGGGACGCTCAAGTAGCCAACGATCTTGTCTTTGCCCACCTGGTTCACAACAAACTCCAGCGGCGAACGCGTGTTGTGCGTAAAGAAGTAAATCGGCTCATTCACTGAGCGGTTCTTCTTGTCGTAGCGCGCGTCGTCCACGTAAAGCGCGACCGAGAATATGTTCTTCTTCTCGTTCACGTTACGAAGCTCGACCATAAGGTCGCCCACCTTCTCGCGCTGGCCTTTCCTATCGATCGTGAACTCGTAGTAATCCCGCTCGCCCAGTCTGCGGAGTTCCTCGATTTCGTCATGGTTCTTGGCGATCAGGGTGCCGAATTCTCCGCGGGCCATGTTCAGATTGTTTTTCGTTGCCTCCAGGTCGGTTTTGACGCCGTTGACGTCGGTCCCCAGCTTATTCACATCATCGACGTTGGCCTTCGTCGCCAATTGCCCCGTGACGTTGTTTTGAAGGTCAGCCAGTTCTTGGGCGTCCTCTTCGCGGATTTTCTTCGCCTGGGCGCGCGCCCTGCCGAGTTCGCCCTCCGTCAGCTTCATCTTGTCGGTGACAACACTCAACTCGCCCTGAAGCTGCGCATTGATGTCTTCCGCTTTGGCCAACCGCTGGCTGAGCACGTCTTCGGCTTGCTTGGACTGCTGCGATTGGGTCGCTAGAGTTTGTTCCAGCGTCCTCGAACGTGTCGCGGCCGTCCAGCCTGCGCCAAGGCCTACCAGCGAAACCACGGTGAGCGCGACCACGACGATCCCAATCCATCGTGGTGCAACTGATTCCTGTTCCTGCGTGAAAATCTCCTGCTTCTCTTCGCCCATTTTCCTCTCCCCTGAATCCCTTGCAAAGACCAGAAGGTGCACGCGCCGCGCCAAACCCGCTAGGGCACCGGCCGTCGCTGCAAGTGCTTATTCAATGGGATGTTAGGCGGCTTCTACAGGAATTGGAATTGAGTGCGAGGAAGCGAGACCCTGCAATTTTTACGTGACGGTAATGATTTCTTCGTATTCGTCGAGGCAGCCCCGTTCGTCCCAGATCAGCGTGTCACCGACATATTTCGCAGTGCCGCGATGCGATCGGCAAGGGGCGGATGCGTGCTGAACAAACCTGAAAATACTTGTCCCGGTGAAAGGGGCGCGACGATGCACAGCGCCGATGTGGATGGAGAGATGTCCATCGGAATCCTCTTGTTATAAGCGCCAAGCTTCTCCAACGCGCGGATTAGACCCTGCGGATGCCCGACCATTTTCGCGCCAGATGCGTCCGCTTGATACTCACGTTGGCGCGAAATGCCGAGCTGGAGAAAAAGCGCAGCGACCGGTGCGAGGAAAAGCATGAGAATTGCACCAAGCCCGCCGCCTCCGCGGTTGTCATTGTCGCGTCCGCCCCAGCCTCCCAGGATCATTCCCCAGCGGCCCATTTCGGCTATCCAAGTGACAGCCCCAGCGATTGTCGCCGCAATAGAGGAAGTGAGAATGTCGTAGTTGCGCACATGTGAGAGCTCGTGAGCAATCACGCCCTCGAGTTCTTCGTCGTCCATCAGCTCCATCAATCCCTGCGTCACGGCCACCGACGCGTGGCTGGGATTACGGCCTGTGGCAAAAGCATTCGGCGCCGGTTGAGGGATCATGTAGAGCTTCGGCATGGGCAGGTTCGCCTTTCCCGCAAGCCGTTCCATCACTCGGTAGAGCCTTGGCGATTGTTCCCTGCTGATCGGGACCGCGCCACTCGACATCAGCGCAATCTTGTCGGAGAAGAAATACGCTGTGCCATTCATGAGGACCGCAATGACAAGCGCGAATGTCATGCCCCCTCGCCCGCCGAATGTCTGCCCTAGAAAAAGGAGCAGCAGCGTTAAGGCGGTCAACAGAAGCGTTGTCTTGATTGTTTTCATGATTCTTGTCCCCCGCGGCGTCTCAAACGGCACCTTTGCTTGTTTTCTCGCGCGTAAACTTCATCTCGCCTTTCTTCGCATCCGCATCCACAGCTACGACATCGCCCGGAAGAACCTCGCCGTCGAGGATTTTCATCGCGAGCGGGTCCTGAAGGAACCGTTGGATGGCTCGCTTCATCGGACGCGCGCCGTATGCCGGGTCATAACCCTCGCGCAAAAGCAACGCCTTCGCCGCGGATGTCAGTTTGAGTGTCACTTGCCGCTCGGCAAGCAGTGCGGTCAGCCGACGCATCTGCATTTCGATGATGCGTTCGATCTGCTCCTTGCCCAGCGGCCGGAACAGCACGATGTCGTCCACACGGTTCAGAAACTCTGGCCGGAATAGCTCACGCAGAGCGGCCAAGGCTTGTTCGCGCGCCTGTTTTGGATCTTTCTCTGCCAGCTCGAAGATTGCCATCGACCCAACATTCGAGGTCAGGATGATCACCGCATTGCGAAAATCCACCGTGCGGCCTTTGCCGTCGGTTAGGCGCCCATCCTCGAGAATTTGCAGCAGGACGTTGAAAATGTCGGGATGCGCCTTTTCGATTTCGTCGAGCAGTACCACCGAATACGGCCGGCGGCGAACTTGCTCGGTCAATTGCCCGCCCTCTTCATAGCCGACGTATCCGGGAGGCGCTCCAATCATCCGCGCCACGGAATGTTTTTCCATGTACTCGGACATGTCCAAACCAACCATCGCTCGCTCGTCATCGAACAAAAACTCCGCAAGCGCCCGCGCCAGTTCCGTCTTACCCACGCCGGTCGGCCCGAGGAACAGGAACGAGCCGATGGGCCTGTGTGGATCGCTTAATCCCGATCGGCTGCGGCGAATCGCGTTCGCGACGCTCGAAAGGGCGGCGTCCTGGCCCACCACTCTCTGCCGCAGGCGCTCTTCCATGTGTACGAGTTTCTCGATTTCGCCTTCGAGCAGCCGCCCGACGGGAATGCCCGTCCACTTGCTCACAATCTTCGCGATCTCTTCCTCCCCCACCTCTTCTTTCAGCATGGGGTGATCTTTCTGGAGTTCGGCCAGTCGCTCGTGGGCGCGCTGCAATTCTTTTTCCGCTGTCGAGAGTTTGCCATAACGAATTTCCGCCACGCGCGAAAGGTCGCCCGCCCGCTCAAAGCGTTGCTCTTCGCCCTTCAATCGCTCGATTTCTTCCTTGTGTTTGCGAATGCGGCCGATAGCATCCTTCTCCGTCTGCCAATGCGCTTTCAGGGCGGTCGATTCGCTTCGCAGTTCGCCGAGTTCCTTTTCGATCTGGCCGAATCGCTGGCGCGAATGAGCGTCCGATTCCTTGCGCAGCGCCTGCCGCTCGATTTCGAGTTGCATGATGCGCCGCTCGATTTCATCGATTTCAGTGGGGAGTGAATCAATCTCCATGCGCAATCCGGCGGCGGCTTCGTCCACGAGATCAATGGCTTTGTCGGGCAGAAATCGATCCGTGATGTACCGCTGAGAGAGCATCGCAGCCGCGACAATGGCGGCGTCCTTGATGCGCACGCCGTGGTGCACCTCGTAGCGCTCTTTCAGCCCGCGCAGGATTGCGATTGTGTCCTCCATCGAAGGCTCACCGATTTGCACCGGCTGAAAACGCCGCTCGAGTGCCGGGTCTTTTTCGATGTATTTTCGGTATTCGTTAATCGTGGTCGCCCCAATCGACCGTAGCTCACCGCGCGCCAGCGCCGGCTTCAACATATTCGAGGCGTCCATCGAGCCTTCGGCCGCGCCCGCGCCGACCAGCGTGTGCAACTCGTCGATAAAGAGGATCACTTGCCCTTCCGATTCGTTAATCTCCTTCAAAACTGCTTTCAGGCGGTCTTCGAATTCGCCGCGGTATTTTGCTCCTGCCACCAGGGAGGCTAGGTCGAGGGCAACAATCCGCTTGGGCTTGAGCACCTCGGGAACGTCCCCCGCCACGATGCGCTGCGCTAATCCTTCGACAATGGCAGTTTTTCCAACCCCAGGCTCGCCGATCAGCACGGGATTATTTTTCGTGCGCCGCGCCAAAATCTGCATTACACGCCGAATCTCTTCATCCCGTCCGATCACTGGATCGAGTTTGCCTCGCCGAGCCAGCTCCGTTAGGTCGCGCGCGTATTGTTCGAGCGCTCGGTAGGTCGATTCGGGATTCTGCGATGTGACGCGATGGCTCCCTCGGATGCTGGTCATTGCCTGCAGAATGGCATCGTGGGTGGCTCCTTCGCGCGCGAGCAGTTGCCCCGCTGGATCGCGGTCCAAAGCCGCAAGGCCGAGCAGAATATGCTCGGTCGAGATGTATTCATCCTTCAGGCGCCCCGCTTCGTCAAAGGCGCGCTCCAAGGCGTCGTTGGATGCCTGGCTCAGGTACTGCTGCGTTGCCCCAGAAATCTTCGGCAGTCGTTCCACCTGGCTTTCGATTTCTCCGGCCAGTCGCTCCGGCTTGGCGCCAAGCTTCTCGAGCAGCGGGGGAACTACGCCGTCGCCTTGCGCAATCAGCGCCCAAAGCAAATGCAGCGGTTCAATCTGCTGCTGCCCCGAACGACCACCCATTTCCTGAGCGGCTTGCAGCGCTTCCTGGGCTTTCACCGTCAATTTGTCGAGTCGCAGCATATGGGAATTCTCTCACTTTCCTTCAGTCACACAAGAGGGGACCAGCGTTCCTGACTGGCCCCCTCGTAGTCACGCGCCTTAGTTGTTGCTCGTGACGCTGATCTTCACTTGTTTCGGTTTCGATTCGGCGCGCTTCGGCAGCTCGACCTTCAGAACTCCGTTCTTATACTCCGCCTTGATGGAATCGGTATTCACCGTGTTCGGCAAGCTGAAGCTGCGGCTGAACGAGCCGTACGCGCGTTCGACGCGCAGGTAGTTGTCTTCCTTCACTTGCTGCTCGAATTTCCGCTCGCCGCGGATCGTGAGCATGCTGTTTTCTAAGCGGACATCCAGATCCTTCTCGTTGATCTCGGGCAGGTCCGCCTTGAGGACCAGCTCGTTCTCGGTTTCGTAGATATCCACGGCAGGCGCCCACGTTGTTAATGCCGAATCATCCAGGCGGGCCGGGAACGTCGATTCAAAAAGCCGATTGACCTGCTCCTGCAAACTAGAAACGTTGCGGAAAGGGTCCCATCGAGTAATTGATTTCATTTTATCCTCCTACGCATTAAGCGTAGCACGATAATATAATATGAGTGCTTTAGTGTCAATCTCTTTGTGGCCCATACAAAACTTGCATATATGGGTCAAACATTCCATCTATAATGCCTTTAATATCAAACACTTCAGGTAGTGCGTCTCGGGCATCGTAAGTAGGATGGGGTGGTCCTGCGCCTGCGTTCTTCGCTCTACAACAACCACCTCCCTGTGGGCGTCGTTTGCTGCTTCGGCGACAATCTGGAGAAACAGCGCCTCAGTGATGTGGTAAGAACACGAACATGTGAGGAGGAATCCGCCCTGTTCGAGGAGCTTCAGGGCGCGCAAGTTGATTTCCTTGTAGCCGCGATGAGCGGCGTGAATGCTGTCGCGGTTCTTCGCAAAGGCAGGGGGGTCAAGGATCACCATCCGAAATCGCCTACCGGCTTCGTCGTAGGCCTTTAGGATGTCAAAGCTGTTTCCTTCCCGAAAGGTCACATTTGAAATCGAGTTCAATCGTTGATTCTGCCGCGCGGATTCGACAGCGGCCGGGGCCATGTCGACGCCCTCGACGTGGTCGCACTTATCCGCAATCGTCAGCGCAAAACCTCCCTGGTACGCAAAACAATCCAGAACTTCGCCAGAAGCGTAACGCCGCGCCGCCCCATGGTTTTCGCGCTGATCCAGAAAGGATCCGGTTTTCTGGCCCTTCAGTAGGTCATAAACAAAAGTGACGCCATTTTCCTGGGCTTGTATCTCCGGTGGAACTTCGCCGTAAAGAACGCTTACCCTCTGTTCCAGTCCTTCCAACAGCCGCACCTTCGGATCGTTTCGCTCCAGGATGCCCCGCGGCCCATAGATCTCGACGAGAAGTTTCGCGAACAGGTCCTTGTGCTTTTCGGCCCCCTGACTGAGAGTCTGGATGGCGAAGTAATCGCCGTATTTGTCCACAATCAGGGATGGCAACTGATCTGCCTCGCCATAGACGGCACGATACGCGTCAGTGTTTTCCACGATGAGCTTGCGATAGTCAAAGGCTCGACGGATGCGCTCGGCGAAAAAAGCACGGTCAACCGCCACATCTTCGCGCGTGAGAACTCGGACGGCTATCTGCGATTTGTCGCTATAGAAAGCTCGGCCCTGGAAGCGCCCGCGTTCATCCGTCAACCGGACCACGGCGCCGGCTTCGGCCTCGGCGGTTCGAATGTCGCTTCTATATACCCATAGGTGGCCAGATCGTATGCGATCGACGCCACGCGAGCTGATTACAACAGAGTCTTCCGGCACGCTTGTTACCTCAGTGAATCAATCGCCCCGCCAATTCGCTACAATAGTTCCGGGGTCCCTTGGTGGACGAACCCCTGTCCGGTGCAACAACTTCGCTAGCGCAAGGCCGGGATGCAAAGCTCTCTTAACATAATTGCAGAATTCATGCCAATTGCTTTCGGTCTGATCGCCCGGCTTTGCGGACTTAAGCCGTCGTTCGCCTGCTGGGATGCTGGGCACGCATGGACTGGATAACGCATGGATTTGCGAGATTTCGACTACGATCTGCCGCTCGAGAGAATTGCGCAGCGCCCGCTTGATCGGCGCGACGCTTCGCGGTTGCTGCTTGTGGGCCGCGCGACTGGCGCTTGGGAAGACCGTGCCTTCCGCGATTTTCCGGATCTGCTTCGCGGGGATGAACTCATTGTCATCAACAATGCTCGCGTTCTGCCAGCGCGCCTCTTTGGTCGCCGAGCCGGCGTTCGTGCCCAACCCCCGGGGCAGGACCGCAAGGTGCGGCGCGAGTTTTTGACAGCGCCCATCGAAGTCCTCCTCGTCCGCGAGGTCGGCCCCGATCTTTGGGAGGCACTTGTGCGCCCCGGAAGAAAAGTTTCAACGGGAGAGAGAATTCTGTTCGGTGAAGGTGAACTGGAAGCACAAGTCGAGGGGCGCGGGAACTATGGCCTTCGTGTCCTGCGCTTCGCTGCCAGGGAGGGCTTCCTGGATGCACTTGGCCGCCTTGGGCACATCCCCTTGCCACCTTACATAAAGCGCGCCGACGAACCGGCTGACCGCGAGCGCTACCAGACCGTTTACGCGCGCCAGGGAAGCGCCGTGGCTGCGCCCACGGCGGGTCTGCACTTTACGCCTGAAATTCTCGATCGCTTGCGCGCGCGAGAAATCGAAATCGCCGAAATCACGCTTGACGTTGGCCTTGGCACATTCGAGCCAATCCGAACCGAGCGCCTGGAAGACCACAAGATACACGCAGAAACGTACGAAATCTCCGACGCGGCTGCGGAGACAATCGAAATAGCCCGCCGAAGCAACCGCCCGATTTTGGCAATTGGAACCACCGTCGTTCGAGCACTGGAAGATGCTGCCGAGAACTCCGCCGGTAAATCGGCACTGGTTTCGCCTGGACGATTTGAAGCTAAGATATTTCTTTACCCAGGCAAGTCTTTTCGAGTGGTCAGCCAACTCCTGACCAATTTTCACTTGCCGCGGTCGAGTTTGCTTGCGCTGGTGGCGGCGTTTGCGGGGCGCGAGTCCATCTTGAGCACCTATCATCACGCTATTCAGGCCGGGTACCGATTCTATAGCTACGGCGACTGCATGTGGATGCGTTGAAATTCAGGCAGCTCGGCAGCCACCCCTTGGCGTGGCCCGTGCAACGCGGCTCGGGTTCAACTATAATTCGCCTCCTGTCCATCGGGACGACAGAATGCGCTATCTAATCTTGAGCGACATCCATGCGAACGTCACAGCGCTCGACGCTGCCCTTGCGGCAGCCCGTGGCCGCTGGGAGAAGGCTGTCTGTCTAGGAGACGTTGTCGGCTACGGTCCCGACCCCAACGAGGCGGTGGATCGCCTGCGCTCACTCGATGCTGTGACCATTCGCGGGAACCACGACAAGGCAGGCAGCGGTTTGGTGACTCCCGAAGACTTCAATCCCATCGCCCGCGCGGTCGTGCTTTGGACTAAGGAACAACTCCTCCCCGGGAACCGCGATTGGCTGCAAAAGTTGCCGACCGGCCCGCTCGCAATCGACGATTTCCGCGTCGTTCATGGCGCAATTCAGGATGAGGATGAATATCTTTTCACCCCGGCACAGGCGCTCGACGGCCTCCTGGAGGCTGAGACACCGGTGACGTTCTTTGGCCACACCCATCTCCAAGGTGGCTTCACGCTCCGCGATAACGAAGTTGGCGTACTTAGTTTCAAGCCAACAGGCGGCCAGTCGTTTTCGACTTTTTCGGTCGAGAGCGGCACGACCTATTTCTTGAACCCGGGCTCGATAGGTCAACCTCGCGACGGCGATCCGCGCGCTGCATTTGCGATTGCCGACCTCGCGAATAATTTCGTCGAATTTTGGCGCGTCACGTATAACATTGAAGCCGTACAGAATCGCATGGTGAACGCCGGCCTGCCCGAAGCGCTCATTCTGCGGCTTTCGTTTGGTCGCTGAGGCACATGGAAAGAACATGGAACCGGAACAACAATCGGAACGCCCGGAAAGAAATGGTTTCCCGGTCGCTTTTCTGGCCGGAGTAATCGTCGTATTTTTCATCTTTGGGGGCATCGTTTTGCTCTCGCGGACGACGCATCCTGGCGGGTCTGCGCAGGCCGAGAAGCTTCCCTTCGGTCCCACCGAGCAAGCCTATGCCAAGCGCATCCATTTCAAGGATATCCAGATGGCGCGCGCGACGAATTTTCTGAACCAGGAGTTCACGTACGTTGCGGGGACCATTTCGAACGATGGCGCGCAGACGATCCGGCAGCTTGAGGTCACAATGGAATTTCACGATCCATTCAATCAAGTCGTCCTGCGCGAAACGCAGCAATTGATTGGAACGAAAACGCGACCTCTCGCGGGCGGACAAATGCGCGAATTCCAAATCGCCCTCGAACATGTTCCCGCGGAGTGGGATCAGCAGTATCCCACGATCCGTGTCACGGGTCTGGTCCTCGAATAGGCTGTTGCAATCTCTATCTAACGGCCCGGCCGTGTGCCTGTGGATGAATGGGCCGAACTCGGCCGCACGCTCGACACGATCGTGGCTTCCGGCTGCGCCGAGGTGCGCGAGGATGGCGAGGGGCTGGCCGAGCTTGCCCGCTTTCGCCGTGAACTTCACCGCGCTGGGAAGAACTCTATCGTGCATCTCTGGTCTTCCGAACGGAACTTGACGCGAAGAATTCTTCGTGTCCAGGAACAATCAGAAAACCGCATTGTGCTGGAAGTCCAGCGCTTCGGACGATCGAAGCCGGGGCGGCTTGAATTCGTTCGCACCGACCAGCGGCGATCCCCGGGACCCATTTCTCGCGAGCAGTTTCGCGCGCGCCTGCGAAGAATTCTTGCCGAGCGTTTCCCCGACGCCGTTGTGGAATCCTTGACCGCGTCCCCCGACCTGGAACACTCCTTTTCCAGCCTGTACGTGCGCGGCCTGAAAGTTGTTTTCCGCCAGTAAATCGAGCGATTGCTTTTACGTCGTGGATGGTGGCCAAGAAAAATTAAGGGAAGCGGTGCCGGTACTACTAGCCACGCTTCCCGGGGTGTGTCCTAGGTGTTAGAAAATTAGACGCTGAAAATCAAAAAGGGTTGCAAAAAAGTGAGGACGCGCTAGCAAGTCTCAGTAGAAGAGGTACTTCCGCCATTTTTCGTCGCGGTGACCGATCAAGCGCATCAACTGCCGCGACGTGTGCAAAGTGAAAGGCCGTGGCCGTCGCTGCAGAGTCAGTCCAGCTTCTTCGGGAGTGCGATCGCCCTTGCGGTTGTTGCACGTGTAGCAGCAAGCGACCAAGTTCTCCCATGTGGAACGCCCGCCCCGCGAGCGCGGCATAACGTGATCCAGAGTCAGTTCCGACGCAGGAAACGCGTTGCCGCAAAACTGGCAAGTGTTGCGGTCGCGCAGAAGAATGTTCTTGCGCGAAAGCGCGCGGCTCTGCTGCGGGATATGCCGGTAACTCAGCAACCGGATCACGGAGGGCACCTTAATCGCTTTTGAAGTCGAGTGCACCTCGGCGTGATTCGTTTCCTCGGCCTGAGCCACTCCCTTCAGCATCAGTACCAACGCACGGCGAACCGCAGTCACATTGATGGGTTCGAAAGTTGCATTGAGGACCAAAACCGGCGCTTGCATGACGGAAGGACGGCTCGCAGGCGGCGCTGGAATCCTTATGGGATTCGAGCCCGGTACGCCGCTGCCGAACCCGATGTTGGGCCGGGGGCGTAAGGCAATCTTGAGCCGGTTGTCCATTTGGGCCGCCTTTGCGTTGCCCGAAAATCTCCCTTAAGTCTCTTTGATGCTTCTCGCGCCTTGCCGGTTTCCCTGATTCACGCCTCTAAGCCGGCCCGAAGAAAGCCAGCCAGAAGCGACTCTCCCGACTGTGAGTCCAAGAACGGCGGTAGCACCCACCCGTTTCAGGGTGCGCGCGCAGGTATCAAGTGTCGCGCCAGTCGTCACTACATCATCTACCAGCAGGACCCGCAGGTTGTCAACCCGGAGACCCTCGCGAGTGCTGTACGCGCCACGCACCGACGCCCAGCGTTCGCTGCGCGAGAGCATGAGCCGAGGCGGACGCGGTTTCGTCCGAACCAGCACGCGCGGTTCAAACTTCAACCCGAGAAGTTTCGAAAGCGGCCGCGCAATCAATTCGGCCTGGTGGTAACCCCGCTCGCGCTGGAGGGCCGGGTGCAGCGGCACGGGCACCACAACTTCGGGCTTCCAATCTTTTTGCCGTGAAACCACCTCGGCGAGCCGTGACGTGAACCCATGGCCCCATCGAGTCACCTGCTCCTATTTCAGCAGGAGGATCGCACTCGTCAATTCGTCATCATAGATTGCCCAACTGCGCGCGCGCTCGAACGAGAAGAAATTCGTGCGGCAAAGGCGGCAGAGCGGTTGGATCGCCTGCGCCGCCACCGCGGACACGAAAGGATGCCCGCAGCACTGGCACATCGGCTCTTCGATCTTCTGAAACGAATCCAGGCAGTCTTCGCAAATTGGGATTCGGCTGGCATTCGTAAGCGTCGCCCCGCAAACGCGGCACGGCCCTGGGAACACTACCGATACGATTGCGTCGAGCACGGTTCTGAAAATCATCGAAGTGTCGTTACCAATGAAGTAATGAGGAACGCTACCCTAAATTCCGTGGGGAAGAAAGAGAAAAGAGGGGGGAAATATAGAGTTGATTCCCGTTGGACCGGGAGTTATACAAGGTAACTCGCAATAGTGAGGAAAGTTGGACAATCAGCAACATTCATCGAGCTGGGCGGCAACCGTCTTGGCCGCGATCAGCGTGCTCTTGATTGGCTGTGGAATCAGCGGCATCGCGCGTGCCCAGCAAAAACAAGTTCGAGTTGCGAAGGCTGCACAAGGACCGCCGCCGTTGGAGAAGGCCTACGGGCAAAAGAGCGCTCCGATCACGTTCGAGGTTTTCAGCGACTATTCATGCCCGATGTGCCGCAACCTGTTCGAGCAAACGCTGAAGCCGATGATCAGCGACTATGTCGCAGCGGGAAAGGTGTATTTGGTTCATCGCGACTACCCGCTCGCACTTCCCGGCCATCAGTATTCGCCTCAAGCGGCGCGTTGGGCAAACGCGGCTGCGCGAATCGGTCAATTCCCGAACGTCGAAGCGGCGCTGTACGACAATCAAACTTCCTGGAGCACGGACGGCAGTGTGGAAAAGTACGTCTCCAGGGCAATGTCCGCGACTGATTTCAAACGTGCCCAGAAAATCATGGAAAGATGCGAACCCCCTGGCCCGACGGGCAAGCCGGACGGGATCAATCTGCCGCCGCATCCCTGTTCGGTGGATTCGTATATCGAGCAGGACATTCTTCTCGGGAACCAAGTACGGGTGAATGGGACGCCGACATACGTGATCACGTATAAGAGACAGCGCCTGCCTCCCGAAACCAGATTTGTCTCCTGGCCTCTGCTAAAGCAGTTTCTCGATTCTCTCTTGGCTCAGTAAGAGGTGGGAGTAATGTATGTAATTCCCAAAAGAGGCGCCGAGCCCGTGTTTCTCCGCGCCACCATAAGGGAGGCACGAACTCGTGCAAATGGAAGACACCTACACCAACATACTGAGAGGCAAGCTTAAAGCAGACCCTGCTCTTTCTTCTCTTGGCAAGGAATACAGTGCCGCGTCCATGGCACGGCTTCCAGGCGCTTTTGCTGAAGTTCCTGGTGGCAGGTGACGCATTCGCCGAAAGTGCCCTCATCGATGCGCTTCAGCGCATCGTCCACAAGCTTCAACGTGGACCAGTCGTTGTGCGTCTGACCGAAAAGAAATTCCTTCGTGTAGGAGTTGGCGGCCTTGTCCGCAAGATCCACCGTGGGATCTTCGTCGGCCTCGCGCCCTTCTTGCTCCGTGCGGGCAATTGCGCGCGCGAGTTCTTCGCGCCGCGTTGCAAGTTTCTTTTTATAGTATTCGAGCCGCTTCTTGTCCATCGTCGGGTTCCTAAGTGAGGTCAAACTCCTCACCAAAATCAGATGATTTTAGCGAGACCTCCGTTCCTTGTCAAATCCGAGGTCGGAACAGGAGAGCCTACTCACATCGTATCCCCCTAGCGAGGTTGAAATGCATCCGCCCGAGGCGGTGGGAAGAACTCGCCGCGTATCCGACCCACTCGCAATTGTCAGCCTCTGGACGCGAACTACCACAAAGTGGTAGTATCACTCCGTGTGATTCATCGAGCCCCCGGCGTTCACCCGCCACCTTCACCAACTGGCCGGCGATGATGCTGAGGAGGTTCTCAGCCTGATCCAGAAGGATCTCCCCTGCCAATCCGGACCGGGGCGACATGCCCAAGAAACTGGGGGGCTTCGCAAAGATCGGATTGCGAATCCTGCCCGCAGCAAAGGAAAACGAGGCGGATTCCGCTACTTGTACTTGTACTGCGAGGCCAAGCGCCACATTCATCTGCTCTTCCTCCTGGACCAGGGTGAACAGGAAGACTTGACAGCCGAGCAACAATAGGAAATCCGCGCTCTGGTCGCTCAACTGAAAGCGGCAGAGAGGAAATAGACATGGCAAAGAAGACCAAGGTGAACGTTTTTGATGACCTGCGGGGATCTCTGCAGGATGCAATCGCATTCGAGCGCGGCGAGCAGGTCGATCTGCGCGTCGCTGAACTGCCCGATCCGCCACGAAAACTCAGAGCCAGCGATATTCGCAATATCCGCCGGTCACTGAACGCAACTCAAGTCGCATTTGCCACCTACCTGAACGTGAGTCCCAACACGGTTCGCAGTTGGGAGCAAGGAACGCGTCGCCCTCATGGCGCCGATCTAAAGCTTCTCTCCATTGTGCGAAAGAACCCCAAGGCTCTGCTCGAAGCCTAAGCGCACAGAAAAAGGCATTGGTGATGCGCCAGGCGGTACGGCAATGCCGCGCTTGATCGAATTCATGCCCGTCCCCGGCGGCCGCGTCATTACAATCAACACCTTGCAAGTCCCAAGGGAATTGCACCTCTACTGCGGAAGGAGGTCAGAAGAAGCGCACGCGATCATGGAAAGCTCGATGAAATCGCTTCGCTTGCATGAGGCTTCGAGGTCCACTGCGTATGCAAGCCGCCGCTCCGCATCGAGAACCGGATGCTCCACTCGCGGGGGGAACCCGTCGTAGGTTCTTCCATATTCTAATCGCAACTCGGGGGAATTAATAAGGCGCGTAAGTTAGAAACCAAACGGCGACTCCCTTTCTAAGCGCAAATTTTTACGGGGGCCGCGGGAGGTGCGCCAGACAACACGCGGGGCTCACGTTGACATCGCAACAACGTCGCGCCTAACATGGCTGACCAAGTTGGACGGCGGCAAGAATCAACGCAATGGAGGGTAGCCGATGGAATCGGGCAGGAATCGCCTGTCTCTCACAGTTCTGATGGCGTTGGGATTGTTCGTGCTTGCGATATTGGTTCCTGTTGTCGCGCAGAGGCAGGTGGCCCAAGCGGCTGATTCGCTGGTCAGCGCGCCACGCGGCGCCGCCGATCCGATACTGGAGAAGGCTTACCGGTTCGAGCGAGACGGTTGGATCTACGTTCATCTGGAAGGCGCGCCGTACGACATCGGATACCAACACGGTTACCTGCTTGCGCCCGAGATTGCCGACGGGTTTGCCGTTATCCGCCTGGAAATGACGCACACAACAGAGCGCGACTGGGATTTCTTCCGCCGCGCCGCGCGAGAGATGCTTTGGCCAAAAATCGACCAGGAGTATCAGGCCGAGTTGCAGGGTATCGTTGACGGACTCCAGGCCGCCAAAGTGAAGCTCGATCTGGACGACATCGTGGCAATGAATGCGTTCGCCGAGTTGCCGGAATATTATGTGCCCTGGTTGAACGACCAGACCAGGGCTGAAAATGCGCCGCGAATTTCGAGTCCGGGAAAGTGCAGCGCATTTGTCGCCACCGGCAGTTGGACGAAAGACGGCCGGATCGTGATGGCGCACAACAACTGGACGGGCTACGCGGAAGGAGAACGCTGGCGAATCATCTTCGACATCGTCCCTGAAACGGGCTACCGGATGTTGATGGATGGTTTTCCGGGCATCATTACGAGCGACGATGATTTCGGAATCAATGCGAACGGGCTGATGGTGACCGAAACAACCATCTCGAATTTTCACGGCTGGAACCCGAGAGGCAAACCGGAGTTCGTCCGCGCGCGCAAGGCCTTGCAGTACGCCGGCTCGATCGACGAGTACGTCAAGATCATGCTCGACGGGAACAACGGCGGCTACGCGAACGATTGGCTGCTTGGTGATCGCAAGACGGGCGAGATTGCGCAGTTCGAATTGGGCCTGAAGCATTCAAGGGTGTGGCGGACGAAAGACGGCTACTTCGCCGGCGCAAACTTCGCGAGCGACGCGGACGTGATCAAGGACGACACGACCTTCAATGCTAAGAATCCGTCGTCTTCGCCGAATGCGAGGCACGTTCGCTGGGATGAACTGATGAGCGCGAACCGGGGAAAGATCGACATCGGGCTGGCAGAATCTTTCCTGGCCGATCACTATGATTCCTACACGAAACTAATGGGCGCGAACAACAGGACGCTTTGCGGCCACGGCGACACGTCAACGGAAGGCGAAGCAAGCTGGGACAAGAAACCGTACAATCCGGGCGGCGCCGTGCAGGGGAAAGTCGTCGATAGCAGCATGGCCGAGGCAATGAGTTTTGTGGCGCGAATCGGTCATCCCTGCGGCACGAATTTCGACGCGACGAAATTTCTCGCGGAACATCGCGAGTATTCGTGGCAGGCGCCCGTCCTGCACGACATGATCGCCGGGCCTTGGACTAAATTCCGAATCGGCGAGCACGCCGCGCAATAGGCGGATGCGATCCCAAGCGCGAACTTTACTTGGCGTTCTCAACGCGCAAATTGTTCGTGATGGGAAAAGACTCCGCCCACAGTATTCGCGCGATTGCCGACGAGATTCTAGTCCGCCTCGGTGACAACGACGCCCTCGAGCGTGACGTGGCCGTCCGAGCGCAAGGTGTCTCGAACGGCGATCCCCTTGCGGCGAACCCGCTGCTATTCAATAGGGTGCAGAGCAAGCATGTTGGCTGGAAATTTGGCCCCGTTGATGTTACAAAACAATCGCACTTCCAAGAGCTCCTGTGGCAGAGATCTGCACGGCAAAGGGATGCAAAACAACCGTTCCAGCGCGGCTTGCCGAGGAGCGCCTGTGCATCCTTCACTTCACGCTCTTCATCGAGCAAGAGTGCTCCGAGATGCGGCGCGAGACAGCGGTCGGCAACGCCAGCCACGAACGCCAGTTGGAGTTCATTCAGAAACTTGCTGCTCGCGGCGAGGCTTTGGTTCAAGTCGCCACGAGCGGCTTCACCATGACGGATGAAATCAAAGCGCGCGTACTCAGCACGCTCCTCACCCTGATGAATTGCCGCGAGAACATTGATCGCGCCGCGATGCGCCAGTCGGCACTGCGGCGGTTCATCGGCTAACCAGCGACACTTTCCCTGCTTGACGATCTCGTTTAATCACGCGCCGATGTAGCGGGCGTAAATGGAGCGCGCGACGGCGGGATCCTTCGTCCCCTTGACGATCGCGCGGCCGTCGGCAAAGACGGTCATTTCGTACGGTGGGATGCGGAACCGGAGCAGGAATTCGTTGCTGCGCACATCGGCAGCCGACGCCGCCACAAGACGACGACCCAACTCGGGGAGATCCAGCTTCCGGCTTCGCTCGTGGATCTGAACCGAGTCACGCCCGCACATCGTGATGTGCGGTTGCGCATCGCCTTCCAGGTACGCGAAGTCACCGCGGCCGCACGCGCGACAATCGGGGTTTCGCGCAATGCGGATCGATTGGAATCGCCCACTCCATATGTCGCAGGCAACCAGCCGGCCGTGCAAAGCTTCCTGTTTGCCTGCAAGGATCTTGAGTGCTTCTCCGGCTTCGATCGCGGCAATCACACCGACTGCGGCACTGAGCACACCTGCGGTCTCACAAGTTTCCTCTGCGCCAAGGGCCTTCCATTTCTCGTCGCCACCAAGCAGGCAGGCGAGACATGCGGTGTCGCCCGGACGAATGGTGAGGGTTACGCCATAGCTTCCGACAGCGCCCGCGTAAATCCAGGGGACGTTGAGCGCGATGGCCGCATCGTTGAGCAAGAGCCGCGTTTCGAAGTTGTCGGTGCCGTCGAGGAGGAGAGGAAATCCCGAAACAAGTTCAAGTGCGTTCTTGGGGGTGAGATCGGCAACGACGCCTTCCACACACACGGCAGAGTTGATCGCTCGCAACCGGCGCTCAGCAGCAAACGCTTTTGGCAACATTTGTTGCGCATCGATTTCCTCGAAAAGCGCCTGACGCTGCAGGTTCGAGGGTTCCACATAGTCGCGGTCGATGATCCGCAACCGACCCACTCCGGCGCGCACCAAGAGATTCGCCACAACAGTCCCGAGCGCACCGCAGCCCACGAGTACCGCGCTCGCACGGAGGAGGTTTTCCTGCCCCGACTCGCCGATTCCCTTAAAAAGAACCTGACGCGAATATTTTTCTCTGTCTTCCGAATTCATGCTCCAGTTTCCTAGCTTGCACTTCATGATAACGCCTTTTCGCACTCGGCAGGCAACGCGGCTATGCTAACCTTTCTTCTTATCTTTTGGGCGAATGGAAGCTCCTAACAAACCAACGTTTCTGCACGCCTGGTGTTTGATTCGGGTTCCACTGGGTATCCTCGGAGGACTCGGATGCATCGTCCTGGCGGCGAGACCTGTTCGTGCGCAAATGGCGGCGATCGAAGGGGAACGCGTTGTGGAAGTCAGGGTGATCGATCAAACCGGCAGAAACGTTGCGGAAAGACTGCCATTGCTTTTGATCGAACCAGGGAAGCCATTTGACTTCGCATCGGAACGCGAAAGCCTGAGGCAACTCTATCGGACCGGGGATTACTCCGATGTGCGCGTAACCGCAACGCCCCAGGCAGACGGGTGGCGGATGGAGTTCATCGTCCGAAAGAATTATTACAACAACGTGGTTCGAGTGGAGGGGCTGAAGGAACCTCCTAGCGAGCCTGCCGCACTGGCCGCGATGCGCCTTGTCCTTGGCGAGCCATTCCGAGAGAGTTCGCTTCGCGAAGCGATCAGCCGCCTCCAGGAGGCTCTTCGTGATGACGGGCTGTACTTGGCAAAAATCACCTGGAAGCTGGTTCCTCACGAAGACACACGGCAAATGGATATCATGGTCCACGTCGATCCTGGACCGCGTGCTCGCAGGGGAGATTTTAACGTCGAGAATCACACTCCCTACCCTGACCAGGAGTTATTGCGGCGCGCCAAGATCTCCGGCAAGACTGAATTGACACAGTCGCGTCTCTCCCGCGGCGCTCAGCACGTCAAGAATTACCTCATGAACCAAGGTTACTTGGGGGCTGGCGCTGTGATTACGCCGGGGACTTACAATCCGCAAACAAATCAAGTGCCGCTGACCCTTGCAGTGACAGCAGGCCCGCGTGTCCGCGTGGAACTTGATGGAGCACGCTTGAGCAAGACGAAGCTGCGAAAGTTGCTGCCCATTTATGCCGAGGGTGGCGTGGATGAAGACTTGCTTCAGGAAGGCCGCCGCAATATCCGCGACTATTTCGAGAGAGAAGGTTACTTCAAGGTGGAGGTTCAGGTCAGCTCCCGCGAAGACCCAGCCAGCGGGGGGCGCGTGATCGCATACGAAATTTCGCGTGGAGCACGGTTTCGGCTCGCAGGGGTCTCCTTCAGTGGAAACAAGTACTTTTCGAGCGAACTGCTTTCGGGCCGACTGCAACTTCAAACGGCTTCCTTTGCCTCCAGTGGGCGCTTCAGCCAACAACTCGTGCGCGCCGATGGCGACTCAATCCGTGCGCTCTATCTTTCGAACGGGTTCCGGGATGCTCAGGTGACCTCTGACATCGACGACACCTACCGGGGCAAGAAGGGAAATCTCTTTGTGTCGTTTCGCGTCGTTGAAGGAGAGCAATCCCGGGTCGCGACCCTGAAAGTCGAGGGCAACCATGCAATCAGCACGAAGGCATTGCTCGCCGTCATCGGGTCCACTCCCGGACAGCCTTACTCGGAAACGCAAGTCGCTAGCGATCGCAATAACATCCTGGCGCTTTACTACGAAGGAGGTTTCCCGGAGGCACACTTCCAGGAAGAAGCTTCACCGGGAGACTCACCGAACTATGTAAAGCTCACTTACCATCTAATCGAAGGAACAAAGATCTCTGTCAGAAAAGTCCTCGTTACGGGTTATCAGTACACCCGCCCCGGCATCATCGCCCGCCAAGTCCATATCGAATCTGGAGGTCCGCTTCGTGAGGGCGATGTGGTCGATACGCAACGTGGACTCCATAACCTCGGGGTGTTCAACCGCGTGCAGATCGCGCCGCAAAATCCGAATGGTACGGACCCCGATAAGACCGTGGTTGTGGAAGTGCAAGAAGGAAAGCGCTACACCATAGGCTACGGCGGCGGCTTCGAAGTCCAGCGGCTGGCTGGCGGTAGCACGAATCCCAGCGGCAATATCCTCAGTGCCAGCCCCCGCGGCATCTTCGAAATCTCCCGGTCGAACATGTTCGGCAGGGCGCAGACGGCCACGTTCAAGGTCCGCGCCAGCGCATTTCAGTACCGGGCACTTCTCAGCTACACGGCAGACAATTTCCTAACGCGGAAGGATTTGAGTCTTCAACTCACTGGGTTTGCCGACAAGACGCAGGACGTCAACACGTTTACATCGATTCGATATGAGGGGGCGTTGCAGGTGGCCAAGACCCTCTCGCCCTCGAGTTCATTGCTCTTCCGCTATTTCTATCGCCGGGTAAAGGCCGAAGACATAAATCAGACGATTAATCCGTTGGAGATTCCTCTATTGAGCCAGCCGACGCAGGTTTCCGGTTTCGGGGCCACCTACGCACGCGATCGCCGCGACAATCCGGCCGATGCGAAGCGCGGGACGTTCAATACGGCTGACGTCAGCATCGCCTCGACGACACTCGGTTCCAGCGCCAGTTTCTTTCGCGGCTTCTTTCAGAGTTCATCGTTCAATACGTTCGGCCGCGCTTTTGTGTTTGCGCGTTCCACTCGATTCGGCGTTGAGGTGCCGCTAGGAAATACGAATGATCTGGATATCCCCCTGCCGGAACGCTTCTTCGCAGGCGGCGGGACATCACTGCGTGGATTCGGCCTGAACCAAGCGGGCCCGCGCGACACAATCACTGGCTTTCCGATTGGCGGCCTGGCGTTGCTTGCGTTCAACCAGGAATTGCGTTTTCCGATGAAACTGCTCTTCATCGGGAATCGTTTGGGCGGAACGGCCTTCTACGACGCAGGCAACGTGTTCAGCGACCTCAACCATATTTCGCTCGCCTCGAAGCCCTCTTCACTCTCCAGTCTGAACTACTTTTCGCACACGGTGGGCTTCGGCCTGCGTTACCCAACACCCATTGGACCGGTCCGCGTGGACTTGGGCTATCAGGTCAACCCAGCGCAGTATCTTGCGACCAATACCCCGCCCAATTTGCCGCAAACGTTCCGGCTCCCGCACTTCCAATTCTTCTTTAACATCGGGCCGATATTCTGATGCGACGCGCTTGCCTCATTCTTGCCTTGCTGACGTGGGCCTGCGAGCCCGCAGCAAGAGATTTGGGCGCTCAAGCGCCATCATCCCGAGGCCCTGTCAAAAGCGGCGGGACGCAAGGGATCGATGGCGTGGCCGCGCGAATCGAAGACGACGTGATAACCGAAAGCGAACTGCGCGAGCTCTCGGCATTTCAAGAACTTGTGGACGGACACCCCCAGCCCCGCGTCGAGGTGATCAAGGAGCTGGCCGACCAATGGATCGTCCGAGGAGAGGCGAGAGCGGCGAAATACCCTCGCCCGTCCCAGGAGGAAGTGGACCGCGCGTATGCACAATTCATGGGACAATTCCCATCGCCGCAGGAATTCACAGCGCGGTGCGCGAAGGCCGGGCTTAGCGAAGCCGGTCTGCACCGGTTGATCGGGGAACAATTGTATCTCTCTCGTTTTCTCGATTACCGTTTTCGTCCCGCCGCGCAGGTGGATGAGAAACAAATCGAGGCATATTACCGCGACGAGTTTGCGCCGCCGCTCAAGTCGCGAGGCGAGGCTGTCCCGCCGCTCGACAAAGTGGAAGACACGATACGCGAGGTGCTGATCCAGCGCGCCCTCAACGACCGCGCGGAAAAATGGCTCGACGAAACACGCGAACGGCTCAAGATCGACGTCGTGTTCGAAGGAAACGTTCCATGAGCGCGCGCTGGAGACGCTGGACGAGTCATGCACTGCTTCTCACGATAGCGGCGACGCTCGCCTTTGTTGCAATCTTCGGAAGCGGACTTGCCGAACGGTGGCTCCGGCACGAGATCGCGAAACAAATCGAGCAGAAAACAGGAGCGCGCGTGGAGATGGGCGGATTTCACCTGCGCGTTTGGGGCCTGAGAGCCAGGATAGACAATCTGACGCTGCACGGATTGGAAGGGCCCGAGGCGCCGCCGTTGTTCCATGCCGACCGGGTGAACGTGGCGATTCGCATTCTGTCTTTTCTGGGCCGGCAGATTGCGCTGGAGGAGTTGATTGTCGAGCGCCCGCAAGTGGCCGTGAATATTGGCAAGGACGGTCGTAGCAACCTGCCTGCACCCCAGGTTCATTCGATCAACCGCCCGTGGCAAGAGACACTCTTCAGACTGCAGATCGGGCTCCTCGAATGGCGCGATGGGAGCGGCGTCATCAACGATCGCCGGGTGCCACTCAATCTGCAGGGCCGCAATCTTCAGTTCACCTTGCACTACGTCGCGCCGGCACCCGGCGCGGATTCCTACATCGGATTCTTTCGCTGGCAGCAGGTCGAAATCGCCGAACGCAGAGACGCGCCCTTCGCATTCGATATCTCCATGAAATTCACCCTGCATCGCGACGCTTTCGAACTCGAGGAACTCATCTGCAATCTGCCGCATTCGACGCTGAACCTTCGCGCCGAACTGCCGACTTTTGCAGCCTCCGATTGGATGTTGCATTATCGCGGACACCTCTCCCTTGCAGACGTGAGAGCGATTCTTCGCCAGCCTTCCACCCCTGACGGCACCGCGGACTTCTCAGGGCAGGCGCGCTACGTCAGGGGCGAGTGGACCGCGGCAGGACATTACGCAGGCCGCGATATCGCCATGCACTACGGGTGGTTTCATGCGGGCGGATTCCAAACGTGGGGCGATTACGAACTTGCGCGGAACCGGCTGGTGGTGCCGAAACTTAATGTGACTGCCCTGGGAGCAAAAATCGATGGCTCGCTGCAGATGGATCTCCACGACCTCGCATTTCGGACCGAGACGCACCTGCGCGGGGCGAGTCTCGCGGAGATATTTGCGGCATTGGACAATCCGGATTTTCCGGTCCACACATTGCATTGGGATGGCTCAGTGGACGTGGATTCAGTCAACACATGGGACGCCAATTTCAAGAATTTCCGCACGCAGGGTGAGACCAGGTGGTCGCCGCCCCCCCATCTCGCGGCCGGGATGATCCCCGTGACAGCCCGGATCGAGTACGACTACTCGGCGCGCAGTCGCGGGGTTGTTTTGCAACAGGGAGAAATCACCACGCCACATACTCAGCTCGAAATGGATGGCGTGCTCGCCGCAACGAATTCCGCGCTGGAATTGAAACTAAAGGCCAGCGACCTGCTCGAATGGGACGACTTCATAAATGTAATTCGTGGTGCCGGTGCCAAGCCGCGCCGTATCGCAGGGGGCGTCGCATGGCACGGGCGCATACTCGGCCCCCTTGCGGGCCCGACGTTCGTGGGACACCTCCATGGCTCGGAGGCGCGCTACGACACACTCTATTGGGAGGAAATCGAGGGCGATCTGGAATATTCACCGGATGCCTTCCGGCTGACAAAAACAACTGCCCGGCATGGTCGCGCGTCGGGGAGACTCGACCTTACACTTCAATTCGACGGCGGATGGAGTTTCCGCCCGGAAAGCGCGTGGACCCTCGACGCACACGCCGAACACGCGCCCACGGAAGATCTGCAGGCCATTTTTGGGACAAGCTATCCCATCCGCGGTTATCTCACCGGAGATTTGCGGGGCAGCGGGACCCGAGCCGCTCCTGTGTTTGATTCCGACTTCCTGTTGGAAGAGATCGCGGCGCGAGAATTCCGCTTCGATCGACTGACCGGTCAATTTCACTTGGAGGACGACGAGGTGCGATTGTCCCGCGCCGAACTGCGCATGGATGGTGGGCGCATCTCGGGAGGGATCTCGTTTCGTCCGCGGGAGCAGGATGTGGAGCTCGATTTGACCGGCAGAGGAATTTCGCTCGAAAAGATCGGCGCGCTTCAAAGCGCATCCTTGCCGATTGCGGGGCAAATGGATTTCGAATTGAAAGGCAACGGACCTGTTCGCGCGCCTCTGGCGCATGGAGATTTTCGGCTTGCGAATGTACAGGTAGGCTCAGAGACACAAGGGAGCTCTCATGGCCAATTGACTTCCGACGGCCAGACCGCCCGGCTCTCACTTACATCGGATCTGACTCGCGGGAAACTCCATGGCGAAATCGTGGCTAATTTAACTGGTGAGGAAGCGGTTTCGGGCCGCCTTTCCGTCGAGCAATTCGATCTGGACCCTCTGATCGTCGCCGGACTACATCTGAAACAACTCACCAGCCATAGCAGTGTCGACGGTGTCTTCACAATCTCCGGTGCATTGCGCAGGCCGGAGACGCTGGAGGTGGATGCCAACATTACTGCCATCTCGTTTGCCTACCAATTCGTGCAGCTAACGAACGACGGCCCTGTTCATCTCGCGTACAAGCGGAATGAAGTGCGCGTGCAGCAAGCCCACCTCCGCGGCCCCAACACCGACCTTCAGTTAGAGGGCGTGGCTCGATTTGACGGCGACCGCCCGCTTCATTTCGCTCTCTCGGGCGGCATCAACCTGCAACTCCTAAAGGGATTGCTTCCGGACCTCGCGGCAAGAGGACGGGCGGATGCAAACGTTTCCGTCGAAGGCACGATGAGCCGCCCGCGCATCACTGGACACGCCCACGTTCAGGATGCTTGGGCCAGCTACGCCGACTTCCCGGCGGGGTTAAGCAATCTGAACGGAGATTTCGTGTTCGACACGAGCCGGCTCTTGTTCGACAACGTCGCCGCAGAGTCTGGCGGAGGCCATTTGACCTTGAGTGGAAACGTAAACTATGGCGATGCGCCGTTCCGGTATGAAATCAACGCAAAAACGTCAGTCCTTCGCATCCGTTATCCAACCGGGATGAGTTGGCTTGCGAGCGGGACCTTGCAACTCCAGGGGACCGGCGAAGCAGCCCTGATTAGCGGGCACGTTCAAGTCCAGCGGGTTCTGCTAACGGAGGGCGTGGAGGTCGCGGCGCTGTTCGCTTCCGCCTCCGATACAACTTCTCAGGTGGCGCCGAGTTCGCCTTTCCTGCAAAACTTGAGCTTTGATGTTGAAGGGAGCACAAGCCCTGGGGCAAGAGTCGAATGGAGCGGAGCCCATGTTGAAATGGACGGGAACGTCAGGCTGCGCGGAACGTGGAACCATCCCGTCTTGCTCGGGCACATTCACCTCCTCAGCGGGCAAATGGCCTTCCGCGGCAACAACTTCGATCTCACGCGCGGCGACATCAACTTTGCGAATCCATTCCGGCTCGATCCCGTGCTCAACGTCGAAGCTACGGCGACCATCAACCAGTATCAGGTGACAATAAACTTTTCGGGACCTGCCAGCAGGCTTTCTCTCAACTATCGGTCGGATCCTCCGCTGCCGGATAGCGATGTCATCGCCCTGCTCGCGCTCGGGACGACGGGCCAGGAAAGCGCGCTACGGTCGCAATCTGTTTCGTCGCCAAACTACGGCGCGACCGCGCTGCTTTCCGAAGCGATTTCCTCCGGGCTTGGCGGGCGGATTGAACGCCTATTCGGGATCAGTCATTTCCGCGTGGACCCTTTCCTTGCCGGTACTGCAACGGAAACAAATGCGGCCGCCCGCGTGACGATCCAACAGCAGATTACTCGCGACCTGACGGTCACTTATTCCACCAATGCAACCTCAACCCAACAGCAGCTCATTCAAGCCGAATACACGCTCAAACGCGGTCTTTCCGTGGTTTTCCTCCGCGACGTGAACGGGACATACGGCCTCGACGTCAAATTCGTGAAGAGATTCAAATAGGCGCTGGCAGAGACTTAAAGGGAATTTCCTCGCGCACTTTGGCGTGTCGTTTTCCCGGGAGATTCACGAACTATTCCGGCAGCAGGAAAACTGAATCGGGCGCGAGTCGAACATGCCAGGGGAAAGGCCGACCTCGGAAGCGTTCCCATTTTTCCTTGAACACCTCGGCCTGCAAGTGATGCTCGGCGGACTCACCCGGCGGCCGATGCAGATGCAAGAACAACGTGATCCGAAAAGGCGTTTCGGAGGAGCGCAGAAGCCAACACGGGACTACGTTGTCCATCGCAGCGGCGCTTCCTGCGCCATCGACGAAATCGATGTGATGCGCGCGGATTCCGGCATACTTGGGTGGTTTCGTGATCGAACGCGAAAGCCGCACCTCACATCCCCAGTCAAGCGCCTCGAAAGCATTTTCCGATAGGGCACGAACGCGAGTGAAATTCTTGCAGCCGGTAAGACGCGCCACTTCCAGGCTCGGGGGATGACGAAAGATTTCCTCCTTTGCTCCCCATGCAACAACTCGCCCGCGTGAAAGAACCAGCAACTCCTCGCCCAGGCGGTACGCTTCCTCAATGTTGTGCGTGACAATCAAAGTAGACCGGCGGTACGAAGCGAATGTTTCCTGGAGCTGTGCTTCCATCTGGCTTCGCAGGTGCGTGTCGAGCGCGGAGAGTGGCTCATCGAGGAGCAGCGCTTCTGGGTCGATCGCGAGCGCCCGGGCCAGAGCAACCCGTTGCTGCTCGCCTCCGGACAGCTCGCGCGGATAGCGTTGTTCGAGCCCTTCAAGATGCGTGCGCTTGGCCAGTTCCGCCGTGCGGGCCGTCCGCTCCGCAATGGGCAAGTGGCGCAAACCGAATGCGATGTTTTCCGCGACGGTGCGGTGAGGAAAGAGCGCGTAATGCTGGAAAAGCATTCCGACGCGTCGTTCACGCGCGGGGAGGTGAATACGCCGTTCCGAATCGAAGAGAACTCGATTGTTGAGCGCGATGCGGCCGTGGTTGGGAGGCTCAAGCCCCGCGATGCACCGTAGAAGCATGGTCTTGCCCGCGCCGGAGGGTCCAAGAATGCTGAGGGGTCCGCTCGTACTGGAACGGAAGGAAACGTCCAGCGCGAACTCCTCGAGCGTTTTCGCGATTTGAACTTCCAATGTCACTTTAGCGCCACACTCTCCTTGTGCGTCCAAAGCCTTGGGCATGGGTCCAGAAGTAAAGCCCCGCCAACAGCGTGATTGAAATGACGAGATCAATCAAACACCATGATACGGCACGACGAATATCGTTTGCTTCCACGGCGAAGTAGATGGCGATGGGAATTGTTGCCGTCTTTCCGGGAATGTTCCCGGCGAGCATTAGCGTCGCGCCAAATTCACCCAGCGCGCGCGCGAAGGAGAGGACTGTTCCAGCCAGCACGCCGGGCCAGGCAAGGGGAAGCGCAACTTCGCCGAACACGCGCCATTCCGATGCGCCAAGGGTGCGCGCGGCCTGAAGGAAATGCGGGTCGACCTGTTCGAGCGCAGCCCGCGCCGTCAAGTACAGGAGTGGAAACGACACGATCGCTGCCGCGATCACCGTCCCCGGCCACGAGAAAACAATTGTCGTTCCGAAGCGCAGCAACAGCTTCCCCATTGGTCCATTGCGGCCAAACAACAGGAGGAGGGAGAATCCGACGACGGTTGGCGGGAGAACCAGTGGAAGAAGAAATACCGCGTCCACCAGAGCGAACAGCGGACCCTCTCGGCGTTCGCGCCACACGGCGGCGGCCAAGCCCGCGACGAGGGTAAGCGCGGTCGCCGTGATGCTCGTTGCCAGTGATATCCAGACAGGAGACCATTCCATCGCAACAGGATTGTAGCTGGATCAGTTCTTGCCGGCGCGCTTTTCCACCGGCGTAAAGCCGAACCTCGTGAATATCTCGCGCGCCCGCGGACTATCCACGAAATCAAGAAACGCGCGAGCAGAGGCCGCACTTCCGGAGCTTTTGACAACGGCCCCGGAATAAACGATCGGGTCGTGCGAATCTTCGGGCGCCGTGGCGGCGACGCGCACCTTCGACGAACTCTGCGCATCCGTTTTATAAACAAAACCTGCATCTGCATCGCCCGTTTCGACGTATGTCAGCACTTGGCGGACGTCTGTTGCATAAACGGCTTTCTTCTCCACCGCCGCGAGCAACCCCATATGATCGAGCGTCTGCCGGGCGTACATTCCAGCCGGGACGGTGACAGGTTCCCCCAGCGCGATCACCTTCACTTCCGGGCGTATGAGGTCCTGAAGACTTTGGACGATCCGCGAAGGCGCCGGCACGATCAAGACGAGAATGTTCCCGATGAGGTCGCGCCGGGTTTCAGTTTTGATGAGCCCCTCTGCCTCGAGAGCACTCATTTGCCGCGGTGAGGCCGAAATGAATAGGTCCATGGGGGCGCCTTGCTCGACCTGGTGCTGCAGAGTTCCTGAGCCGCCGTAGTGGAAGGTGATTTTTACGCCGGGATGCGCTTGTTGGTACGCATGGCCAATGTCGTCAAGCGCGCTCTTGAGGCTGATCGCCGCCGAGACCGTGATCGAGACAGGTTGCTCTGCCGAGAGCTGCGGCCTGGCCAGCACACCCGCCACAAGGAGAAGGGAAACTAGCGCTCCTGCGATTCGGGAGACTGGCGAATTCATCATGCCTTCCCTTTGTGAACCGGCAAACGCACTCGCCGTCGCGCGAGGCACCGCCGCCTCTAATTCTTCGGCGCGTCTGGGTTAGGCGTGGGAGCTGGAGCCGGACCTGGAGCGGCCGGCGGATTCGATTCGCTAGGCAACATCGGCTTCAACTCCGGGTATTCGCCCGTCATCTCCCGAAGCGTTGCGAGGGCGGCATCTTGTACGAGCTTGACGCCGGCATTCTGCGATTCCTGCATCACTTCCGGCATGACTTTGACGACGCGCTGGCCCAGGGGTGATTCATAGAATCGAATCAGTCCCTGGATGTCTTCGAGCGACAAATGTCGGGCGTAAATAGGGACCACCGCATCGAGAATCTCAGATGGCACGACCTTCTTATGCAGATTCAAGTCGAAGTCCAGCATGAATTTCTGCAGGCGCTCTTCGGGAAGGTTGTGACCCATGATCGATCGCACCTGCATGGAAAATGCGCCGGAGATGTGGTCGCCAATGTTCGACTGGTCGGTTATCTCCAGCAGATGACGAATGGCAGCGTCTTGCGCGGGATCCACTTTTTCAGGCGCGGCAGTTTGCGTTGCGGCAGGTTGATGTGCAGGCTGAACCGGAGTTGCAGGCTGATGTTGCACGGCCGGTTTCTGTTGCGCGCTCCCCGCAGGTGTTTGGGTCTGCGCCCCCGCCGGAATTGCAGCAAGGATCATTGCGGCTATCAGGGCAACTCTGACTTTCATAATCGTCTCCCGTTTCAGTCTGGGCTCTCCTTCTGCCCTGACGTTTCGAACAACTTAATCGTACCGGACACAGGCACCACATGCAATTCGCGCCCGGGAGTGTTCCGGTAGCGGCGCTGCGGTTGGCTGTGATACGTTCGGCACGGGATAACTGGAGGCGAGCCTTTGCACTCGTGAAATACGCTCCTCCTTCACCCGGAGGATCGCAGTGCGACCATGAATGACGGCAGCAAATACGGCCCAGAGGATAGCGCAAGCTTCCAGGCTGAGCGGCGCGAGATGGTCGACCGGCAGATTCGCGACCGCGGAATCCGCTCGATGCGCGTGCTGGCCGCCATGGGCGCGGTCCCACGCCACTTGTTTGTGCCTCGCGAACGAATTCAGGAAGCCTACTTGGACGCGCCGGTGGCGATTGGGGAAGGGCAAACGATCTCGCAACCCTACATCGTTGCCCTGATCGCAGAGGCACTATCGCTCAAAGGGCATGAGCGCGTTTTGGAGGTCGGCGCCGGTTCCGGATATCAGGCGGCCGTGGTTTCCCTGCTGGCCGGCGAGGTGATCGCCGTGGAATCCCATTCGACACTTGCGGCTTCGGCGCGCGAGCGGCTGGCGCGATTGGGCTACGCGAACATCCGCGTCGAAGAAGGCGACGGCTCTCTTGGCTGGCCGCAGTGCGCCCCATACGATGCGATTCTGGTGACGGCGGCGGCGCCTTCCCTTCCAGAGCCCCTTCTCGCGCAGATGGCGGAGGGCGCGCGGCTGGTGATTCCCGTCGGAGGTCCGGAGCAGCAAGACTTGCTCCGCCTTGTGAAGAGGGGATCCACAAGATCGCAGGAAAGCCTTTGCGCTTGCCGATTTGTTCCGCTCATTGGACGATTTGGCTGGCAATCAAAAGCGAAAGAGACAATCCACAGATGAACGATAACCCGCCCAAACTCTCCATCATCATCCCCGCATTCAATGAAGAGAACCGCCTCCCTCGGGCGCTCACCGGCATTCGCGACTATTTCACGCGGCGTGGTGAGAATTTCGCGGAGGTCGAGATTGTTGTTGTGGATGATGGCTCGACGGATGGGACGGCACGCGTCGCTGAGGAGTGGGCGCGGCAAATGGCGTCAGTGCGGTTTGTGTCGAACGGAAGGAACTGCGGAAAGGGTACCAGCGTCCGGCATGGAATGCTGGAGGCGCGCGGAAAAATCGCACTCTTCACCGATGCGGACCTCTCCTCTCCGATCGAGGAATTGGAAAAGCTCCTTGCGGCTCTGGCGGCAGGGAACGAAGTTGCCATCGGCTCACGGGCGCTCGACCGCACGCTGATCGCCGTGCGCCAGTCGCGCTTTCGGGAACTTGCCGGCATCATTTTCAACGGATTTGTGCGCCTCTTCACGGGTCTCTCTTTCCAAGACACACAGTGCGGCTTCAAAGCGTTCGTGCGCGAGCCTTCGCGAATCCTCTTCGAACAGCAACGAATCGAGCGCTTTGGCTTCGATCCTGAAATCCTGTTTCTCGCAAAACGGCACGGTTTGCGCTGCGCAGAAGTGCCGGTTCGATGGGCGCACGACCCGGCGACGAAGGTCCACGTCCTGCGCGACAGCCTGAGGATGTTCGGTGACCTTTTGTTCATCCGATGGAACTGGCTCTTGCGCCGCTACCCAAAGCGGCCCCGCCGTTGAGGCTGCACCCCCCGTCACACGCCATGTCGGGTTGACGGTATTCCTTTGCGTTGCAAAGTACTTGCCAATAATTCGGATTGTGCTACCCTGGGGGCATGCAGAAACCCGGCAATACCTCCTCGATTCGCCCCACGCCCGTCGCGCTCGACGATCACGCCCGCGACAATTTGCAGTTCATCCGCGAAACCATGGAGCGCGCGGGATCTTTTACCGCCGTTCCCGGCTGGGGTGGAGTTGCCATGGGCATCACCGCCTTGGGTGCTGCAGTGATCGCTTCGCGGCAAAGCTCGTCTCTTGCAGGGATGTTCACTTGGATCATCGAAGGGGTCGTGGCCATGGGGATCGCCGTTTGGACCACGTTTACGAAAGCGCGCCATGCGGGCACGTCCGTGTTCGTGGGTCCAGGCCGGCGATTCGCCTACAGCTTTGCGCCGCCACTCTTCGTGGGCTCGCTTTTGACACTGGTGCTGGTTCGCAACGGCTTCCCAGACGCGATTCCAGGAATGTGGCTGCTGCTCTATGGAACGGCAGTGGTCACGGGTGGCGCTTTTTCGATTCGTGTGGTTCCTTTGCTGGGCCTGTGCTTCATGGTGCTGGGCGCAGTCGCTCTTTTCTGCCCGCCGGATTGGGGCAACTGGTTTTTGGCGGGAGGGTTTGGAGGACTTCACATTATTTTCGGGGCAGTGATTGCGAGGAAATATGGCGGATAGAACTCGTGCCCTCCGCGCTGTGCGGGAGGAAAAAGTGAAGCGGAACTTGCCGGCTACCCGGCATACGGAGACCCCGGCGGTGAATCTGGATCGTTTGGTGCACGAGCGCACGCGCCTGGCAATCGTGAGCGCGCTTGCCGTGAATCAATCGCTCACGTTCAACGAGTTGAAAGAGTTGCTGCACGCAACAGACGGCAACTTGAGCGTTCACGCGCGGAAGCTCGAAGACGCTGGATACATTAGCTGCACAAAATCGTTTGCCGGACGGATGCCGAAGTCCGAATACCGCTTGTTGGCGGCGGGCCGCCGGGCGCTCGAGAAATACCTGAACCACATGGAAGCCCTGATTCAAGCGACTCGAGAGGGCTAGGAAACAACACTCCCACGGGGTCTCTCATGCACAAACCCATGGCGCAAGTCATCCAACACCCGAAGCTTCACGTCGCAATTCTTCTCGATGGGAATGGGCGCTGGGCCATTTCGCGAGGTCTCGCGCGATCGGAGGGCCATCGCGCAGGCGAGGCGGCGGTCCGTCGCATTGTCCGCGCCGCGCCTTTTCTTGGCATTGGCACGCTGACCTTGTATGCATTCTCTTCCCACAATTGGGGGAGGCCTGCCGCCGAGGTGACATCGCTGCTCGCTCTACTGGAGGAGTTTCTTCGCACGGAAGCTGCCGCCTGTGCCCAAGAAGGCGTCCGCGTGCGAGTGATTGGGCGGAGGGACCGGATCCCGCCTTCTCTTGTGGACGCGATTGAATCGGCCGAGCGGGCCACCGCCTCGGGCCACGTTCTCGATCTGCGCATCGCGCTCGACTACTCTTCCAGGGAGTCCATCCTGAGAGCCGCCTGTTGGATGCTTTCCAGTCTGGAGATCTCCGAGCGAGAGTTCGCGCGGCGGTTGGGAGAAGTGACATGCGCGGGCGGGCCTGCTCCGGACGTTGACCTTCTGATTCGCACCGGGGGCGAGCGGCGGTTGAGCGATTTCATGCTGTGGGAATGCGCCTACGCGGAACTTTTCTTCTCGCCTCGAATGTGGCCGGACTTCGGTGCATCCGATCTGGAGGAAGCTGTCGAGGATTTTCTCGGACGCGAACGCCGGTTTGGCAGATTGCCGGAAGCAGCAGCGGCCAGCTAGTCGAGTCACCCGCCTTTGATCGGGTGGGAGCGTTCACTGGATCTCACGCGCCATCTGAAACGCCTTCTCCATCACCCGAGCGGCAGCGGGCGTGAGCGAATACTTCGCGAGGTCAGGTTCCGCAACCCATGCGACGTCGGTAACATCGCTTCCCGCGTGGGCGCTGCCTCCCATCATCTGGCAGAAATAATCGACAACAACGTAGTGATACTTCGGCTTTCCGGAGGCATCCCGGAAAATTCGCTCGAACACTTCGATCTGACCGAGCACTCTCACCTCAATTCCCGTTTCTTCGGCGAGTTCACGCCGCACACCTTCCGCCAGCGTTTCGCCCAGTTCCAGAGTCCCACCTGGTATCGACCACTCACCTTCGAGCGGAGGGGCCCCTCGACGGATCAAGAGCGCGCGGCTCTCCGAAATCACCACTCCGCCGACTCCGATCACGGGGCGCTCCGGGTATTCGCGCCGGCCAGTCATCTTTGGACATTCCTCCGGGGCAAAGCTTGACGCTGGCGTTATATAATACGCTTGCCGGTGAAAGAATCGATCCAGGAGGAGGATCCCCGTGACGAAATGTCCTGAATGTGACGCCGAGATCGATTTGGACGAGGACGAAATCGAAGAAGGCGAGATTGTGAGCTGCCCGGAATGCGATGCCGAACTGGAAGTGACGCAGACTCACCCAGTCCATCTCATCGTTCTCTCCGATGAGGATGAGGAAGAGGAGGACGAGGAAGAATCGGACGAGGAGGACAGCCCTGACGAAGGAGAGCAGGAAGAAGTGCATTAGCTCTCCCGAAGAAAACCGGTATCCTCCTTCTTCGATACGCCATCCAACGGTTGTGGCCGAGAAAGTCTCCGGTGCCACGACCAGGAGGCAGATTTGAGATTCAGCTTTGCACAATCCTCGATCTTAGTGATTACCTTTGGTCTTCTCACGGTTTTTTCAGTCGGCGGGCAGAAAGAAGAGAAACATGAAGCGGAATTGCGCACCGTCCACGGCAGTGTGGTGGACAAGGACGATAACCCGGTCCCGTCGAGCATCGTTTATCTCAAGAACCTGAAAACGCAGACCGTGGCCACTCATATCGCTGACGACACTGCAAGCTATCGCTTCAGCGGGCTCGATGCTAACGCGGACTACGAAATCCACGCGGAACACAACGACTGGATTTCCTCCACTCGGACCGTCTCGAGCTTTGATACTCACCGCGAAATCGTAGTCATCTTGAAATTGAAGCATAAGAAGGGCGCCCCATAGCCGTCTCGCCCCACCGCTCCCCGGCACGAATCACTTGCGGATTCCATTCGCCCAAGATTCATGATCGCTTCCGTGTGGCCTGCAGGCTCCCTTCCATGGGTCAAGCGCCGGTTGCGGCTTCCAAGGGCGGCTGTTAAAATCACTGCGTTGCACCCCAGGAACAATCACGATTGCCCCTTCAAGCATCAATGGATACAGTGAAGAAGGAGAGAGGGGACGACTGTCTTGGCCAAATATGATCTCGTCATAGTGGGAAGCGGGCCGGGCGGATATGTTGCCGCCATTCGCGCCGCGCAGTGGGGACTAAAGACCGCCGTCGTCGAGAAGGACCCTTTTCTTGGTGGCACCTGCCTGCACGTCGGCTGTATTCCAACCAAGGTCTTCCTGCACCACGCGGACCTCTACGATCATTTCAAACGCGCCGAGGAATTCGGCTTTGAAGTGAAAGACGTGAAGATCAACTGGCCCGCGATTCTCGCGCGCAAAGACAAAATCGTCAAGAAACATTCCCTGGGGATCGCAAGCCTTTTCAAGAAGAACAAGGTCGAACCCATTACGGGCTGGGGGCGCATCGCCGGCCCCGGGCGCGTGTCGGTGGAAAAAGACGGTAAGACTGTGGAGCTTGAGACAACGTACACGCTGCTCGCCACTGGTTCGGAAGCTCGCTCGCTTCCCGGCGTACCGGTCGACGGCAAGACGGTTCTGACCAACCGCGAAATTCTGATGTTGCCGGGAATTCCAAAGTCGCTCGTGATCGTTGGCGCGGGCGCGGTCGGCGTGGAGTTCGCTTCGATTTTCCGCACGTTCGGCGCGGAAGTCACGATCCTTGAAATGCTATCCCGCGTGACGCCTCTGGAAGACGAAGAAATCTCCGCCGAACTCGAGAAGGCACTGAAGAAGAAAGGGATTCGCATCGAACTCGAGGCAAAGGTTGATTCGGTGAAGACGAACGCCGCGGGTGCCGCGGTCGCCTACCAGGACAAGTCTGGAAAACCGCAAACGATTTCCGCGGAAAAAGTCCTCCTCGCCGTCGGGCGCCGTCCCCTCACGGAAAATGTCGGGCTTGAAAAAACAAAGGCAAAAGTCGAGCGCGGGTTTGTTCATACAAACGCATATCTTGAGACCGATGAGCCGCGACTTTACGCCATTGGCGATATCGTTGCCGGACTTCCGCAACTGGCGCACGCTGCTTCCATGGAAGGCATCATTGCCGTGGGCCGCATGGCAGGCAAGTACGTGCAGCCCTTTGATCGGAAGCGTTGCCCCAACGCTACCTACTGCGAGCCGCAAATTGGCTCGATTGGCTTGACGGAAAAGCAGGCGCGGGAGGCCGGCTTTGAAATCAAGATAGGCAAGTTCCCGTTCCTCGCCAACAGCAAGGCCACCATCCTCGGCCAGCACGAAGGGTTCATCAAAGTTGTGGCCGATGCGAAGTATGGCGAAATACTCGGCGTGCATGCGATCGGGCCGCTTGCAACGGAGATTATTTCCGAGCCTGTCGCCGCGCTTGGCCTCGAAGCAACGCTCGACGATATGGCTGCGGTGATCCATGCGCACCCCACTGTCTGGGAAGCAATGGGCGATGCGTTTAACGCCACCCGTGGCCTGGCAATCAACATCTAATTTGCGAGTAGCGTGATATTCTTACGGGCCGAAACCCGGAAGAACGGCCTCTGGTCTCAAAGATCAAACGTGGCCCAAAACGAAAACAGTTGCTGGGTGGTAGACCTTGGGCGCATCGCCTACGGTCCCGCGTGCGAATTTCAGCGCCGTTTGGTGGAGGCGCGCAAGGCGCGAGTCCTACCGGACGTCCTGCTATTTTGTGAACATCCCCACGTCATCACGCTCGGACGCAACGGCAAGCGCGAGCACCTGCGGGCATCGGGGCACGTTCTCGAACAAATGAAAGTGGAGTTTCTTCCTACCGATCGCGGCGGCGACATCACCTACCACGGCCCCGGACAAATTGTGGGCTATCCCATCCTTGATTTGACGGAGCATCATCGCGACGTCCGGTGGTACGCATCGCAGCTCGAAGAGATGATGATCCGAACCACGGGCGATTTCGGCATCGCAGCGAAGCGCCTGGAGGACATGCGCGGAGTGTGGATGGAAGCACCAACCGGCCCTGAAAAGATCGGAGCGCTTGGAGTGCATCTGAGCCGCTGGGTGACTTCACACGGTTTCGCCTATAACGTCTCGACCGATCTCCGTTTCTTTGATTTGATTGTTCCCTGTGGGATTGCCGATAAACGCGTAACCTCACTGGAGAAGGCCATTGGCCACGCCGTAGGTTGCGATCAAGTCCGGCCTCTTTTGGCCGCCCATTTCGGGTATCTGTTTGATCGAGTCATGATGTCTGTTTCGCGCCGCCAACTGGAAGAAGCCCTCGCGAACCATGATGCATCGGTCACTATGATTCCCGCCGAGCCTTCCCGCGCGGCAACCGGGGGAGAAGGCAACGCATGAGCGGCCCGCTCGGACCAGAGGCTAGATCTCTATCACTACATTCCACTCGACGGCCCCATCCCGCCGGTTACAGGGCTCGATGCGCCTGTTCCGCATGGGCCGCCGCTCGAGGAAGGATTCTTGCCAAACGCGGAAAAGATTGCCCTTCCTGGGCGCGTATTGGCAAAATGCTAGAATAAAATAAAGAAAGCAGGTCTCACGCTGTGGGAAAAACAAAAGGTCCTTACAAGGCAGAGTTTGAAGTCGGCTCGGAGGTTCGCGTTGCGGATCGGGCTTTCCTCGAAAGTTTCCTCGAGGCCGGGCAGTACCACAACGAGCTCGAATCGGAGCAGCTCGAGTTCGCCGGGGCTGTTTCAAAGGTGCAGAAAGTGGACTTCTTTCATGGCGGAGACGAAATCTATACCCTCGAAGGCATCCCCGGGGTCTGGCACGAGGAGTGCCTGAGCGCCGCCTGAGTATCCGATCCAGAGGAGAGGAAGATGGCTGTGGACGTGATCATGCCCCAGATGGGGGAAAGTATTTTCGAAGGCACCATCACCAAATGGCTTAAGAAACCAGGGGACAGAATCGAGCGCGACGAACCACTTTTCGAAATCTCCACCGATAAAGTGGATGCGGAAATCCCGTCGCCCGCCGCCGGCGTGCTGAAAGAGATCAAGATCGGCGAAGGCAAGACCGTGCCCATCCAGACCGTCGTCGCCGTGATTGATGCCGCGGGGTCCGCCACAGAGGTAGCACCGGCGCCCGCTCCACCCAAGCCCGAAGCACCCAAGCCGGTTTCTGCGGTGCCTCCCGCTGCACCACCGCTCGCCACATCAGCAAGGCCACCGCTAGCTGTGGCGCCGCCTCCCCCGCCAGTCTCGCAAAGGCCCGTACCTCCCGCCGCTCATCTTTCCGGCGAGAAGATTCGGAGTTCCCCGCTCGTTCGCCGAATCGCGCGAGAGCACAACATCGACCTGGCACAAGTACCGGGGACGGGCGCAGGCGGTCGCATCAGCAAGAGCGACATTCTTGCAGTGGTGGAAGGCGGCGCGGCCCATGCCTCCGCGCATGCGGCGCCGACGGATGCCGGAATTGCGGCGCCCCCTGCCGTTCACGTTCCTTCTCCGCCCATGCCGGCTGCGGGAGGAGTGGCGGCTTCAGCAGTTTTCGAAACGGCTGTTCCGCGCGAAAGGATGTACTTCGGCCAATACGACGTGCAGCCCATGTCGGTGATGCGGCAGAAGATCGCCGAGCACATGGTGCTTTCAAAACACGTCTCTCCCCACGTTTATTCCGTGGATGAGGCGGACGTGACCGGCATCGTCACGCTGCGCGCGAAAATGAAAGACAGATTCGAGAAGGAAGCGGGAACGAAACTGACATTCATGCCGTTCTTTGTGCGCGCTGCAGTCGAGGCGCTGCGCGCGTTTCCGACCGTCAATGCATCGGTCGATGGCACGAACGTGGTTCTGCACAAGCAATGCAACATCGGAATTGCCGTGGCGCTTGACTGGGGCCTCATCGTCCCGGTGATCAAGAACGCCGAGGAAAAGAATTTTCTGGGGCTGGCCCGGTCTCTCAACGACCTTGCCGAACGCGCCCGGGGGAAGAAACTCAAGCCAGAAGAAGTGGCCGAGAGCACGTTCTCGATCACGAACCCCGGAGTTTATGGCGGGCTGTTTGGATTGCCGGTCATCAATCAGCCCAACGTCGCTATCCTTGGCCTCGGCGCAATCGAGAAGCGCCCGGTCGTCATTGAGGACGCCATCGCCATTCGGTCCATGGTGTATCTGACGCTTTCCTACGACCACCGCGTTGTGGATGGCGCCACCGCTCACCAGTTCATGGGCAAACTGAAACAGACGCTGGAGCGCTGGACCGAAAGCATCTTTTGAGGACTCGCGGCACCGGAAGAACCGGAACTCAATTTGGGTCGTAGCGAACGCGAGAAAACTGGAATATTCCATTCGCACGCATAGAAGCAGAACCCTTGATCGATCCTCTGAGCCTGGTAACGTGACTCGTTGCTGGCGCGAAAGAAGATCGCCTGCCGGCCATTGGTATTGCAGCTCCATTTGTCGAAGATGAGCATCCCACAGAAGTCCGGGAGGTTCGTGGTTTCGTGGAGTTGCTCGTCCGGAAGGAAATCGTAAACAACGCATTCCGCCGGGTTTCCCGTATATCGCGATCCGAATTGCAAGCCGGCCTTGCAAGGAGCTCGCCCGCGCCCCCACTGGATCACCCAGTCGTCTGTGTGTGCTATCAATTCCTCGCCAACTTCGACTACTCAACCTGAATCCCGAAATTAAATAGCACTGTTCCACCCTAACTCGGTAATGTTTCAGCTGGATAGAAGAAACACCGAGGAGGACAAAACAGTGCACTGGAAAATTACCTCTCTTTGGGGCGGGAA